>ENA-UERG01000686-UERG01000686.1-human-gut-metagenome-genome-assembly--contig:-NODE-686-length-32030-cov-26.870873_pt1 | contig 32030 bp, 31 predicted proteins | sample MGYA00242954_ERZ507954 | MGnify/ENA primary metagenome ERZ507954 (study PRJEB26167, sample SAMN06115478) | human gut metagenome | host: Homo sapiens | place: China:Sichuan | collected 2015-01-21... | reverse complement strand
TCGATGAAAAATAAGAATGTTAAATTAGAAGGGGTAAAAACTTTCAATAAATTTTGGTTCGGAAGTTGTTATTATCATCAGTTGTATTCCGCCGTGTCGTGTATAAGAGGAGACGTTAACGAAGTATTATTATTGAATTTGTCTGTCCCTCAGGGAGATTTTAATACAATAAAAGTTAATTCCGAAGTAAACGTCTCGAAACTTGTTGATTTTCGATTAAAACATTGTAACGTTACGAAAAAGAAGTTGATGAAACTGATTGCAAAGGGGATTCCTGTTATCGTTGGTGTAGATTGTTATGAAATGAAAGAAAGAACCGATTATTATCATAAAAATCATTGCCGACATTTTGTTATGGTTTACGGTTTCGATATCGAGAAAAGAATTTTCAACATTATCGATCATAACTATTTTAACGACTATACTTTCAGAGAGAAAGAAATGTCATTCGACGAATTATTCTTCGCAAATCGGTCATACAGGAAATTTTTTTGCGTGGACTATACCACATCGTGTATACAAGTTACAAAAAATAAACGATCAAATAAGGACGATTTCTTTAAATTTGTCTTTAACATAGAAAAACTATCTCGCGCTTTTAGTTTTCTTTTCGAAGATTTAGAACAATTAAAAACATATTTTATAAATAAAAACTTTGAGTTTCTTTTGTTGAATACCGATAGATTTATAAGTTTTTTTACTGCCATGAAAGAATCTGCAGATATATTGCATTGCATAAATAAAGTGCCAGAGCTTATTTGTTGTCTTGAAGAAATTATAACGTGTTATATTTTTTTAAGAGCAATATTTTGGAAAATATCACGTAAAAAGAAAGTTGAACTGAACGATGAGCAATGCCGAAAAATTATTGAGAAAATCGACATATTGATAAATTCGGAAAGGCAGTTACAGGATTATATGCTGACCGAGGGTGAGAGTTATGGGCGAAATTAAAAAAATCGATTTATCCGATGTTGTGAACCATAAACTTTCTTACGGAAAAAACGATATTATCAATGAGTTTTCCGGACTTGACGGAAATTATCTTGACAGAGATATATTGCTTAGGGTTTGGGATTCTGCCGTCGGGGATTTTTTCCTTCTGAGCGACGGATTTTACGACAATATCGAATGTGACGGTCAAGTTTTACACATTGGGCAGAACGCTAATAAAATTTGTTTTCTCGGGTTCTTTTTTTGGGGCAAAAATACTGAAAGAGTAATAGTTGAATTTGAAGACGGCATTAAGGAAACCTTAAGAGTTACATTTGAAGATTGGACTGTTGCGTCAAGCGATGAAAAAAGTATTTTTAAGGGGTGTTCCGATGACAAAGTTACAACTCTTTTTGCAACTACGACAAAAGGGAATATGATACACATCGTAAACTTTCACTATGCCGAATGCGCTTTACGGCATAGGGCTAAAGTAAAAAATGTTATTTTTCCGCAAAATATGTTTATGCATATTTTTGCGGTAACAATAGAAAATTAATGAATTCCTGAGGAGGTTAAAATGGGAATTATCAAATTAAAAAATGTAAACGAAGAACAAACTAAAAATGTTGCTGTAGATGAAAAGTCGGTATATAATACCGATGTCGAATCCCTTGAAAATGCGGAAATTCAGCAAGAAAATCAGAGAGAATGGGAGAATCCTGCCGTTTTATACGAGGACGAAACCCAAACGGACGAACATTCTCGTTGCTATGTTTTAAACAACGGGACGGCAAAATCTGTATTTAATGCGGAAGCAGTCAATTTTTTTGACGAAGAAGATAAGAAATGGAAATATATCGACAACTCTTTGGAGGAAAAGGCGGAGGCTTTTGAGAGTAAAAATGGCAGTGTAAAGACCAAGATTTCTAAAGTAAATAAAGGTAAAAAAGTTGAGATTGTAAAATCGGACAAGCAACTTTCTTGGGAATATATAGGTAAGCAAACTGAGGGTATTTCTAATTTAAACGAAAATATAGACACATTTTCGACGTCGGTATTAAAGGTAAATAACGACATATCGGAAAAATCAAAAAATATTAACAGTTCTGCCGTTTACGAAAATATTGAAAAAGATACCGATCTCGAGTACCGCTTGCTCGGCAATAATCTGAAAGAAAATATTATCGTAAGGGAGAAATCTGCAGATTATAGGTATATATTTGCATTAAAAACAAAGGGGTTAAAACTCCGTCTTTCGGAAGATAACGAAAGTCTTGAACTTTATACAGAAAATACAAAAGATGACGGTACCATAGAACAGAAGGTTGAGTTTGTAATTCCGAGTCCATATATGTACGATGCAGCGGACGAAACGAGTGACGACGTTTATTACGAATTAGAGCCGTCCGAAGACGGTAATTATGCATTTGCAGTTGTTGCGAACGAAGAATGGATAAATTCTGCGGACAGAGTATTCCCTGTTACGATTGATCCGCAAATAGTGGCAAGCAATAGTAGTTTGGTTACTAAGCAAGTGCAATATAGAGTTGTATCTACGGGTTCAGGATCGGGGAACAGCGTTGGTAATTGGACTAACACGACGTCTTCGGATATTAAAGTTTTTAAGAACGAGCAAATTGAATACAGAACTCGCCTTACAATTAAACGCAGTTTAATGAAATTTTTATCAAATAATCGTATTGTCGGTGTAAAATTGATTTTAAGTCCGAGTTTTACGTTTGAAGGCGATTTGGTGGTAAAGAACGTTCATCATCGTTACAGTAGTTCTGAAGGAAGATTGGAGCAAGATATCACCGACATATTTAAGATTAATACGTTAGATTTTACTATTGATATAGAACCCTATTATTATGGGTATATCAACGGAAGTTTTTCAATGTCGGCAAATCCTCCGGTTATAGAAATCGAATATTTGACAAATGAAAATACTAAGCCGACGAAGAAAAGTTTCTCGTTGGCTGGTATAGCTATGGCAGATGTAAATCTTGCTACGGGCGATATGGTTACAAGTTTCTGCGATGTAAGCAGCGATCGCTCAGCAGGCGGTTTGGAAATCAGACACGTTTATAAAAAAGATTCTAAAGATTATTTGTGTGGCAGTAATTTTCGTCTGAATCTTCATGAAACGTTTGTAAAAAACGGCGATGGCGCATTAGACGCTAGTTATGTTTATACGGACGCGTCAGGTGATAAGCACGGGTTCAGAGATTATTACTATTATATCGATTCAAGCGGAAACAAAACATACATTCAAAAATCCAGCGTCGAAGTTGAGGCAGACGGGACACTGAAATATAGAGACCATAAAGTTTTCTGCGAGTATAAATCGGCAAGCGGACTAAAAGCGTCGACTGAATTGGAAGGCTTAACAAATGTAAAGTCTTTTGAACAACGTTCGGATAAAATAAAAGAACTTTCCGAACAGGTGAAATCTTATGAAAATGCATGGCGAGAATTCGTTATTATGAATATTGATTCCGGAGAAATACCAAATTCGCTCCCATCTGAAGATGTAATTTTCGAGACATATGATAAAACGGTAATGCCTATACCTAAAAGTGAAGCGTTACAATATAAATCTTTAAAGGATCAACTCGCTAATTTGACGGAAAAAAGTTCCTCAGACTGTCTTATTGAAGGTGAAGAATTAAAAAACCTTGCGTCTCTCAAAAATTCGATTAGTAATATGAACGAAGAGTTGAGAGATTATATCAAATCGAGTGATTTGGAGCAGGAATCGGTTATTACGGACAGATTGAAAACCTGCACTGAAATTATTCCTGTAGGCAAATTTGACAAAGCAGATGACGATGTCAAATATCCCATTCTTAAGGAGGAAGAAAAGGATGATGCTAATGCAAAAGCAAAACAAATTTCGAAGAACCAACTTATTAAGATTTTAAAACAGAGGAATTTGTATGTCGAACAATATAACAATCAAAAATCTCAGATTGATACGCAAAAAGTAACTATTAATAATCAAATTTCGTTAATAAGTCAAAAACGATCTATTTATATTGACCAACTTCAAAGTTATTACAAAGAATATAAGGCAAAATCAAAAGAACTGAAACAGGCAGAACTTCAGACACCCGTCAACTTCCTTACCGACGGAAAAGTTTATAAGGGCTACAATAAAAACGGTTCCCTTGTGTCAATTAACGATGCCTATGAAAACTATGTTGTAATCGAATATGAGCCGTACTCTTATTCCTCCTATAGAATTGCTTGTGTATACGATAACAACAATAAAATCGTATCGTTTACCTATACGCCGGACAATCACTTATCGTGTATTACGGATACTCGAGGAAACAAAACCATGTACGTTTATAATTCGAATTCGACCCCATATTTATTACAGATTAAATATGATACGGGAGAAAAAATTGGTTTTGCGTATTCTGGCAATAATATCATAGGAATTAATGAAGAAAAGCAGAAATTATACGCTGGGATTACTTATTATGCGGGGAAGCCTTCGGCAATCAAAAATTATAACGCGATTAACGGAATCCCCAAAGATAAACCACTCGACTCGTTACCTTTGCTCGACAAAAGTGAATTTTCGTTTGTTCAAAATGATAATTCGACAATGAATTATGTAACGATTTCGACTGATAAGTCGAAAGAGCGTTATTATTTTAACTCCGATAACAATCTGAAGGAGTATCGACTGGAAGAAGGCGGCGTTATGTCCAAAGCGGAACAATATGTGTACAATCCGTATTGGAAGGGCTCAACGAAACAAAGCGACCCGAAAGTAATAACGACGAGTACCACGAAAGAGTCATTGCGCGGAAAAACGCTTACAAATTTTGTATTTATTGCAGGAGATACGGAAACAACTACCCTCGATCAGTTTGAAAACCCGTTGAAGACAACAAACAGTAAGGTAAAACTTGATGCGAACGGCACGAATTACCTTACTGTAACGGTTGATCGTTTGTACGACGATAATCAGAAGTTAATCGAAGAAGTTACAACCGAAACTTACAGTAAGGATAATAAAGTTATTGTAAGTCATACGAAATATAATTATAATTATGCGGGGAATATCGTCCGCAAAGAAAATTATGTAGAAGGCGAAGAATTTACGAAAGGCAAAACCATTGAGGAAATCGTTTACGACGACAAAGGCAATGTAACGAAAGCCTTCACATATAACACATTGGATTCTTCGAGTAAATTCTATTCGAGCGAAACGGAATACGATGAAACCGGTAAAACTCTTGCGGATTACGACGAAACCGGGGAGAATAAAACGAAATACGGTTACAAAGACGGCACGACTGTGGTTCGGGAAACCGTACTTCCTAATGGAAGTAAGTTCGCATACGGTCGAGATGCAGACGATACGGTAACCGCAATTTCCCAAAGCACCGAAGACGGCGAAGAAAATTCCACACAGAAAGTATATAAATACGGTCAGGTTATCGAAGTAAAAAGCGGTAACACAACCGTTGGATATGAGTATGACGATAAACATCGTCTGTCTGAAGTAAAGTTGGACGGAAACGCACATTCGACGTTTGAATACCACGAAAACGAAACGTTGAACGGCGTAACCGTTGACAGAGTTGTCGAGAAAAAAGACGGTAAAGAATTTACAACTTATACGGATAAACGCGGTAGGGTTATAAGAGCGAGTTTCCCCGAGGAAGTGCAAATCGATTATGGGTATAATGCCGCGGGTAACGTGGAATCCATGACCGAAACGGTTGATAATATCGGCGTGCGTTCTTTTGCTTATACCTATAACGGTCTTGATAAACTTACATCATATACGGAAAAAGATCACGGAGCAGATAAACATAAAGAAACGTATGTTTACGACGATTACGGAAAACTTACCGAAGTAAAACATGATTCCGGCTTTACTTATCGTTACGGATATAAATCTTCTACCGATGGCGAAATCGATAACATTTCGATCGGTGAAAATATCGTAGTTAAACCGAAAACCGACGTAAACGGCAGAAATACCGGGAAACAGGTGCTTTTTGCAAACACGCAAGTAGAAACCGAAAGTATTTCTTACGTAAAATTCGGAGATCATGCCACAAATCTGCCCTCATCGATCGTGTTCGGCAAAAAAGGCGTTATAAATTGTTCCGCATCCGAACGCCTGAAATATTCTTATGACAAAATGGGCAATATTTCCGCAATCTTCAAAAACGGTACTCTTATCGTGAAATATACTTACGATAAACTCAATCGTATTATCCGTGAAGATAACAGAACGCTGAAACATACCTGGATGTTTGCATATGATAACAACGGAAATATCATTACCAAAAAAGAAACGGAATTCACGTTAAAAGAGAATACGGAAGATTGTATATTCACCGAATATTTATACGAATACGACGGAGACAGACTTGTTTATTACAAAGGTAAAACATGCAGTTACGGGGCAACAGGTAAACCGTCGATCTACAAGAATAATAATGTGTATTGGAGCGGTGTAAACGTTGTTGAGTATGGAAATAATAAGTTTACGTATGACGCAAGAGGCAGAAGATTAACAAAGAATAATCTCGTCTATACTTATGATAGTAACGGAAAACTTATCCGCCAGAGCGACGGCTTGGAATTTTTTTATGACCATACCGGTGTTGCGGGTATGAAATATAATGACGCGACATATATCTACAGAAAGGACGTTCAAGGAAATATTATTGCGTTGCTTGACAGTAGCGGTGGAATTGTGGTAAAATACACTTACGATGCATGGGGCAACTATGCGGCTGAAGCCTTGGATTATTATGACGGAAAAGTTCAGTTCAAAAATGTGGATTCTGATAAAGCGTTCAATGCCGACTATGCAAAATATAAGCAACTTGCAAATATAAACCCGTTCCGTTATCGCGGATATTATTACGACACCGAAACCGAACTGTATTTCCTCAAGACGAGGTATTACGACCCCGAAGTCGGTAGATTTATTTCTCCCGATAGCATAGAATATCTTGATCCTGAGACAATAAACGGCTTAAACCTTTATGCATATTGCAACAATAACCCTGTTTCCAACGTGGATCCAAACGGTAATAAATGGTGGCATTGGTTTTTGGGTGTCGTTGCTGTTGTTGCTCTTGCGGCAGTTGTTGTTGCTTCAGCTGTCCTCACTGGAGGAACATCTTTAGTTGCAATTGGCATTGGATTTGCAATTGGTTCAGCGGCAAGCGTTGTTACCCAAGGAATATCAAATGTTATAAATGGAAATAATTTTTTCCAAAACATAAATATTGCAACTGTATTAATTAGTGGTTTAGCGGGGGCTGCTTTTGCTACTGGACTAGGCGGATTAGCAGGAGCGTTAGGGATTGGCGTTGCGTCAAGTGTTGCTACTTCTGCTATTGAAGAGAAATCAATTGGAGAAATTCTGTTCAATGGTTTGGTTGGTGGATTATCAGCTGGTTTGGCTTTTGGCTTTGGACAGTTAATCGGAAAAGTTGTATATCAAGCAAATGATTTTGTTTTTGGGACATTTTGGGAAATGGCAAAAGTTGATGGAGCTAATGTTGTTAAAGGGGCTTTAACAGCCTTTAGTTCTTCATGGTTTAAGTTCCTTCCAAGTATTACACCGGGAACAACAAGAGCTATTTTAAATTTCTTAGGTAAAAAGGTTGGCGGATTGTTAAATGGTTAAGAATTACAAAAAAGTAATATATGGCTTAGTGTGTTTTTTATTAAATGTGGCAGTTTCTATATTTACAATATTGAATATACTCAATTGGGATCCGATAGACAATGTAATTTTTTTCTTTATTTGGTCAAAAATTATGTGGTTTTTATCTTTAGTATGTTTAATCTTAAGTGTACATAAATTATTTAATTGGTTTTATTTAAAGATTACGCCATTAGTTAATAAAGCTACACCTGAATTTTTTGCAACTTCTCAATATTTATTACCCAGAGATAAGGCGTATGGAAGATTACTGTGCGCAGCTATAATATTATTAGTTGGTTCTACGATAATCGAGCTAATATTATTTTTAACTAATATTTAATCAAAGAAAAAGCAAGAGGTCGTGGAATAATTTCTGCGACCTCTTGTCATAGGACAAAACAGATTGATAACAATTGGTTCTAAAGGTTTTATATCCATTATTTTTATATTTGTATGTGATATGATTGTAGTTAAAGTGCCTTAAGAAAAAACAACCAAAGAATATAGTTATAAAATGTTTAGTGGAAGATAAAATGAGTATATGTTCAATAGCAGAAATAAAAACATACATAAACAAAGCCAACGAACTCTTTGAGAAAGTTTTCATAGGGTTTAAACCGCCTAAAATAGTAGTTGTTCCCGCATCCAGAAGACAAGCCGTTAGGAATAAAGTTTTGAGCGAATGTGGTCTTGAGTATAAGGAAGATTTATATGGCACGGATGCGGAAGTTATCGACGGTCCGTTGGACAAGCAGATTGTAATTTATCAATCAATGATGAAAAGCGAAAGGCAAGTTTGCCATGCTCTTTGGCATGAGTTTGGGCATATTGTATTTGGGAATGAGAAACAATATGGAATCGACCTTGCGGAAGATACGCCGATGCGATCGGGTTACGCTGTGTTTAATGAGTTTATTGCAGAATATATAGCTCATGTGGCGTCTGACGGAGGAGGATTTGGGGGTTACAATCCAAATATGTATTTGCAGTTGGCTTTTCAAGAAGAGGGAACTATTAATCCCTATTGGTTGAGTATATATATGGCAATTATCGCAGGAGATTCAAATGTTTCCGATGAGTGTTTTGCCGAAGGCGCAGAGTATGTAAAGCCTATTGTTTGGAATTATCTGACAGAGATGTTCAGAATGATAGATAAGCAACTCAAGAAAGATGATTTTTGGAAAGCAACGCCGTCATTTATTGAGGAATTGGGTTCCCTTTACGACGATATGTTTTCCGCCGTTTTTAGAGGATTGTACTAACATATAAATAACAAGCCGTAAAGATTAAGGTCAAGGAAGAAATCCCTTGACCTTTTTCGGTATTAAAAGGGATGTTTAAGACATCTTTTGAAATATATAAAAAATTAGTTGTTGCAAATGTAATATTTGTTGTTCAGTGTAACTTTTTTGCCGACAATATATGGTTTACCGGTAGCGTATGCACGAAGAATATATTTGTCAGAAGGTTCTACCAAAAGCGGAATATTGCCTTCGGTAAATTGTGAATTGTCCGATACCTCGAGAATTTTGAAACCTTTCTTTATAAGGTCGGCTGAGAATTGCCATTTCTTTTCAAAAAACCCGAAAGAATCCATAATAATAGAAATATCTTTTTCGGGGTGATAGGCGGTAATGCGATAGTAATTGTTTTCCATAGTTAAATCTCCTTTGCGGTTATGCCGCTAATTGATTTATTTTTCTGTTTGCGTAAGGTAGCCATTTTTTATTTACGAACTCCATCACGCTTTTATCGGGATTAGAATCGTGGTAGCCGTAACATTGAAGCACTCGCTTTTGTTTGACCGAATATTCTACCGTAACGAACGGAACGTTGGGTTGTTCTGTTGTACGAATAAAGAAAATAAGCGACTCTTCTCTCACAAATTTTTGGTCGTACCCGAAGCGTCCTACACAATGGTCAAGCAGTTTTCCTTCTCGGACAAGTTCGGATGGGGTTTTAGCGATAATCGACATATAGGCTGACTTTTCATTGTATTCAAGCCCCGAATATTTATCTGCGACGGCTGTAAATTTCTTATAAAAGGCTTTGCGTTCTTCGGCATCTTTTAATGCCTTTGCCGTGCTGTATTCGTCGATACGGATATCGTGCCATCGTTTGAAATTGTGTGGATAACGATTTTTATCTTCGGTCATATTTAAACCGAGATATTGGCAAGCGTGGAGATAATCTTTGTACGAATACGGATTTGTGTTTTGTTTGCAAAGATATTGCAAGAATTCTTCATTTTCGTCTTGAAAAAGAGTTCGCACTTCATCAAGGCTTTTATCTCTTGAAAGTTTCAGTCGGTTTTTACGATAGGCTTGTAAAACGGTAAGCGATTTTCCCGTCCTGAACGAACGCATAATGACGTCAACGTAATAATCGTCGTTGCTCAGTTCGGCACGGTTTTTTATAAGCCATTTTGCAAAGCGTTTGTTTGTGCCGATTTTTTCTAAAATTTGCGTTGAAAAGGCGTAATCGTCAAGCCCCGCTTTCATAAGATATTCGATTTGCGGATATTTCTCATAAAAGCGTAGATATTTCAGAACATCAACGCCTTTGTAAAGATTTACGGCTGAATACTTATATTGCGGAAACTTGTCTAAATACTCACGGTTGACGATAGGCGCGAACGGATCGAAATATCTGTCGTCGGAATAATCCCATTCAACGCTTTCAAACCATTTCGGTCCTTTCTGTAAACCTTGCTCGAACCAGCCGACGATATAACCCGAAATATAGTAAAAAACGATGTCTTTAATGTAGCATATATCCGAGTTCAGACCATGCACGGCAACCTGTTTGTACAACCATTTTTTACGGTAATTTCGGACTGCCACGGTCACTTTTACAAGTTCGCCGTCATTCTTCGTAAGATACGAGTAAAAACGTGCTTTGCCGAGTGTAGTTTCATTGTTTTCCGCGTCGGCTTTTTTGATTCGAGCAAGTATGTATTTAGGGATAGGTTTTATCTTTTCGATTTTCATAATTTCATCTCCGTTTCGTTGTCAAAAAGTTCGGTAAGATATTCGATAATTTCGTTGCGTTCGGGCATTGCGGGTTTTACCGTTTTTGCGTTGTTTTGTATAGGTAAAGTGTCTATGATTTCGCCCGTATCTTGGTCTATAAGTTGATTATCCAAACATAACAGGCTCGGAATAAATTGTGTATCACGTTCGTTTTCAATGATATATAAATCGTGTTTCTTTACGATTTTAGCAAAGTAATTTTCGGCTGCGTGATACGGAAAACCAACCATAGGAATACGGTCTTTTAAGCCAACGTCACGGCTTGTAATAGTAAGGTCGAGTTCGTTGCCGAGAAGCACGGCGTTGTCGCCTAAAACTTCGTAGAAATCGCCTAAACGGTACGCAACGATTGCCGTCGGGTATTCCGCTTGATATGCGGTATATTTTTGATATGTAGGACTGCCTTGCTGTTTATCGACAGCCTGCTGAGTTCGCATTTCTTCGTCTAACTGCCGCAACGCGTCGTTTTTATCTTCTTCGGTGAATTCGTCATTGTCGGTATCGCTTTCGGTTGTTAAATCGTCGTTTACGGTATCTTTAACGTCGGTAGTATCGAATTTATCGAAAATAGAAAACTGTAAATTTTGCGGTTTCGGCGGTTGCGGTTTGACCGTTATCGGCTTTGTATTTACTGTCTTTTTCGGCGCGGGTTTATATTCTTCGCCGTCTATGGTGTAAAGCGTGCCTTCGATTAAATCTTCTTCAAAATAGTGGATAGCCCAACCGTAAACGGTATCGTCATCCACGCAAGCGGAAGAAGTGCCTTTTACGGCAAGTTTTCTCGCTTCGTCGCAAGCATATTTCATAAAGCCTGCAAGCGACTTTTTATTGATTAGCGGTTTGCCGTCTTTTTCAAATGGCGTGCCGTTATTTATTTTGACGGCAAGGGTTTCGCTTGCGTTCTCTTGCAAATACGCGAGGACTTTTGCTTGTCCCGAATCGGTCACTGTTAAATTAAGTTTAATCATTGTCGTTACACTCCTTTTCGAGTATTTCTAATATTTGTTTTTCTTCGTAAGAGGACGAGCAAAGCCAGATAATCGATGCAAGCGTTTCGAGGCTTGCTCCTTGTCTATTTTTATCAAATAGTTTCTCGTATTGGCTGCAATCGCCGCCCGTAAACCATTGGTATTTATTGCAAAGTCGATATAGTTTTTCCGTTGATATTTTCATTTTTTCACTCCTTAAAACGGTAAATCTTCGAGTAGTTCGGCGGTCGTAACTTCTAATTCTTCAAGATTCGTATAATTGTTGAACCCGCCGTGATAATCGGTTTCGTTTTTTGCCGTGCGAATCAATATGTGGTTGTACCATTCGTTTGAGAAGTATCGAACGTCGGATATAGATATGTAAACGCACTTGTTTTCCGCACTTTTTATGAATGCCGAAAAGCAATAGTGATTTTTACCGATGTTTACAAGTTGCCAATGATTGTTTTTGCACATTGTTTTTAAGAAATTTAAGTATTTTGTCTGAAAGGATTTGTAATCGTTGCCCGTATAACAACCGGACGAAAACTCATAGCCTATGTATTTTTTTAAGTCTTTAATATTAGCCATAATTTTTACTCCTTAATAATTCCGTAAATATCATCTGCGTAATACTCGCAAACAAACCAATTAAAAAGGGCGTGACATTTCACACCCTTATAATCAACCATATAATCGTTATTGCCGAGTTCTTTCAAAACGGTTATTTCTGCCATTTTGCCGTTTAGCGAGTTGATATGAGCCATTGCTTTATATTCTTTCATAGTAAAACTCCTTTAATAAATTTCAATTAAGCCGTCGCTATATTCTTGCAGATATTCTTCGCCGCAATATCTTCCGTATCTTTCAAGGTCGATAAAGTCGATAATGCTGTCGGGTATTTCGTAGCCGCAACAATCGAGCATTTCTTTTCCGTAATCTTCCCAAGAATAGCCGCTCCAAAGGTTGATACAATCATCCCAGCGGTCGCCGTGTGATTTTACTTTTTCTTCAAAATCATCGAAATCACGCACTTCAAGGAACGCACAAAAAACTTTGTATTTGTAATCGTCGTCTAAAACGCCCGATTCTTTCAAAGTATTGAACAGCGTTTCGGGGTTTACGTAATCCCAATTTATTGAACGGTCTTCGATACCTTCAACGTCCTGTATGAACAGTTCTTCGTCGATACCGTCAAGTTCAAAACCTTCTTTTTTAAGTTCTTCCGCAATTTCATCCCAATCGGAATAGTCCGAAAGGTCAAGCCATTTCGAGCCTAACGCTCTTTCGTTACATTCGTTATATGAACCCCAAGAACCTATTACAATATTGATATTTCCTTTCATTTCAGTTGCTCCTTCAAATCGTCGATATATATTTTTTCGTAAGTGTATCCGTATTCGATATAGTGTCCGTTAGCATCTTCAAACACTTGATAATCGAGCATGCTAATTCTGCCTTGTTTCGTAACGGCAAAAGTAATTTGTTTTTTATCGGGGTAGTATGCCACCGCGTCAAATCGGATAAGACATTCACCGTCGTTGTAATCGAAACCGTCTGTATCTATAAAAGCAATTTCGTTTAAGTTAATCATTTTTTAGTCCTCCACGATTTTGTACCATACCTGATATTCGACTTCTAAATCGAGTATATCGTAAGAACCGTCTTTATCTCTATAAACGGAAACGTCGGTATAATACATTGTGATATATCCTTTGAATTCGTTTGACTTGTCTTTAATAGGACGGCAAGCCTTTTCTACATCGTCGAATACTCTTATAAACGGTTTATTGTTCTTCGAGATACACGGGCAGAGCAAATTACCTTCGGACAAGTATCCGAAACCGGACAATTTTTTATCCGATTTACTTCTTACGTTAGAGATTGAGAATGCTACTTTTTTCATTTTTTTATAACTCCTTTTTTATTTTCTGCCTTTCGGCAGGGGCAAGACGGCATAAGTCGAAACATTAAAAATGAAAATCTTATTGCAGTTGAATATGTCAACGACCAAAGACCTTTGAGCGAAAAATAGTGTCGTGAAATAAAAAAGAGCCAAACTCATTATCGAGTCTGACTCTATCTTTATATATGAAATGTTTACGCGCTATTTTTCCGTGCCGTTGACATATTCACTGACTTATGCGACGATAGCCACAACGAAAGGCAAATAAAAAAGGATAATGTATTATATATGAAAAAAGGACGCATTTCATAGCGTCCCTTCTTTGGGTAAAGCAAAAACTATCCGAATCCCGCTTTTCGATACAGCAGTGTTCGGATAGTCCTTTCTTGGTGGAGATAGTCGGGGTCGAACCGGCGACCTCTTGAATGCCATTCAAGCGCTCTACCAACTGAGCTATACCCCCACGGCGGATTCAATCATATCATATTTTCTCGTTTCACGCAAGCGTTTTAGGCTTATATTACGGCAAAATTTACTCGTTTATTAAAATTTTTGAGTTGCTTGCTCTCCGATTGACATAATTCGTCCGATTTGCTATACTTAGATACGATAATAGCCGTATTGCAGGCAAAAATAACACAGGTCGCGATTATGAAAGAAAAAATCGAAGAGATCAGAGCGAGGCTCGCGGAGTCCGTCGCTCACGCAAAATCAAGCAAAGAGTTATTCGAACTCAAAGCGAAATACGTACTCGGTAAGGCGGGTGAAATTCCCGCGCTTATGAAAGAACTCGGTAAAGCCGAAAAGGAAGAACGTCCTCGTCTGGGGCAACTTATCAACGGACTTAAAGATTGGGCAAACGAAATTTTCGAGGAAAAAACCGAAGAGATCGAAAAACTCGAGAGCGAAAAGCGTTATGCCGACGAAAAAATCGATATTACTCTTCCATCAAAAAAGAGCGAAGAAGGCTCGCTTCATCCCGTAACGTTGGTTAAAAACGAACTCGTGGACATATTTGCGGGTATGGGTTTTACGGTACTCGAAACGCAGGAAATCGAAGACGATTTCCATAATTTTACCGCGCTTAACACCCCGCAGGAACACCCGGCGCGCGACAAACAGGACACTTTCTATATCACCGACGACTATATGCTTCGCACGCACACTTCGCCGGGGCAGATAAGGAGTCTTACCACTCTTAAACCGCCGTTCAAAGTGCTTATTCCCGGCAGAGTGTACAGGGCTGACGACGATGCCACTCATTCCCCGATGTTCCACCAGATGGAAGGGCTGGTCATCGATAAAAAAGTCACTCTCTGCGATTTGCAGGGTATGCTCGACGTACTCGTAAAGCGTATGTTTTCGAAAGACGTGAAAACCCGTTTCCGTCCGTCGTTCTTTCCGTTTACCGAACCGTCGGTAGAAGTGGACGTAAGTTGTTTCGAGTGCGGCGGCAAAGGTTGCAAACTCTGCAAAGGTACGGGGTGGATCGAAATACTCGGCGGCGGAATAGTCAATCGCAGGGTATTGCAAAACTGCGACGTAGACCCGAACGAATGGACGGGTTTCGCGTTCGGTTTCGGGCTGGACCGTATCGCAATGCTCAAAAACGGAATCAATAACATCCGCGTGCTTTACGAGGGCGACCTTCGCGCTCTTAAACAATTCAAAGATTAAGGAGGCGAAAGATTATGTTGGCGCCTTTAAGTTGGCTTAAAGAATTCGTAGATATAGACGTAACGCCCGAAGAACTCGAAAAAAGACTCTTCGACAGCGGTTTCGAAGTGGAGCAGGTTATACCTTACGGCGACAAACTCGATAAAGTCGTAACCTGCAGGATAAAAGAGATAACCGGGCACCCCAACGCCGAAAGATTGCGTGTTTGTCAGGTAGACGCGGGCAAATACGGCGTGTTGCAGATAATAACCAACGCAACTAACGTTAAAGTCGGCGATATCGTTCCCGTCGCGGTAGACGGAGCGACTCTCGCTACGGGCGACCGTATTTTCAACGGCAAACTTCGCGGAGAGCCGTCTTACGGAATGTTCTGCGGCGGCGAAGAACTCGGCATAAACGACGACGTATACGACGGCGCGTCGGGCGACAGCGTGCTTATTTTTCACGACGAGTTTCCGCTCGGCGAAGAAGTGAGAGATTTGCTTAACCTCAGAGATTACGTATTCGATATTTCGGTACTTGCAAACCGTCCCGACTGTCAGAGCGTACTCGGCATAGCGAGAGAAATCGCTTGCGCGCTCGGCAAACCGCTTAAAGAACCGTCTTACGATTATACGGTTAAGGCGGAAAAGGGCGACGAAAACGTCGAAGTAAATGTATTCGACGGCGAACTTTGTCCGAGATATATCGCTCATCTCGTAAAGGATATTAAAATAGAAAAATCTCCGAAGTGGATGTCGAGAAGACTTAACCTTTGCGGGCTTAATTCCGTAAACAATATCGTTGACATAACGAATTACGTGCTTCTCGAACTCGGGCAACCGATGCACGCTTTCGACCTTAAAGACCTTGCGGGAAACGAAATCAACGTAAGAAGGGCGAAAGACGGCGAAAAGATAGTGACTCTCGACGAAAAAGAAGTCGAACTTACCCACGATAACCTGCTTATTTGCGACGGCGAAAAAGGAGTCGCGCTGGCCGGTATAATGGGCGGACTTAACAGCGAAATCAAACCGGATACCAAAGCCGTTTTGTTCGAATGCGCCAAATTCAAACGCGATAACGTAAGGCGTTCTTCGAGAATGCTCGGCAAGTCGAGCGATTCGTCAAAACGCTTTGAAAAAGGCGTAGACGAATACACGACCGAAAGGGCGATTAAAAGGGCTTTGCATCTTATCGACGAACTCGGCGCCGGCAGAGTTACCGCCGTGCATAAAGACGTTTCGGCGGGCGCAAAGCAAGAAAACGCCGTCGTTGAAACCACGTTTGACAAAATCAACGGCGTGCTTGGTATAAAGGTGCCGAAAGCCGCAGTAATCGATATTCTGAAACGCCTCGATTTCGGCGTAGAAGTCAACGGAAATAAAATTAAAACCGTCGCTCCGCCGTACAGAGAAGACGTAGAAGGTTACGCCGATCTCGCGGAAGAAGTCATAAGAGTTTACGGCTACGGGCATATCGCGCCGACTCTTCTGAAAAACGCTTCAATAACCGACGGCGGTTACGATAAAAAACAAAAGGACGAAAACAGGGTAAAACGTTCTCTTGCCGCATGCGGTTACAGTGAAATAATGACCTATTCGTTCTATTCCAAAAAGGACGTTGCGTCGCTTCGTTTGTCCGACGGCGACGAAGAGGGCAAGGTAATCGTTCTCGAACACCCGCTCAGCGACAATTACGAAGTGTTGCGCCGTTCGCTCGTTCCGTCTTTTCTTTCGGTAATTGCGCGTAACGTAAAACGCGGAAACGACTTCGGCAAGATTTTCGAGATCGCGCGTACTTACGCTCCGAAAAATCTCCCGCTTACCGAATTTCCGACCGAAACGAAAAAACTCTGTATTGCCGTATTCGGCGCGGATAACGACTTCTTTACGTTAAAAGGCGCGATAGAGCGGATAGGAAACTCTTTCGGGCTTGAATTCGACTTGACGAAGCGGGCTGAAAAGACTTATCTGCACCCCGGCGTTTCCGCAAAAATAATACTCGACGGAGAAGAAATCGGCTCGTACGGTCAGATTCGCTACGAAGTCGCGGCGGACTACGATCTGGAGTGTAAAGTTTACGTCGCCGAAATCGACTACGATAAACTTTCGGATAAATTCGATAAAGTATTCAGATTCGTTCCGTTGCCTAAATTCCCGGGCGCGGAGAGAGATCTTGCGTTCGTCTGCGACGAAAATCTCACCTGCGACGAAATCGCAACCGCCATAAAACAGGCGGCGAAAGGCGCGGTAGAAAAGGTGGAACTCTTCGACGTATATACGGGTTCTCAGGTTGAAAACGGTAAAAAGAGTATGGCTTACAGCGTTACTTTCAAAGCGGGCGAAGATAAGCCGCTTGCCTCCGAAGACGTAGACGCGCTCGTAAAGAGAATACTCGGAAGCCTTAAACACAGATTGAATATCGAATTAAGGTAAAAATATGATAGATATAGACAGAATAAATTTTTTGGCGAGAAAGCAGAGAAGCGAAGGCTTGACCGAGGAAGAAAAAGCCGAGCAGGACAAACTTCGTAAGGAATATATAGCGAGCGTTACGGGCAATTTGCGCGCTCAACTCGACAATACTTACGTTATCGACGAAAACGGCGAACACAAACTCGAAAAGAAGTCGTAATGGAATATACGCTTATAACGGGCGCGACGGGCGGACTCGGGCGGGAATTCTGCCGTCAACTCGTCGCGACCGATAATTTGTTTCTGACGGGCAGAAGTAAAGAAAAACTCGAAGATCTGCGTTCGGAACTCTTAAAAATAAGCCCGAACGCCGAAATAGAGATTTTCCCCGCCGACGTAACGAGCGAAGACGGAAGAAAAGCCCTTTTCGATTACGCGACGGAAAAAAACGCGGTTTTTTCGGGGCTTATGAACGTCGCGGGCGTAGATACGCAAAAGGCGTTCGATAAGTATACGCAGGAAAAACTCGTTTTTCAGGTTCGCGTGAACGTGGAAGCGACTCTTTCGATAACCCGTTTCGTGATAGAACGGCGCGCCGAAAAATTGAAGATATTAACCGTCGGCAGTATGAGCGGTACTACGCCTATGCCGTATTTTGCGATATATTCGGCATCAAAGGCTTTTTTGCTTAATTTTTTCACGTCGCTTCGTTACGAGGTCAAAAACGCTAAAATCACGACCTTGATACCCGGCGGTGTTCCGACCAGACCCGACATTATAAACGATATACGGGTTCAGGGCATAACGGGTAAAATGTCGTCGAAGCCGGCAGACTTCGTCGTGAAAAAGGCGCTTAAAGCCTTAAATAAAAACAAACGGAAAGTTATTCCGGGCGCGTTCAACAAGTTCGTTTATTTTTTGGAAAAAACGACTCCGCTTTCCGTCAGATGTCGTTATATCGCCGGAAAGTGGAGTAGAAAAGAAAAAGACCATTTTTGAACAAATATTCATCCCGAATAAGCGCGTTTCCGACTTTTGCGTAAGACTTCGACGACCGCAAAGGTCTGTCGAATCCTTTCGCGCAAGTCGAGCCTTCTTCTTCGGGCGGCTGTATCGGCGGACTTTTCGTAGTCGTGAATTATTTGCCGACAACGGCAAAAATCGTAGTATAAAAATCAACTAAAATCGGAGATAAAGTAAAAATGAAATCCGTATTACTCATAGGTTTAGGCAGGTACGGCTATAATGTATCGGTTAAACTTCACGATTTAGGGCACGACGTGCTTGCGATCGATAAATCGGAAAAACGCGTAAACGCCGCTTTGCCGGTCGTTACCGACGCGCAGATAGGCGACGCTACCGACCTCGACTTATTAAAGAGTTTAGGCGTTAAAAACTTCGAGGTGTGTATAGTCGCGATAGGCAACGACTTTCAGAGTTCGTTGGAAATCACGTCGCTTTTGAAAGAACTCGGCGCGCCGCTCGTAGTGGCAAGGGCAAGCAGCGACTTGCAGGAAAAGTTGCTTAAAAAGATCGGCGCAGACGAAGTCGTATATCCCGAAAAACAACTCGGCGACTGGACGGCTATAAGGTATACTTCCGACCACGTTACCGACTATATCGAAATCGACAGCGACCACTCTATATTCGAAGTTACCGTTCCCGACGCGTGGAAGGGTAAAACTCTCGGCGAACTCGACGTTCGTAAAAAGTACGGTATCAACGTACTCGGCGTAAAAGAAAACGGCAAAATAGATTTCGCCATAAGCGCGGGTTGTAAACTCGACGGCGAAAAAACGCTTATGGTTCTCGGTAAATTCAAAGACCTTAAAAAGTGTTTTAAGATTTGACGTGTGGATATTATTTGCATTAGGCTCCGCGTTTTTCGCGGGGCTTACGTCTGTCGTCGCTAAATGCGGAATCAAGAAAACGGACTCTACCGTCGCCACCGCAATACGGACGGGCGTTGTTCTTATTTGCTCGGCGGTTATGGTAACGATCGTCGGCTCGTGGGGCGGGATAACGAACATAGATACGAAAAGTCGGATATTTCTCGTCTTATCGGGTATTCTTGTCTGGCATAGATAAACTTTCGATACTCGTAATTTCGTATATAGTTTTCAAAGAAAAACTTACGCTTAAATCGTTTATGGGGCTTATGATAATCGTAGTCGGAACTCTTTGTCTGTTACTTTAACTCAATAAAAAATATACGGCGGCAACTTGAAAAAGTTGCCGCCGCGTGTTTTACGGATAAAATTATTTTACTATCAAGTTAAGCAGTCTGCCTTTTACGTAGATGACTTTTACTATCTGTTTGCCTTCGACGGCTTTTGCCACCGATGCGTCGGTCAAAGCGATTGCCTTCGCTTCTTCGTCGGTAGATTCTGTGGGAACGTCTATTTTCGCTTTCATCTTACTGTTTACCTGTACCGCGATTTCGATTTCGTCTTTAACGAGCGCGTTTTCGTCGCATACGGGGTAGTCGGTCAAGAATACCGATTTTTTGTAACCGCGCATCGACCATAATTCTTCCGCGAAGTGAGGAGCACACGGCGCAAGCAACAAAATCAACGTATCCACGCATTTTTTGAATACGGAGCCGGATTCGTTTTCGCTCGCGTCGTATTTGTAAAGCGCGTTGACGTATTCCATAAGCCTTGCGATTGCCGTGTTGAACGAGAAGTTGTTCATATCCCGGTCCACGCATTTAACGGCGTATGCCTCGGCGTATAAAAGTTCTTTGTCTGCGTGCGTCGGTTCGGAGTGTTTGTTTGAACGGAGTTCGTTTGCCCGCACTACCAATCTTTCGATACGGTCGGCGAATTTGGCGATAGATTTGATTCCGTTATCGTCCCACGGACCGCCCTCGGTGTAGTTAAACCCGAACATAAGGTACATTCTGAAAACGTCCGAGCCGTATTGTTCGATATATTGATCGGGCGAAACGACGTTGCCGCGCGATTTGCTCATTCTGTTTCCGTCGGGGCCCAGAATAATGCCCTGATGGGTGAGCGATTTGAACGGTTCGTCGAAATTAAGATAGCCCATATCCCGCAACGCTTTGGTTATGAACCTCGCGTATAAGAGGTGCATGCACGCGTGTTCCGGGCCGCCGACGTATTTGTCCACGGGGAGCATTTTGTTTATTATTTCGGGGTCGAACGGAGCGTTGGCGTTTTTATTGTCGGGATAGCGGAGATAATACCAACTCGAACATACGAACGTGTCGAGCGTATCAGGATCTCTCGTCGCTTTTCCGCCGCATACCGGGCACGTCGTGTTCATAAACGATTCGCACTTTGCAAGCGGCGATTTCCCGTCGGGCTTAAATTCCACGTTTCTCGGAAGTTCTACGGGTAAGTCCTTGTACGGAACGGGTACGGTGCCGCATTTCGGGCAGTAGATTATCGGAATGGGCGCGCCCCAGTATCTCTGACGGGAAACGAGCCAGTCGCGGAGTCTGTAATTTATTCTGTGCTGTCCTTTTTCTTCGGAGGCGAGTTTGCCTAAAATAGCCTTTCTTGCTTCGTCGGACGAAAGTCCGTCAAAGCCCAGACTGTTTACCAGCATGCCGTCTTCTGTGTAGGGCAGTTCGGTGGTCGTGTTGTCGGGGTCGCGGATTACCTGATTGACGGGTAAGCCGTATTTTTTGGCGAACGCGAAATCTCTCGCGTCGTGAGCGGGTACGCCCATTACCGCCCCCGTGCCGTAAGAATACAGTACGTAGTCTGCGGCGTAAACGGGTACTTTTTTGCCGTTGATCGGGTTTACCGCGTACGCGCCGATAAATACGCCGGTTTTCTCTCTCGACGTCGATAAACGCTCTATTTCGTCGCGTTTGGAAGTTTCTTCTATATAGGCGTCGACCGCCGCTTTGCATTTTTCGTCGGTCAATTTTTTAACTAGCGGGTGTTCGGGCGCGAGCGCGACGAACGAAACTCCGAACAGGGTGTCGGCGCGGGTGGTGAACACTTTGAACGCGTCGCCGCTTTCGGTCGTGAAGATGATTTCTCCGCCGCTCGATTTGCCTATCCAGTTTTTCTGCATAAGTTTGGTCTTTTCGGGCCAGTCGAGATCGTCGAGTTTGTCTAAAAGTTCTTCCGCGTAATCGGTGATTCTGAAAAACCATTGCGTAAGATTTCGCTTGACCACCTGCGTTCCGCAACGCTCGCAGCAGCCGTCCGTAACCTGCTCGTTGGCAAGAACGGTATTGCAACTCGGGCACCAGTTTACGGGCGCTTCTTTGCGATACGCAAGATTCTTATCGTAGAGTTTCAGAAAGAGCCATTGCGTCCATTTGTAATAGTCGGGCAGACAGGTTTTGATTTCGGCGTTCCAGTCGAACATTGCGCCCATTGCTTTAAGTTGCTTTTCCATGGTGGCGATATTCTGAAGAGTGGAGTCTTCGGGGTGAACGCCCGTTTTGATTGCGTAATTTTCTGCGGGCAGACCGAAAGCGTCGAATCCCATCGGCTCGAACACCTCGAAGCCCTTCATCTTTTTATAACGAGCGAAACTGTCGGTTAAACCGTAGTTGTACCAATGCCCCAGATGCAGTTTCGAAGCCGACGGATAAGAAAACATTTCAAGACAATAGAACTTTTTGTCGATATTCTTCTTGTTAAAAGAATACAATTTGTCTTTTTCCCATTTTTGTTGCCATTTGGGTTCGATAGATTTCATGTCCATATAATCTGGCGTCCTCCTGAATTGAGCCGAACGCGGTCGGCCGGGTCGCAGGCGATTATGCGCGCGACCAAAGAAACAATTACCGCCATTCTAACACATTTTTCGAAAATATCCTAATAAAATAAAGGCAACGAGAAAAATAGTATTAAAAATATTTTTTTGCCACGGGTAAAACGCTTTTGTTTTTGGTTGAAATATGCTAATATAGTTGCGTTTTCGGAGATATGTTTACTATGGAAGAATTAGAACCCGTTGCGCCCGGGGTTAAAACGGAAAGCGAAAAAGAGTACGGAGTAAAAAAAGACTACTTTATAACTCCGGTAAATAAAAAGAAAGATATTTTAAGAAGCGCGGTTTATATCTTCTTGTCCGCGTTTTTCTATTCGGTGTCGTTTCATTATTTCGTAACGACGTGTAACTTTGCTCCCGGAGGAGTCGGCGGCGTCGTTGCGATAGTAAAAAAACTTCTCGGCATAGGCGAAACGCAAAACAGCGGCCTTGATTACAGTTCTTTGTTGTTTTTGGTAGTTAACGTTCCGCTTCTTGCGTTTGCGTGGAAAAGGCTCGGCAAGGATTTTTGCGTAAAGACTTGTATTGCGACTATTATAATAACCGTTACGATGTTTCTGCTCGATAATTTTATCGATCCGAATTATAAATTCAGTATCACGCAAAAAATATTGACTAAAAACGAAAGCGAAGAAAAAATCGGTATACGACTTTTATCGGCTTTTGTCGGCGGGGCTGCCGCGGGTATTTCGCTTGCGTTTTCGCTTAAAGTAAATTCTTCGACGGGCGGCGCGGATATCTTAGGAGCGATGATACAGAAAAAATATCCTCATAAGAGCGTCGCTTCCATGATATTCGGCGTAAACGGCGTTATTATGCTGTCGTCCATACCCGTATATAAAGAAAATCTTATACCCGTATTTTTGTCGTTGGTGTTCATCTGCGCAACCACGGTTATTTGCGACAGAATGATGATTTCGAGTAAGTCTGCGCTTAAATTCGAAGTCGTTACCGAATACGCGGAAGAAATATCGAAAGATATAATCGAAAAACTCGGACACGGCGTTACGGTTACGCCTGCCGTCGGAATGTTCGAACACCATAACAAACAACTTTTGATTTGCGTAATAAGCCCGAGACAGGTAAGTAAGTTCCAGGCGATTATACGTAACTATCCCGGTACTTTTGCTTACGTCGGGTCGGTGAGCGAGGTTATCGGTAAGTTTAACGACGATAAAAAGAAGTAACAGGCTTAAAACGCTTGATAAAAGCCGAAAAATATAGTAGAATATAGACGAACGCGGGATAGTTCGTTTATACGCGGGCATAGTTTAGTGGTAAAATAGGAGCTTCCCAAGCTTCGGTTGCGAGTCCGATTCTCGTTGCCCGCTCCACAAAAAAGCGCGACAGGTCGAAAACCTGCCGCGCTTTTTTTTAATCGGGCGACTGTGCGGAATAAATTCCGTCGTTTACCATAAGCGGCCGTAACTGCGCAGCGTTTATTTCGGCTTAATAGAGAAATATTTTGACAAAAAGAAATAAAACGACTTAAAAAATTTGACTTAATACGGATAATATAGTAAAATGAAAACCGCCGACGAAAAGGGAATAAAACGCTTCCGTAGTTAAATGGATATAACAAACCCCTCCTAAGGGAGTGCTTAACTCGGTTAAAAACACAACATATTGAGTTATGATATAGCATTTACAACTAAATATTGTGGTTTGGCTTTTAGAAAGTAATACTTGGTATTGTTTTAGGTATTGTTTCGGTATTGTAAAATCTTTTGCAATAACTTTCAAATCGTGCTAAAATATCAAATATCTGCCTGTACCTCAGTAGGATAGAGGGTCCGCCTCCTAAGCGGAACGCCGTTGGTTCGACTCCAATCAGGCAGGCCATTTTTTCAGTCACTTCTTGCGTGGAGTGACTGATTTTTTTATGCCTATACGAGCCATATATGCCTTCCATAATTTGCTTTCGCGGCGGTTTATTCTCTTGAGGTGTGGCAAAAGCTGATCGTAGTTTACAATCCACTTATTGCCGAACTTATACTTAAATACCGTTGTGTCCGTTTTCAAAAAATCGCGTATTTCATCGGCGTGTATAAAACGGTCGCCTGTCTTTCGATGTTTGTTCCACTCTCTCGCACAATCTTTAATACACCTTAACTTGGGTATTTTGTATTCGTGTTCTTGTAGGTTATACGGGTTCACTTTCTCAAAGAAATCCTTTGAGTCAATCAAGATTATGTTTTGCGTAAGCGTATTCTTAATCCCGTTTTCGAGAGCGATTCTGCGAACGTTATTACGCCTTATGATTGTGCCTTCGTCTTCTTGCTTAAACATTCTGTGAATGTCGCCTGACGTCATATATTTCATTTTACTTCTCCTTTTTGCCGTTTACAAACAACAGCAATTCGTCCATATTGACAACCCAAGCGTTGCCGTATTTGAGTGGCGTTATTACGCCTTGTTTCATTAGTTCAATCAACATACTGCGAGTAAGGCAAGTGTCGGGATCGACTTGTTTTACTTCGTTCAATACGTCTGCTATTCTTCTTAATCGTGGTAAATACATTATCGTTTTCTCCTTATATAATCTAAGCGAGTCGCTTAGTCGTTAAACAAATTGCTCAACGCATCGGTGACTCGCTCTTGTGTGTCTGGAATAAAGTGACTGTAAACTTCAAGAGTTATGGTCGAATCGCTATGTCCGAGATATTTGCTGACTGTCTGAATAGGCACATTTTGGGACAAAAGAATACTGCAATATGTATGCCTCAATCCGTGTGGCGAAACCTTTTTAAGACCGTGCTTTGCCTCAAATTTAGCAAGCCATTGTGCTGTGCTGGATACCCCTTCAGGCTCTCTCAATATATTGACGGAGAAGTAGTATTCGTCTAATTTATTGTCAAATTCATCGTCGGCAAGCCTGAACCAATCCATATACTTTTTAAGGTCGTCCATCAGTTCAGCTGGAAGCGGTATATCGCGTTTCGACGTTCTTGATTTCGGATCTTTTTCGTAGATGCCAAATCCCTCGGTCGCAAGTCTGTTACGTCTGATGTGGACAATTCTCTTGTCAAAATCAAAGTCTGCCCATCTTAAACCGTGCAATTCGGCTGTTCGCACGCCCGTTAAGACCACAAATTTCAACGTAACGCGTCGATATATCAAATCGTCAGGTAATTCGTCAAGAAGTTTGATGAATTGTCTTACTTCTGCGAGCGAAAACACTTCCTTTTCTTCGACTGGCTTTATCGAAATATTGCCGTTTTTTGCCGACGCACCGACTTTTGTCTTGCATACGGGATTTTTTGCAATCCATTCATACCTGACAGCCTCATTAAAAAGGGTTCGGAGTATTCTTCGATGTCCTTTTATCGTTTCGGGCGAACATTCCTTTATCTTGAAGATCGGCTCAAAATAGTCGTCAAATTTCAAGTGGCAATATTCACAGATGTTCTTTGCCGTCTGAACTCTGATTGCCCCGTCGAGATGTTTCAGTCTATATAAACTGTTCGTGTTTATAACGTTATCCCTTATCATTTGCCTTCCGTTTATTGTATCAGGCAATGGCTTTTTCAGTTTTGCCAAGCCGGACGGAATTTCTTCGCCCGAACAAAATGAATTAAGGAACAACTGAACGTGTCGAACAGTAATTTCCGAGATTGGTTTATCGGCAAGATGATGTTCAACCAAAAAACTTGTAAATAGTTTTTCGGTAACGCATATCCTGCCATAGTAATTTCTTGATAGATTTTGCAGCACGGACGTTTTCCATTCTTTTACAAGCTGCGTAAAGGTCAGAACTCCGTCTGTTGAAGTTTTTTCGATTGCCGATGTCTTTCCTGTCAGTTTTATGCTTTCCTCAAATTCAATTTCTGCTTTTGCAACATACTTTTTGAATTTTGCTTCGGAAAGATTGTCTGTGTTATGAACGGTTTTGACATACAACTTCGATTTCCCCGTCATAGGATCTAACCCATACGCTTGAATTTTCGCTTGTAAAACGCCGCGTTTGTTTGTTGTAATTTTTGAGTATGCCATTTTATACCTCCGTATTGTCTGTTTTGATTGCGATATAATCCAAGAGGCTTTGCATATCAACAAGAACCTTGTTGCCGGCAGTTAGACACTTAATTTTGCCTTGTTTGCACCAAGTTCGGATAGTGTGAACGGTGATGGCAGTTTCTGCGTCTTCGGCTTTGATTATATCGAATGCTTTTTTGATGCTTCTTAACATTTGCCTTGAACCTCCTTTTGTTGAATTGAAGTCTATCGGACGATGATTTCCATATCGCTCGCTAACTTCTGAATCAACGTTAGCACACTTCGAGAAAAAAGTGTGAATGGTTGAAAGTCTACTTTCAAGGCATTTTTTCCACTTTCAATGGATAAACACCCCTCGGGCGAGATGCCGACAATGGCATCCGAAGGGTTGAACAATGGTTCGTGCCGAATCACCACCTTGCATTTTTCATTTTGTCTTTCGACAGGGGGCGAGAATAATCGAATGCAACGACTTGTCAAGGAAAAAGCGGAGCGACGAGCAAAAAATAGCATAGTGATAGTTTTTATTTTTTCTTCAAAATATGCCATACGGTTGTCATCAATTGTATGTTAAGATGTTTTTACCTTTGAAATCGGATTATTTTTTGTGAGCCTTGACCAGTCGATGCAGGCGATTAGGCTATACCCCCGAAAGACAAAAGGAATTTGTAAATACGGCTACTATAAACAAAAAGGCTCATTATGTTGCTCGTTGAATGTCGAAATTAAACACACAGATTTTTGCTAAAAGCGTTAAAATGCGCAAACAATCGACAAAATAACACTTAAAAAGGTGCAAACAATGCCATACAAAACACCAAAAAAGGTGCAAATAATATATCTAAACTCTTGCAAAACAATTTAATTTCGTGTATAATTAGATTACGAAAGGAGCGATTGTTATGGAAAGATTGGCAACACAAAAACTTATAGAATGGAATAAAAGCACAAATAGAAAACCTTTGATTGTTTGGGGCGCACGTCAGGTTGGCAAAACTTATTTGGTTAAGGATATTTTTGCCGACAAGTATTATAAAGATAGTTATATCTATATTGACTGCAAGAAAGAAGATGAAATTCGTGAATTTTGCTTTTCTACCGCAAACGCAGAAAAGATTATTGAGTTTATATCTCTCCAAAAAGGCAGGCAAATAGACAGCAAAACCTTATTGATTTTTGACGAGGTGCAAGAATGTCCGAATATTATCTCTGCACTGAAGTATTTTTGCCAAGATTTCAAGGAAATCCCGGTTATTGCAACCGGCTCTATGGTAAGAATAAAACTTCAAAGAGAAACCAATAAGCGGGGCGCGGGAAACAATTCAAAATTTTTGTTTCCTGTCGGCAAGATAAATCAAATTACAATATATCCGCTTACTTTTGAAGAGTTTCTTTTGAATAGCAACAAAGTGCTGTATCAAAGAATTAAAAAGGCATATTCGGAAAAGAAAGCGTTAGATACAAGTGTTCATGAGCTTGCGTTGGAGCAGGTTTATAAATACATGCTTGTTGGAGGAATGCCCGAAGTCGTTGATACTTATATTACAACGCAAAATCTTTTTGAAGCAAGGGAGATTCTTAAAGTTCTGTACGACAATTATCTTGCCGATATGGAATTGTATCAAGCAAGCAGAGAGGCCATCTTGCGTTCGCGTTCATTGTTTTCAAATATATATAAAGAACTCAATAAAGAATCAAAGAATTTTTCGCCGGGGCTTATAGAAGAAAAAAGCAAAACTCGCGACTTTGCAACCGCCATTGATTGGCTTACAATGGCGCACATTGTAAACCGGTCGTATCAACTCAAAGAACATATTACTATGCCGCTTATTCAAGATAACGATAGTAATTTCCGTTTGTATCTTGCGGATAGCGGTATGTTTTCCTATCAAAGCGGAATAAACGCATCGTCGTTTGTTTCTCCCGACAGAGAAAACATGTTATCGGGCATATTCTTTGAGAATTTTGTTGCCAACGAGCTTATTGCGCAAGGCATCAATCTCTTTTATTGGAAAGGTAAATTGTCTGCCGAACTTGAATTTATTGTGGAATCCAACAACAAACTGTTTCCGATTGACGTTAAGAAAGGGCGCGGTATGTTGAACTCTTTAGAGAAGTTTTCAAATCACAACAAATTTGAGTTTGCAATTAAAGTTTCAAGAAACAATTATGGCTTTGACGAAAAGCAAAAATTGCTAACCGTTCCTTTTTACTTCTGCTCTTTTATCGCCGAAGATTTGGCAAAAGGAACAATTGTCTAACAAATGAAAGTAGGAACCAATCGATTCCTACTTTTTTAATTTTAATAAGTTAAAAAATTTTTTTATTTTGCCCCTTTCTCCTCTTGACTTTTAAGTTGTGTTTGGATATAATAAGAATACCTAAATGAGAAACGAAACTCATTTACGAGGAAAAGGAGACACTCATGAGAAGCAAAAATGAGCAAACTCTCAATAACATATTGAAGTTGATTAACGATTGCTACTTTGAAAGCGGCGTTTATCCTACTTTTCAGCAAATCGCTACCGCCGTCGGTTTGTCCGTTCCCCAAACATATAGATATGTGGACGAGCTTATAAAGCGTGGCGACCTTGAAAAGAACGGAAGATACGGCGACTTGCAAACAAAAGAAATCGTAAATTCTCTCTGCAGTCATAATCGTTTGCCTATCGTTGGTGAAGTTGCTTGCGGCACTCCCATTCTCGCCGAAGAAAATATAGAATGCTACGTTACGTTTTCTCGTGAACTCTTGGGTAACGGACAATTCTTTATTCTTAGGGCAAAGGGCGACAGTATGATAAACGCCGGTATAGACGACGGAGATCTGGTTGTCGTTCGTCAGCAAGATACGGCAGAAGAAGGTCAAATAGTTGTCGCGCTCATAGAAAACGAGGCGACGTTGAAAAGATATTATATTGATAAGAGAAGAAAGAAAATCCGTTTGCATCCCGAAAACGACGGAATGAAGGATATGTTTTTCGATGATGTTGCCATACAAGGCGTGGCAGTTAAAATTCTCAAGGATATTTATTGATTTTTTGAAATCTGCATAGTGGCAAAGTAAGAGAGCCCCGTCTTATTCGTTACTATTCATATTTAGGCACAAAAGATAATCTTCCTGCGATATGGGATTTCCCAACCCTATCAATGCAGTGGGTTAAATACAACTCTTTGTGTGTCATGGGGAAAGGAGGATGAATATTGGAGACGAGTTCTAACCCTGTTCCTTTCGTATGTCCTTGTTGTCATAAAAAGACTACGGGCTATCAACGAAAAGACGGCGCAATCCTTGTTGTTTGTCATCGCTGTAAAGCGAAGATATTCAGTAAACAGCATAACAAAGAAATCCTGATTAAAATCAAGATGGACTAACTTAATATTGTAGCGTGCATAAAGCAAATCCCGGTCGTTCTGGAATAGTGAAAGTAGGTAAATCCGGCTTAAATACTTTATGTGTAAGTGTTCGTAACTTACCTATCAGGTAAAATACAAGGCTTAAAAGTGTCTTGGCGAACAGCGAATCTCATTTTTTAGAGGTTCCTGTTTGTCAAGGCACTTTTTTATTTCAAAAAATCCCAAAAAATATCAAAAACTTTTTTAATTGGGACAAAAGGTGTCCCAGTTGACTGCGAAAATAAGGCCATCGAAGGCAAAGGAGGTGAGAAAATTGAGAGCAACAGAACGTCGCCAAGCGCTTTTAGAGATTATTTGCGAACGTCGTCACGAAAAGATGGACAACCTCGCATTTGAACTCGGCGTAAGCAGAAAAACAATTATACGTGACGTTCTCGAGCTCTCGATTTCTTACCCGATATACACCGCTGCGGGCCGGCACGATAGCGGAGTTTTTGTCGAAGATGATTACTATCTTGGAAAGCAGTATCTGTCAGACGAACAGCAGGAGTTATTGGTAACGATGCTCGGAAATTGCGACGAAAACCAAAAGAAAACAATGCTCGCAATCATCAAGAAGTTCGGCAGAAAAAACAAAAAATAGGAGGTGTTAAAAATGCTTACCACGGTTCAGGTCCGAAACGACTTAAAAGAAATTCGTTACTACTACTCAATGAAAGAACTGTTCGACAGAAGTTCCAAAACTGTCAAGCCGCTTGCAATCGTTCAGAAAGTCGAACGATACAATACGGCAATGCAAAACGCTCCTGCAAGGCTCTATATCCTTTATGTGTCGCTGTATATTGACAACAATACGCAAGCGGTTCTTGCCGAAGAATGGCAACTCACCGCCGACTATATGAAGGAACTCAACAACAAATTGATTTATTTCTTGCAATCGGCGTTGAAATAATAAAAATCACTGTGCTATCAGGTTACGGGCAAAGGAGTAAAAAATATGTCAAAACACGCTGTTGTAAAACCCGTTTGCGATATTGATTTTCTTCAAAACGCAGACAATGTTTATCGCACCCCGGACTATATCGTCAAGCAGAAAATTTCTCTTTGCACAAACAATCGCGGAGACGTTCATTCTGTAAGCGACGATACCTATTATTTCAGAACTTCCGAGCGCGATATCGACTATGAGTTCGTGTTTCATTCAAGAAATAATCTTGACGGTAAACGAATAAAAACACGCACATATTTAAGGACTTATATTGATTAAAAAATCACATAAATGTGCGTTTAATCAACCTATAACGGCACTTTAACTGTCGTTTCGGTTACATTCAATCGTCCATTAAGGGAATTCGCGTTCTCTATGGAAATATAAAAGCAAGTCTATTTTCGGCAAAGAAAACCGACTGTTTTATGCGGACTTTCGAAAGATAAAGGTGGCCACCTTCCAAAGTAAAAGTCGCACGAAACGGAATGTTTCAACAAAGAGAAAACAGCTTGCAAACCTACAACTTAATATCAAAATTTTTCGCTTGGCTAACGGCAACACGGGCAACAAAAAATCAAAATTCTATGCTGAACTAACGGCTACACGGGTAAAGGAGTAAAACACATTATGGCAAACAAAAATAACAACGAACGCAGATGGAGCGTGCCTTCCAAAAGAGCGAAGGGCTACGCATCCGAACGCAAAAACAAAGTTCACGAACACGGACCGAAAGTAGGTAAGGAACTGACCGATTACGAAGCAGGTCTTCGCTCCGGTTATCTTCAGGCACAGTCCGATCACGCCGGCTTGTTCAAATACAAGAAGGCACTCGGCGAAGGCAAATCCAAAGCCGAAGCAAAGAAAATCTCCCGCACTATCGGGAAGAAAAATTAAGGAGGTGAAAGGTAATGGCTAACAACATTATGGTTGAAAGAGAAACTTTTGAAAGTCACGGTAAGGAATACTACTCCTACTTTATTAAAGGTGTAGTTCGCGGCAAGGAAATCAAAATTCAGGTCGCACCGCCCAACAAGGACACCGACAAAAACGGCTACAACGTTCTTGACGTAGTTTTCGGTGACGCTATGGAAGCGGAACTCGTCGTCGTTCCTTACGAAATGAAAGACGATCACGGCAAGGTAGTGAAAGGCAATACTTACGCCGTTCGTTCTTACGACGAAGACGGGACTGTTTACGAATGCCCGATTAAGCCTGCGAGAACGTCGGACAAGAGTTTCATGAATATGCTTTTGAGATAAGCATTCCCCTTGTAGAGAACTACGGTTTGCTTAGGTAAGCCGTAGTTTTTTACACCCAAA
>ENA-UERG01000681-UERG01000681.1-human-gut-metagenome-genome-assembly--contig:-NODE-681-length-32066-cov-12.513864_pt1 | contig 32066 bp, 24 predicted proteins | sample MGYA00242954_ERZ507954 | MGnify/ENA primary metagenome ERZ507954 (study PRJEB26167, sample SAMN06115478) | human gut metagenome | host: Homo sapiens | place: China:Sichuan | collected 2015-01-21... | reverse complement strand
CCTTTTTTTTGACTGGTAATATATCATGCTTCTATGATTTTTCTCGCAGAACTTGCTTTTAAGTCCGACAGGCTGCTCGGCGCGGGCATTCGATGCCGCGAAGTTGCCGGCAATGGCCGCCGTAAGCTCGGCAGCGAGCGACAGTGCATCATCGGCCGCCGGCTTCGCCTCCTCTTCCGCTTCGATGCCGACCAGCTTTTCGAGCTCGGAACAGATCCGTTTGTGCTCGTGCATGGCCGAATCGAACGACTTTTCAAGCTTCTCCTTCGCCTTTTCGTCCCCGGCTGCGACCTGCCCGATCAGCTGGGCCGCGGCGGAAAGCTTCGGGAAACGGTCGAGATTTTCGACCGCAAGGCGCCCCTCCTCAAGCACAGCGCCGGACTTCACCTCTTCCCAGGCGGCGGCGAGCGAGCGGGCCACGCTCTTGGCCAGCGTCAGCTTGTCCGACAGGACCCGGGTGCGGGCGGCGCCGAGCGCGGCCTCAAACCGCTCGCCGGCCTTGATTTCGGCCGGGTAGGTCTTGCGGCAGCTGAGCTCCCTGAGTTCGCGGCGGATCGCCCTGTAGCGCGCATCGGCCGCGGCGGTATCGGTCAGGTCGGCGGCAAGCGCATCGATTTCGGCCACAAGCTTCTTCGCCTGCTCTTCGCGTCCGGCGAAGGCCTCGCGCCGGCCGGAGAAGAATTTGTCCAGCGCGGCATTGAATTTTTCGGACAGTTCATGCTCGGCGCGGCCAGCGCGGCCGGCTGCCATATACTCGCTGCGGAGCTGTTTGGCACGCTGAACCGCGGCCGGGGAGTCGACCGACTGCTCCGCCAGCTGCTCTGCTTCGGCCAGAAGCCTGCGCTTAATTTCGGCGATGCCCTCGAACTTCGCATTGCGTTCGTCGAACCAGGCGCTGCGGGCGTTGAAAAATTTGTCCGCCGAGGCGCGGAAAGCCGTGAACAACGCCTTCTCCTGCGCGCCGGCGCCCGGAATCGCCTTCCAGGCGGCCTGCAGCTCCTTGAAGGCCGCGGCGGTCGCATTCCACTCGGTGGAATCGGCCAGCGCAGCGGCTTTTTCGCAGAGCTCCTGTTTGGCGGCGGCGGCCTGTTTGTGCTGCTGCCGCAGATTCGCATAGTATTCGTCGACGCGGTGCTGGAGCTTTCGGGTCGCCTCCAGATAGCGCGGATTGATCTCTTCGGCCTTCGATTTCGGCACGGCGCCGAGCTGCTTCCACTTTTCCCGCAGCTCCTGCAGCCGCCGGGCCGCCTTCGGCAGCTCGGCCTCCGGCATTTCGGCCAGCCGGTCGAGTTCGTTGCAGAGGTCCTGCTTGAGCGTATAGCTCTCCCAGCGGGCCAGGTCGAGCGTCTCGTAATGCTGCGCGAGTTTCGCGGCGGCCTTCCGGTGCGCATCGTTGTATTTATCGGCGGCGGCCTTGGCCACTTTGCCGAGCGCAGCGTATTCGGCCTCGATCGCGGTCTTGCGCTCCTTCAGCAAATTCATATCCTCCCCGGCGGTCAGCGCGATCAGTTCCCCGGTGAGCTTTGCGGCGGCTTCGGAGCGCGCATTCTCCGCAGCGACTTCAGCCGCCATGCGCTCCTGAAGCGGCCGGAACTTGGCCATGAACGCCTCCTCGACGGACTCTTCGGCGGTCAGGCCGGCGGTGCAGGCCGCCCACTTCTTCCCGAGTTCGGCGACTTCGGCCGGAACCACGAGCTCGCCTGCGGCGATCAGCCTGTCGAGTTCGAGATGAAGCGCGGCCGACTCGTTGATTTTCGCCTGGCGGGCACGGCGGCGCGCTTCGGCTTCGGCGGCGGCATCGTTCGCGGCCTTGACCGCAGCAGCAAACCGTTTGTCCAGAATCTCCGCATATTCAGGAGGGACTTCGGGCAGATCGTTCCATGCAGCTTCCAGCGAAGCGAGTTCCGCCGAATAATCTTCCACCGCCGCGGCAGGCAGCTCTTCGAGTTTGCGGCATACCTCTTCGCGCCGGTGCAGATGCTCGCGGAGTTCGCCTGACATGCCGCCGGCGGCGGCCCGATCGGTCTGTGGATTCTCGATTTGTTCGCTCATGGCTCCATCTTTTCCCGTTTTCGCAACCGCGGCCGATGGACGACCGCGGCCGGTTGAATTGTAACGGACCGGCGGACCGGCCCAGTGGCATCTTTTCGTTCCAAAATCAGTACATCTCATAGATTATAATCCGTTTTCCATTTTTTTCCAACCGAAACGGCCCTGCGGCTTGATTTTTCCGCAAAAAAAATTATATTTCATAATCCGGTAATCAATCACAGGGGGCCTGCGGACCCCTTCCATCTGAGGAGCAGTACAAATGGCAACAACCAGAGAATTCAAGACGGAAGTGCAGCAGCTGCTGAATCTGATGATTCATTCGCTGTACTCGAACCGGGATATTTTTCTGCGCGAACTCATTGCAAACGCGGCGGACGCGATCGACAAGGCGCGCTTCGAGAGCCTGACCACGCCGGAACTCGCCCGCGAATGGCAGATCCGCCTGAGCATCGACAAAGACGCCAAAACGCTGACCATCAGCGACAACGGCATCGGCATGACCGAAGAGGAGGTCGTCGAGAACATCGGCACCATCGCGAAGAGCGGAACCAAGGCGTTCCTGAAGATGCTTGAGGAGCAGGAGGACAACAAGGAACCGCTGCCGGAGCTGATCGGCCAGTTCGGCGTCGGCTTCTACTCCGCTTTCATGGTCGCGTCGAAGGTCGAGCTGGTGACCAAAAAGGCCGGCAGCGAACTCCCGGCGGTCAAGTGGACCAGCAGCGGCGAAGGCAGTTACGAAATCGACGCCGATACGCGGACCGAGCAGGGCACGACGATCACGCTGCATCTGAAGGACGACGCAGCGCAGTATCTCGACAGCTGGAAGATCGGCGAAATCGTGCGGCGCTATTCGGACTTCATCGCCTACCCGATCGTCCTGCCGACCAAAAAGGTCAACGAGGACAAAACCGAAACGGTCGAAGACAAGGTGCTGAATTCGCAAAAGGCGATCTGGCTGCGCAAGTCCTCCGAAATCACCGAAGAGGAGTACAAGAGCTTCTACGGCCATCTGTCGCATATGGGCGGCGACTACCTGAAGGCGATCCACATTTCGGCGGAGGGAACGAGCGAATTCAAGGCGCTGCTGTTCCTGCCGAAGGAGGCGCCGTTCAATCTGCTGATGCCGGAGATCCAGAAGAAGGGGCTGCAGCTCTACGTCCGTCGCGTCTTCATCACCGACGAGTGCAAGGAGCTGATTCCGGACTATCTGCGGTTCGTCGCCGGCGTGGTGGATTCGAGCGACCTGCCGCTGAATGTGTCGCGTGAAATTCTGCAGGAAAATCCGCAGCTGCGCCGGATCGAGAAGGCGGTCGTGAGCCGGGTGCTCTCCGAACTCAGGAAGATGCTCGAAAACGAGCGCGAGGCCTATGCGGGGTTCTTCCGCGAATTCGGCCGCATCCTGAAAGAGGGCATCCACACCGATTACGCGAATGCCGAGAAGCTCAAGGATCTCGTCATGTACGAGTCGATGAACACCGAGCCGGGCAAGATGATCACGCTCGAGGAGTACGTCACGGCGATGCCGGAAAGCCAGAAGGAGATCTATTACATCACCGGCGAAAAGCGCGAGGCGGTCGCCTCGTCCCCGGCGCTTGAGTACTTCAGGGCGCAGGGCTACGATGTGCTGTTCATGACCGATCCGATCGACGACTGGATCATGCAGCAGATGTTCCAGTACAAAAAGAAGAGCTTCAAGTCGGTCGACAAGGGCGATTTCGAAGTCGAAGGCGCCGAAGAGATGATCAAACAGGCGCAGGAGAAATTCGCAAAACTGCTCGAGTTCCTGAAAACGACGCTCGGCGACAGCGTCAGCGAGGTCCGTTTCTCGGCCCGGCTGACCGACAGCCCGTGCTGCCTGATCACCGAGGGCAACGCGCTTTCGCCGCATCTCGAGCGGCTGTTCAAGGCGATGCACCAGGAGATTCCGGAGAGCAAGCGGATTCTCGAGCTGAATCCGAAACATCCTCTGATCGAGGCGCTGTTCAAGGTTTATACCGCGAATGAAAACGCGCCGGAGCTGAAGACCTACGCGAAGGTGCTGTTCGACCAGTCGCTGCTGACCGAAGGAAGCCCGCTGCCGGACCCGGCGGCGTTTGCGAAGGAGGTCACCAACCTGCTGCTGCAGGGCCTCGGAGCCGGCGGCAAAGCCGATTCCGCCGAAAAATAATCCGCGCCCGCCCGGAACGCGCTTGAAAAACTGCCGTTCCGGGCGCATATTATGCAAATCACGGAGAAATGGTCGAGTGGTTTAAGGCAGCGGTCTTGAAAACCGCCGGGGAGCAATCCCCCGAGGGTTCGAATCCCTCTTTCTCCGCCAACTACTTACGACAGGAAAGCGACTTGAACAGGTCGCTTTTTTATTTTGAGCTATCCCCCGTTTTCGTAACAAGTCTTATGCAGAAAACGGAAAAGGCTGCCGCAAAGCCATGAGATTTTGCAGCAGCTTCCCTGAAAATGATATTTCTTTTTTCCGTTATTCCCTTCCGCCAGACGCGAGGTTCAGCATTCAGGACGTTCATGAAAGACATGCCGGAATGGATTTGCGCAGAAGCGCACGAAAAAAATCCGCCCCGGCACGGTAAAATGCAGTACCGGAAAACGGAGCCGCCTTCGCTTTTGCAATGGCGAACGGGAATGACCGCTCCGGATTTGCTTTTTCGCCCTCCCCGCCATATAGTAATGTCAATCTCACGAGGAACGGAAATGACAACCCCGAAGGAACGCATCAGATGATCAGGGCAATTCTTGCCGCCGGAGCACTGGCCTGTCTCACCCTCGCCGGAGCGGCGGAACCGGCTGGAGCCGCCGCCGTGGCGCTGAGCCGCGACAAAGCGGGCAACGAGACCTTTTTCATTTTCGGCACGGGCAGAACCGGCGCGCTGGAAAATCTCCCCGCCGAACTGAAAAAAAGCGGCTGCCGCGAAGCCGACCTCTCGGCCTGGACGAATGCAATTGATTACGGGAAACTGCTCGCATCGCTGTCGGAGGCGGGAATCCGTGTGCCGCGCTGCTACGTTCCCGAGCCCGGCAAAGCGGCCCATTTCCGAAAAAATCTGGCCGGACCGGAGCCGGAAGAGAGCGGAGAACGCAGTGTCGTCTTCGTCCGCGCCCTGATCGAAGACAACGAATACAACCGCCGCCACAAGCTGCCGGGACCGTTCAAGAGAGTGAAATACATTACCATCCACAACACGGCCGAGCCTTTTTCGGCGCGGCAGGAACGCGACCGGGTCGATTTCCGGCGCGACGGGATGAGCGTTTCGTTTCACTTCGCGGTCGACGAGCACGAAGCGGTGCAGATTCTGCCGCTCGCCATTCACGGCTGGCACGCCGGCGACGGCCGCGGACCGGGCAACACCGAAAGCATCGGCGTCGAAATCTGCCGCAGCCAGTGCCGCGGTCCGGCGGACTGGCAGTACCGCCGCAGCGAAGCGAACGCAGAAATTCTCGCTTCCGCGCTGCTGCGGCACTTCAGGCTGACGGCGGCCGATTTGCGCATGCATCAGGACTGGACCGGTAAATACTGTCCGCATCGGATCCTCGAAGAGAACCGTTTCGAGTCCTTCCGCTCCCGCGTCGCCGCCCGCCTCGCAAATCCGCCGGATGAAGAGGAACAAAGATTGCTGGCTGGCCTCACCCGGCCGTAAACGGAATCCTGCCGCTCCACTGTTGATTTTTCACCGACCCAGCGGCATATTATATATTTAATCTAAAATACGGGAAAGGCGGTGTGCGATGGCGGAGTGGGATTCGAAACAGTATCTGAAGTTTGAGGCGGAGCGGACACAGCCCGCAGTCGATCTCGCCAACCGGATCGAGCTGACTGCGCCGGAACGGATTCTGGACCTCGGCTGCGGCCCCGGCAACAGCACCGGAGTGCTGGCGCGGCGTTTCCCCGGCGCGCACATTCTCGGCGTGGACAATTCGGAAAACATGATCGCAACCGCGCAGCGCGATTATCCGGAACTCGAATTCCGCCTCTTCGACGCAACCAGCCCCCTTTCGGAACTCGGCGGCAGCTTCGATGTGGTCTATTCGAACGCCTGCATCCAGTGGGTCCCGGACCACCCTGCGCTGCTTCGCAAAATGATGGACATCCTCGCGCCGGGCGGCGTCATGGCCGTGCAGATTCCGAATAACTTCGACGCGCCGGTCCACCGGATCATCCGCGAAGTCGTCGCCGGGCCGGAGTGGAAGCCGCAGTTCCCCTCCCCGCGGATTTTCCACTCCCTGCCGCCGGACGACTACTTCGACCTGCTCGCCGGACTGTCGGACCATTTCCATCTCTGGCAGACCACCTATTTCCAGCGCATGCCGTCACACAGGGCTCTGCTCGAATGGTACCGCGGCACCGGGCTGCGACCGTACCTGGCTGCGCTGGATGATGTAAAACGGCCGCTGTTCGAAGCGGAGATACTGCGCCGCATCGCCGAACGGTATCCGGTCCAGAGAAACGGCGAAATCATTTTCCACTTTCCGCGGCTCTTTTTCACCGCGGTCCGCAAATAGTTGCCGGGATATTCCGGGAAAAGAAAGAGGAATCACCATGATCAGAGCCGTCATTTTCGATTTCGACGGAACAATCGGCAACACGCTGCCGCTCTGCATCGCCGCCTTTCGCAGGGCGATTGAGCCGCTGGCCGGAAAACAGCTGCCGGATGAGGAGATCGTCGCAACGTTCGGCCCGAGCGAAGAGGGTACGATCCGCATTCTGGCGCCGCACGCGTACGAGCAGGGTCTTGCCGATTATCTGAACTGCTACCGGGAGCTGCATGATATGTGTCCGTCGCCGTTCGACGGAATTCCGGAGTTGCTGGAGTGGCTGAAAGCACGCGGAATCATCATCGCCCTCGTGACCGGCAAAGGGCGCCGCAGCTGCAGCATCTCGCTCGAACAGTACGGAATCGCCCGCTTCTTCGACCTGGTCGAAACCGGCTCCCCGGAAGGCCCCTGCAAGCCGGAGGGCATACGCGCCGTGCTCGACCGTTTCCTGCTGAAACCGGAGGAAGCGATCTACGTCGGCGACACGGCAAGCGACGTCGCCTCGGCCCGCTCCGCCGGAGTTCCTGCCGTCGCGGCGGCCTGGGCGGAAACCGCCGACCGGGAAACCCTGCGCCGGGCCGGCGCGGACCAGCTGTTCCCGACCATCCCGGCCTTCCGGGAGTGGCTCGAAAATTCCCTCTGTCGCTGATCCGGGCCGGGACCCGGAAGCGGAACCCGGCGGTTATTTCAGGTAGATTCCGATATTCGAACCGACCGGGCGCTGGTAGCCGCTTTCGGTCTGACGGTTGACCGTGACCGGAGTTTTCGTCTTTTCGTCCCAGTAACAGAGTGTTGCGGAGCCGCCGCCGTCCATATTGATCGCATCGGCGGCGCCCGCCTCCTTCAGCAGCGCGGCGGTCTCCTTTCCGGTGGCGCCGAGGCTCCACCCTTTCTGGCGGCCGTCGACGGTGACGATATAAAGATAACGCCGGTCCTCCGACAATCCGTAGGCGATGCGCGGCATCGGTTCCTTTTCGTAGCTGCCGCCTTCGAGAATCTCTCCGTCCCGCAGGATGATCGCAAACCCGGAGGCTGCAACCCGGATCGACCTGTAATCGCTCTCCGGCACCGACGAAACGATGTCGGCCCGGCCGTCTTCATACACCACGAACACGGCCTTGTGCGGCCGGGTGTCGCAGATCACCTCGCCGTTCAGGATGCCGAGTCCGGCGGGATGGGCGTATTTGTGCGTATACGGCTTCGTCCACGGCCACCACGGGGCGGAATTCGCCGCCACGATCATATTGAGCCCCTGCCCGCCTTCCTCTGCCGGCTTCCGGGCATTGAGCAGAAAATCGCGGGTGCGGATCCGTCTGGTGCGGATAACCGCCTTGTCCCAGTCGGGCATCGGCTTGCCCCAGTCCGGATCGCACGCGCTGCCGGTGAACTCGAGCCCCCCGGTCCTCAGGTCGATGCGCATGAGGTTGATCTTCTGAAGACGGGGTTGATCGGTCTCGCGCTTCACCAGCCGGACGCCGGCCTGAACCTCCGGCGCCTCGCTCCAGTCGATCGTTTCGGCCCCGAGTACGAAACAGCAGAGAACTGCCGCCAGACAGGAAAGAAAACAGCGTATCACAAAAGCTCCTTCCGTAAGTTGCCGGTTACTGCAATACTCTAGCACGGCAAGCCGGAAAAGTCCATCATCCAGCCGGAGGAAAAACAGAAAACAACCCCGCCGGGCTCAACGCGGGGCGGCGAAATTCGGGAATTCGCGCCGGTAACGCTCGGGAGAGATTCCGGAAAAATTCTTGAAGCGGCGGCTGAAGTGGTAGGGGTCGCGGTAACCGAGCCGTCCGGCGACTTCGGAGACGGGCAGCGCGGTCGAGACCAGCAGCTCGGCCGCCTGGCGCAGCTTGAATTCCTCGACATAGCTTTTCGGCAGCATCCCGGTATGCTGCCGGAAGTTGCGGCGGAACTGATCGGGTGAGAGGTTGCAGAATTCGGCCATCTCCTCGACGGTCCACCAATGTTTCGGCCTGGATTTGATCGCCTCAAGCAGCTCCTCGACCGGCGGGGCGCCGCTGCTCCGGCGCCGTTCGAAATAGAGGTCGACCAGCAGCTTCTGGAGCGTGATGTTCGCATTGATCTGCGCGTCGTTGGAGGGGTCCTGAATCAGCTCCGCGATAGGCAGAAGCTTGCGCGCCGTTCCGAACTCGCAGACGCCGTCGCGGAGTACGCCGGAGTGATACAGCATATCGGCGACGGGGCCGGTGAAGCGGATCGAATCCTCGACGTACGGCCTGCCGCAGTCGCCGCCGTAGCGGTTCAGCGTCCCCGGCGAGACGGCGACGAGCTGCCCGGGTTTCATTTCGCACTCCCCGCGTCCGTCGATCCAGCAGCGCCCCGCTCCGTCGATCAGGTGCGAGATCGAGTAGAATTCGAATTTGCGCGGGCGGCAGGCATGGAACCCGTCGACCGGCGAACGCCCGGCCGTGCTCGCGTTGATGATCCAGAGGCCGTAACGGCGGTGGAATTCCGGCATCGGCATCAGGAGACGGTGGATATCCGGCCGTTCGGCATTGAAATCGAACGCGATGATTTTGTCATTACCCATGCGGTTTTTATCCATTTGAGTTTCTGATTTATGGAGTATAATATATAGCAACGACAGTTTTTTTGTCAAGGTACCCATCCTATAACAAGAGGCATTTTTATGGCGGAAACGAAAAAGATCGGCGTTGCGGTTCTCGGAACCGGCAGTCGCGGCCGCGGCGTGGTGAGCAACCTTCTGCGGGACTCCGAAAACGGCGTGGAAATTCTCGCCGCTTACGATCCGGACAAAGCGGTGATGGCCGAAACCATCGAAGTCTGGAAGCATACCGGAATCACGAAGGAGTGCGGCTCCGTCGATGAGGCGATCCGCACTCCGGGCGTCGAATGGGTCATGGTCTTTTCCCCGAACGTCTACCACAAGGAGCACATTCTGGCCGCCTTCGAGGCCGGGAAAAACGTCTTCTCCGAAAAACCGCTGGCGACCTCGATCGAGGATTGCCGCGAGATTTACGAGGCGCATCAGAAGTGCGGAAAACTCTTCGCCACCGGCTTCGTGCTGCGCTACGCGCCGATCTACCGCAAGGCGAAGGAGCTGCTCGACTCCGGGAAGCTCGGCAGGCTGATCGCAATCGACGGCAACGAGAACATCTCGCCGGAACACGGCGGATACATCATGTGCAACTGGCGGCGCCTCACGAAGTTCGCGGGGCCGCACATTCTCGAAAAGTGCTGCCACGACCTCGACCTCATCAACTGGTTCGTCGGCTCGCTGCCGTCGCGCGTCGCCTCATTCGGCGGCCGGAACTTCTTCATCCCGGAAAATGAGAAGCTGATGGAAAAATACGGGAAAAAGACCTTCTGCAGCTGGTGGGACCCCCATGCGCTTCCGTCCCCGTTCTCCGGTGACACCGACCTCATGGACAACTCGATTTCGATCGCCGAGTTCCGCAACGAGGTCCGGGTCATGTTCATGGCGACCATGAGCAACGCCATGCCGGAGCGGCGGCTCTACTTCTCGTGCAGCGAAGGAACCATGCGGCTCGACCTCTACGCCGGCAAGCTCTACTACCGCTGCATCGGCGGAGAAGGCACCATTGAAGTTGCAATTGCCGGCGACGGACACGGCGGCGGCGACAACTATATCATGAAAGAACTCTACGAGACCATGACGACCGGCGCCAAGCCGAAATGCAGCGGCAACGAGGGGCTCGAAAGCGCGGTGTATGCGCTGGCGCTCGACGAAGCCGCCCGTACAAAGCAAATCGTCGATCTCGAACCGGTCTGGAAGTCCCTGGGACGCTGACCGATTTCAGAAAAAACAACCTCTCCTGGTTGACAAATCCTCCTGTTCCGCCACCCGGCAGCGGTCCGCCGGCAACCGGCAACAGGAGGATTTTTCATGCCAGAACCCATTGTTCGCATCCATCTGCCGCTGGAGTTTTCCGGCGGCAGGCTGCTCGATTCCAACGGCGACGAGGTCAGACATCCTCTCGCTTTTCCGAAATTCATCAGCAACACAACGGTGATCCTTGCCGTTGAACTCTTCGACCGGGAACTTCAACCGGATCTATCCTGGCGTCTGGAGCCGCATCCGCTCGATGCCGGCGACACCTGGAGCATTTCGGGCGCATGCAGCCGGAGCGCCGATCCGGTCCCGATGTTCACCCATGATCCGGCCGGAGTCAATCTGCCCGGAGACTGGCCGGACGGCACCGACGCCGACCCTACGGCCGGACGGCTGACCTTCCGGCTCCGGACCGATACGCAACGCTTCCGTGAAATCGCCGCCCACCCGGTACTGAGCCGTCACTGTTCCATCTGCATCGTCTCCGGCTCGGCCACGCTCCTGCTGACGGAAATTCCGTTTGTTCCGGTCAACAGGCCCGGAAACGAAAGCCCCCCCGACGATGATGAGTCCGCCGGCAGCCGAACCACCCTGAACGGCCTCTCCGGAGCCGTGATCCTGGCGGATGCGCAAGGCAAACCTCTGCCGTCCGAAGGACAGACGATCACCATTCCCGCCGGAGGCGGATCGTTCGCCGGGCTGCTTCCGATCGCGGACCCTGTGACGGAGATGGCGGTGGCGGATGAGACGTGGGGCGACTGCCGGTATCTCGATGCGGCGTTCCGGCAGCTGAGCTTCCGGGGGAGAGTGCGGAGTCTCCGGCGCGTTTCGCTCGAGACGGTCAGCATCGATTCCGGCGTGACCGGAAACATCGTCCTCGTGCCGATCGTGAACGGCTCCGAGCTCTCCGGCACCTCGTTCGTCGTCGCGGTCGGGGCGGTTCCGGCCGTGGCGGAATTCGCGCTCGAAGTCGCCTCCGGGACGCTCGCGCTCCGGCGCGACACCGACGACGAACGCGACACCCTCAAAGACGCGGAAGGCTCCGTAACCGCGGTCGTCCTCAGCGTCATTCTGGAGGTGCAGCCATGAGAGACCCGATCACCGACGCCGCGCAGGATCCGTCCTGCCTGCTCTGCCTGACGCCCGACCGGGGCGGTTCCTGGTGGAGCCGTCTGCGTCCGGCGATGCCGCGCGACTTCAGCGAGGGATACCGGTGGGATGCGCTACAGGCCGCCATGTATTCGTCGCTCCCCTGGACGAATGATTATCATTTCACATTCGACTTCACGGTTGCCGACGATTTCGAAAACGGCAGCTATTGGATCATGTATCAAAGCAACGGAAGAATCTCCTTTGCATTGGACAAGGACGCCCGCGGCTGCCGGTTTGTATTCGGAAGTTACTCGTTCAACGGCGGGGTGTTCGTGTACGCTCCGTTTGCGTCTTCGCTGGCCGGGCGGCATGAAGTCACCCTGGCCGTCGAGGGCGCCACGTTACGGGTTACGGTGGACGGCACGGTGTACGAGCAGAGCGGCGAACGTGTGGAGTCGTCCGCTTACAACCGGGTGGTGACGACCTCCGCCCCGGTGACGCTTCACGCGGTTTCCCTGACCGACGATTCGACGGGAACGGCCGTCTGGCAGGCAGCATACTCCGATCTGAACGACACGTCGAATCCGTGGCCGTCGCCCGTTCCGCGCAACTTCGCGGAGGAACCGATGACGTGGCGGGATGAAAAAACAACTGCCCCTTTGATTGGGGAGGATGACTGTGAATTTTTCATCCGCTACCGGCTGGACGGTTATCCGGAAGGCTCGGCGATCAGCCAGATTTTCTATCACAATTCGCAGAACGGCAGCATCAATATTGCTTTTGCCGGTGACGGTACGGGCGGCAATTACAGCGTCATCCGCCTGACGGACGTGGGTGCCTTTATGATTCCGCTGGACCGCATTCGGCAGCTTGGAGAACACACGATCCGTATTCAGCGCGTCGGCCTGTTCGTCACTGTCGAATTTGACGGTGAAGTTGTGGCAACTTCTTCGGCTGGAACGAAGAAAATTGCGGTTTATTCAACAACGGCTCCGGTCTCCGATTTCGACGGCGTCATCTTCGAAACGTACTGGAAAAGCCTGACCTCCGGCCGCACCGTCTGGAGCTATCCGTCCGAAGCGGAGCGGGTGCGGCTCATCACGAAAACGAACGTCCGCACCAACCGGGGGGCGTTCGAGGCGGCGGACGAAACGCGACCGGCGAGGGTCGATACCGCGCTGGATTTGCGCGGAAAAATTTCAGATTACACATTGTTCGTTGAATTTGACGCGGCGGCTTTGGAAAATGAATCCGTTAATTATTGTAAACAAGAACTTGCCGGACAAGGGGCGTCGAAAGGAAGTATCCCGTCTCCGCTTGCCGTCAATTACAATAAGCAGCTCAATGTAGATACGCTTGAATATCGACTCGAAGTCAGCGTAGATATTGCAGGCGCCAGACATCTGTCGGAGGCAATCCTCCCCGGCCATCTGGCCGGACGTAACTCCGTTGTCGCTGTTGTCGAGCTGATGGATGATAAAACCAGACTTTCCATTTATCATTGCGGAGTTCTGCTTAAATCAGAAATTGTTGACGGGATTCCGAAAATGGATGGTTATGCCTGTCCCGATTCATTCGCGCTGATGGATAATCGCAATGGTTTGTGGAGTAACTATTACGGAAAAATTCATTCGTGTCTGCTGTTCGACCGTGCGCTTTCCGCCGCCGAAATCGCGGCGCTGACGCCGAAACAAGCATAACTTTGGAGGAACCAATGAGATACATACGAAAAATCAACGGATACGTCGAGGAGTCGCCCATCCCGCCCTATCGCGGCGCGGAATACTACGCCGCACACGGCTACCTGAGAAGCGACAGCACGCTGCCGCTTTCGCGCCTGGACATCGCGGACGGCGAGATCGTCGAACTTCCCGCGTCGGAACCGACGGAGGAATGGGTCGGCAAGGAGGCGTTCATCAACGCGCTCTACGCGCTCCTTCCGGCGGATCAGCTGGCAGCGGCGCTGCAGAACCCGGAGACCTTCAAGCAGGGTATCGCGGGACTGGCGCTGCTGACCTCCGACGCCGCTCCCGGCGGACAGATCGACCTGATGGACCCGCGCGTTCCGGCCTGGCTCGCCGCGTTCGATCTGACCCTCGAAGCAGTCCGGGCGAAAATGGAGGAATCGGCAGAGGCACAGGCGGAACAGGAGGTGACGAATGTACAGTCTGAATGAAATTGAAGAGAAAATTGCGCTTGCGAAAGCAGCGAAACTTTCCGGCGCGGAACTGCTGCTTGACCGCGAACGCGCCTGTCGCGTCTGCAACGGCATCGGCGCGGACTGGATGCCTGATTGGCTGCGGGAGGCGATCAGCGGCTTGAATCCGACCCTTGTGCTTGCTGCCGATATTCACGACATCCGCTACGCGCTCGGCGGTACGGAAGCGGAACGCAAGGACGCTGACGACGAGATGCTTGAAAACGGCCTGAAGCTGGCGAATTACCGCTACGGCTGGTACGATCCGCGCCGCTACTGGGTCCGCAAACAGATGCGGAAGTTTCACGCGATCCTGCGCGAATTCGGCGGCTGGGCGTGGAAATACAGGGAGGCAGCCAATGGAGCATCTTGAAGCCATAGGGAAGATCATCGCGATCGTCGGCCCGATCCTGCTCGGGCTGCTATGGGTGCTGAAACGCATCGAAAAGGGGCAGAACCAGATGATCCGGAAAATCAACAAGATCGACAAACATAAAGTGTCGTACAAAGTGTGCGACCAGCGCCGGGCCGAATGCCCGTGCAAAACCAGCAAAGGAGATTGAAACCATGAAAAAAATCATTATCGCCCTCACGGCAATCGCCGCCGCGCTGCTGCTGCCGGGATGCAGCCACAACACGGGAGCCTTCACGCTCGGAACCCGTGTCAATCTCGGGATTGATCCCCAGAATGCGACGGCCAATGCCAGTTACACGGACGGCCTGAACGTCGTCGACGTCAGCCGGGAGAACGCAAGCTGGGATATCGAAATCGATGCCGACAACGGCGTTTCGGTCGACGACAGTACCGGAACCGTCAAAGGCGTGAAACGCCTGCGCCGCGACGTCGGACCGCAGATCACCGGCTATCTGGTCGACCTCGCGGCCAAAGACCCGGAAATGGCGAAAACGTATGTGAAATCAATGAAACTCTACTGGCAGTACCGCCTCGAAAAGCAGCGGGAGGCAAACAGCCGGACAGAGTGAACAGACTGCGGGGCGCTCCGAAAGTGCAAACCGATCCACTCTGACCGTTATTTCCGGCAGGATCACGGATACGGGGAAAAACATCCCCCGATCGTCGGAATGGGCAGTACCGTTCAACTTCTCAACACGGCGTTGACAAGTTGAGACGTCCAAATCCGACCGGGGCTGAACGAATTCGAACAGAAGGAAACGGAAAGAAACAAAAAACGGCACCGGTGAAGTTTTCTCCACCGGCGCCGTTTCAAGTTCACTGATACGCGAAGCGTACCGGGGTCAGAAGCGACGGCCGCCGCCGAAACCGCCGCGGCTGCCGCCTTCACGACGCGGACGTTCCTCACGGGGACGCGCCTCGTTGACCACGAGCTCGCGGCCGCCCTGCTTCGTGCCGTTGATCGCCTCGATCGCGGCCTGTGCTTCACCGGCATTGTCCATTTCGACGAAGCCGAAGCCCTTGGCGCGGCCGGTGTCACGGTCCATGACCAGACGGGCGCTCGAAACGCCGCCGTAGGTCCCGAACAGGTTCCGGAGGTCGTCTTCGCTCATCGAGTAAGGCATGTTTCCGACGTAGATATTCATTTTTCTTCCTTTTCCGCGGCAAATATGCACGCTTTTTCTCTCCCCGTACTTCGTTATGACACAATTGAATATACTTCCGCATTGCGACACCGGACAGAGGGGGAGAGAAATAATCTGCAACCATCTGGAATGAGCCTGCGGAATATCCTGAAACGGCCTTATGACCGGAGGACCTTTGGCATCGGCGCTTTCGGAAGCGCCTGCTTACGGTAGGAACGTACCAAATCAAAAACTTTCTGAAAATGCCCGGAGGGGGGTGCTTATTCCATAAAAATGCCGACGCCGGCAAATCGTTTACCCGGAAATTCCGAACTTTAGTATAAGAATATAACTGCCGTTTCCGCAATTACAACCGAAATTTCAGATATTTTGCGTTTATTTTTAAGAGACCTCTCAAAAGCGCTCCGAATCCCCGGCTTTCCACTCCCGGATAATCCGCGGGATCAGGCAGTCCCGGCGCGGTCCGCCCCGCATCTCCGAAAAAAGCCGGTTGCAGGCGGCGGCGGCAAGCGCGTCGAAATCCTGATCGACAACCCAGCCGCTGAAATCCGGCTCCCAGACCGAAGCCTCCCCGATCAGGCGGCAGCGGCCGCAATCAAGCTTGTGCCGGCGCAGCAGGGGCGCAATGTCGCGCAACATCCCGCCGACGGCGTAAATCGCCTGCGGCGCGTCGAGCAGATCAAGCATCGTGCCGAGCCGCTCCTCCATCCCCGCTCCGCGAAGCACGAGAAGCCTGTCGTTGAACGGCACACCGGCCTCGCGGAACGCGCGTTCCAGCCCGGCGATCTGGAGCATGCCGCGCCGTTTGGCGACGACGATCGGAGAAGTGCGCCCTTCGGCCAGCAGCCTCCGGCCGACTTCATACCCTTCCTGCTCGACATCCATCGAAACGCACGAAAATCCCTCACGCCGGTCGTTGACCGTGACGACCGGAACCTTCAGAGCCCGGGCGAATCCGTCGGCGGCGGCGGACGGCGCGAAATCCGGCCCGAGCCAGATCATGCCCGCCATGGATGAAAGCTCCATGCTCCCGAGCACCCGCTCCGTCGTGTACATGAGGCTGACGTTATAGAGCAGCCGGCGCGTACCGGTGACGGCCCGGCCGGTGGAGGCGAGCAGATTCCACAGGAAATTCTCGAAATAGATCTGCCGGCCGTCCGCGGCCAGCACGCCGATCACGTCGCATTTCCCGCGCAGCCACGCGCGGTCCGGATTCGTGAAAAGGCCGACCCCCTTCCGGGCGGTCAGATATCCGTCGTCCGTCAGCTCCTTCAGCGCCCGCTGCACTGTCGCGATGCTGACGCCGAACTCTCCGGCCAGTTCCCGCATCGAAGCAAGCCGCACCGGCATATTTCCGGCCGCCAGCACCGAGTCGATGACATATTTCCGGATCCGCTGATATTCGGCCACGGAAGGCGTTTTGGTGATGCTCGGTCTCTTTCCGGTCATATTCTCCTCGTCTCATCCGGGTGCGGAAACAGGTCAATGCGTGAAACAGATCGATTCGTAGCCGACCGCATTCGAGCAGTCGCCGGTCAGCTCGCCGCTGTTCGATTCAGCCGCGATGCGCCCTTTGATTTCATGCGCCGGGTCGAGCACGTCCAGAATGCCGAGAAAGAGCGCAATCGGGTTCATGCCGCAGATCGTCGCGCCGGTCCGGCCGAGAAACGCCGCAAAGCCGGGCAGGTCGCGGTTTGCAATGAGTTCGGCGGCAGCGTGGTCCTGCTCCCGCAGCCGCTCCAAAACATTTTCCGTAAATGGAACATAGCGGAAACGGCTGCCGTAATGCGTGAAGTCCGAGCTCACGATCCAGAGCGTACCGGGCGCATCGAGCGAGGCCATGAGCGGCGCGAGAGAGTGCACGTCCTGCATCGACAGCGAACCGACCACGAGCGGCAGAACCTCGGGCTGCCCGCAGATGTATTGCACCAGCGGCAGCTGCACCTCGAGCGAATGCTCCTTGATATGCGCGTCATCGCGGACCGCCACGAGCGGGGAGTTCCATTCCCCCATCGTCCCGATCAGCTCGACGGCGGTCGACAGGTCGCCGAACGGCGTCCGCCAGCGGTTGAAAGTCGGCACGGCGATTCCGCGGAACCCGATATAATGCGAGGGGCCGAGCAGGATGACCCGGCTGACCTGCCGCTTCCGCAGAGGCGCCATGGCCGCCATCGCGGTCGGCAGCGAAAAGAGGTAACCGGCATGCGGCAGGACCACGCCCCGGACGGCGGGAGCCTGCGGATCCGGCGGGGGGAGCTTGCCCTCCGCCTCCGCCAGCCGGCGGCGCAGCAGCAGAGAATCCCCTTCGTAAAACGTTCCGGCCACGGCGGAAAGCCGCACCTTCTGCTGATCGCGGATCGCCATCGTCCCCCCCCCCTTCCCTTACGGTTACTGCAGGATTCTCGGATAGCTGCCGAACACCTTGAACATCGCGCAGTCCTGCTTGAGCTCCGCGCAGGCGGCGGCGATTTCGGGCTCGTCCCGGTGTCCGAGGATATCGACGAAGAAGCAGTATTCCCAGTTGCCGCTCTTGAGCGGCCGGCTCTCGATCATGGTCATCGAAATGTTGTGGTTGCGGAACGGCCGCAGCGCGTCGTAAAGCGCACCGGCACGGTCGTGCAGCGCGAAACAGAGACTCGTTTTGTCATCGCCGGAGGGTTTGTTCTCCTGGCGGCCGATCACAAGGAAGCGCGTGATGTTCCGCGAATTGTCCTCGATGTTCTCGGCGATGCAGGGCAGCTCGGAATATTCGCGCGCGAGGGCGCCGGCAATGGCGGCCGCGTCGCTTTCTCGTTCGGCCAGCTCGATCGCGCGGGTCGTGCTGGTCACCTCGATCAACGTGGCGTTGCGCAGATTCGCCTGCAGGTATTCGCGGCACTGGCCGAACGGCTGGGGATGGCTGTAAATGCAGCGGATCTCCGACACCGGGCTCGCGCTGTAAAGGAAGAGATGCACCGGCAGGTTGAACTCCGCCACGGCCTTCACGTTCGACGCGGTAAGCGAATCAAGCGTCGGATTCACGACACCTTCGGTCGTGTTCTCAACCGGCACCATGCCGTAGTCGGCGCGGCCCGATTCGACGGCGCGGAACACGTCTCCGATCGCCGCCTCCGGCTGCGCGACGGCGCCGCGGCCGAATTTCTCAAGCACGGCCAGATGCGAAAAAGTGCCTTCCGGCCCCATGTAAGCGACGGTGACCGGCCGTTCGAGCTTGATCGTCGCAGACATGATTTCGCGGTAGATCGCCAGCAGCGACTCCCGGTCGAGCGGGCCCGGATTGAGGTTGGCCAGACGCTCGAGAAGAATCCGTTCGCGTTCCGGCACATAAATGGGCTGATTGTTCTCGTGCTTCCAGACGCCGATCTGACGGCCGAGTTCGCACCGCTCGTTCAGCAGGCGGACGATTTCGGCGTCGATGGCATCGATTCCGGTCCTCAGTTTCTCAATATCCATACCATATCCGATTATTTGGTTATTCGATTTTGCGAAAAAATCGCAGGTGCGATCCCGATCGCTCCGGAACGGGGTTGAATTAATAAACTTTGGAATGTACTTTATTTCAATGGCATAATTGGAGGAAACCGATGTTTTTTTTGAAAATTTTCGCTTTTGCGGTATTTTGCGCCCTGTTTGCGGCCGGCTGCACGAGTTCCGGGACGGGGGAAGGCATCGTCTACGCCCCTCCCCGCGCCGACGCCGCGACACTGGCGAAGCGCAGCGGCGAACTGGCCGCGGCGCTTGCGCCCTGCGAAGTGCGCGGGCTCGCGTTCTACCCCGAAAACCTGCGCAAGCTCCACCTCGACTCGCCGGATGAGTTTCTGAACCTGGCCGGACAATTCGGCTTCAACCGGTTCTATGTCTGCCTGACAAGCCCCGATTCGCTCGAACACCCGGGACTGCCGGTCTTGCTCGAAGCGGCGGAGCGGGCCGGTTACCCGGTCGAAGCGGTGCTTCCCGAGAGCAATTATGTGATCGGGCGGCGCGGCAACTGGCTGCTGAAGCTGTTCGTCCCGGGCGGAACGACGCTGGAGAAGATGCTTGAGCACATCCGCGAATTCGAGGCGGAGTCGAAGGGTTTCCGTTTCTCCGGCATCACCGTCATCGCCGAGCCGCATCTGTTCACGATGTCGAACATCCACCGCCCGAAGGAACAGGTCTATGCCTGGAGCGAAAGCACCTACGGTCCGGGGCTCGACAACGACATGATGATGAAGCTTACGCTCGACAAGCTCGAAGCATTCTCGACCATGCTCGGCGGAACTCCGCTCACGGTCGCGATTCCGGATTTCTACCAGGAGCTGGCGGAAGACGGCAAACTGACCTGCGGCTCCGTGGAGGATTTCGAAAAGTTCGCGTCGAAGGTCATGATCCTGAATGCCGGCAACAAACCGACCGAAGCGATCGAGGCGGTGCGGAACGAACTGAGGGGAGCCCGTCCCGATTCGCTGCTCGTCTCGGTGACGCTGGCGGAACATACGTCGGTCACCACCGGGGCTCTGCGCCGCCGCAACTGGACCGACTTCACCCGTTCGCTGGGCCATGCGATTTCCGACTGGAAACAATCTCCGGCTTTCGACGGCATCGTGCTCGGCCCGTTTTCCCAAATCGAAACGCTGTACCAGGAGAAATAAACCATGCGCTGTCCCAAATGCGGTTGCCTTGACGACAAAGTCATCGATTCCCGGGCGGTCAAGGACGGCGCCGGCGTGCGCCGCCGCCGGGAGTGTCTGAGCTGCGCCTACCGTTACACCACGATCGAAGGCATCATGCCGGAAGAACTCAAGGTCGTCAAGCGCAATGCGGTCCGGGAGGATTTCGACCGCGACAAGCTGCGCCGAGGCATTGCGAACGCCTGCTACAAACGTCCGGTCAGCCCGGATGAGATCGACCGCATGGTCGAGGATGTTTCGGCCGGCATCCTGCGCGAATTCGACAAGGAGGTTGCGAGCGCCGAAATCGGCAGCCGCGTAATGGCCGAGCTGCGCAAGATCGACCAGGTCGCCTACGTCCGCTTCGCCTCCGTCTACCGCAAATTCAAGGACGTCGACGAATTCATCGACGAAATCCGCACCCTCAAATGAACGGGGAACCATTGTGAAAGAACCGATGCTTGTGCTGTTGCCCGGGCGCGAGAAATCGCTGCTCCGCCGTCATGTCTGGATCTTCTCGGGAGCCGTCGCCGCGCTGGAAGGAGAAGCGGCCCCCGGCGAAACCGTCGTCGTAACCGATTCGAAACGCCGCTTCCTCGCCCGGGCGGCCTGGTCGCCGGAGTCGCAGCTCGCGGCGCGGATCTGGAGTTTCGACCCGGAGGAGACGATCGACGCGGCGTTCTTCCGCCGCCGGATCGAAAATGCGGTCGAGTACCGGAAATTTCTCGGGCTCGATGCGCCGGAAGGCGGCTGCCGCCTGATCCATTCCGAGGGCGACGCGCTGCCCGGACTGATCGTCGACCGCTACGGCGAATATCTGGTCGTCCAGTTCCTGAGCACAGGCGTCGAACGCTTCCGCGCCGAGATCGTCGCCGCGCTGCAGGCGGCGACCGGGGCAAAGGGGATCTACGAACGCTCCGACGTCGGCGTCCGGGCGAAGGAGGGACTGCCGGAGAGAAGCGGGCTGCTGGCCGGCGCGGAGCCGCCGAATCCCCTCGTCATCACCGAAAACGGTGCGAAGTTCGCGGTGGATGTGCGCCACGGGCAGAAGAGCGGCTTTTATTTCGACCAGCGGGATTCCCGCCGGGCGGTCCGCGAATTCGCCGCAGGACGCCGGGTGCTGAACGCGTTTTCGTACACCGGCGGCTTCGGGGCGGCGGCGGCGCTGGCCGGCGCGGAACACGTGGTCAACATCGACTCATCGGCGCCGGCGCTGAAGCTGGCCCGGCATAATATGGAAATGAATCGCATTCCGCCGGAGCGGTACGAAAACCGCGAAGCGGATGTGTTCGGCGAGTTGCGCCGCTTTGCGGAAGAGGGGCGGAAGTTCGACCTGGTGGTGCTCGATCCGCCGAAGTTCATCGAATCGCAGCGGGCGCTGACGCGCGGCTGCCGGGCGTATCAGGACATTGCGCGGCTCGGCTTCGGGCTGCTCGCGCCGGGCGGACTGCTCTTCAACTTCTCCTGTTCGGGGCTGATGACGCCGGAGCTGTTCCAGAAGATCACGGCCGACGCGGCGGTCGAAGCCGGGGTGCGCGGCCGGCTCGTCAGGCATCTCGAACAGGCGCCGGACCACCCGACCGCGCTGGCAGTGCCGGAAGGCTTCTACCTGAAGGGCCTGGTCACGCGGATCTGAACGACCAGACCTTCCCCGGAGAGGCCGGCCGGACCGGCCGTCTTTCCGGAGAAGTCCCGGTTCCGCCTCTCACGCCCGCGGTTCGACAGCCGCCGGAACGCTGATTCGCGCAACACGCTTCCACGGATCAAGGCTGTTCCGACAGAAAGCCCGGTTCCAGCAGGGAGCTGAAAATTTCGCCGATATCGTCCCGCGCGGATTCCGGAACTTCGGAGAACTCCCGCCGGAGTATGAAAAAAAACATGTTCCCGGTCGGCGCCCGGCGAAGCATTCTCCCATATGATTTCAGCCACGACGTTCATACCGAACGACTTGCCGGTTTCGGCGCTGAAAAGTACCGCACCTATCTCTTCTTCGTCGCGGTAAACCGTCATGGGAGCAGCCTGACCGCGTCGACGGCAAAGCCGATCACCGATTCATTGCAGGAGATCAATCCATGCGCCATGACGACTTTCACGGCACGAAGCGCTCCCTCGGCAGAAACCGGAGCACCGCCGCCAATTGTCGCGGCCGGGTTCCGCGGCCGGCCGCGACAACTCCTCCCGAAGCCATATTTTACCGAACCCGGCGAAGAGCGTCCGCCGCTCTTTCGCCGTTTCGCATGCGCGGTTGGAGGCGCCGCTGCTGCTGGAGCAGTTCAAATCGCAACGCGCAGCCGGTGCCCTTCCGGCAAAATAAGATGTGAAAAAGCGGACGCTTGATTCGAACCTACTCCGGCCCGCCGTCCGAACCGGAGATGCAGGGGTCCGGCCCCGGATCATCATCCGGGCCTCCGATGCAGCTGTTTCCTTTGACTGCGAACGCCTTCCAGTGTTCAAAATCGATGATTTCCGGTTTTTCATAGACCAATTTGGCTTCTGCTTCTCTCATCTTGGCAAACATTACCTCCTTTACACTATTTTACTCACACCCAGCGTATTGTCGCCGACAATGCCGAACTGCCACTTGCGGTCCGAGTCGACCCAGGCGTTGAGATCGGAGTCCCATGCGCCTGTCGTGCCGTTGAAGAACACGGTATTGCTCAGGTTATTCCAGCCGTTGATGACGTTTGCGCTTCCGCCGGCGATCACCGTCGCCGACCTGAAGCCGTCCGTGTTGAAGTTGAGATTGAATGTGTCGCCGGCAAAACCGCCGTTTCCGGAATCCCAGGTCAATGCCGTCCGGCCGTCGGCCAGTCCGAAATTCCATTCCGCGACACCGCTCAGATAACCGCCATGGTTGCTCGACAGATGCACTGCGCTGTCGGCGGAAACGGTCACCGTGTCGAAATAGGCGAGAGTGGCGGTGATGGTCCCTGTGAAACCGGTCAGATTCAAAGTCCGGGTTCCGCCTACGCCGCCGCCCTGGTTGGAAGGAGCGCCGCCGACCACAAACGCGCCGGTACTGAAGACAAGATTCGAACCGAGACCGGTAATTGTGATCGAGGCGTCTCCGGTGACTGTCGCATTATTCGAGCCGCCGGCATAGACGGAGTTTGTGGTAATCACGTTGGCGCCGCTGCAATTCAGCGTGATGCCGGTGCTGCCGTTCACAATCGAGACCCCGCTTCCGGTGGTGATGCCGCCGCCGAAGATGTGCCCGAAGGTCCCCCCGTTGATTACAATCTCCGTGTCGCCATAGACATAGGAAGCCCCGCCATCCGCCGCATGCCCGCCGCCGTAAAGCTTGCCGGAGACGCTGCCGCCGTTGATGGTAATCGAAGTCCCCCCGTAGACGGTTGTACTGCCGGTTCCGAAAGCTGCGCCGCCGCCGGCGACCGTCAGGACGGATGTCGTGCCGTCGATGGTGACAACCGCGCCCTTTTCGCTCATGCCGGAATTGCCGACAATGACGGTGCCGTTCGACTGGCTCCGGCCTCCGCCATAGATGCCGATATCGCCGCGGGTGTAATTGGTCAGCCTGATCGCAGCGCCGCCGATGAGCGTGGACGTGCTGTCGGCTCCGGCATAACCGCCGCCGTAGATGTAATTGAGCTGTGCATTGCCGCCGTTCACGGAGATATCGGTTCTTCCCGTATTGACAGCCGTCCCGCCGAGCGCATAGCCGCCGCCGTAGATCATTCCGACCCGGGCCGCGTCGGAAATTGTGATGGCCGCATCGCCGTAGACGGTCGCGCTGCCGCCGCTGACCGCATAACCGCCGCCGGTGATGCTGCCGAGCCGGCTGCCGCCGCTGACTGTCAACGACACTCCGGCATTGTTCGACGACGTTCCGATTTCGGAGTGCGCCCCCGCACCGGTGGCGTAGCCGCCGAGCATGGTGAAACCGGAAGTGTCCGTTCCGTTCAAAGTCAGTACCGAACCGCCCTCGATGGTGACGACCGCTCCGCTGCCGGAGGCGTAACCGCCGGCAAACAGAATGCCGGACAAGGTAACCGCGCCGATCGACAGATAAGCTTTCCCGGTCACCGTGGTGGTTCCGGAGACAGTGCGGTAACCGCCCATGTAAATCCGGCCGGAAGCCGCGCCGGAGGCCGCGCCGTTCCGGATCAGGTTGAGCCGGATGTCGCCGTATACCGTGGAGTTTCCGCCGGCGCCGCTGCCGTTGCGGGTACCGAGAACGATATTGTAGGCGCTGCCGTAGGCCGGGGAGTCGATCGTAACCGTGATCGCGTCTCCGGTTCCGGCCGCGGTATTGACGTCGCCGGTTCCTCCGGCGTAAATGAACTTGTCCGCGGCGGCGCAGCCGGCGGTGAGCGCGATGCTGATTTTTCCGAACACGTCGCCGCCGCTGCCTCCGCCGTAGATGTCGCCCTTGAAGTCGGCGTTGATCTCCAGTGCGGTGCTGCCGTAGACGTCGCCGTTTCTGCCGCCGCCGTAAATGTCGCCGTCCACCGTGGTGTTGAGAACCAGTCTGGCATTGTCCGTCACGTTTCCGCCGTTGCCGCCGGCAAACGCTTCACCGGTGATGTTGCCGCCGGTCAGAGTCAGGGTCGTGTCGCCTTCGACCAGAGAGTTCTTTCCGCCGCCGTAAACATCGGTCACGGAACCGTTCAGAATGTTGACGACAGCTCCGCCGGAGACCACCGCACCATCCCGGCCGCCGCCGTAAATGCCGCCGGAAATCCTGGTGCCTGCGTTATCCAGAGTCACCTCGGTTCCCTTCAGGACTGCCGCGCCGCTGCCGTGACCGCCGCCGTAAACGTCGCCGGTGATTTCACTGTAGTCCAGCGTGACCGCGGCGCTGCCGCCTACGACGCCGTTGAAGCCGCCGCCGTAGATGTTGCCCGTCAGACCGCCCCAGCTGCCGCTGTTTCCGATCAACACGTCGACAAGCGTATCACCGCTTACGTTGCCGTTCAGCCCGCCGCCGTAAACATTGCCGGTCAACTGAGTCCAGCCCAGCACGACCGTCGCGCCGCCGGTGACATCGGCCGTGTTGCCGCCGCCGTAGATGTCGAAGCCCGGCGCGCCGCCGTCCACCTCGACCCGTGCATCGCCGACAACCTCGGCTCCGTCGCAGCCGCCGCCGAAAACCGCGCCGGTGATGTTGTCGCTCTGCTTGATCACGACCTGCGTTCCGCCTGTAACGGCGGCGGCCGTGCCGCTGCCGCCGCCGTAGACATCGGCCGCGCCGCCGCCGCTGATGTTGACGACGGCTCCACTTGCAACGCTCGCGTCTCTGCCGCCGCCGAAGACGTCTCCGTGAACGGTCGCGCCGGTCAGGGTCACCTTCGTGCCGCCGCCTATGCCGCCTGAACTGCCGCCGCCGTAAACGCTGCCGGAGACAACAGCTCCGCTGCCAAGCGCAACCGTCGCGCCGCCGGTCACGGCGGCCGTTCCGCCTCCTCCGTAGACACTGCCGGTCACCACCCCCGCATTGACGCCGACGGCCGTTGTTCCATTGACGGTAGCGCCGGTTCCGGTTCCGCCGCCGTAGACATCGCCGCCGACGCTGCCGCCGCCGATGGTGACGACGGCTCCGCCCGTGACGGACGCGCCGACGCCGCCGCCGTAAACATTGCCGGTCACGCGTCCCGCGGCAACGGTGACGGCCGTTCCGCCGGTGACCGCGCCGCCTTCGCCGCCGCCGTAGACATTGGCTGCGGTGCCGTTCCTGATATTGACGACAGTGCCGTTCTGAACCGCCGCGCCGTTCCGGCCGCCGCCGTAAATGCCGCCGGAAACAACAGCTCCGGCATTATCCAGATTGATCAGAGTCCCGCCGGCGACCACCGAGGCGCTGCCGGTTCCGCCGCCGTAAATATTGCCCTCGATATTACCGTAATCCAGAAAAATCTCGGCCTTTCCGCCGACTCTTCCGTTGCTGCCGCCGCCGTGGACATCGCCCGTCAAACCGCCCCAGGCGTCATTTCCGGCGTTTATTCTGACATAAGTGCCGCTGGACACATTGCCGTTTTTGCCGCCGCCGTAGACATTGCCGGTCAGCTTGCTCGCATCCACCAGCACATTCGTGCTTCCGCCCACATCAGACGCATCGCCTCCGCCGTAAACGTCATATTTCGGCGCACTGCCGGTCACGGTGACCTTGGTATCGCCCGTAACGGTCGCGCCGTTTTTGCCGCCGCCGTAAACCGTGCCGCTGCTTAAAGAGCGGGAAAGCGTGACTTCCGTGCCGGCAACGGTCGCACCGGTTCCGTTGCCGCCGCCGTAAATCGCGGCGGAAAACCCGCCGGCGGCATCCAGCAGAACGGTCGCCTTGCCGCCGACCTTCCCGCTGCTGCCGCCGCCGAACAGCTGCCAGCCGGCAGCGGCAATCGTGCTTTGCTTGAGATGAAGCAACGTGCCGCCCTGCACATCGGCATTGTCGCCGCCCGCGTAAATCGTGCCGGAAAAATTCATCTGCCCTTCGACCAGTTCGACGGTCGTGCCGCCGTTCACCTTCGCGCCGTCTTTGCCGCCGCCGTAAATCGCGCCGGAGAATGACCGGTCTCCGCTCAACGTCACCAGGGTATTTCCCGCGACCGTGCCGCCGGCGCCTCTGCCGCCGCCGTAAACCGCCGCGTTGTCAATATTCACCGTGACGGAAACGGAAGTGTTCTGGCCGACGGCACCGCCGTCGCCGCCGCCGTAAATGACCGCACCGTTCAGATTGCTGTTCCTCAGCACCAGATAGGTGCTGCCGCCGACATTCGCGTTCCGGCCTCCGCCGAAAATCGAACCGGTCACGGTGGCGCTCCAGACGATGACGAGCGTATTCTTATCGACTGCGGCACCGTTGTCGCCGCCGCCGTAAATATACTGGTAGGTGCCGGTCCCCAGGCTCATAAAAGTTCCAGCCTGATAGGTGATTCCATTGTCCGTATAGGAGGCCTCTCCGTACACGGCCGCTCCGGCGCCTTTGCCGCCGCCGAAGAGATTGCCCACGGAAAGAGTGCCGCCTTCGGGCGATCCGTAGAAGTGGGTATGGCCGACGCGGGAGGAGCCGGAAGTTCCGTCGCCGCCGCCGTAGACATTCGCATAATCGCCGCCGGCAAGCGTCAGCTCGGATCCGGCGATATGGGAGCCGCTCCTGCCGCCGCCGTAAAGAGTGCCGATCGTGCCGCTGTCGCCTTTGTAAGCGGATTTCTCGGTGCCGGTGCCGCCGTTCCCGGCGTAAATCGTTTCGATCCCGGTCACTACGCTGCCATCCAGCTTGCCGACGAAAAGCTTGGTTTCAGTGCTGCCGACCGTCAGCGTGACGGTGCGGATGGCCGCATCCCAGATATAGATGCCGTCAGACACATTTGAAAAGACGAACTCCATATCCGCCGCCTTGACCCCCCACTCGCTCCCGACCCGCGTCGTGCCGACTTCGACCATCCTGTAACCGGGAATCACGAACGTGGAACCGCTGACCGAGGCGTTCATGGTTGCAACCATGAAACTGAGCACATTGCTGCTGTAATCGCCCTCGGCAAAGGTCAGGCGGTACACTCCCCATTCGAGAAGCGCATAAACATACTTATCGGCGCCGGGAGAGGCAGTATCGTCATTTACGCCTGCATCAGCATAGTCGTAGATGGTACCGTTTCCGGTTTCATGGCTTTCGCCGAGAAGGTGGCCGGCCTCATGCGCGACAACCGAAACGACCTCGTCGATTCCGCCGCGGATATGGTTGATCAGCACAAAGGCGTTGTCGTCGTCGATCCGGTTGCCGACATCGATGGTCTCCGAGATGCCGCGAAAAAGTCCGTACGAGTCGAAAGCATCGGTGGAGCCGACATAAATGGTGGAGTAACTGCCGGCATCTTCCGGAAGTTCGGCCGTAAAGACGATACTCCCGTCCGCAAAAAGTTCGTTCAACGCGGCGACGACATACGCCTGCTCCTCTCCGGAAAAAGAGGCGGCGTGCAAGGTAATATCGCTCAGCGACACCAGTTCGTTGTCGAATTCCAGATCGGTGCCGCCGGAAAAGTCGACATAGAAATACTTCTTCTCGTAAGAAGAATTTTCATATGTCGCGCTGTCGCCGATTGCGATATCGCCGAGCCGGTGTCTGGCTAAAGTAGATTGCATAATGATTGTCGCCTGTCTGTTATAAAGAACCAGTAAAATTATATGTTACAATATATGCGGATCATGATGTAATATCAATACTGCCGAGCAACATTTTACTGTTTTTTTTCGAAATATTTTTCCGAAATACCGACACGGTGAAAAAGAATTTCATTCATCATTGCCGGCAAATGGATTACAAACTCCTAATCCTCAAGTTCATATTGATTTTTTCAGATAAAACCCGGCATCATTCCGGAAATATCCTGCCCGTCCCCCCCCTGTTTCCCGGAACCAGCCGGGATGCGGACATCACTGCCGCGGCCGGAATGGAAAACGGATTATAATATGTAATATATGCGGATGGCGCCTGATGTTGCGTCTTTACTTCGGGATGACGCATATGCATATAAAGAAAGAACCGGAGGAGCCGCCGCTCCTCCGGCCGTTCCGCCCGCCTGTTCAGAACTTATCCCCGGAGACGCTCCGGTTTCCTTCGGCGACCAGCCGGGTCACCGACCTGCCGTCGCTCCAGACACCGGGAAACGGCACAAGCGGGGAAGCGATGTAACAATTGTCGACAATGCTCACCGAGTCGGCATTTTCCACAAAAAAACCGGAACGGCGGGGAAACGGGATTTTACGTTCCGTCTGATCCGCGAATGTATTGTTGCGGAATATGACGTTCCGGGCGGAGCTGATGGAGGCGATCAGCCCGAAACTGTCGATAAACAGATTGTCTTCAAACAGAATATCCGACAGAATCCGGCATTCCGTTTTCAGAATCGAGTCCATATAGACCCCGATCGTAACCGCTCGCGGCATTCCGTCGTTTTCCGTGTCACACATATGCCGCTTATGCACCTGTTCGAAACGGTTGCCCCGGACCACGATATTGGAGGCGCCGTAACCTTCGCACCAGGCAGGCCCGTAGCCGGTTTCGATTTTGATCGCCTCCATCTCGTGATGCCGGAACAAATTGTTTTCAACCGTAACATCCCGCGCCAGCAGAAGAATGCCGCGGGCGCGGTTGTGGTGAAACGAACTGTTCCGGATCATGATGTTGCGGGAATCATAAGCCCGGTTGAAAATGAGCAGGCCGTCTCCCGGCGTGAGAGGCTGCGGAACCGCCGGGGAATCGAATACGATCTCATAAATGCCGTTCCGGGCGTCTGCCGTGCCGACCTGTTTTATCACCGCCGATTTGCCGGTGGGTGAGAGGTCGCTGTAACGGAATTCGATCCGGTCGCCCACCCGGTAGTAGCCGTCGTATACGCCCCGTGCTTCCACGCGGTCCGGTTTCATTTGCGTTATATAAGCAGAATTGTCGTGAATGTTGATGCAGTCATCTCCGGATCTGCCGAACTCGCAATCCTCGATTTTCAGGTATCCCTTGGACCGGAAGACATGCAGGATATCCGCCGTACAGGTGATGGCGCGACGCGGTTCGTTTTCAGGGGGAGCTACACGGACCCGGCGGAACTGCCCATACTGCACCCCGTCCGCGATGAAACCAATGCCGGCGCAGGAATAGAGATTGATGTCTTCGAAAGTGATATGACGGCTTTGCCTGATTGAAAAACAATGCATCTCATAATTGTAATGCCGCATCACAAAAAGACTGCCGGGCACATACTTGCCGGAGTTGCCGACCTGAACCCGCAAAATGTTGTCCGCCAACCAGGTTTTCGGGGCAGGATGCAAACAGTCAAATCCATTCTCAATTCCGATCGAACGGGAAACCGGGTCATAACTGCTGAGGACGCTGACCCGAACATCCCGGCGCGGAAAACGATCATATTCGACAAACTTGAAATCGACCGTCCCGGGATCGGTACGCATTACCTCAACGACACTGGCCAGCGGGTCCGCGGCCCAATCCCAGTCGCAGGATAAATTGCGCAGCAGGAGCCTTTCGCAATCATTGATCAGAAAAGACTCTTTCTCCGTTCTCAGAAATATGAACTTCGCCCCTTTTCCATCCAATTCGAAATCCCGCATTCCGTCAAGCATGATCGAAGCGTCGGCGGTAAACCGGTAACTGCCGGGAGCAAGTTCGAGTTTCGCCGCATTCTTTTCCCGGCAGAATGCCAGAGCCCGGTTCAGAGCGGCGGTATTGTCGGCACTCTCCGGGGAGAAACCGAAGTCGGCTGCGGCAACGACCATTCCCCGGGCGTTTTTCGGCCGTTCCACCTCGAACTCCTTTGCACCGGAAGGCAAATTCCGTACCGTTCCGGAAGCCGGAGCCGCATCCGCCACTGCCGGTATGAAAAGCGGCTCGGCAGCAGGGGTAAACCGAAGATTCCTGACGGCACCCTTCAGCCGTTTGCTGATATGAATCTGGAATGCGCAATCCTGCTGCGCCCCGGTGCGGAACTGCAGTTCGACCGGCCTGAACTTCGTGCCGTTGTTCGGCAGGAACCCCGACATCGTGTCGAGCGAATGGTCGCCGGCATGATACGGCCGCGACAGAAGGAAGAAGCGTCCGGCAGCCGCATCCGGTGCAGCCGCCCGGTATTCAAAGCTGACGAGATAGGAAGTATCCGGCCTGAGCACCCCCGGACGGGTGCGCAGCATCCAGTTCCACTCGCCGTCCAGCCGTGTCGTATCGACTTCCAGATTTTCGCCGTGGCCGGAAAGCCGGGCGACGGCCGGGTTCAGGTCGATCCGCTCCCGGTTGCCCAAGTCCTCCGGCTTCGCGCTCCAGCCGGTCTCCCACCCGAGAGCGAACACGGCAATCACAAGAATCCATTTCCGCATGGCAGTCATTTTCTCCTCGCTTTAATTCACCAGTTTCTTCACGCTTCCCGCCTCGTCATACACCTCTTTGAACTGCATCGGAGAAGCCTGAAGTTCAGCATCGGAGCGGGCGGCCACATGGCCGTCGGGATATCCGGCCACCGCCCTGTTGCTGTGGAGAAGCCCGGCGGCACCTTTCCAGTCCGGAAGAATCTGCGCCGGAGAGAACGCATAAATCATCTTGTTCGATCCCATCACCCCGCAGGAGGTGTCGATCATGATCTCCGTCCGGGAAGGCAATTTCATTCGGTGCAGGCTCATCACCCGGATCTCCGTCGTGACGCCGGGATGGGAGAAAGCCGAAATCTCGAGATAAAAATCTCCCAGCACGGCTTTCTTGGTCGCGTAATCAGGATCATACCAGCCATCCTGTATCCGGTACACACCGTACGTCATAGTCGGCCATCCCCAGTCCGCAGAGGAAGGGAAGGAAGCCGGGCAGGTGAGTACATTTTTTCCGATATACCCCTGGTTGACAAGCACTTCCCCCCAGAACTCCACACTCTGGCTCACAATGAAGTTGTTGTTGTCGTCCGCATACAGCAGTTGAGCAGTCATGCACTGTTTCTGATTATTGATGCACTGGGAGGTTTTTGCCTTCGCACGCGCCATATTCAGCGCCGGCAGCAGCATCGAGGCGAGAATCGCGATGATCGCAATAACAACCAGCAACTCGATCAAAGTGAACTTTTTTCTCCGCATAATTGCACTCCGTCCTATAATAGTTAATAAGTGATGCGGAAAATAACGGAGAATGAATTGCGCGCGACAGTCCCGGCCAAAAGCGCGGCAGGGGAGCTGCTGCACGATGACGAACCCGTTGCGTGAGCATAGAAAACGGAGGACGGGAAATGAATTCTCCCTGCGATTCCCCGAACAAAACATACAGGCGCCGCAGACGGAATGCAATCGAAACGGTGCAGCCGCCGAAGGCTGAAAAAAACGGGAGAGCAGCAAGCCGTATCTGGGCGATAACCGGATGAACAGAAATAAATCAGGAAAAATGACATCAGGTGTCATTTACATAACATACTAACTATTATAAGACTTTTATCCTTCTGCGGCGGCAATGGAACCGGAATGGGGGGCAGCAATCCGCCGCCGCGCTGCAGCAAGCATCACCCGCGCCAGATCCGTACTCGGCAGTAATCCGGCCCGAACCATGCCGGCGCCGGGCTGTTCGACGATATTCGCCGCCTCCACCGCCGTTGAAGCTTTCTCCGCCATTCCCACCGTCCTTTCCGGTTGCCTTTGTTTCATAATA
>ENA-UERG01000661-UERG01000661.1-human-gut-metagenome-genome-assembly--contig:-NODE-661-length-32609-cov-6.334655_pt1 | contig 32609 bp, 28 predicted proteins | sample MGYA00242954_ERZ507954 | MGnify/ENA primary metagenome ERZ507954 (study PRJEB26167, sample SAMN06115478) | human gut metagenome | host: Homo sapiens | place: China:Sichuan | collected 2015-01-21... | reverse complement strand
GAAAACAGTGAATTATTAATTTCTTATACAACATTGAGTTATAGATATAACAACAAATGTCAATACGCATATCGTGATGCATATTACATAATTGATATTTATTGCATATAAATATTTGTGATCTACAACACGCCTTATCTATTGCTTGTCCGCAAACGGACATATCAAGGTAATAAAAAAGGTCGCCGAAGCGACCTTTTTACCCGAAATGCTAATTACAGCAGTTCTTTTGCTTTCGCAACAACGTTATCAACAGTGAAGCCGAACTCTTCAAACAGCAGCTCTGCCGGAGCAGATTCACCGAAGGTGGTCATACCGACGATAGCACCGTTCAGGCCAACATACTTGTACCAGTAGTCAGCAATACCCGCTTCTACAGCAACGCGTGCAGTAACCGCTTTCGGCAGTACGGATTCACGGTAAGCAGCATCCTGCTTGTCAAATGCGTCGGTAGACGGCATGGACACCACGCGCGCTTTCACGCCTTCGGCAGTCAGTTTTTCGTAGGCAGCAACAGCCAGTTCAACTTCTGAACCGGTAGCGATGAAAATCAGTTCCGGCTGACCGGCGCAGTCTTTCAGCACATAACCACCGCGCGCGATGTTTGCCAGTTGCTCTTCAGTTCGTTCCTGCTGCGCCAGGTTCTGACGGGAGAGGATCAGTGCGGTCGGGCCGTCCTGACGCTCAACACCGTATTTCCACGCGACCGCGGATTCAACCTGGTCACACGGACGCCATGTAGACATGTTCGGGGTTACGCGCAGAGAAGCGACCTGCTCAACCGGCTGGTGAGTCGGGCCGTCTTCGCCCAGACCGATGGAGTCGTGGGTGTAAACCATCACCTGACGCTGTTTCATCAGCGCAGCCATACGTACGGCGTTACGTGCGTATTCCACGAACATCAGGAAGGTGGAGGTGTACGGCAGGAAGCCACCGTGCAGGGAGATACCGTTAGCAATCGCGGTCATACCGAACTCGCGAACACCGTAGTGGATGTAGTTACCCGCAGCATCTTCGTTGATTGCTTTAGAACCAGACCACAGGGTCAGGTTAGACGGCGCCAGGTCAGCAGAACCGCCGAGGAATTCCGGCAACAGCGGACCGAACGCTTCGATAGCATTCTGAGACGCTTTACGGCTGGCGATTTTCGCCGGATTAGCCTGCAGTTTAGCGATGAACTCTTTCGCTTTAGCGTCGAAGTCAGACGGCATTTCGCCTTTCATACGGCGGGTAAATTCAGCGGCTTCCTGCGGATAAGCTTTCGCGTAAGCAGCGAATTTCTCGTTCCATGCGGATTCTTTCGCCTGGCCTGCTTCTTTCGCATCCCACTGAGCATAGATTTCAGACGGGATTTCGAACGGCGCATATTTCCAGCCCAGTTGTTCGCGGGTCAGGGCAATTTCAGCGTCGCCCAGCGGCGCACCGTGGGAGTCGTGGGTACCGGCTTTGTTCGGGGAACCGAAACCGATGATGGTTTTGCACATCAGCAGGGAAGGTTTGTCAGTCACTGCGCGCGCTTCTTCTACTGCGCGTTTGATAGATGCCGCGTCATGACCGTCGATGTCGCGAATAACGTGCCAGCCGTAAGCTTCGAAACGCATTGCGGTGTCGTCGGTGAACCAGCCTTCAACGTGACCATCGATAGAAATACCGTTGTCATCGTAGAATGCAATCAGTTTACCCAGCTTCAGCGTACCCGCCAGAGAGCAAACTTCGTGGGAGATGCCTTCCATCATGCAGCCGTCGCCCATGAAGGCGTAGGTGTAGTGGTCGACAATGTCGTGGCCCGGACGGTTAAACTGCGCCGCCAGCGTTTTTTCTGCAATCGCCATACCGACTGCGTTGGCAATACCCTGACCCAGCGGACCGGTGGTGGTTTCCACACCAGCGGTGTAACCCACTTCCGGGTGACCCGGAGTTTTAGAGTGCAGCTGACGGAAGTTTTTCAGTTCTTCCATCGGCAGATCGTAACCGGTGAGGTGCAGCAGGCTGTAGATCAGCATGGAGCCGTGGCCGTTGGACAGCACGAAGCGGTCACGGTCAGCCCAGGACGGATTCTGCGGGTTGTGTTTCAGGAAATCACGCCACAGGACTTCGGCAATGTCAGCCATACCCATAGGGGCACCCGGGTGACCGGATTTGGCTTTCTGTACTGCGTCCATGCTCAGCGCACGAATAGCATTGGCAAGCTCTTTACGTGAGGACATTTTGACTCCAGATCGGATGATGAAGGGCACGCCCTTAACGACTTGACGACAGCGCGTTTTGGGCTACGCCGGAAAATTTGCCAACAATTTACCGCAAGCCGCGCGTCATGTACATGGAACATCCTTTTGCCGCTTCAGAAATCTCTGGATCATACTCGCATGTTGCACAATCTACTCGCCCGTCCGCTGCGCTTTTCCTTATACTGAGACTGAGCGTCGATTCACCTGCAAACGGCGCATTTTTAGAATAATCCTGACCTTGTGCGGAAGAGAAAACATGAAAATTCGCGCCTTATTGGTAGCAATGAGCGTGGCAACGGTACTGACCGGTTGCCAGAATATGGACTCCAACGGACTGCTCTCATCAGGAGCGGAAGCTTTTCAGGCTTACAGTTTGAGTGATGCGCAGGTGAAAGCCCTGAGCGATCAGGCATGTCAGGAGATGGACAGCAAGGCGACGATTGCGCCAGCCAATAGCGAATACGCTAAACGTCTGACAACTATTGCCAATGCGCTAGGCAACAATATCAACGGTCAGCCGGTAAATTACAAAGTGTATATGGCGAAGGATGTGAACGCCTTTGCAATGGCTAACGGCTGTATCCGTGTCTATAGCGGGCTGATGGATATGATGACGGATAACGAAGTCGAAGCGGTGATCGGTCACGAAATGGGGCACGTGGCGTTAGGCCATGTGAAAAAAGGAATGCAGGTGGCACTTGGTACAAATGCCGTGCGAGTAGCTGCGGCCTCTGCGGGCGGGATTGTCGGAAGTTTATCTCAATCACAACTTGGTAATCTGGGCGAGAAATTAGTCAATTCGCAATTCTCCCAGCGCCAGGAAGCAGAAGCCGATGATTATTCTTACGATCTTCTGCGCCAACGCGGCATCAGCCCGGCAGGTCTTGCCACCAGCTTTGAAAAACTGGCAAAACTGGAAGAAGGTCGCCAAAGCTCAATGTTTGACGACCATCCTGCATCCGCCGAACGCGCCCAGCATATTCGCGATCGCATGAGCGCGGATGGGATTAAGTAAAGCCTGGTGGTGTCGAACGTAGGTCAGATAAGGCGTTCACGCCGCATCTGACATGAATGGCACATTTGTTACCTTGTGCGCATTGCCGGATGCGATGCTGGCGCATCTTATCCGGCCTACGGGTGCCGAACGTAGGTCGGATAAGGCGTTCACGCCGCATCCGACATTAATGGCACGTTTTACCCGTGCGCATCGCATCTGGTGCTTACTCGCCCTTTTTCGCCGCCTGAATATACAGCATTTCCAGCGCCAGCGTTGCCGCTGCCAGAGCAGTGATTTCCGACTGATCGTATGCCGGAGCCACTTCCACTACGTCCATCCCAACAATGTTGAGATCTTTCAGGCCGCGTACCAGTTTAATAGCGCGATCGGAGGTCAGGCCGCCAATCACTGGCGTACCGGTGCCTGGTGCAAAAGCAGGATCCAGGCAGTCGATATCAAAAGTCAGGTAAACCGGCATATCACCCACAATCTGTTTCACTTGGGCGATAACGTCATCCACGCTGCGATCGTTCACCTGGCAGGCGTCCAGCACGGTAAAGCCGTTGTCTTTATCAAACTCGGTACGAATACCAATCTGCACGGAATGATTCGGGTCGATCAGACCTTCTTTCGGCGCGGTATAGAACATAGTGCCGTGGTCAAATTCACAACCGTTCGCATAGGTATCGGTGTGGGCGTCAAAGTGTACCAGCGCCATTTTGCCGAAATGCTTCGCATGAGCACGCAGCAGCGGCAGCGTAACAAAGTGGTCACCACCGAAAGAGAGCATACGCTTACCGGCAGCCAGCAGCTTCTCGGCGTGCGCCTGCAGCTTTTCGCTCATCTCACGGGCATCGCCAAAGGCATATACCAGATCGCCGCAGTCCACGACGTTCAGACGCTCACGCATGTCGAAATTCCACGGGAAGCGGTTGTGTTCCCAGGCCAGATTCGTCGAAACCTGACGGATCGCTGCCGGACCGTGGCGACCACCCGCACGACCAGAAGTGGCCATATCGAACGGCACGCCAGTAATCACCCAGTCTGCATCGCTGTCATACGGCTGGAAGTTCATCGGCAGGCGTAAAAAACCAAAGGCATTGGAAACCAGTGAGTTATCGTATTGATGACCTAAGGTGCTCATGGATGGACTCCTATTACAAAGTCGATATAAAAAAACCCTTCCGCGTCGTTAGGCCCGACGAGGAAGGGTTGGATTTGTCACAATAAATTGTGGCGGATTATCACCGCTAAATTAAGCGGATTCAAGTAACACAGGACTTACTCATCTTCAAGATAAGTATAACCGTACAAACCTGCCTCGAACTCTTCAAGGAACTGTTGTTGCAGTTCAGCATCAAGATCGGTTTTCTTCACTTGATCGCGGAACTGGGTTAACAGCGTTTTCGGATCGAGCTGTACATATTGCAGCATGTCCGCCACGGTATCGCCTTCGTCAGACAGTTCTACTTCTACGCTACCGTCAGGGAAGACGAACACGTCAACCGCTTCGGTATCACCGAACAGGTTGTGCATGTTGCCGAGGATCTCCTGATATGCGCCGACCATAAAGAAACCGAGCATCGGCGGATTCTCTGGATCGTACTCCGGCATTGGCATTGTCGTGGCAATACCGTCACCATCAATATAGTGGTCGATAGCACCGTCAGAGTCACAGGTAATATCCAGCAGCACAGCGCGACGTTCCGGCACTTGATCCAGCCCTTCCAGCGGCAGAACCGGGAACAACTGGTCGATCCCCCATGCGTCCGGCATCGACTGGAACAGCGAGAAGTTGACGTACATTTTGTCCGCCATACGTTCCTGCAGCTCGTCGATAATAGGACGATGAGCACGGTTTTGCGGATCCAGCTGCTTTTGCACTTCATGGCACATGCTCAAATAAAGCTGCTCAGCCCATGCACGTTCTTGCAGGCTAAAGATGCCGGAAGAGTAGCCGATATGAATGTCGTGCAGATCCATCTGACTGTCGTGTAACCATTCACGCAGAGAACGGCGAGTTCCCGGTTCGTGCATCTCCTGCCAGGTTTCCCACATGCTTTGCAGCGCGCGCGGCGCATCTTCTGCAGGCGCGGTCGGCACCGTGTATTCGTTACGTTCCACGCCGATGATATTAGACACCAGCACGGTGTGATGCGCAGTCACCGCACGACCCGATTCGGTGATTACCGTCGGATGCGGCAGACCGTTTTCTTCACACGCATCGCCAATCGCCCAGATAATGTTGTTGGCGTATTCATTGAGGCCGTAGTTCACCGAACAGTCGGACTGCGAACGAGTACCTTCATAATCCACGCCCAGACCGCCGCCGACGTCGAAGCACTGAATATTGACGCCCAGCTTGTGCAGTTCCACATAGAAACGCGCGGATTCACGAACGCCTGTCGCGATATCGCGAATATTCGCCATCTGCGAACCGAGGTGGAAGTGCAGTAGTTGCAGGCTGTCGAGACGCCCGGCTTCACGCAGGGTTTCAACCAGTTGCAGTACCTGAGTCGCAGCCAGGCCGAACTTCGATTTTTCCCCGCCGGAGGACTGCCATTTACCCGAACCCTGCGAAGCCAGACGTGCACGCACGCCCAGACGAGGAACGACATTCAGACGTTCTGCTTCATCCAGCACAATGGCGATTTCTGACATCTTCTCAATGACCAGATAGACCTTGTGCCCCATCTTCTCGCCAATTAATGCCAGGCGGATATATTCGCGGTCTTTATAACCGTTGCAGACGATGACGCTACGGGTCATGCCAGCATGTGCCAGTACTGCCATCAACTCGGCTTTGGAACCGGCTTCCAGACCCAGCGGTTCGCCCGAATGAATCAGGGACTCAATCACGCGGCGGTGCTGGTTAACTTTGATCGGATAAACAAGGAAGTAATCGCCGTTATAGCCGTAGGATTCCCTCGCACGTTTGAACGCGGCGTTAATGGAACGCAAACGGTGCTGCAGGATCTGTGGGAAACAGAACAGTGCAGGCAGACGCTGACCCTGTGCTTCACGAGTTTTCACTAACTGCGCGAGATCGACGCGAGCTTCCGGGACGTCCGGGTCCGGGCACACGCTGATGTGGCCCAGCTCGTTAACGTCATAGTAGTTATTGCCCCACCAGGCAATATTGTAAGTACGCAGCATCTTGCTGGCTTCCTGGGAGCTCATTGCAACCTCCTGCATGGAGCGTAGTACACCGTGTTCGCCCGCTGACGAAGGCAAACCCATAGACATGTCGTCAGACATAGCGAACCTCAAATTATTTTATTAAGTGTAAAACAGTTAACGACTATCGCAGCCTGGAACTGCGATAACAACCCATAAGCACATGGATTTTCCAGCAGTGAATGCTGACGCTCCAACTGCGCAACCGGTTTCTTTTTCATAACATTATTAAGCACATAACGGAACGTAAGTGTGACAGTTCGGCGAAACCACGAGAAAACTCTTGTTTTTACAAGAGCGCCCTTGTTCAGTCCTCAGTAACTGTAACCAGCTCTTGAATCCTGAGAAGCGCCGAGATGGGTATAACATCGGCAGGTATGCAAAGCAGAGATGCAGAGTGCGGGGAACGAATCTTCACCAGAACGGTGAGACAGGTTAAGCAGCAGACAACGGTTCATTATTTCGTATCACCTCCACGGCCGCCTGTTAAGACGAACCCACAAGCCAAAACTCTGATTTCAACCCGGCTGGAAGTGGCAACACGAAAGAAACGTCGTGTGCTTTTTATTTAAGCCGCGCGCCGCGTTTTATACCCCACAATGGCAGAAAATTGCAAAAGATAAATACGCAGAATGCCGGCATTGTCAGGAAAAATTTCCAGCCACGTTTTTAACAGAATGAGACACGATTCAAAAAAAAGTGGAAATAGGGTGAAGAATTGACCTAAAATAGCCATCCAGATGTTAATCCATCCATACCGATTAACACTCAGACTGCCAGTGTTTTTAACCTGCAGAGTCGTGGTAGGATCCGCTACCACAGAAAATCCACACAACAGTTTGAGCTAACCAAATTCTCTTTAGGTGATATTAAATATGGCAAAACACCTTTTTACGTCCGAGTCCGTCTCTGAAGGGCATCCTGACAAAATTGCTGACCAAATCTCTGATGCCGTTTTAGACGCGATCCTCGAACAGGATCCGAAAGCACGCGTTGCTTGCGAAACCTACGTAAAAACCGGCATGGTTTTAGTTGGCGGCGAAATCACCACCAGCGCCTGGGTAGACATCGAAGAGATCACCCGTAACACCGTTCGCGAAATTGGCTATGTGCATTCCGACATGGGCTTTGACGCTAACTCCTGTGCGGTTCTGAGCGCTATCGGCAAACAGTCTCCTGACATCAACCAGGGCGTTGACCGTGCCGATCCGCTGGAACAGGGCGCGGGTGACCAGGGTCTGATGTTTGGCTACGCAACTAATGAAACCGACGTGCTGATGCCAGCACCTATCACCTATGCACACCGTCTGGTACAGCGTCAGGCTGAAGTGCGTAAAAACGGCACTCTGCCGTGGCTGCGCCCGGACGCGAAAAGCCAGGTGACTTTTCAGTATGACGACGGCAAAATCGTTGGTATCGATGCTGTCGTGCTTTCCACTCAGCACTCTGAAGAGATCGACCAGAAATCGCTGCAAGAAGCGGTAATGGAAGAGATCATCAAGCCAATTCTGCCCGCTGAATGGCTGACTTCTGCCACCAAATTCTTCATCAACCCGACCGGTCGTTTCGTTATCGGTGGCCCAATGGGTGACTGCGGTCTGACTGGTCGTAAAATTATCGTTGATACCTACGGCGGCATGGCGCGTCACGGTGGCGGTGCATTCTCTGGTAAAGATCCATCAAAAGTGGACCGTTCCGCAGCCTACGCAGCACGTTATGTCGCGAAAAACATCGTTGCTGCTGGCCTGGCCGATCGTTGTGAAATTCAGGTTTCCTACGCAATCGGCGTGGCTGAACCGACCTCCATCATGGTAGAAACTTTCGGTACTGAGAAAGTGCCTTCTGAACAACTGACCCTGCTGGTACGTGAGTTCTTCGACCTGCGCCCATACGGTCTGATTCAGATGCTGGATCTGCTGCACCCGATCTACAAAGAAACCGCAGCATACGGTCACTTTGGTCGTGAACATTTCCCGTGGGAAAAAACCGACAAAGCGCAGCTGCTGCGCGATGCTGCCGGTCTGAAGTAATCTTTCTTCACCTGCGTTCAAAGGCCAGCCTCGCGCTGGCCTTTTTCTTTTGGATAGGCGTTCACGCCGCATCCGGCAAAAAAACCGCCCGCACAATAACATCATTCTTCCTGATCACGTTTCACCGCAGATTATCATCACAACTGAAACCGATTACACCAACCACAACAGACAAAGATTTGTAATATTTTCATATTATTATTCGGTTTTCACAGTTGTTACATTTCTTTTCAGTAAAGTCTTAATTGCAGATAACAGCGTTTAATCTATGATGATATAACTCAATTATTTTCATGCACTTAAATCATAACTAAGATAAATGTTAGTGTAAGCGATTACACTGATGTGATTTGCTTCACATCTTTTTACGTCGTACTCACCTATCTTAATTCACAATAAAAAATAACCATATTGGAGGGCATCATGCCTGACGCTAAAAAACAGGGGCGGTCAAACAAGGCAATGACGTTTTTCGTCTGCTTCCTTGCCGCTCTGGCGGGATTACTCTTTGGCCTGGATATCGGTGTAATTGCTGGCGCACTGCCGTTTATTGCAGATGAATTCCAGATTACTTCGCACACGCAAGAATGGGTCGTAAGCTCCATGATGTTCGGTGCGGCAGTCGGTGCGGTGGGCAGCGGCTGGCTCTCCTTTAAACTCGGGCGCAAAAAGAGCCTGATGATCGGCGCAATTTTGTTTGTTGCCGGTTCGCTGTTCTCTGCGGCTGCGCCAAACGTTGAAGTACTGATTCTTTCCCGCGTTCTGCTGGGGCTGGCGGTGGGTGTGGCCTCTTATACCGCACCACTGTACCTCTCTGAAATTGCGCCGGAAAAAATTCGCGGCAGTATGATCTCTATGTATCAGTTGATGATCACTATCGGGATCCTCGGTGCTTATCTTTCTGATACCGCCTTCAGCTACACCGGTGCATGGCGCTGGATGCTGGGTGTGATTATCATCCCGGCAATTTTGCTGCTGATTGGTGTCTTCTTCCTGCCAGACAGCCCACGTTGGTTTGCCGCCAAACGCCGTTTTGTTGATGCCGAACGCGTGCTGCTACGCCTGCGTGACACCAGCGCGGAAGCGAAACGCGAACTGGATGAAATCCGTGAAAGTTTGCAGGTTAAACAGAGTGGCTGGGCGCTGTTTAAAGAGAATAGCAACTTCCGCCGCGCGGTGTTCCTTGGCGTACTGTTACAGGTAATGCAGCAATTCACCGGGATGAACGTCATCATGTATTACGCGCCGAAAATCTTCGAACTGGCGGGTTATACCAACACCACCGAGCAAATGTGGGGGACAGTGATTGTCGGCCTGACCAACGTACTTGCCACCTTTATCGCAATCGGCCTTGTTGACCGCTGGGGACGTAAACCAACGCTAACGCTGGGCTTCCTGGTGATGGCTGCTGGTATGGGCGTACTCGGTACAATGATGCATATCGGTATCCACTCTCCGTCGGCGCAGTATTTCGCCATCGCCATGCTGCTGATGTTTATTGTCGGTTTTGCCATGAGTGCCGGTCCGCTGATTTGGGTACTGTGCTCCGAAATTCAGCCGCTGAAAGGCCGCGATTTTGGCATCACCTGCTCCACCGCCACCAACTGGATTGCCAACATGATCGTTGGCGCAACGTTCCTGACCATGCTCAACACGCTGGGTAACGCCAACACCTTCTGGGTGTATGCGGCTCTGAACGTACTGTTTATCCTGCTGACATTGTGGCTGGTACCGGAAACCAAACACGTTTCGCTGGAACATATTGAACGTAATCTGATGAAAGGTCGTAAACTGCGCGAAATCGGCGCTCACGATTAATCTCCTCAGGCTTCCTCCCGTCGCGGAGGAAGCCGCCTCTTGCAGTCATCTTTTCTTCGCTCTATCCTCTGCCGCTATGAAAACATCCCGTCTCCCTATCGCCATCCAACAGGCCGTTATGCGTCGCCTGCGGGAAAAACTCGCCCAGGCTAACCTGAAATTGGGGCGTAACTACCCGGAGCCAAAACTCTCTTACACCCAGCGCGGCACCTCCGCCGGAACAGCCTGGCTGGAAAGCTATGAAATCCGCCTCAATCCCGTTTTGCTGTTGGAAAACAGTGAAGCCTTTATTGAAGAAGTGGTGCCGCACGAACTGGCACATTTGCTGGTATGGAAACATTTCGGGCGCGTAGCACCACATGGCAAAGAGTGGAAGTGGATGATGGAAAACGTGCTGGGTGTTCCCGCCCGTCGTACGCATCAGTTCGAACTGCAATCCGTGCGTCGCAACACCTTCCCCTACCGCTGCAAGTGCCAGGAGCATCAGCTTACCGTACGCCGCCATAATCGCGTAGTTCGTGGCGAAGCCGTCTATCGCTGTGTTCACTGCGGCGAACAACTGGTCGCAAAATAACCATCTGAACTATCAGGAACTTTCCTGATCTGGCTGATTGCATACCAAAACAACTTTCGCTACGTTGCTGGCTCGTTTTAACACGGAGTAAGTGATGTACCGTTATTTGTCTATTGCTGCGGTGGTACTGAGCGCAGCATTTTCCGGCCCGGCGTTGGCCGAAGGTATCAATAGTTTTTCTCAGGCGAAAGCCGCGGCGGTAAAAGTCCACGCTGACGCGCCCGGTACGTTTTATTGCGGATGTAAAATTAACTGGCAGGGCAAAAAAGGCGTTGTTGATCTGCAATCGTGCGGCTATCAGGTGCGCAAAAATGAAAACCGCGCCAGCCGCGTAGAGTGGGAACACGTCGTTCCCGCCTGGCAATTCGGTCACCAGCGCCAGTGCTGGCAGGACGGTGGACGTAAAAACTGCGCTAAAGATCCGGTCTATCGCAAGATGGAAAGCGATATGCATAACCTGCAGCCGTCAGTCGGTGAGGTGAATGGCGATCGCGGCAACTTTATGTACAGCCAGTGGAATGGCGGCGAAGGCCAGTACGGTCAATGCGCCATGAAGGTCGATTTCAAAGAAAAAGCTGCCGAACCACCAGCGCGTGCACGCGGTGCCATTGCGCGCACCTACTTCTATATGCGCGACCAATACAACCTGACACTCTCTCGCCAGCAAACGCAGCTGTTCAACGCATGGAACAAGATGTATCCGGTTACCGACTGGGAGTGCGAGCGCGATGAACGCATCGCGAAGGTGCAGGGCAATCATAACCCGTATGTGCAACGCGCTTGCCAGGCGCGAAAGAGCTAACCTACACTAGCGGGATTCTTTTTGTTAACCCCTACCCCACGCGTACAACCGCGTGGGGAGACGACGCGGATTTTTAACTATGCGTATCCCCCGCATTTATCATCCTGAACCACTGACCAGCCATTCTCACATCGCGCTTTGCGAAGATGCCGCCAACCATATCGGGCGCGTACTGCGCATGGGGCCGGGGCAGGCGTTGCAATTGTTTGACGGTAGCAACCAGGTCTTTGACGCCGAAATTACCAGCGCCAGCAAAAAAAGCGTGGAAGTGAAGGTGCTGGAAGGCCAGCTCGACGATCGCGAATCTCCGCTGCATATTCACCTCGGTCAGGTGATGTCGCGTGGTGAAAAAATGGAATTTACGATCCAGAAATCGATCGAACTCGGTGTAAGCCTCATTACGCCACTTTTTTCTGAGCGCTGCGGCGTTAAACTGGATAGTGAACGTCTGAACAAGAAGCTCCAGCAGTGGCAGAAGATTGCAATTGCTGCCTGTGAGCAGTGTGGTCGTAACCGGGTGCCGGAAATCCGTCCAGCGATGGATCTGGAAGCCTGGTGTGCAGAGCAGGATGAAGGACTGAAACTGAATCTTCACCCGCGCGCCAGTAACAGCATCAATACGTTGCCGTTACCGGTTGAACGCGTCCGCCTGCTGATTGGCCCGGAAGGCGGTTTATCGGCAGATGAAATTGCCATGACTGCCCGCTATCAATTTACTGATATCCTGTTGGGACCTCGCGTTTTGCGTACAGAGACAACTGCGCTCACCGCCATTACCGCGCTACAAGTACGATTTGGCGATTTGGGCTAACGGAGAAGAATAATGATCAAGCTCGGCATCGTGATGGACCCCATCGCAAACATCAACATCAAGAAAGATTCCAGTTTCGCTATGTTGCTGGAAGCACAGCGTCGTGGTTACGAACTTCACTATATGGAGATGGGCGATCTGTATCTGATCAATGGCGAAGCCCGCGCCCATACCCGCACGCTGAACGTGAAGCAGAACTACGAAGAGTGGTTTTCGTTCGTCGGTGAACAGGATCTGCCGCTGGCCGATCTCGATGTGATCCTGATGCGTAAAGACCCGCCGTTTGATACCGAGTTTATCTACGCGACCTATATTCTGGAACGTGCCGAAGAGAAAGGGACGCTGATCGTTAACAAGCCGCAGAGCCTGCGCGACTGTAACGAGAAACTGTTTACCGCCTGGTTCTCTGACTTAACGCCAGAAACGCTGGTTACGCGCAATAAAGCGCAGCTAAAAGCGTTCTGGGAGAAACACAGCGACATCATTCTTAAGCCGCTGGACGGTATGGGCGGCGCGTCGATTTTCCGCGTGAAAGAAGGCGATCCAAACCTCGGCGTGATTGCCGAAACCCTGACTGAGCATGGCACTCGCTACTGCATGGCGCAAAATTACCTGCCAGCCATTAAAGATGGCGACAAACGCGTGCTGGTGGTGGATGGCGAGCCGGTACCGTACTGCCTGGCGCGTATTCCGCAGGGGGGCGAAACCCGTGGCAATCTGGCTGCCGGTGGTCGCGGTGAACCTCGTCCGCTGACGGAAAGTGACTGGAAAATCGCCCGTCAGATCGGGCCGACGCTGAAAGAAAAAGGGCTGATTTTTGTTGGTCTGGATATCATCGGCGACCGTCTGACTGAAATTAACGTCACCAGCCCAACCTGTATTCGTGAGATTGAAGCAGAGTTTCCGGTGTCGATCACCGGAATGTTAATGGATGCCATCGAAGCACGTTTACAGCAGCAGTAACCCACCTTAGCGAGAAGGATCTCGTTGAGACTCTGAGTGACAGCGCCCTTCTTTCCACGCATACTGGGCGCTGTTGCTTTTTTGAACCAGGAAACAGAACCTCTGACAATGAATTTACAGCATCACTTTCTTATTGCCATGCCTGCTCTCCAGGATCCGATTTTCCGTCGTTCCGTGGTCTACATTTGCGAACATAATACCAATGGTGCAATGGGGATCATCGTCAACAAGCCGCTGGAAAATCTCAAAATTGAAGGGATTCTGGAAAAGCTGAAGATCACGCCGGAGCCGCGTGATGAATCAATCCGTCTGGATAAACCGGTTATGCTCGGCGGCCCACTGGCTGAAGATCGCGGGTTTATTTTGCATACTCCGCCCTCCAATTTTGCTTCCAGCATTCGCATTTCAGACAACACGGTGATGACCACTTCCCGCGATGTGCTGGAAACGCTCGGCACCGATAAACAACCGTCTGACGTATTGGTGGCTCTGGGCTATGCCTCCTGGGAGAAAGGTCAACTGGAACAAGAAATTCTCGATAACGCGTGGCTAACCGCCCCGGCAGATCTGAATATTCTGTTCAAAACGCCGATTGCCGACCGCTGGCGCGAGGCGGCAAAACTGATTGGTGTGGATATTCTCACCATGCCTGGTGTGGCAGGGCACGCCTGATGAGTGGAACCTTACTCGCCTTCGACTTCGGCACCAAAAGCATTGGCGTAGCGGTCGGCCAACGCATTACCGGCACCGCTCGCCCTTTGCCTGCAATTAAAGCACAGGACGGTACGCCGGACTGGAACATTATCGAGCGTTTACTGAAAGAGTGGCAGCCGGACGAAATCATCGTCGGTTTGCCGCTGAATATGGACGGCACCGAGCAACCATTGACTGCCAGAGCGCGTAAATTTGCCAACCGTATTCATGGCCGTTTCGGTGTTGAAGTAAAGCTCCATGACGAGCGTCTTAGCACTGTGGAAGCCCGTTCCGGTCTGTTTGAACAGGGCGGCTATCGGGCGCTCAACAAAGGCAAAGTTGACTCTGCCTCTGCGGTTATTATTCTCGAAAGCTATTTCGAGCAGGGATATTAAGGCGATTTAAACGCCTGGCGGAGTGTAAATAATATCATCGCGTCTTATTGCCGGATGCGGCGTGAACACCTTATCCAGCACACATCTGGCAGCGGCTATAGGTCTGATAAGACGCGTTAGCGTCGCATCAGACATTTATTGCCTTTGTAGGCCCGATAAGCTTGCGCATCGGGCATGGCAACGTCACAAACGCCCTTCCCCCACCCGGTGCTGATAACTCTGCTGAAACGTTATCATCCCCACCTGCTGCCCGGTTTGAATAACATGCGGTAACTGGTGGGTTTTCCCTTCGCGAATCAAATTCCCCACCGCGGGTGTGTTAATCAGCAATTCAAATAGCGCCACGCGTCCTTCCTGTTTATCCACTTCCAGCTTTTGTGACAGCACTGCCCGTAAACTACCTGCCAGTTGATTACGCACGGGGTCTTTTTCCTGCGCCGGAAATGAATCCACCAGTCGCTCAACTGCCTGCGCGGCACCACGCGTATGTAATGTTGCCAGCACCAAATGCCCGGTTTCTGCCGCCGTCAGTGCCAGACGGATTGTCTCGCTGTCACGCAGCTCTCCGAGCAAAATCACATCAGGATCTTCCCGCAATGCGGCCCGCAATCCCGATGCGAACGTCATACAGTGCAAACCAATTTCCCGCTGCTGGATCAAACATCGCTGGCTGGCATAGAGATATTCAACAGGATCTTCCAGCGTCAGAATATGCGCATCGGCATGTTGATTGAGATAGCCAACCATCGCCGCCAGCGTGGTAGATTTGCCACTCCCCGTCGCCCCCGTCACCAGAATCAGGCCATTCTCGCTCTTGAGTAATTCCGGCAATACCGTTGGTGCGCCAAGCTGTTCGAGCTGCGGGCAGTGCGAAGGTAACAGCCGTAACGCCAGCGAAATGCCATGCCGTTGCGCGAATGCGCTGCCACGCAATCGCTGGTTTTCCGCCAGCGACACGGCAAAATCCAGCTGACCATTCTCCAGCAATATTGCCCGCTGATCGTCATCCAGCCACTCCCGCAGTAGCTCTTCGACGTCCGGCGTATCAAACGGCGCAGCTTCCATTCTGCCGCGAATGCGCCATCGTGCGGGCCAGGCGCTGCACAGGTGTAGATCCGAGACGTTATGCTTTACACTAAGGGCCACAATTTCTTCCATATTCATACTAAGATCCTCGGAAAATGAACGATATTGCGCATAACCTGGCACAGGTCCGGGACAAAATCTCAGCGGCTGCAACGCGTTGCGGCCGTTCTCCAGAAGAAATTACGCTGCTTGCAGTCAGTAAAACAAAACCTGCGAGCGCCATCGCAGAAGCCATTGATGCCGGGCAGCGTCAATTTGGTGAAAACTACGTTCAGGAAGGGGTAGATAAAATTCGCCACTTTCAGGAACTGGGCGTAACAGGATTAGAATGGCATTTTATTGGCCCGTTGCAGTCTAATAAAAGCCGCCTGGTGGCAGAGCATTTCGACTGGTGTCATACCATCGACCGTTTGCGCATCGCTACCCGTCTCAACGACCAGCGCCCGGCAGAACTTCCCCCTCTTAACGTTCTGATTCAAATTAACATTAGTGATGAAAACAGTAAGTCCGGGATTCAACTGGCTGAACTGGACGAGCTGGCAGCTGCGGTCGCTGAACTACCGCGTTTACGTCTGCGCGGGTTGATGGCAATCCCTGCGCCTGAGTCAGAATATGTAAGGCAGTTTGAAGTTGCACGCCAAATGGCTGTAGCATTTGCCGGACTGAAAACGCGCTACCCGCATATCGACACGCTCTCTCTGGGAATGTCGGACGATATGGAAGCCGCCATTGCGGCAGGTAGCACGATGGTTCGTATCGGCACTGCAATTTTTGGTGCGCGTGATTACTCTAAAAAATAAGGAATTAAAGGAACGCCATGAATACGTTGACTTTCCTGCTTTCAACGGTCATTGAGCTGTATACCATGGTGCTGTTATTACGCATCTGGATGCAGTGGGCTCATTGTGATTTTTACAACCCCTTCTCACAGTTTGTAGTGAAGGTAACGCAGCCAATTATCGGGCCACTGCGCCGCGTTATTCCGGCAATGGGGCCAATTGACAGCGCCTCGCTGCTGGTTGCCTATATTCTCAGTTTTATCAAAGCCATCGTGCTGTTTAAAGTGGTGACCTTCCTGCCAATCATCTGGATTGCCGGTTTACTGATTCTGCTGAAAACCATCGGCCTGCTGATTTTCTGGGTCCTGCTGGTGATGGCGATTATGAGCTGGGTAAGCCAGGGGCGTAGCCCGATTGAATACGTGCTGATTCAGCTGGCCGATCCGCTGCTGCGCCCGATTCGCCGCCTGCTACCGGCAATGGGTGGGATTGATTTCTCGCCGATGATCCTCGTTCTGCTGCTGTATGTCATCAATATGGGTGTCGCAGAAGTATTACAGGCAACCGGAAATATGCTGCTGCCAGGGCTGTGGATGGCGTTATGAATGCCGTAACAGTTAATGATGACGGTCTGGTTTTACGGCTCTATATTCAGCCGAAAGCCAGCCGTGATTCTATTGTCGGTTTACATGGCGACGAAGTTAAAGTCGCCATTACCGCGCCGCCGGTTGACGGCCAGGCCAACAGTCATCTGGTGAAGTTTCTCGGTAAGCAATTCCGGGTTGCCAAAAGCCAGGTGGTGATTGAAAAAGGCGAACTTGGCCGCCACAAACAAATTAAAATCATTAATCCGCAACAAATCCCGCCAGAAATCGCGGCGTTAATTAATTAGGTATCCTATGCAAAAAGTTGTCCTCGCAACCGGCAATGTCGGTAAAGTGCGTGAGCTGGCGTCGCTGCTTAGCGACTTCGGTCTTGATATCGTGGCCCAAACAGACCTCGGCGTTGATTCCGCTGAAGAAACCGGCCTGACCTTTATCGAAAACGCGATTCTGAAAGCGCGCCATGCGGCAAAAGTGACCGCTTTACCGGCAATTGCCGACGACTCTGGTCTGGCGGTAGATGTGCTTGGCGGCGCGCCGGGCATTTACTCCGCGCGTTATTCCGGTGAAGACGCGACCGATCAAAAGAATCTGCAAAAACTGCTGGAAACAATGAAAGACGTACCGGACGACCAACGTCAGGCGCGTTTCCACTGCGTGCTGGTATATCTGCGTCACGCGGAAGATCCCACTCCGCTGGTATGCCACGGTAGCTGGCCGGGCGTGATTACTCGTGAACCAGCGGGCACTGGTGGCTTTGGTTATGATCCAATCTTCTTCGTACCTTCCGAAGGGAAAACCGCCGCCGAACTGACCCGCGAAGAAAAGAGCGCCATTTCCCACCGTGGTCAGGCGTTGAAACTGCTGCTGGACGCTTTACGTAATGGTTAAATTACCTCCGCTGAGTCTCTACATTCACATCCCGTGGTGCGTGCAGAAATGCCCGTACTGCGATTTCAACTCTCACGCGTTGAAAGGAGAAGTGCCGCACGACGATTATGTTCAGCATCTGCTTAACGATCTGGACAACGATGTGGCTTACGCTCAGGGCCGTGAAGTAAAGACAATCTTTATTGGCGGTGGTACGCCGAGCCTGCTTTCCGGCCCGGCGATGCAAACGCTGCTGGACGGCGTGCGTGCGCGTTTGCCGCTGGCAGCGGATGCAGAAATTACTATGGAAGCGAACCCTGGAACAGTAGAAGCCGATCGCTTTGTCGATTATCAGCGTGCTGGTGTGAACCGCATCTCTATTGGTGTGCAGAGTTTTAGCGAAGAAAAGCTGAAACGACTTGGGCGCATTCATGGCCCGCAAGAAGCGAAACGAGCGGCAAAGCTGGCGAGCGGTTTAGGGTTACGTAGCTTTAACCTTGATTTGATGCATGGGCTGCCGGATCAATCACTGGAAGAGGCGCTTGGCGATCTACGCCAGGCCATTGAACTGAATCCGCCGCATCTTTCCTGGTATCAACTGACCATCGAACCCAATACGCTGTTTGGTTCGCGACCACCGGTGCTGCCGGACGATGACGCGTTGTGGGATATATTCGAACAGGGGCATCAGTTATTAACCGCAGCGGGTTATCAGCAATATGAAACTTCCGCTTACGCCAAACCCGGTTATCAGTGCCAGCACAATCTCAACTACTGGCGATTTGGCGACTACATCGGCATCGGCTGCGGCGCACACGGCAAAGTCACCTTCCCGGATCGGCGCATCCTGCGTACCACTAAAACGCGTCATCCTCGTGGTTTTATGCAAGGAAGGTATCTGGAAAGCCAGCGTGATGTCGAAGCCGCAGATAAGCCGTTTGAGTTCTTTATGAATCGCTTCCGTCTGCTGGAGGCCGCGCCGCGCGTGGAGTTTATTGCGTATACCGGGCTTTGCGAAGATGTGATTCGCCCACAGTTAGACGAGGCGATTGCCCAGGGTTATCTCACCGAATGTGCGGATTACTGGCAGATAACGGAACATGGGAAGTTGTTTTTAAATTCGCTGCTGGAGCTTTTTCTGGCGGAGTAAACTTGTATTGCCGGATGCGGCGTGAACGCCTTATCCAGCCTACATGTGGCAACGTTTGTAGGTCTGATAAGACGCGCAAGCATCGCATCAGACGTTGATTGTCGGATGCGGCGTGAGCGCCTCAGCCGACATGTGGCAGCGGTTGTAGGTCTGATAAGACGCGCAAGCGTCGCATCAGACGTTGATTGCCGGATGCGGGGTCAACGCCGCATCCTGCTACAAATCGTGCGCTATATCAAACTTACTTAATCACCCCATTGCGCCGTAATGCTTCGGTATCTTTTTTCCAGCGATCGCAGGTCTTATTGATATCGTCAATCTTCATCAAAATCGCGACTTTTTTACTGTTTATTTCTGAAACTTTCATCGTTAAGGGATATTGCCCTTTTTCGAGCGTTACCCAGTCATCCTGCAATTTACGGCTAAGTTTTTGTGATTGCAGAAAAGTCTGTCGCCGTTGTTCGTTGATATCGAAATCTCGTTTCTGCTGAATCGGCACTTCATAACACTCTTCACTCTGTTTATGACATGCCGCAATCGCCGGTTGATAAACCTCTTTGTCATATTTAACCGCGAACGCCTCGCTATCGTTCTGTTTATTAAACTCATCACGCTGTTGGTGAATTTTTTTAAAGGCGTCTTCGCGGGTCATTTGCTTACCGTTTGCATCTTTTCCCCAATATGCATCCGCTGCTTTCTGCGCCGCCACCATTTGCTTATCAAGCGCTTTCACTTCCTTTTCCAGCGCAGGAATCGAGTTCTTCTGGGTATTCAACGCAGATTCAAGCTGACTAAAGCGATAATTGAAATCTTCGCTATTCACGATCAGATATTTATTATTCGTTTTGATATCGTCGACCACCCGCCCACGATCGCTGGCTGCCGCCTGACAAGAGTAAAAGTTCACCGACCAGCCAGACGCGGGCGTTCCTTTACTGGTTAACATCGCCGAGAATTTTACCGGTTTATCTTTCGTCCAGGTCTGTTCGAGCAGTTCGTAATCTGCCAACTGACCGACCCAGGTATAGAGATCGTCACTGGAAGAGACATCGCCTTCCGCTGACCAGGTGGCCTGATTACCCTTAGCATCAAGATTTTTTAAGGTGATAGCATCAAGCTTGAGAATGCCGTGATACTGCTTTTTGAATTGATCTTTTAAGATATTTTCAGTTGGTGGTTCGCCATCTGCCCAGACATTACCTGTCATCAACATAAGCAGCGCCGTGCCAACAATCCATTGCTTTTTCACCCGAATACCCTCGCGCGGAATAATTTATTCCGGTGATTATCATTAGGGTAATTAAAATTGGCAATGGACGTGAGTCTGAAGTGAAAAAGCCCCGGCACGATACCGGGGCGAGGCGATTAGTACTGATTGAAGATCTGCTGGATCTGCTGCGGATCTTTGGTTTGCGTCAGAGCCAGCTGCAGCAGGACGCGCGCTTTTTGCGGGTTCAGCGTGCCAGAGGCGACGAAGCCGTATTTCGCATCATCCACTTCAGCATCCTGAGTGGTAGCACCCGTCGGTACGCGGGAAGAACGCACTACTGCAGTGCCGTTTTTCGCGGCGGTTGCCAGGGTGTCGAACACGGATTTATACAGGTTACCATTACCCACACCAGCGCTAACGATGCCATCATAGCCCGCATCTACCAGTGCTTTAGCCGGAAGATCGGATGCGTTAGCGTAGTTATAAACGATGCCGACTTTCGGCAGTTCATTCAGCTTAGAGACATCGAATGGCGTGTCGCTGGTATGCTTACGTGCCGGGGTACGCTGGTAGTCAATCTTACCGTTGTGAATGTAACCCAGAGGACCGTAGTTAACAGACTTGAAGGTCGCTACGTCGGTGGTGTTGGTTTTGGTGACGTCACGGCCATCAAGCACGGTGTCATTCATCACTACCAGCACGCCACGGTTGGCGGAGGCTTTATCAGCTGCGGTCACTACCGCGTTATACAGGTTGAATGGACCGTCTGCGCTCATAGACGTGGACGGACGCATTGCGCCGACCATCACCACCGGTTTGTCGCATTTCACCGTCAGGTCGAGGAAGTAAGCGGTTTCTTCCATCGTGTCGGTACCGTGGGTAATGACGAAGCCGTCGGTTTTATCGCAGTCGGTGTTAATTTTTTTCGCCAGTGTCAGCCAGACATTATCGTTCATGTCCTGGGAGCCGATATTCACTACCTGCTCGCCTTTAACGTTCGCAATGTCTTTTAGTTGCGGCACCGCATTAACCAGATTTTCTACGCCAACTTTACCCGCTGTGTAGTTAGATTTGGTTGCGGAGTCACCACCACCGGCAATGGTCCCGCCGGTTGCTAAAATGGTGATATTGGGTAATGCCAATGCTGCACCACTAAAACCCATAACCAGTGCGGCAAGTGCCGTCTTTTTGAAAAACTCCATTTCATTCCTCCAGTTACGTGAACGCTACGCATTATCCCTTAGCTTTGTATGGGAAATTTGACGTTAAACAATTTACAACGTGAATATATTTTGGAGATCTACAAAGTTAGAGGCAGGTAACAAAACGAAGAATTAAACGGCATAAAAAAGTATTATGCCGTCTTAAAATAGAGGATTATTTTAAATTCCCGACCAGGGCTTTGCGGCTATCTTCCAGAGTCACAACGCGGCTACAAACATCTTTGCCAAACTGCTGGAAATCTTTTTCCTGCTTTTTCCACTCGGTTTGGATTGAGGATTGCAGACCGCCCAGACTTCCCAGCACATTCTGTAATGGGTTGCCGCCGCTTTTCAGCACCGCTTTCGCGCCCATTTCATTAATGCTGTCCTGTAAAATTCCGCCCATTGCCTGATTCACTAATTGCTGGCCTTCAGCGCGAACCTGATCAATGGCTTTATAGTGGAACGTCAGGCCATCGCTGCGCGTTTCGATAATGCGGTTCATCTGCTCTTTCAGCTGCGCATCAAGTTTGGTCAGACGGCTGCGCATTTTGCTGCTTTCGCCCATCTCCTGAACGATAATTTTATCCAGAGCAATACGGGCTTTCTCGACGCGGCTTTTCGCGCCTTCATCAATCCACGGCAGCGTGCTACGTAGTTCAGCCTGATAATCCTTCGCCTGCTCGCGCTGGGCGGCATTCAGGGAATATTGCTTACCGTTATACATCACGTTGCCGTCTGGCGTGATCACCAGATTGCCGTTTTCGCCCTTCACCTGCACGGTTTGCGGGCTGACAATCACATCGTCACGCGGCGTGACGCTGCACTGGTAGTCGGCGTGAGCGGTCATTGCCGTCACTGAAAGTGCTGCCGCCAGCAGCATTTTGCGCATCATAGTCTTCCCTCAAGAACAAATCAGGCCAGCATTTGCTGGCCCCAGATTGATAACAAAGTACGCGTTTTCCATGCCGGATGCGGCGTAAACGCCTTATCCCGCCTACTCGATCGTGCATCTTTGTAGGCATGATAAGTGTAGCGCATCAGGCAGTTTTGCATTTGTCATCGCCCGTATGCTTTCTTAGTCCCACCAAACGTCGAAAAGTTCGCTGGTGCGTACCTCATCCAGTTTGCGCTCTTCCAGCCACTTACGCACAATCGCCTGATGTTCTTCGGTGCATTTGCCGATTTCCTGCATGCAGATCAGACCTTCCCAGGCCAGATAACCGCTGCCGTCAAAGGCCAGTTTGTTCGGTTCGATAACCTCGTTAATAAAATCATCAACGGTTTTATCAATCTGTTCTTCCGATGTACCTTCCGGGAATCGCCATGCCACCGAAAATCCTAATTCCTGGAATTCGTCGATGTGCATTTTTTTACGCAGACGACGGCTACGGTTCTTTGCCATTATTTCACCCTCTCGAACATTAAGTCCCATACTCCGTGACCAAGACGATGACCACGTTGTTCAAATTTCGTCACCGGACGTGATGCCGGACGCGGTACGTAATCATTGCTCTCTGACAGGTTTTTATAACCATCAATAGAAGACATCACTTCAAGCATATGTTCCGCATAAGGTTCCCAGTCGGTCGCCATATGGAATACGCCCCCCAGCTGCAGTTTGCTTTTTACCAGTTCGGCAAACGGCACCTGAACGATACGGCGTTTATTATGGCGCGCTTTGTGCCACGGGTCAGGGAAAAAGAGCTGCACCATGCGCAATGAATTGTCAGGAATCATTTTATGCAGCACTTCAACCGCATCGTGACACATCACGCGCAGGTTGCTTAAGCCCTCTTCATGCGCAGAAGCCAGGCACGCACCAACGCCCGGTGAATGCACTTCAATGCCGAGGAAGTCCTGCTCGGGGCGATCTTTAGCCATTGCCACCAGCGACGCCCCCATGCCAAAACCAATCTCAAGCGTCACCGGCGCTTCACGGCCAAAAAGCGCGGGGAAATCCAGCATATCTTCGCTGAACTCAACGCCCATCACCGGCCAGTAGTTTTCCAGCGCATGTTCCTGGCCTTTGGTCAGTCGCCCCTGGCGGCGCACAAAACTACGGATACGGCGCAGTGGGCGGCCGTTTTCATCAAATTCCGGTGAAATGACGTCGTTTTTCATAAAGATTTAGTCGCTTGTGAAAGTGTTCTGAAAACGGGCATTATCCAAAGTTAGTTGCCGGATGCAAGCATGATAAGGCCGTGGCTGCGGAAAGTTCCGGTTTACACCCTGCCGTCGCTGTGCTGCAATCTTGCCCCCAACAACAGTGAATTCGGTGACCATGCAAGCGTCGCAATTTTCAGCCCAGGTTCTGGACTGGTACGATAAATACGGGCGAAAAACTCTGCCCTGGCAAATTGACAAGACGCCCTACAAAGTATGGCTCTCAGAAGTGATGTTGCAACAAACTCAGGTTGCGACCGTTATCCCCTATTTTGAACGCTTTATGGCGCGCTTCCCGACGGTGACCGATCTCGCCAATGCGCCGCTCGACGAAGTTCTCCACTTGTGGACCGGGCTTGGCTATTACGCCCGCGCGCGCAATCTGCATAAAGCGGCACAACAAGTGGCGACCTTACACGGCGGTAAATTCCCGGAAACCTTTGAGGAAGTTGCAGCACTGCCGGGCGTCGGGCGTTCCACCGCAGGCGCGATTCTCTCGCTTTCTCTGGGTAAGCACTTTCCGATTCTCGACGGTAACGTCAAACGGGTGCTGGCGCGCTGCTATGCTGTAAGCGGCTGGCCTGGGAAAAAAGAGGTCGAGAATAAATTATGGAGTTTAAGCGAGCAGGTGACGCCCGCGGTCGGCGTGGAACGGTTTAATCAGGCGATGATGGATTTGGGCGCGATGATTTGCACGCGTTCGAAGCCGAAATGTTCGCTCTGTCCGCTACAAAACGGATGTATTGCCGCCGCCAACAATAGCTGGTCGCTTTATCCGGGCAAAAAACCGAAACAGACGCTGCCGGAGCGCACCGGCTACTTTCTCCTGTTACAGCACGAAGATGAAGTATTGCTGGCGCAGCGTCCGCCGAGCGGATTGTGGGGCGGTTTATACTGTTTCCCGCAGTTTGCCGACGAAGAAAGTTTGCGGCAGTGGCTGGCGCAACGGCAGATTGCTGCCGATAACCTGACGCAGCTGACCGCGTTTCGGCATACCTTCAGCCATTTCCACTTAGATATTGTGCCTATGTGGCTTCCCGTGTCGTCATTCACCGGCTGCATGGATGAAGGCAATGCGCTCTGGTATAACTTAGCGCAACCGCCGTCAGTTGGCCTGGCGGCTCCCGTGGAGCGTTTGTTACAGCAGTTACGCACTGGCGCGCCGGTTTAGCGCGTGAGTCGATAAAGAGGATGATTTATGAGCAGAACGATTTTTTGTACTTTCCTGCAACGTGAAGCAGAAGGTCAGGATTTTCAGCTGTACCCCGGCGAACTGGGAAAACGCATCTATAACGAGATCTCCAAAGAAGCCTGGGCGCAGTGGCAGCACAAACAAACCATGCTGATTAATGAAAAGAAACTCAACATGATGAATGCCGAGCACCGCAAGCTGCTGGAGCAGGAGATGGTCAACTTCCTGTTCGAGGGTAAAGAGGTGCATATCGAGGGCTATACGCCGGAAGATAAAAAATAAAAACAGTGCCGGAGCACGCCTCCGGCAACTTGCATAAAAACAAACACAACACGCACCCGGAATGATGAAAAAATATCTCGCGCTGGCTTTGATTGCGCCGTTGCTCATCTCCTGTTCGACGACCAAAAAAGGCGATACCTATAACGAAGCCTGGGTCAAAGATACCAACGGTTTTGATATTCTGATGGGGCAATTTGCCCACAATATTGAGAACATCTGGGGCTTCAAAGAGGTGGTGATCGCCGGTCCTAAGGACTACGTGAAATACACCGATCAATATCAGACCCGCAGCCACATCAACTTCGATGACGGTACGATTACTATCGAAACCATCGCCGGGACAGAACCTGCCGCGCATTTGCGCCGGGCAATTATCAAAACGTTGCTGATGGGTGACGATCCGAGTTCGGTCGATCTCTATTCCGACGTTGATGATATTACAATTTCGAAAGAACCTTTCCTTTACGGTCAGGTGGTGGACAACACCGGGCAGCCGATTCGCTGGGAAGGTCGCGCAAGCAACTTCGCGGATTATCTGCTGAAAAACCGTCTGAAAAGCCGCAGCAACGGGCTACGTATCATCTACAGCGTCACCATTAACATGGTGCCGAACCACCTTGATAAACGTGCGCACAAATATCTCGGCATGGTCCGCCAGGCGTCACGGAAATATGGCGTTGATGAGTCGCTGATTCTGGCAATTATGCAGACTGAATCTTCCTTTAACCCGTATGCGGTCAGCCGTTCCGATGCGCTGGGATTAATGCAGGTGGTACAACATACTGCCGGGAAAGATGTGTTCCGCTCGCAGGGGAAATCCGGCACGCCGAGCCGCAGTTTCTTGTTTGATCCTGCCAGCAATATTGATACCGGCACCGCGTATCTGGCGATGCTGAACAATGTTTATCTCGGCGGAATTGATAACCCAACATCGCGGCGTTATGCCGTCATCACCGCCTATAACGGCGGCGCAGGCAGCGTGCTGCGAGTCTTTTCGAATGATAAGATTCAGGCTGCCAATATTATTAACACCATGACGCCGGGCGATGTTTATCAGACGCTGACGACCCGCCATCCCTCTGCGGAATCTCGCCGTTATCTTTATAAAGTGAATACCGCGCAAAAATCCTACCGCCGCCGATAATTCCATTAACCGCCCCTGACGATGCTCAGGGGCAAAAATGTTACCCACATCACAATTTCGTTTTGCAAATTGGGAATGTTTGCAATTATTTGCCACAGGTAACAAAAAACCAGTCCGCGAAGTTGATAGAATCCCATCATCTCGCACGGTCAAATGTGCTTTTTCAAACACTCATCCGCATCACGATGTGAGGAAATTAACATGAATCTTAAGCTGCAGCTGAAAATCCTCTCTTTTCTGCAGTTCTGTCTGTGGGGAAGTTGGCTGACGACCCTCGGTTCCTATATGTTTGTTACCCTGAAGTTTGACGGTGCTTCTATTGGCGCAGTTTATAGCTCACTGGGTATCGCCGCGGTCTTTATGCCTGCGCTGCTGGGGATTGTGGCCGACAAATGGTTAAGTGCGAAATGGGTATATGCCATTTGCCACACCATTGGCGCTATCACGCTGTTCATGGCGGCACAGGTCACGACGCCGGAAGCGATGTTCCTTGTGATATTGATTAACTCGTTTGCTTATATGCCAACGCTTGGGTTAATCAACACCATCTCTTACTATCGCCTGCAAAATGCCGGGATGGATATCGTTACTGACTTCCCGCCAATCCGTATCTGGGGCACCATCGGCTTTATCATGGCAATGTGGGTGGTGAGCCTGTCTGGCTTCGAATTAAGCCACATGCAGCTGTATATTGGCGCAGCTCTTTCCGCCGTTCTGGTTCTGTTTACCCTGACTCTGCCGCATATTCCGGTTGCTAAACAGCAAGCGAATCAGAGCTGGACAACCCTGCTGGGCCTCGATGCATTCGCGCTGTTTAAAAACAAGCGTATGGCAATCTTCTTCATCTTCTCAATGCTGCTGGGCGCGGAACTGCAGATTACCAACATGTTCGGTAATACCTTCCTGCACAGCTTCGACAAAGATCCGATGTTTGCCAGCAGCTTTATTGTGCAGCATGCGTCAATCATCATGTCGATTTCGCAGATCTCTGAAACCCTGTTCATTCTGACCATCCCGTTCTTCTTAAGCCGCTACGGCATTAAGAACGTAATGATGATCAGTATCGTGGCGTGGATCCTGCGTTTTGCGCTGTTTGCTTACGGCGACCCGACTCCGTTCGGCACCGTACTGCTGGTTCTGTCGATGATTGTTTACGGCTGTGCGTTCGACTTCTTCAACATCTCTGGTTCGGTGTTTGTCGAAAAAGAAGTTAGCCCGGCGATTCGCGCCAGTGCGCAAGGGATGTTCCTGATGATGACCAACGGCTTCGGCTGTATCCTCGGCGGCATCGTGAGCGGTAAAGTTGTTGAGATGTACACCCAAAACGGCATTACCGACTGGCAGACCGTATGGTTGATTTTCGCTGGTTACTCCGTGGTTCTGGCCTTCGCGTTCATGGCGATGTTCAAATATAAACACGTTCGTGTCCCGACAGGTACACAGACGGTTAGCCACTAATTACGCAAAGAAAAACGGGTCGCCAGAAGGTGACCCGTTTTTTTTATTCTTACTTCAACACATAACCGTACAACCGTTTCATGCCATCCGCATCGGTTTCGCTATAAACACCTTGCAGCTCCGGCGAAAATCCCGGCAACAAATTCACCCCTTCTTCCAGTGCAAGGAAATAACGTTGAACCGCCCCACCCCAGACTTCCCCGGGTACCACGCAAAGCACGCCAGGTGGATAAGGCAACGCCCCTTCTACCGCAATTCGCCCTTCGGCATCACGAATCCGCACCAACTCCACGTCACCGCGAATATAAGCGCTATGCGCATCCTGGGGGTTCATCACCACTGACGGGAAACTCTGCTGGCGGAACATCGCTTTTTGTAGGTCTTTGACGTCGAAACTGACATACAGATCGTGCATCTCCTGACACAACTGGCGCAGGGTGTAGTCGCGATAGCGCACCGGATATTTGTTATAAACGCTCGGCAACACCTCAACCAGCGGCGAGTCATCCTCAATATGCTGTTCAAACTGCGCCAACATCGCTACCAGTTGTGCCAGCTTCTCGTGGCTTTCCGCCGGAGTTAATAAGAACAGAATGGAGTTGAGATCGCACTTCTCCGGCACAATGCCGTTCTCACGCAGATAGTGCGCCAGAATCGTCGCCGGAACGCCAAAGTCGCTATATTCGCCGGTTTCGGCATCGATACCTGGTGTAGTGAGTAACAGCTTGCACGGATCAACAAAATACTGATCCGCGGCATATCCTTCAAAGCCGTGCCACTTCGCCCCCGGCTCAAAACTGAAAAAACGGCGGTCGCTGGCTAACACTGATGTCGGATAATCCTGCCACAATTTGCCATCAACAACGGGCGGGATAAACGGGCGGAACAGCTTACAGCGCGCAAGAATAGCCTTGCGCGCTTCAATCCCTATCTCAACACACTCAGCCCACAGCCGACGCCCACTCTCCCCTTCATGAATTTTGGCGTTAACATCCAGTGCAGCAAACAGCGGATAGAAAGGGCTGGTAGAAGCATGGAGCATAAAGGCGTTATTCAACCGCTTATGCGGGCAAAAACGCGCCTGTCCGCGGATATGGTTATCTTTTTTATGGATCTGCGACGTCTGTGAGAATCCCGCCTGCTGTTTGTGCACCGACTGAGTCACAAAGATCCCCGGATCGTTTTCGTTAAGTTCTAACAGCAGCGGCGAGCTATCCGCCATCATCGGGATAAATTGTTCATAACCGACCCACGCGGAATCAAACAGAATGTAATCACACAGATGCCCAACGGTATCGATCACCTGACGGGCGTTATAGACAGTGCCGTCATAGGTTCCCAGCTGAATAATCGCCAGGCGATACGGGCGCGGCAGGTCGGCTTTTTCTGGCGCAACGTCGCGAATTTGCTGGCGCAGATACTCTTCATTAAAACAGTGCGCATCAATACCGCCAATGAAACCAAACGGGTTGCGTGAAGCTTCCAGATAGACCGGCGTCGCCCCCGCCTGAATCAGCGCGCCGTGATGATTCGACTTATGGTTGTTACGGTCGAAGAGCACCAGATCGCCACGCGTTAACAGCGCATTCGTCACCACTTTATTCGCTGCCGATGTGCCGTTCAGCACAAAATAGGTTTTATCGGCATGAAAGACTTTGGCTGCGAATTTCTGCGCATCTTTCGCCGATCCTTCATGAATAAGCAGATCGCCCAATTTTACGTCAGCGTTACACATATCGGCGCGAAAGACGTTCTCACCAAAGAAATCGTAAAAATGGCGTCCGGCAGGATGCTTTTTAAAAAACGCACCATGTTGATGTCCAGGGCAAGCAAAGGTGCTGTTGCCCATCTCAACGTACTGCGTCAGCGTGTCATAAAACGGTGGCAGTAAATTCTCTTCATACTGACAGGCTGCGGATTCCAGCTCCAGCCACTGCTGCTCGTTGCCATTGATTACCGCCGTAACGCCCGCAGGTAATTCAACAGCATGTTCGGAATACAAAAACACCGGTAGATGAAAACCGGTGCGCTTAAGCAACGTAAGAATGCCACTGCGACTATCCGCAGCGGTAATGACGACTGCCGCGACGTCCGTAAAATCAGTATCTCCCAACGCCACCACGCGGCGATGAGAAGAAAGTCGGGATACCAGTTCACTACTGGCGGCAATATTCATTGATTTCATAAGCGCAAAACCCGTTTCGGGGAAGTAAGAATACCGGACAAGGTGGAAAACCCTGCCCCATGAGATATGGGTCAAACTGGTCACCAGCTCCGACCGCCAGACATCAGTAAAAGCAGAAACGCTCTGATTTTACTGTTGTCCTGCAGTGAGCGTGCGTTAACTTCACCGCATGAGCAGTAGCATAAAAAGAGAAGAGTTTCGCGCGAAACGGCGATAAGCGAGAGAATGTAAGGAGGTGGCATGCATCGGGCAAACTCCGTACAGAGAGGAGAAAATTCGCGCAATCATGGCACCTTTCATCAGAGCGTGCAAGCCAGGACTTTGCGAACAAACAAGCCATCGACGGCACCAAACGGTCATAATAAGAAAATCAGACAATGCAGCTAACGGGAACTTTTGTGGTCATCGGTCCTTTTATCAACGCAAGTGCAGTATTACTGGGTGGCGTGCTCGGTGCACTACTTAGCCAACGCTTACCGGAACGTATCCGCGTCTCCATGACATCAATTTTTGGTCTGGCATCGCTGGGGATTGGTATTTTACTGGTGGTGAAATGCGCCAACCTTCCGGCGATGGTTTTAGCAACCTTACTTGGAGCATTAATCGGCGAATTTTGTCTGCTGGAAAAAGGCGTCAATACCGCGGTCACCAAAGCACAAAATCTGTTTCGTCACTCACGTAAGAAGCCAGCGCATGAATCTTTTATTCAGAATTATGTCGCGATTATTGTCCTGTTTTGCGCCAGCGGCACCGGGATCTTCGGGGCGATGAACGAAGGGATGACCGGCGATCCGAGTATTTTAATCGCCAAGTCATTTCTTGATTTCTTTACGGCAATGATCTTCGCCTGCTCGTTGGGCATCGCGGTGTCGGTAATTAGTATACCATTACTGATCATCCAGTTAACGCTGGCGTGGGCTGCCGCGCTGATATTACCGCTGACCACACCGTCGATGATGTCAGACTTCAGCGCCGTAGGCGGTTTATTGCTGCTGGCAACCGGATTACGCATCTGTGGCATTAAAATGTTCCCGGTGGTCAACATGCTTCCAGCACTCCTTCTGGCAATGCCGATTTCCGCCGCCTGGACCGCCTGGTTTGCCTGACAATGCGTGCAATAGCGGCAAAGTGATGATAGATTGTGCAGTCTGCAGTAAATTGAAGAAATTTGATTGACGAGACGAGGCGAATCAGGTTTAATGCGCCCCGTTGCCCGGATAGCTCAGTCGGTAGAGCAGGGGATTGAAAATCCCCGTGTCCTTGGTTCGATTCCGAGTCCGGGCACCAAATTCATATCAACGGACCTCCACGGAGGTCCGTTTTTGCATTCTAAGCCCGCCAAAACCAACATTCCTACAATCCCTTAACTCCACCCAACTCAATCAACTTCAACCCGCATCAAGTCCCTTGCGAGGGTACAACTGAGGGTATAGTCTGATTCGATAAAATTTATACCCCTTTTTACTATCAGGAGATACCGCCAATGGCGCTCACTGACGCTAAAATCCGTGCCGCTAAACCGGATGAAAAACCTTATAAACTTGCCGACAGCGGCAACATGTTCTTGCTCGTTCACCCTAACGGCTCTCGCTACTGGCGGCTCCGCTATCGGTTTCTGGGCAAAGAGAAAACGCTCGCTCTGGGGGTCTATCCTGAAGTCTCGTTATCAGAAGCAAGGGAAAAACGCGATACGGCGAGAAAGCTGATAGCTGAGGGAACTGACCCATGCGAACAGAAAAGGATCAAAAAGTCGGTACCCGAAACAGCTCAGACATTTGAAGGCATCGCAAGACAGTGGCATAAGAGCAACAAAAAATGGTCAGCCTCACACAATGAGAGGATACTGAAAAGCCTCGAAACTCATGTTTTCCCCTTTATTGGTTCACGTGACATTACCACCCTCAGGACTCCCGATTTACTTGTTCCCGTTAAAGCAGCCGAAGCAAAGGAGATATATGAAATCGCAGCGCGCCTTCAGCAGCGTATCACTGCAATCATGCGCTATGCTGCCCAGTCAGGCATTATCACCTATAACCCTGCCTTGGATATGGCTGGCGCGTTAACCACAGTGAAACGCCAGCACCGCCCTGCCCTCGCCTTAAATCGCATTTCAGAGCTTCTTGAACGACTGGATGCCTACAGAGGACAACCTCTCACCCGGCAGGCAACTAAACTCACCCTGCTTATCTTCATCCGTTCCAGCGAACTACGCTTTGCCAGGTGGTCTGAGATCGACTTCAAGAAAGCCATGTGGACCATTCCTCCTGAGCGGAAACCTATTGAAGGGGTCAAGTATTCCCATCGTGGCTCAAAAATGCGAACAGAGCATCTTGTGCCACTATCTACTCAGGCGGTGAATATACTGAAGCAGATCCACACTATCAGCGGAGAACATGAACTGATTTTCACCGGCGATCACAATCCATGGAAACCCATGAGTGAGAACACTGTAAATAACGCACTGCGTCTGATGGGCTATGATACAAAGGTCGATGTCTGTGGTCACGGCTTCCGGGCAATGGCATGCAGTGCGCTGATGGAATAGGGTTTATGGGCAAAGGACGCAGTAGAACGCCAGATGAGTCATCAGGAGCGCAATACCGTGCGCATGGCTTATATTCATAAGGCAGAGCACCTAGAAGAGCGAAAGCTGATGTTGCAGTGGTGGGCTGATTTTCTGGATGCTAACAGGGAACAGAGTGTCAGCCCTTTTGACTATGCAAAAATTAATAATCCTTTGAGAAGGTGACAGAACTCCATACACACATGCTCTTCCCTCACAGGGGAAGAGCACT
>ENA-UERG01000654-UERG01000654.1-human-gut-metagenome-genome-assembly--contig:-NODE-654-length-32880-cov-5.114746_pt1 | contig 32880 bp, 22 predicted proteins | sample MGYA00242954_ERZ507954 | MGnify/ENA primary metagenome ERZ507954 (study PRJEB26167, sample SAMN06115478) | human gut metagenome | host: Homo sapiens | place: China:Sichuan | collected 2015-01-21... | reverse complement strand
GAAAAACAGCAACGCCAGGCGACGATTGAAATTTTGCAAAAATTAAATTTGGCGATCAAACCAGATACTCTGGTTGCCGACCTTACGGTAGCTCAGCAGCAGATGGTAGAAATTGCCAAGGCCATTTCAGTTAACGCCAGGATTCTCATTATGGATGAACCTACTGCGGCGTTAACAGAAACTGAAATTGAAAGCTTATTTCGCGTCACCCGGTTATTGAAAGAGCAGGGGACCGGCATTGTTTATATCTCCCACCGTCTGGAAGAGTTGGCGCTAATTGCCGACCGTGCGACTGTAATGCGTGATGGTCAGTACATCAGCACGGTGGATTATGAGTGCGTAAAAATCAGCGATCTGATTGCCATGATGGTTGGTCGCGATTTAGGGAATATCTATCCCCGCCGCGAGGCCTTGCAGCAGCGGATTCCGGTTCTGGAGGTAAACGGACTGACGCGCAAAGGCGTCCTGAACGATATTAATTTTACGCTTTATCGTGGCGAGATCCTCGGCTTTGCCGGACTGATGGGCGCGGGGCGTACTGAACTTGCGCGTGCGATTTTTGGTGCGGATTCTATTGACAGCGGAACGCTAAAATTAAATGGTAAGGAAACCGTTATTAAAGATATTTCGGATGCTATTCAGCAGGGAATTAGTTACCTGACGGAAGACCGCAAAAAAGAAGGGCTGGCGCTGAATTTATCTGTTGAACGAAATATTATGTTAGGAAACTACCCTGAATATTCCGATCGTTTTGGGAATGTCGATTCGCGTCGTTGCCAACAAACCAGTGAGGAACAGGTAAAAGCGTTAAGGATTAAAACGCCAAATCTTGAACAGGCGGCATTAAATCTAAGTGGAGGAAACCAGCAGAAAATTATAATTGCACGTTGGGTGTGTAAAGATACTGATATTTTAATCTTCGATGAACCCACTCGCGGCATTGATGTTGGCGCCAAACTGGAAATCTATGAGTTAATGAATCGCCTGGTGGCAAAAGGGAAATCAATCATCATGATCTCCTCTGAATTGCCTGAGGTGTTAGGAATGTGCGACCGTATTTTAGTGATGCGCAGTGGTCGAATTACCGGCGAACTTAGCGCAAAAGAAGCGACACAAGAAAAAATTATGCAATACGCGACGTTAGAGGATTAAATTATGACTATCTCTGTAACCTCTCCAGACAGTAATAATAAGAAAATAAAGATAAATAAAGAACTTTTGATGCGCCTTGCGCCTCTTTTTAGCTTAATTATATTAGTGCTGTTTTTTAGTTTCAGCTCTCCCTTTTTCTTTAATACCGAAAATATCATGACGATTGCTCTGCAAACGTCGGTTATCGGCATTATGGCCATTGGGGTAACTTTCGTCATTATTACCGCGGGCATCGATCTTTCATTGGGCTCCGTGGTGGCTTTTTCTGGTGTCGCCGTGGGGATTTGCGCCACACTGGGCCTGCCGCTGCCAGTGTGTATTATTGCCGGTGTTTTAGCCGGTGGAATGTGCGGCTATGTGAATGGTTTGTTGGTCACTAAAATGACCATTCCACCATTTATCGCTACCTTGGGCCTGATGATGTCCGTCAGAGGTATCAATATGGTGATGACCGACGGGCGCGCCATCTATTTTGCCGATTACCCGATGTTCAAAACGCTCGCTCAGGGACGCTTATTTGATGTGCTGCCTTATCCTGTTTTCTACCTTGTCATTGTAGCGCTTGTCGGCGCTTACATCCTGAAGAAAACCGTCATTGGTCGCTATGTCTATGCCGTAGGCAGTAATGAAGTTGCTGCTCATCTTTCTGGTATTAAAGTTCAGCGCGTGAAAATTTTCGTCTATGCCTTCTGTGGATTATTAACGGGGATTGCAGGTGTCATTCTGGCATCTCGTCTCAACTCCGGACAACCGACGGTAGGTGTGGGTTATGAACTGGAAGCTATTGCCGCGGTAGTCATTGGCGGAACCAGCTTAATGGGCGGTATTGGCACTATTGGCGGCACAATCATTGGCGCTTTCATTATGAGTGTACTGAAAAATGGCCTCAATTTAATGGGCGTCTCCCAGTTCTGGCAAATGGTCGCGATGGGCGTCGTTGTGGTCGCTGCCGTTTACCTCGATACATTACGCAAAAAGATTCGTTGACTTAGGCTCCCTGTTTTATCGGGAAACAACTGCCCTGACGTTAAGGGTGATTCACTCAGAACGGAGTACAACAATGAAAACCAGGCATTTTATCTATGCGTTATCTCTGCTGGCTTGCGTAAGTTCCAGCGCACTGGCGAAGGATTTAAATCTTCCGGTTGTTAGTAAAGGTTTCCAACATGAATTCTGGCAAACCGTAAAAATGGGGACTGAAGCTGCGGCTAAAGAGTTGGGGGATAAAACCAGCTATGTTGGCCCGGCTGATGAAACGCAAATAGCCGAGCAAATTCAGTTAGTCGAAAATGCGATGGCGCAGAAACCGAATGGCTTGCTTCTGGCAGCCCTCGACGCGAATGCGCTCGCCCCACTGGTAGAAACGGCAAATTCACGCGGTATCAAAGTGGTGACCTTTGATTCAGGCATCAATTCAGACATTCCGGTGAGTTTTGTCGCCACCAATAACCGTAAAGCAGGTGCTCAGGCAGCTGATGCCTTAGCCTCGCAGGTAAATAATAAAGGGAAAGTTGGGATTATCGCGCACGTTGCAGGAACATCTTCCGCTATTGAACGCTCGGAAGGCTTCATGGAGCGTATGAAAGAAAAATATCCTGACATTAAAGTCTTACCCGTTCAGTACAGCGATGGTGACCCGCAAAAAGCGATGGATAAAACTATCGATATGATTCAGGCCAATCCCGATCTTGCTGGGATCTATGGCACCAATGAAGGTTCAACGCTCGGGGTGGCGAATGCCATTGATAGCCAGAATCTGAAAGGTAAGGTGAAGGTCATTGGTTTTGATAGTACGGAAGCGATTATTAACTTCCTGAAGAACGGCGTCATTCAGGGCTTTGTTGTTCAGGATGCATACCAGATTGGCTATCAAGGGATCAAAACGTTGAACGCGGCCCTTTCGGGGCAAGCCGTTGAAAAAGAGATCGATATTCCCGTGAAATTTGTTAATGCCGAGAATATTAACACGCCAGAAATCGACAAACTCCTGCACCCATTCGGTAAGAAATAAAAAATTGGGGATGAATTTTCATCCCCGTTATCTCCAGCGTCAGGGAGGCTTTATGCACAACGGTTATTTTCTCGGTGTCGATGTCGGATCGGCCAGTGTCAGGGCAGGCGTTTACAGTGCCAGTGGCCACAGGCTGGCATTCGCTACTGCGCCCGTCTCCCAGTTTCGCCCTGGCGGCGAGCGTGTCGAACAGTCTTCGGCAGAGATCTGGCAACAAGTTTGTAAAACGGTGAAAGAGGCGACAGCTTTGGCAGGCATCCCCATTTCCGCAATTCGCTCACTGGGTTTTGACGCTACCTGCTCGCTGGTTGTTCTTGATGAACAAGGCCAGGGTTTAGCGGTTTCGTCCGGTGGATCTGCGAATCACGACATTATTATGTGGATGGATCATCGTGCAACTGTCGAGACGGCGCAGATTAACGCAATGAAGGATCCCGCATTGCGCTACGTTGGCGGCGAAGTGAGCGTCGAGATGGAGTTACCAAAGTTACGTTGGTTGAAGACGCATCTACCGCAAACCTGGCAGGCCGCTCATCGCTTTTTCGATCTGGCGGATTTTCTGGTCTGGAAAGCAACAGGGCGAGACGTCGCGGGATTATGCACGCTAACGTGTAAATGGAATTATCTAGCTCATGAGCAACGCTTTAGCCATAGCTTACTGGAATCGATAGACCTGACCGATATGCTTGAAAGAATTCCTGCCGACATTCTTCCGCCTGGCGCTGCCGTGGGAACGTTAACCGCCACAGCTGCTGAAGAGTTAGGATTAACGACTAATGTTATCGTGGCCAGTGGCTTGATTGATGCCCATGCCGGTGGCGTGGCGCTGGCTGGCGCTCACCCATCAGGAACGCTGGCATTGATAAGCGGAACGTCGAACTGCCATATGCTGTGTAGTGAAAAAGAGATATTCACCCCTGGCGTCTGGGGGCCATACTGGTCGGCCATGTTGCCAAATTACTGGCTAACCGAAGGCGGGCAAAGCGCCGCAGGGGCGCTGGTGGAGTGGACGCTTCAGGAGTCAGGGGCAAGCGCAAATCTTTTTCACAAGGCGCAGCAACGCGGATGTCATCCGATTCAACTGATTAATGAATGGGTAGCAGCCCTTGAAGCTAACGAGTCAGAACCCACACGAAATTTACATGTGCTTGCCGATCATCACGGCAACCGTTCGCCACGAGCGCGGCCCGATGCCAGAGGCAGTGTTTATGGCTTAACACTGGAGCGTGGTGAAAATCAGCTCGCGCGACTTTATCTTGCGACTTTACAGGCAATAGCCTTTGGCACCAGACATATTATTGAAACTCTGCGGGAAAATGGGCATACCATTACCCGATTAACATTATGTGGTGGTGCAACGCACAACCCTTTATGGCTACGCGAATATGCAGACGTGACAGGTTGCGATATCCACCTGATGCAAGAAGAAGATGCCGTTACGTTGGGCGCAGCAATTAGCGGCGCTGTTGCCAGCGGAGCATGGGGGGATTTTACATCTGCGTGTAAAGCAATGGTTGAAGCCGGAGAGATTATTCAGGTAAATCCACAACGCCGTGAATTTTTAGAGCGTAAATACCGGGTTTACCTGACGCTTTGGGAGCAACAACAGGCGGTTAACCAACTGATGCAATAAGACAAAAGTTGAAAATACTTTTATGATTGTGATTTGACGTCTGGATGTTAACTGGGAAATACCTATGGCTAAAACAGTAGAGCAGATAGCCAGCGACCTGAATTTATCGGTTACGACCGTGCGACTGGTGCTAAATGGAAAAGCGGAACAATATCGAATCAGCGTCAAAACCCAAACGCGTATCAATGAATATGTTGAACGCTATGGTTATATCATTAATCATTCCGCTCGCAGCCTTAAGCTTAACAAAACTGATACATTAGGGTTGATTGTTCCCAACATATCCAACGTCTTTTTTGCTACGCTGGCAGAAAAACTCGAACAACGCTGTCGACGTTCCGGATATCAACTTACAATCAGTTGCACTTATGATGATGTTGACTATGAAAATAAATTGACGAAAGCATTTATCGCACGAAATGTAGATGGTCTTTTTATTGTTCCTTCGACGCTGGAAAATCAGCAGCATCATTTACGCAAAATTCGTAAGCCCATGGTTTTACTCGATCGTGATTTTAAATATACCGATAACGCATTGGTAGAGAGTAATAATATTTCTGGCGGAGAAAAGCTGACGCAAAATATTCTTGAGGCCGGGCAGGCTCCAGTATGGTTTTTGCTGGGAGATGCCGGTTTGCCGAGTATCAGCGATCGTCTGACAGGTTATTTGAATGCGTTGGCAAAAAAAGGGATTACCCATCGCGATTGGGTGCGGGAAGGTCCGGTAAATACTCCGGAAGGCGGCTATGTCATTATGGAAAAACTCATTGAAGAGCAGGGATGTCCGCAGGCATTTATCGCCTCGTCTTTGCCTGTGCTTGAAGGCGCTGTCCGCGCGATTCGCGACCGTCTTGGCGCTGTACCGCCAGAAATCAATATTGGCACTTTCGATGAACATCCTATGCTGGGATTTCTCGCCAACAATGTCTGGTCAATGCAGCAGGATGAAAATGCCTGGGCAGAAAAAGCGTTCGAAATGATGTTAAGCGCGATCGAAGAAAGACCAGTCAAAAAAACAGTTAAAGTAGAAATGAAATTAATTAAGCGCATAAGAAAAAAATAATAATCGCCAAAAGATATCAGGCTACTGAACACTGATATTCAGTGGCCTCCCCTTACTAAAAATAACCCCGTCTTCATTTGCGGTGCTGTTTTACGCAACAAGGCGAGCTGAAACTGTATCTGGAGAATAGAAATGGAAAGAACACGTTTATCCCGTGAAATAATTGAAACCTGTCTGGAAATGACGCGCCTTGGGTTAAATCAGGGGACAGCGGGGAATGTCAGCACACGTTTTGAAAACGGCATGTTGATTACTCCCAGCGGTATTCCTTATGAAAGAATGACGGAGAATATGATTGTCTATGTTGATGGCAACGGCAAATACGAAGAAGGTAAGATTCCTTCCAGCGAGTGGCGTTTCCATATGGCAGCCTATCAAAGCAGACCGGATGCCAACGCGGTTGTTCACAATCATGCCGTTCATTGCACGGCAGTTTCCATTCTTAACCGACCGATCCCCGCTATTCACTACATGATTGCGGCGGCGGGCGGTAATTCTATTCCTTGCGCGCCTTATGCGACCTTTGGAACACGTTAACTTTCTGAACATGTTGCGCTGGCTCTCAAAAATCGTAAGGCAACTTTGTTACAACATCATGGGCTTATCGCTTGTGAGGTGAATCTGGAAAAAGCGTTATGGCTGGCGCATGAAGTTGAAGTGCTGGCGCAACTTTACCTGACGACCCTGGCGATTACGGACCCGGTGCCAGTGCTGAGCGATGAAGAGATTGCCGTAGTGCTGGAGAAATTCAAAACCTATGGGTTACGGATTGAAGAGTAATTTCGTAAAGCAACAAGGAGAAGGATGATGGCTAACAGAATGATTCTGAACGAAACGGCATGGTTTGGTCGGGGTGCTGTTGGGGCTTTAACCGATGAGGTGAAACGCCGTGGTTATCAGAAGGCGCTGATCGTCACCGATAAAACGCTGGTGCAATGCGGCGTGGTGGCGAAAGTGACCGATAAGATGGATGCGGCAGGGCTGGCATGGGCGATTTACGACGGCGTAGTGCCCAACCCAACAATTACTGTCGTCAAAGAAGGGCTCGGTGTATTCCAGAATAGCGGCGCGGATTACCTGATTGCTATTGGTGGTGGTTCTCCACAGGATACTTGTAAAGCGATTGGTATTATCAGCAACAACCCGGAATTTGCCGATGTGCGTAGCCTGGAAGGACTTTCCCCGACCAATAAACCCAGTGTACCGATTCTGGCAATTCCCACCACAGCAGGCACTGCGGCAGAAGTGACCATTAACTACGTGATCACTGACGAAGAAAAACGGCGCAAGTTTGTTTGCGTTGATCCGCATGATATCCCGCAGGTGGCGTTTATTGACGCTGACATGATGGATGGTATGCCTCCAGCGCTGAAAGCTGCGACGGGTGTCGATGCGCTCACTCATGCTATTGAGGGGTATATTACCCGTGGCGCGTGGGCGCTAACCGATGCGCTGCACATTAAAGCGATTGAAATCATTGCTGGGGCGCTGCGAGGATCGGTTGCTGGTGATAAGGATGCCGGAGAAGAAATGGCGCTCGGGCAGTATGTTGCGGGTATGGGCTTCTCGAATGTTGGCTTAGGGTTGGTGCATGGTATGGCGCATCCACTGGGCGCGTTTTACAACACTCCACACGGTGTTGCGAACGCCATCCTGTTACCGCATGTCATGCGCTATAACGCTGACTTTACCGGTGAGAAGTACCGCGATATCGCGCGCGTTATGGGCGTGAAAGTGGAAGGTATGAGCCTGGAAGAGGCGCGTAATGCCGCTGTTGAAGCGGTGTTTGCTCTCAACCGTGATGTCGGTATTCCGCCACATTTGCGTGATGTTGGGGTACGCAAGGAAGACATTCCGGCACTGGCGCAGGCGGCACTGGATGATGTTTGTACCGGTGGCAACCCGCGTGAAGCAACGCTTGAGGATATTGTAGAGCTTTACCATACCGCCTGGTAAATGCGCTGATGTGATAATGCCGGATACGACGCTAGCCGCGTCTTATCCGGCATATAAGTGCATTAAATTCAATGTGTTGATAATCGTTTGCATACGGCACGTCGTTACCGTACCAACCGCAATTGCTGTAAATTGCCGTCGATATGCAAATCGGTTTGTAAGCGGGCAATATCGCGGCACAGAAACGCCATCTCTTTATGGGTTTCTAATTTTTTGCGCCACTTTTCGGCAACCGCATCCAGATTCCCATATATCCCTTCCAGACTCTGAAACTCGACCAGCAGCTGCGTGGCGCTTTTTGGTCCGATTCCCGCAACACCCGGTACCTTTGAACTGCTGATCCCCGCAAGTCCCCAGTAATCGGGCAACTGCTGCGGTTGAACGCCAAATTCTTTATCGATAAATGGCGCATCCAGCCAACGTTTCTGGAAGTAATCACGAATACGTAATGTCGGTGAAAGTAACTGACAGTAGCCTTTATCTGTCGAAACAATCGTTGCCTGATGCCCGGCCTGTGTCACTTTGACCGCCAGCGTGGCGGCTAAGTCATCGGCTTCGTTGCCGCTGGCTGACCAGCACGGGACGCCGCGTTGCTCAAAGGCGGCGCGTAATGCAGGCATCTCGTCGTGCAACTCTTCCGGCATTGGCGGTCGACCCGCTTTGTAATCTGGTAAACGCTGATGACGCCAGCCGCTACTGCGGTTTTCATCATCAAAAACGGCGACCGCGTGGGTTGGCTGGCTGTGCATAATGAGCTGATCGAGCGCATGCTGGCAGGTTTCGACACAGGGCGACCCCTGAACGGCATGAATGCGACGAATAAGATTCAGTGCATCGACAATAAGCAAATGAACAACCACGATAACCCCCTTAAAGATCAGGCGATAAGGGTAACATTCGATGCCGGAACAGGCTACGGCTGGATGAGAAATCGGGAAGAGGCCTCGCAAAACGAGGCCTCTGGAGAGCGATTAATCGCAGGCAACGATCTTCATTGCCAGGCCGCCGCGAGAAGTTTCGCGGTACTTGGCGTTCATATCTTTACCTGTTTCGTACATGGTTTCGATAACTTTATCGAGGCAGACGCGCGGCTCGCTGGTACGGCGTAGCGCCATACGTGCGGCGTTCACCGCTTTTACTGCCGCAATGGCGTTACGCTCGATGCATGGCACCTGTACCTGTCCGGCGACCGGGTCACACGTCAGACCGAGGTTGTGCTCCATGGCGATTTCCGCCGCGATGCACACCTGCGCCGGGCTTGCGCCTAATAGTTCTGCCAGACCAGCCGCCGCCATTGAGCACGCCACGCCAACTTCACCCTGGCAACCCACTTCAGCACCAGAAATCGACGCGTTCATCTTATAAAGAGAACCAATGGCGCTGGCTACCAGCAGGTAACGAGCCAGTGAGTTAGCGTTCACTTCGCGGATAAACTTATCGTAGTACGCCAGCACAGCCGGGATAATCCCGCACGCACCGTTAGTCGGCGCAGTCACCACGCGACCGCCAGCGGCGTTCTCTTCGTTCACTGCCAGTGCAAACATGTTGATCCAGTCAACAACTGCCATCGGGTCAGTGGTGGTTTTATCCTGGCTGACCAGCATCCGGCGTAGTGCCGCAGCACGGCGTGGAACGCGCAGTTTGCCAGGCAACACGCCTTCGGTGGAAATACCGCGCTCAATACCGCCGCGCATGACTTCCCAGACGTTCGCCAGGTGCTGTTCCAGCTCTTCTTTGCTGTGCAGCGCCAGCTCGTTTTTCATCATCAGGCCAGAGAGTGACAGCCCGGTTTCCTGACAATGTTTTTGCAGATCGGCTGCTGAACTGTACGGATAAGGAACTTCAACCGGTGCGCTATTCTGCTGGCCAAAATGCTCTTCATCAACGATAAAGCCACCGCCAATAGAGTAGTAAGTCTGGCTGTAAACGACTTTATCGCCCGCCAGCGCGGTAATGCGCATACCGTTTTCATGCAGAGAAAGGTTGTCTGCATGGAAGTTCATGCACTGATCAACCGGGAACTCCACTTCATGCTGACCGTTTGCCAGCATCAGGCGACCATGAGTATTCACATCCTGAATAAAACCAGGGATGGAATCGATATCCACGGTATCCGGCAGGTTACCCGCCAGGCCCATAATAATGGCGATATCAGTGTGGTGGCCTTTACCGGTCAGAGAGAGCGAGCCGTACACGTCAACCACCACGCGGGTCACGTCTTTAAGCAGGTTACGGGCAATCAGATCGTCGGTAAATTGTTTACCCGCTTTCATTGGTCCAACGGTATGAGAACTGGAAGGGCCAATGCCGATTTTGAAAATATCGAATACGCTAATCATAGGAAATACATCGCGTTAAAACGGAGGAAGCGCCGCCCGAAAGCGGCGCGAAAGGACTTAGCTGAACAGAGAGTAGAAGATTGCGGAGATTGCAATCAGACCCATCACGACAACGAATACGTTGCTGATGTGACCGCTGTACTTACGCATTGCCGGTACTTTCTGAATTGCGTACATCGGCATCAGGAACAGGATCATCGCGATGATTGGGCCGCCCAGGGTTTCAATCATACCCAGGATGCTCGGGTTCAGGGTGGCAACAATCCAGGTCGTTACCAGCATGAACAGCGCAGTGATACGGTTCAGCTTGTTGATTTCGATAGACTTACCTTTACCACGCAGAGATTTAATCACCATACCGTTGAAGCCTTCACGTGCGCCCAGGTAGTGACCGAGGAAGGATTTGGTGATAGCGATAATCGCGATAATCGGAGCCATCCACGCGATAACCGGTGCGTTAAAGTGGTTAGCCAGGTAAGACAGAATCGAGATGTTCTGCTCTTTAGCCGCAGCCAGGTCTGCCGGAGTCAGGCTCAGTACACAGCTGAAGACGAAGAACATTACGGTCAGCACCATCATGATGTGTGCGAATGCCAGGATCTTCGAGCATTTCTGTTCTGCCATATCGCCGTACTCTTCACGCTTCGCAACGGCGAAAGAAGAGATGATCGGAGAGTGGTTGAACGAGAACACCATTACCGGAATTGCCAGCCACAGGGTCATCCACAGACCGTTTCCGGTTGCAGATGCAGTGTCCAGAGACAGCGTTTCCAGTGCTGCGCCGTTCCACTGCGGGATCAGGTACAGAGCCAGCAGCATCAGTACGCCAACAAACGGGAATACCAGAATACTCATCGCTTTAACGATCATCTGCTCACCGAAGCGAACGATGGTCATCATACCCACGATCAGGATCAGCGACAGAATCGCACGCGGCGGTGGTGTCATACCCAGCTGGTGAGACATGAAGCTTTCAACTGTATTGGTGATTGCTACGCTATAAACCAGCAGGATCGGGTAGATAGCGAAGAAATAGAGCAGGGTAATCAGTTTACCTGCGCCAATACCAAAGTGTTCTTCTACAACCTCGGTGATGTCTTCGCCCGGGTTTTTACCAGACAGTACGAAGCGAGTCAGGCCGCGGTGAGCAAAAAACGTCATCGGGAACGCAAGGATAGCCATGATGATCAGCGGGATCATACCGCCAACACCGGCGTTGATTGGCAGGAACAGCACGCCCGCGCCGATTGCCGTGCCGTAAAGGCCCAGCATCCACATGGTGTCTGTCTTGCGCCAGGCACTACGAGAGTCTTTCGACGCAATCGTGCTGGTTTGAGTCGTTTCCATCTATTTCTCCTGGAGGAATGCAAATAATTCAGCTTTTAGCCAGTTCAGCCCGGGAAGGTGCCTGACCGTAAAAATGAAATCTGTCTATCGGCGATGGCTTAATCATTTACCGACGTAATAATTTGAGGGCGGAAAGATACACACAAGTTATGTATCTATCAGTGATCTTGATCCCAAATACAATAATCTACTTGGAAGATAGATTATCCCAAAGCTTTACTCTGTAAATCAAAAGTAAAAGAGAATTTAAGGGCAATATTTGCCCATTAAACGACATCTGACTTCTTCCGGGGCGCGCAATATATGTAGGTTGAACTGAAAAAATCAATACTTTTAGTTAATCATGGCGATAATTTCTTTTTCATAGCGATAAAATACGGTTTATGAAAATAGGGAAACGTTTGCGTTGCAACATAAATTGTATGACATATTAACTGTGATGATATTTGTCGCGTGAGGGTGGTAAGAAACATTCATATAACAAATGAAATGAGTTGATGAGTAAGTGACCAAAAACGAGAAAACCCGGCAACAAACGTCACCGGGGGAGCGGAGATTACGTGCAGATTTCGTAGCAAGGGATGTAGGCTGAGCCTGGCAGCTTCATACGATGCTGGGCAACAAAACCCTGTAGCAGGTCGTCCATACGACGCATAATCTCTTTATCGCCGTTGATTTTGTAAGGACCAAACTCTTCAATGGCGCGAATACCGACTTCTTTTACGTTACCCGCCACAATACCGGAGAACGCACGGCGCAGGTCGGCAGCCAGCACTTCAACAGGTTGATCCGGGTAAAGCTTCAGATTAGCCATATTCTCGTGAGACGGCTCAAACGGCATTTGCAAATCTGGCGCAATGCGCATTGACCAGTTAAAGCTGTAAGCGTCACCAGTGTCGCGGCGATTTTCTTTCACCAGCGGCATCGATTTTTTCATCTGACGGGCGACTTCAGCGGCGTCATCAATGATGATGCGGTAATGGCGGCGCGCGTTTTCACCCAGCGTATGTACGACAAACTCGTCCAGTACGCGGAAGTAGTCGGCGCTCTCTTTCGGGCCGGTGAGGATCAATGGTAAAACCTGATCTTTGTTGGCCGGGTTCATTAAAATTCCCAGCAAATACAGCAACTCTTCTGCCGTACCCACACCGCCAGGGAAGATAATGATACCGTGAGCGATACGGACAAACGCTTCCAGACGTTTTTCGATATCCGGCATGATGATCAATTCGTTGACCAGCGGGTTAGGCGGTTCAGCGGCGATAATCGACGGCTCTGTCATACCAATAAAACGACTGTCTTTGTAACGCTGCTGCGCGTGTCCGACCGCAGCACCTTTCATCGGCGCTTCCATCGCTCCCGGACCACAGCCGGTGCAGATATTCAGCTCACGCAGGCCCAGCTGGTTCCCGACGCGACGGGCATACAAATACTCGTTTTCGTTAATTGAGTGACCGCCCCAGCAGACCACCATATTTGGCGCTTCACCCACATGCAGTGCGCGAGCGTTACGCAAGATGGAAAAGACCAGGTTAGTGATGTGGACGGAGTTGTCGAGATTCAGGTTGGGAAAACGAACGGTGTTATGGATTTGCCCGTAAACGAAGAGAATGTCACGCAGAACCGCGAACAAGTTGGCCTGCAAAGCGCGAATAATTCGCCCATCGACAAAAGCCTCTTCCGGGGGATTAATCAGTTCCAGCTTTACGCCGCGTTCACGGCGCAGGACGTTAATATCGAAATTTTCAAAACGAGACAGCAATTCTTTGCTGTTATCGGTCAAACTACCGGAGTTCAGTACGGCAAGTGAACAGTTGCGAAACAGTTGATAGAGGTCGCTGCTGGCGGTGCGTTTAAGCATATCCACTTCCAGCTGCGACAACATATCCATGGAGCCAAGCGGGCTAATATGTGTAATCAAGAAAAACTCCTTATGGGACGAATATCGTCATTCCCTTTGATTACAATAGCCCTGCCTGATGACCTTTCACAACCTTCTGCGTGAATCCAGCACGCAAAATTGAGAAAAAATTTATTGCCGAACCAGTCTTGTGGTCGATGGGACAAAATCGCTATTACTGCGCCACGGGTTAATGTCCAGACCGCCACGACGGGTATAACGTGCGTAAACGCTCAATTTCTCTGGCTGGCAGAAGCGTAACAGGTCATTAAAGATGCGTTCCACGCACTGTTCGTGGAACTCGTTGTGATGACGGAATGAGACCAGGTAACGCAGCAGTTTTTCTCTGTCAATTTGGCGTCCACGATACTGAATTTGGATCGAACCCCAATCTGGTTGATGGGTGATCAGGCAGTTTGATTTCAGCAGGTGGCTGACGAGCGTCTCTTCTACTACTTTTTCACCACTGGTGGCATTCTCAAGATAGTCAGTAGTGAATTCATAGTTATCGATAGTGATATCCTGGTCATCAATGCAGGTGCCATTGAAATGACCTATCGGCTGGCCTTCCAGTTCATCAAGACGATATAACGCCACGCTAACCTTACCCTGAGCGCAAGTGCTTAAGTCGCGCTCCAGCGTCTGGCGCACCTCATCCCAGTTATTAAAACGCGTCTGGTTAAAACTGTTGAGATAAAGCTTAAAACTCTTCGACTCAATCAGATTTACGCTGGTGTAATCAAGTTCAACATGACCGACAGCGACCTGCGGCAAACCTTTCGCATTCAGCCAGGAAAGTTCATACAGCGTCCAGATATCCGTACCGTGAAAAGGCAGGTTATCCGCTTTCAGACCCAGCGGGTCGCGATTCAGGCTGCGTGGAACGCCTTGCAGTAGGCTGGCGTCATAGGTATCCCGGTAATCAGTTGATTTTCCAAGAGTCAGGCCCGCAAGTGCCTGATGGTTTGCATAAGAAGACATGTTTCACCGTCATAAACCAGATAAACTAAACGACAAGTGTATCTGGTTTAAGTGAAGAGAGAAATTAGTGGACGATTTGACCGCACAAGCCCTGAAAGATTTTACTGAACGCTACTGCGATGCGTGGCATGAAGAGCATAAAAGCTGGCCGTTAAGTGAGGAACTGTACGGTGTTCCTTCACCGTGCATTATTTCAACTACCGAAGATGCCGTATACTGGCAACCCCAGCCGTTTACCGGGGAACAAAATGTAAACGCGGTTGAACGCGCTTTTGATATTGTGATACAACCCACAATTCATACCTTTTATACGACTCAGTTTGCCGGGGATATGCACGCGCAGTTTGGCGATATCAAACTGACATTGCTGCAAACCTGGAGTGAAGACGACTTCCGTCGGGTGCAGGAAAATCTGATTGGTCATCTGGTGACTCAGAAAAGGCTAAAACTGCCGCCCACGCTATTTATCGCGACGCTGGAAGAAGAGTTAGAGGTCATCTCGGTGTGTAATCTCTCCGGTGAAGTGTGCAAAGAGACGCTGGGAACACGTAAACGGACGCATTTAGCCTCAAATCTTGCGGAATTCCTTAATCAACTTAAGCCTCTTCTGTAATCCAAATACCCCATCTGGTTGTGAGAGATCTCTTACAGACTCTGTAGGAGATCGCCAGGAAATAAGCGAATACTTAAAAAGATAAGAATCGTTATTTTCATTTAAAATCAAAATGTTGATTGTTAATTCTTAACTTTCATATGAAATTTTCCTTAAGGCATTGTCTGTAAGCGCCTTGTAAGACTTCGCGAAAAAGACGATTCTATCTTCGTCGACAGGGAGTCAGACAACGAAGTGAACATCAGGATGATGACACTTCTGAAGGACACACCAGGATGGTGTTTCAGGGAAAGGCTTCTGGATGAAGCGAAGAGGATGACGCAGGACGCGTTAAAGGACACCTCCAGGATGGAGAATGAGAACCGGTCAGGATGATCCGGTGGGTCAGGAAGGCCAGGGACACTTCAGGATGAAGTATCACATCGGGGTGGTGTGAGCAGGAAGCAATAGTTCAGGATGAACGATTGGCCGCAAGGCCAGAGGAAAAGTTGTCAAGGATGAGCAGGGAGCAACAAAAGTAGCTGGAATGCTGCGAAACGAACCGGGAGCGCTGTGAATACAGTGCTCCCTTTTTTTATTCCTGCTATCCTTCGCGGCAGTTTTTCTTATTGAGGTTGCTTTATGACCACTCATGACCGCGTTCGTCTCCAGCTGCAGGCGCTTGAAGCGTTACTGCGTGAACATCAGCACTGGCGAAACGATGAACCCCAGCCGCATCAATTTAACAGTACCCAACCGTTCTTTATGGACACCATGGAACCACTGGAGTGGTTGCAGTGGGTGCTGATCCCGCGAATGCACGATTTGTTAAATAACAACCAGCCGTTACCGGGCGCTTTTGCTGTTGCACCCTATTATGAAATGGCGCTGGCGACGGACCATCCGCAACGCGCGCTTATTCTGGCTGAGTTGGAAAAACTGGATGCTCTTTTTGCGGATGATGCGAGCTAATGCTGGAAATACTCTATCAGGATGAATGGCTGGTTGCGGTAAATAAACCCTCCGGCTGGCTGGTTCACCGCAGCTGGCTGGATCGCGACGAGAAAGTAGTGGTCATGCAAACCGTGCGTGACCAGATAGGACAGCATGTTTTTACTGCTCATCGTCTGGACCGACCAACTTCTGGAGTGTTGTTGATGGGATTATCCAGCGAGGCCGGACGGCTGCTGGCACAACAGTTTGAACAGCACCAAATCCAGAAACGTTACCATGCGATTGTGCGCGGCTGGTTGATGGAAGAAGCGGTGCTGGATTATCCACTGGTGGAAGAACTGGACAAAATCGCTGATAAATTTGCCCGCGAAGATAAAGGCCCGCAGCCAGCAGTGACGCATTATCGCGGTCTGGCGACCGTAGAAATGCCGGTAGCGACCGGACGTTACCCGACCACGCGCTACGGCCTGGTGGAACTGGAGCCGAAAACCGGACGCAAACATCAGCTTCGCCGACATCTTGCCCATTTGCGTCATCCGATTATTGGCGATAGCAAACATGGCGATTTACGCCAGAATCGCAGCGGTGCTGAGCATTTTGGTCTTCAGCGGTTAATGCTGCATGCCAGTCAGTTGTCATTGACGCATCCTTTTACTGGCGAGCCGCTGACTATTCACGCGGGCCTGGACGACACCTGGATGCAGGCGTTATCACAATTTGGCTGGCGCGGTCTGCTTCCTGAAAATGAAAGGGTTGAGTTCAGTGCGCCATCGGGTCAGGATGGAGAGATAAGTTCCTAATCCAGGGAGAAAACGGTATGGCGGAAATTGGTATTTTTGTCGGCACCATGTACGGAAATTCGCTGTTAGTGGCGGAAGAAGCAGAAGCAATTCTGACCGTGCAGGGCCACAAAGCAACGGTATTTGAAGATCCTGAATTAAGCGACTGGCTGCCCTATCAGGATAAGTATGTTCTGGTGGTTACGTCCACGACCGGGCAGGGCGACCTTCCTGATAGCATTGTGCCGCTCTTTCAGGGAATCAAAGATAGTCTGGGCTTCCAGCCGAATCTGCGTTATGGCGTGATTGCGCTCGGCGACAGTAGTTATGTGAATTTCTGCAATGGCGGCAAACAGTTCGATGCCTTGTTGCAGGAACAGAGCGCTCAGCGGGTTGGCGAAATGCTGTTGATTGACGCCAGTGAGAACCCGGAACCGGAAACGGAATCAAATCCGTGGGTCGAACATTGGGGCACGCTGTTGTCCTGATATGTTCAGCGAGCGGTAAATGCCGTTTTAGCGGTGCTGAATCGAATCTTTTCAGGCAAATGCCAGTAAAAACTGCTTCATAGCGCGGATTTTTACTGGCGTTTGCCTGGAGTCAAGCGATCCATTTCATACTCTTCTTTATTTCTTCGTTTTAACCCTTCCTTTCTTGTTCTTGTTTTCATTTCCGTGAAGTGGATTCCACCGTCCAGGGCTAATGCCAAAATCGGGCCTCATTGAACGCATTAATGTTGTGTTGTTGCACGGTGAGCCGCTATGGCGCGCTTTTTATACTGCTATTGCCAGATATAAACACGCGCCGTATTCGGCGAACGACCTATAAAAACGGCAAAAAACACCCTACGTCACCTCTGATTTCCTGGCGATGTCGCAGTCCAGAGTGAGCGTGGCTAACGCGAATTTTCAGGAGTGCAACAATGAGTTCTTTAAGTCAGGCTGCGAGCAGTGTGGAAAAACGCACGAATGCTCGTTACTGGATAGTGGTGATGTTGTTTATCGTCACATCCTTCAACTACGGCGACCGCGCTACGCTTTCTATTGCCGGTTCGGAAATGGCCAAAGATATCGGCCTTGATCCCGTGGGAATGGGCTATGTGTTCTCTGCCTTCTCATGGGCTTATGTTATCGGGCAGATCCCTGGTGGTTGGTTGCTGGATCGTTTTGGTTCAAAACGCGTCTACTTCTGGTCGATCTTTATCTGGTCGATGTTTACCTTGCTGCAAGGCTTCGTCGATATCTTTAGTGGATTCGGCATTATCGTTGCCCTGTTTACTCTGCGCTTCCTGGTCGGGCTTGCTGAAGCGCCATCTTTCCCCGGCAACAGTCGCATTGTTGCGGCCTGGTTTCCGGCGCAGGAAAGGGGAACGGCGGTGTCGATTTTTAACTCCGCTCAATACTTCGCAACGGTGATCTTCGCGCCGATTATGGGCTGGCTGACGCATGAAGTGGGCTGGTCACACGTCTTTTTCTTTATGGGCGGTCTGGGCATTGTCATCAGCTTTATCTGGTTGAAAGTCATCCACGAGCCAAATCAACATCCGGGGGTAAATCAGAAAGAGCTGGAGTACATCGCCGCGGGTGGCGCGCTGATCAATATGGATCAGCAAAACACCAAAGTTAAAGTGCCGTTCAGCGTGAAGTGGGGGCAGATCAAACAGCTTCTCGGGTCACGGATGATGATCGGCGTTTATATCGGTCAGTACTGTATCAACGCCCTGACTTACTTTTTCATTACCTGGTTTCCGGTTTATCTGGTGCAGGCGCGTGGGATGTCGATTCTGAAAGCGGGCTTTGTGGCTTCCGTTCCGGCGGTTTGCGGTTTTATCGGCGGTGTGCTGGGTGGGATTATTTCCGACTGGCTGATGCGCCGCACGGGATCGCTGAACATTGCGCGTAAAACACCGATCGTAATGGGCATGTTGCTGTCGATGGTGATGGTGTTCTGCAACTACGTCAACGTTGAGTGGATGATCATCGGCTTTATGGCGCTGGCCTTCTTCGGTAAGGGCATCGGGGCGCTGGGTTGGGCAGTAATGGCAGATACCGCGCCAAAAGAGATCAGCGGTCTTTCAGGTGGCCTGTTCAACATGTTCGGTAACATTTCTGGCATCGTCACGCCAATCGCAATTGGTTATATCGTTGGCACGACTGGCTCGTTTAATGGGGCGCTGATTTATGTTGGTGTTCATGCCTTAATCGCGGTACTGAGCTACCTGGTACTGGTGGGCGATATCAAGCGTATCGAGCTGAAACCTGTCGGGGGGCAATAAGATGACGACACAATCCAGTCCTGTTATTACTGATATGAAAGTCATTCCGGTCGCCGGGCACGACAGCATGTTGCTTAATATTGGTGGGGCACATAACGCATATTTCACCCGCAATATTGTGGTACTCACCGATAACGCCGGGCATACCGGCATTGGTGAAGCGCCGGGCGGAGAGGTGATTTATCAGACGCTTGTCGATGCTATTCCGATGGTTCTGGGCCAGGAAGTCGCGCGACTGAATAAAGTGGTCCAGCAGGTGCATAAAGGTAATCAAGCCGCCGATTTTGATACCTTCGGTAAAGGGGCCTGGACCTTTGAATTGCGCGTTAATGCCGTGGCGGCGCTGGAAGCCGCCTTGCTTGACCTGCTAGGTAAGGCGCTGAATGTTCCGGTCTGCGAACTATTAGGGCCAGGCAAGCAACGCGATGCTATTACCGTCCTCGGTTATCTGTTTTATATCGGTGATCGGACTAAAACCGATCTTCCTTATCTGGACAGTACGCCGGGCAACCATGAGTGGTATCAGTTGCGGCATCAGAAAGCGATGAACAGCGAAGCCGTTGTACGTCTGGCGGAAGCCTCACAGGATCGCTATGGCTTTAAAGATTTCAAACTTAAAGGCGGCGTGTTACCTGGCGAGCAAGAAATCGACACTGTTCGTGCATTGAAGAAACGCTTCCCGGATGCGCGGATTACCGTTGATCCCAACGGTGCATGGCTGCTTGATGAAGCCATTTCTCTGTGCAAAGGGCTGAATGATGTTCTTACCTATGCCGAAGATCCATGCGGCGCAGAACAGGGCTTCTCCGGACGTGAAGTGATGGCGGAGTTTCGGCGGGCGACCGACTTGCCCGTCGCGACTAACATGATCGCCACCAACTGGCGCGAAATGGGTCATGCGGTGATGCTCAATGCGGTAGATATTCCACTTGCCGATCCGCACTTCTGGACGCTTTCCGGTGCAGTCCGTGTGGCGCAGCTTTGCGACGACTGGGGGCTGACCTGGGGCTGCCATTCTAATAACCATTTCGATATCTCTCTGGCGATGTTTACCCATGTGGGCGCGGCGGCACCGGGTAATCCTACCGCTATCGATACCCACTGGATTTGGCAGGAGGGCGATTGTCGCCTGACCCAAAATCCGTTGGAGATTAAAAACGGAAAAATTGCCGTTCCTGATGCGCCCGGTCTGGGCGTGGAACTGGACTGGGAACAGGTACAAAAGGCACATGAGGCCTATAAACGTCTGCCTGGCGGTGCGCGTAACGACGCAGGTCCGATGCAGTACCTGATCCCCGGCTGGACCTTTGACCGTAAACGTCCCGTTTTCGGCCGTCATTGATTCTGAAAAAGGACATAAATATGAGTTCTCAATTTACGACGCCTGTTGTTACTGAAATGCAGGTCATCCCGGTGGCGGGTCATGACAGTATGCTGATGAATCTGAGTGGTGCACACGCACCGTTCTTTACGCGTAATATTGTGATTATCAAAGATAATTCTGGTCACACTGGCGTAGGGGAAATTCCCGGCGGCGAGAAAATCCGTAAAACGCTGGAAGATGCGATTCCGCTGGTGGTAGGTAAAACGCTGGGTGAATACAAAAACGTTCTGACGCTGGTGCGTAATACTTTTGCCGATCGTGATGCTGGTGGGCGCGGTTTGCAGACATTTGATTTGCGTACCACTATTCATGTAGTTACCGGGATAGAAGCGGCAATGCTGGATCTGCTGGGGCAGCATCTGGGGGTAAACGTGGCATCGCTGCTGGGCGATGGTCAACAGCGTAGCGAAGTCGAAATGCTCGGTTATCTGTTCTTCGTCGGTAATCGCAAAGCCACACCGCTGCCGTATCAAAGCCAGCCGGATGACTCATGCGACTGGTATCGCCTGCGTCATGAAGAAGCGATGACGCCGGATGCGGTGGTGCGCCTGGCGGAAGCGGCATATGAAAAATATGGCTTCAACGATTTCAAACTGAAGGGCGGTGTACTGGCCGGGGAAGAAGAAGCCGAGTCTATTGTGGCACTGGCGCAACGCTTCCCACAGGCGCGTATTACGCTCGATCCTAACGGTGCCTGGTCGCTGAACGAAGCGATTAAAATTGGTAAATACCTGAAAGGTTCGCTGGCTTATGCAGAAGATCCGTGTGGTGCGGAGCAAGGTTTCTCCGGGCGTGAAGTGATGGCAGAGTTCCGTCGCGCGACTGGCCTGCCGACTGCAACCAATATGATCGCCACCGACTGGCGGCAGATGGGCCATACGCTCTCGTTACAATCCGTTGATATCCCGCTGGCGGATCCGCATTTCTGGACGATGCAAGGTTCGGTACGTGTGGCGCAAATGTGCCATGAATTTGGCCTGACCTGGGGTTCACACTCAAACAACCACTTCGATATTTCCCTGGCGATGTTTACCCATGTTGCCGCCGCTGCACCGGGTAAAATCACCGCGATTGATACGCACTGGATTTGGCAGGAAGGCAATCAGCGCTTGACCAAAGAACCGTTTGAGATCAAAGGCGGTCTGGTTCAGGTGCCGGAAAAACCGGGGCTGGGTGTAGAAATCGATATGGATCAAGTGATGAAAGCCCATGAGCTGTATCAGAAACACGGGCTTGGCGCGCGTGACGATGCGATGGGAATGCAGTATCTGATTCCTGGTTGGACGTTCGATAACAAGCGCCCGTGCATGGTGCGTTAAGACAGAAAACCAAAACCGGCTCTATCTGGAGCCGGTTTGAGACTGATGCTAAACGCAAAATAGCCTGTTGTGCTATGTATCAGGTCTACATCATTTTTTAATTCATTGAATTTAATTGGTTTTGTAGGCCGGATAAGGCGTTAACGCCGCATCCGGCATAAACACAGGCACTTTGTCACCAATCTGAAACCAGCGTCATAAAAAGCCGATTGCTACTCGACAAGACGTCCGTTACCCGAGAATTTTGCTGGCTTCGCGCGCGACATTATCCATCTCGTCCAACAGTTCCAGCAGCTCCGGCTCCAAATCTTCTTCTTTAGTACCGCTACGTAGCTGTTGTTCGATCAGCTGGCAGAGATTCTTCATACGTGGTACGCCGCTATAGCCGCAACTGCCATGCAGTTTATGAATCAAATCAACCAGGCCTTCCGGGTTTTCTCCAACCAGCTGTTCCTCAACTTTGTTGCGAACTTCAGGCAGGAAATCGAGTAACATTTGCAGCATATCGCGCGCTAAATCGGTTTTTCCTGCTGCCTGGCGTAGTGCCAGTTGCCAGTCGAGGGTCGCATTCGGGTTCACCACAATTTCGTTGACTTCGGGCGTCACGACGCGAGACGAAATACCGCTGCCAGGCTTGTAGCGCAACAACAAATTATGCAATCGCTCTTCTTCAATCGGTTTCGCCAGATAATCGCTCATCCCTGCGCCAAGCAGCTTCTCTTTTTGCCCGGCCATTGCATGCGCCGTTACCGCGATAACCGGCGTTTGTTGCTGATGCGGGAGTTGGTGGATGAGTTCGCAGGCCCGAATGCCATCCATGTCCGGCATTTGAATATCCATTAAGATCAAATCGAACGGCATCTGTTTCGCCCGTTCAACCGCCTGATGCCCGCTATCGCAAAGTTCCACATGTTGCACCATATCTTCCAGCAATGCGCCGATAAGTTTCAGGTTAGCGGGGTTGTCATCAACCGCCATGACTGTCATTGCCAGCTTACTTTCATCGGTTACAGGCAAAAGCGTGTTTTGTTTGTGATGACAAAATTCCGTCAGGGCAGGCAACAGGCGTGTAGGTGTTAATGGTTTCAGCAGACACGCGCCGATACCATCTTGCTTGAGTTTTTCAGCATTGACTTGTGCATGGCAAGGAAGTGCCAGCATCAGGAAATCGGTCATCGATACCGCTTTCGCTAATCGCTCATGTTGCATTGTTAGCGGCTCGCGGAAGGTCACCGCGATGCCTAACAACATCATGTCGTAATGCGCGGGAGGCAGCGCGGAGAACGTTGGGCTATAAACCACTTCCAGCGGCGTTTCACTTAAAATATCCAGCGTGCATTGCGCTGCTGCGGAGTTTGGTTCGACATAGGCCAGGCGCTTACCTGCGAGGCACTGGGTGGATGGCCCTTCGATAATAATGTTCGGGTTCAGATCGAGATTAATGTGGAACCAGAAAGTTGAACCGCGATTCGGCTGGCTATGGAACGAAATATCGCCGCCCATTTCATTAACCAGTTTTTGTGTAATCACCAGCCCCAGCCCGGTGCCACCATGACGGCGGGAAATACTGGCATCAGCCTGTCGGAAGGCCTGGAATAAGCGCGATTGATCGCGTTCAGGAATACCAATGCCGGTATCCCGAATCTGCACTTCAATCTGCACTTTGGTATTACTCAGCGCACGTTTTTCTACCAGAATATCAATGTTGCCATTCTCGGTGAATTTAATTGCATTCCCCACCAGGTTAGTGATGATTTGCTGTAATCGCAGTGGGTCGCCGATCACGTTATCAGGCACGTCGCTTTTAATATTGAGCGTCAGTTCCAACCCTTTATCGTGAGAAGAATGTGCCAGCAGAGTAACGACTTCATCCAGCGTGCTGCGTAGTGGGAATGGAATACTTTCCAGAATCAGCTTACCTGCTTCCAGTTTCGAGAAGTCGAGAACATCATTAATAATTGCCAGCAAATTATTTGCCGAACGTTCAATCGTATTCAGGTGATCGCGCTGCGTTGGTGTTAATTCTGTTTTCAGCGTCAGGCGGGTAAAGCCAATAACACCATTCAGTGGTGTACGCAGCTCGTGTGACATATTTGCCAGAAACTCGGATTTAATACGCGCCGCTTCCTGGGCGCGCTTTTTCGCCAGATCCAACTCAACGTTCTGAATTTCCATCTGCTCCAGCGTTTCACGCAGATCGGACGTCGCCTGGTCGATATTGTGCTGCATCTCTTCGTGATAAGCAGCCAGCGACATTGCCATCGAGTTGATACCGTTTTTCAGCATATCCAGCTCGCCGAGCATAAATCCTTCCACCCGGCTGTCGAGTTGCCCGCGACGGATGCGGTCGACGGTATTCACCATGTTGCGAATCGGACCGGTTACATCGCGCATTAAGCGCCAGCCAAAAATAAGCGCAATACCGATACAAAACAGCATCATCACGCTGGAAATAAAGATCTCTTTATATTGCTGCAAGCGAACCGATTTAAGATCCAGCTCAAGCGCAATATATCCCAACATATTTTGACTATTTTTGGCATCGCTACTGGGCGATTCGTCGGGGGAGTAACTCTCAGAAATAATCGGCGTGCGGAGGATCATAATATCGCCGTCACGAGTGACAGTGAGCTGGCGAGGAAAAGGCACGTTGCTGCCGAGCTGCATCGATGAGGGATCAAGATGAAAATTGGAGGTGACAAAGAGTCGGTTATTTTCATCATAAACCGAAATCGCGCGAACAATATCGGAATGGCGACGATGCAGTACGCTTATTAACTGACCGATAGATTCGCGATTTTGCAGGCTCATGCCATATTCAGTAGAAACTGCAAGCGGCTCAATAATGCTGGCACCGGCATCTTCCAGTTGACGCTGCAAGTCGTTATAGCGATGCACGACGAAAAAGATACTCAGCAATAAACCAATAAGGACGGTCGGTGCCAGGATCAGAATCATCATGCGTGCGCGCAGGCTGTAGTTGGTCATGGAGTTCCGTTATGGGACAATTAAGGTCACACTGTTAAATTGAGAAAGTCTCGCCAATGGCGCAATTCTACTCTGCAAAACGACGCACGACGACGCGTCAGATCATAACCGTTTCAGTCAACGACCTCGACTCTTTTGGTCAGGGCGTGGCGCGACATAACGGCAAAACGCTATTTATCCCCGGATTATTGCCGCAGGAAAACGCGGAAGTTACTGTTACTGAAGATAAAAAACAGTATGCCCGCGCTAAAGTCGTACGCCGGTTAAGCGATAGCCCGGAACGCGAAACGCCACGCTGTCCTCATTTTGGCGTATGCGGCGGCTGTCAGCAACAACACGCCAGCGTGGATTTACAGCAGCGAAGCAAAAGTGCGGCACTCGCCCGATTAATGAAACACGAAGTCTCTGAAGTGATCGCCGATGTTCCCTGGGGCTATCGCCGTCGCGCGCGTTTAAGTCTGAACTACTTACCGAAAACACAGCAACTTCAGATGGGGTTTCGCAAAGCGGGCTCCAGTGACATTGTCGACGTTAAACAATGTCCCATTTTAGTGCCCCAACTTGAAGCATTGCTGCCCAAAGTCAGGGCATGCCTGGGCAGCTTACAAGCTATGCGCCATCTTGGTCATGTTGAACTGGTACAGGCAACCAGCGGCACGCTGATGATTTTGCGCCATACCGCACCGCTAAGTTCGGTAGATCGCGAAAAACTGGAACGCTTTTCGCATTCTGAAGGCCTGGATCTGTATCTCGCCCCCGATAGTGAGATACTCGAAACCGTCTCTGGTGAGATGCCCTGGTATGACTCAAACGGGTTGCGCTTAACTTTTAGCCCGCGCGATTTTATTCAGGTCAATGCGGGTGTGAACCAAAAAATGGTAGCGCGTGCGTTGGAATGGCTGGATGTTCAACCTGAAGATCGCGTACTGGATCTGTTCTGCGGTATGGGCAACTTTACACTGCCATTGGCGACACAAGCTGCCAGTGTGGTCGGTGTAGAAGGTGTTCCGGCGCTGGTGGAAAAAGGCCAGCAGAATGCGCGTCTTAATGGCTTACAGAATGTGACGTTTTATCACGAAAATCTTGAAGAAGATGTCACAAAGCAGCCGTGGGCGAAAAACGGCTTCGATAAAGTGTTGCTGGACCCGGCGCGAGCAGGTGCCGCAGGTGTTATGCAGCAAATTATAAAACTGGAACCTATTCGTATAGTTTATGTATCCTGTAACCCTGCAACGCTGGCTCGGGATAGCGAAGCGTTATTAAAAGCAGGATATACCATTGCGCGACTGGCGATGCTGGATATGTTCCCACACACGGGACATCTGGAATCGATGGTACTTTTCTCGCGCGTTAAATAGTTACGATTTGCCGATTTCGGCAGGTCTGGTCCCTAAAGGAGAGGACAATGGTTGCGGTAAGAAGTGCACATATCAATAAGGCTGGTGAATTTGATCCGGAAAAATGGATCGCAAGTCTGGGTATTACCAGCCAGAAGTCGTGTGAGTGCTTAGCCGAAACCTGGGCGTATTGTCTGCAGCAGACGCAGGGGCATCCGGATGCCAGTCTGTTATTGTGGCGTGGTGTTGAGATGGTGGAGATCCTCTCGACATTAAGTATGGACATTGACACGCTGCGGGCGGCGCTGCTATTCCCTCTGGCCGATGCCAACGTAGTCAGCGAAGATGTGCTGCGTGAGAGCGTCGGTAAGTCTGTCGTTAACCTTATTCACGGCGTGCGTGATATGGCGGCGATCCGCCAGCTGAAAGCGACGCACACTGATTCTGTTTCCTCCGAACAGGTCGATAACGTTCGCCGGATGTTATTGGCGATGGTCGATGATTTTCGCTGCGTGGTCATCAAACTGGCGGAGCGTATTGCTCATCTGCGCGAAGTAAAAGATGCGCCGGAAGATGAACGCGTACTGGCGGCAAAAGAGTGCACCAATATCTACGCGCCATTGGCGAACCGTCTTGGGATTGGGCAACTGAAATGGGAGCTGGAAGATTACTGCTTCCGTTATCTGCACCCGACCGAATACAAACGCATCGCAAAACTGCTGCATGAACGCCGTCTCGACCGCGAACACTATATCGAAGACTTTGTCGGTCATCTGCGCGCTGAGATGAAAGCTGAAGGCGTTAAAGCTGAAGTGTATGGCCGTCCGAAACACATCTACAGCATCTGGCGCAAAATGCAGAAAAAGAACCTCGCCTTCGATGAGCTGTTTGATGTGCGTGCGGTACGTATTGTCGCCGAGCGTTTACAGGATTGTTATGCCGCACTGGGGATAGTGCACACTCACTATCGCCACCTGCCGGATGAGTTTGACGATTATGTCGCTAACCCGAAACCAAACGGTTATCAGTCTATTCATACCGTGGTTCTGGGGCCAGGTGGCAAAACCGTTGAGATCCAAATCCGCACCAAACAGATGCATGAAGATGCAGAGTTGGGTGTTGCTGCGCACTGGAAATATAAAGAGGGCGCGGCAGCTGGCGGCGCACGTTCGGGACATGAAGACCGGATTGCCTGGCTGCGTAAACTGATTGCGTGGCAGGAAGAGATGGCTGATTCCGGCGAAATGCTCGACGAAGTACGCAGCCAGGTCTTTGACGACCGGGTGTATGTCTTTACGCCGAAAGGTGATGTCGTTGATTTACCTGCGGGATCAACGCCGCTGGACTTCGCTTACCACATCCACAGTGATGTCGGACACCGCTGCATCGGGGCAAAAATTGGCGGGCGCATTGTGCCGTTCACCTACCAGCTGCAGATGGGCGACCAGATTGAAATTATCACCCAGAAACAGCCGAACCCCAGCCGTGACTGGTTAAACCCAAACCTCGGTTACGTCACAACCAGCCGTGGGCGTTCGAAAATTCACGCCTGGTTCCGTAAACAGGACCGTGACAAAAACATTCTGGCTGGGCGGCAAATCCTTGACGACGAGCTGGAACATCTGGGGATCAGCCTGAAAGAAGCAGAAAAACATCTGCTGCCGCGTTACAACTTTAATGATGTCGACGAGTTGCTGGCGGCGATTGGTGGCGGGGATATCCGTCTCAATCAGATGGTGAACTTCCTGCAATCGCAATTTAATAAGCCGAGTGCCGAAGAGCAGGACGCCGCCGCGCTGAAGCAACTTCAGCAAAAAAGCTACACGCCGCAAAACCGCAGTAAAGATAACGGTCGCGTGGTAGTCGAAGGTGTTGGCAACCTGATGCACCACATCGCGCGCTGCTGCCAGCCGATTCCTGGAGATGAGATTGTCGGCTTCATTACCCAGGGGCGCGGTATTTCAGTACACCGCGCCGATTGCGAACAACTGGCGGAACTGCGCTCCCATGCGCCAGAACGCATTGTTGACGCGGTATGGGGTGAGAGCTACTCCGCCGGATATTCGCTGGTGGTCCGCGTGGTGGCTAATGATCGTAGTGGGTTGTTACGTGATATCACGACCATTCTCGCCAACGAGAAGGTGAACGTGCTTGGCGTTGCCAGCCGTAGCGACACCAAACAGCAACTGGCGACCATCGACATGACCATTGAGATTTACAACCTGCAAGTGCTGGGGCGCGTGCTGGGTAAACTCAACCAGGTGCCGGATGTTATCGACGCGCGTCGGTTGCACGGGAGTTAGGCCGAAATTTGCTCGTATCTACAATGTAGATTGATATATACTGTATCTACATATGATAGCGGTTTGAGGAAAGGGTTATGATCCACAGTAGCGTAAAGCGTTGGGGAAATTCACCGGCGGTGCGGATCCCGGCTACGTTAATGCAGGCGCTCAATCTGAATATTGATGATGAAGTGAAGATTGACCTGGTGGATGGCAAATTAATTATTGAGCCAGTGCGTAAAGAGCCCGTATTTACGCTTGCTGAACTGGTCAACGACATCACGCCGGAAAACCTCCACGAGAATATCGACTGGGGAGAGCCGAAAGATAAGGAAGTCTGGTAATGGTAAGCCGATACGTACCCGATATGGGCGATCTGATTTGGGTTGATTTTGACCCGACAAAAGGTAGCGAGCAAGCCGGACATCGTCCGGCTGTTGTCCTGAGTCCGTTCATGTACAACAACAAAACAGGTATGTGTCTGTGTGTTCCTTGTACAACGCAATCAAAAGGATATCCGTTCGAAGTTGTTTTATCCGGTCAGGAACGTGATGGCGTAGCGTTAGCTGATCAAGTAAAAAGTATCGCCTGGCGGGCAAGAGGAGCAACGAAGAAAGGAACGGTTGTCCCAGAGGAATTACAACTCATTAAAGCCAAAATTAACGTACTGATTGGGTAGTGTTACTAACTCACTTCTATTCTGGTCACAGGTTTCCACCTGACAGACCCGCAATTTTCAGGACATTCTAATGAATCAAATCGACCGTTTGCTCACTATTATGCAGCGCCTGCGCGATCCGGAAAACGGCTGCCCGTGGGATAAAGAGCAGACATTTGCCACCATTGCGCCTTACACCCTTGAAGAAACCTACGAAGTGCTGGACGCCATCGCCCGTGAAGATTTTGACGATCTGCGCGGTGAACTGGGCGATCTGCTATTCCAGGTGGTGTTTTACGCGCAAATGGCTCAGGAAGAAGGGCGCTTTGACTTTAATGATATTTGCGCTGCTATTAGCGATAAATTAGAGCGTCGCCATCCGCATGTTTTTGCTGATAGTTCTGCCGAAAACAGTAGTGAAGTGCTTGCCCGTTGGGAGCAAATCAAAACCGAAGAGCGCGCGCAGAAAGCGCAGCATTCGGCGCTGGACGATATTCCTCGTAGTTTACCGGCTTTAATGCGGGCGCAAAAAATCCAGAAACGTTGCGCCAACGTTGGCTTCGACTGGACGACGCTTGGCCCGGTGGTTGATAAAGTCTACGAAGAGATCGACGAGGTGATGTACGAGGCGCGGCAGGCTGTTGTCGACCAGGCTAAACTGGAGGAGGAAATGGGGGACCTGCTGTTTGCCACGGTTAATCTGGCTCGCCATTTAGGGACGAAAGCAGAAATCGCATTGCAAAAAGCGAACGAAAAATTCGAGCGTCGTTTTCGCGAAGTGGAGCGTATTGTTGCCGCGCGTGAACTGGAAATGACAGGTGTTGACCTCGAAACAATGGAAGAAGTCTGGCAACAGGTAAAATGGCAGGAAATTGATCTCTAAGGGAATTACGCGGTCAAGCGCCATTTGTGTCATTTTTTAAATGACAAGCGCTTGATTTGCGTCAAAAACATTTACCCCAAAGGGGCTATTTTCTCACTCCTGATTTCAATAGTGCGCTGGCGAAGAGGAGGGATAATGAAAGTTTGTGGCACAGGTCATGTTCGGGTATACTGCTTTCCCGTCTTGGTTATTCCATCGTCTTTTCAACCTAACTTCTCAGGTTCAGCATGACAACGAACTATATTTTTGTGACCGGCGGGGTCGTATCCTCTCTGGGTAAAGGCATTGCCGCAGCCTCCCTCGCAGCCATTCTTGAAGCCCGTGGCCTCAATGTGACCATCATGAAACTGGATCCGTACATCAACGTCGATCCAGGTACTATGAGCCCAATCCAACACGGGGAAGTGTTCGTTACTGAAGACGGCGCTGAAACCGACCTGGACCTGGGGCACTACGAGCGTTTCATTCGTACCAAAATGAGCCGCCGCAACAACTTCACCACGGGTCGTATCTACTCTGACGTTCTGCGTAAAGAACGCCGCGGCGACTACCTCGGCGCAACCGTACAGGTTATTCCGCACATCACAAACGCTATCAAAGAGCGTGTGCTGGAAGGCGGCGAAGGTCATGACGTAGTACTGGTCGAAATCGGCGGTACTGTAGGTGATATCGAATCCCTGCCGTTCCTCGAAGCGATTCGCCAGATGGCTGTTGAAATTGGTCGTGAGCACACTCTGTTTATGCACCTGACGCTGGTGCCGTATATGGCGGCGTCTGGTGAAGTCAAAACCAAACCGACTCAGCACTCTGTAAAAGAGCTGCTCTCCATCGGTATCCAGCCTGACATCCTGATTTGTCGTTCAGATCGCGCCGTTCCGGCGAACGAACGTGCGAAGATTGCATTGTTCTGTAATGTTCCGGAAAAAGCGGTTATTTCTCTGAAAGACGTCGATTCCATCTATAAAATTCCGGGCCTGTTGAAATCTCAGGGGCTGGACGATTATATTTGTAAACGATTCAGCTTAAACTGCCCGGAAGCGAATCTTTCCGAATGGGAACAGGTTATCTTCGAAGAAGCGAACCCGGTAAGTGAAGTCACCATCGGTATGGTCGGCAAGTACATTGAACTGCCGGATGCTTATAAATCAGTGATCGAAGCACTGAAACACGGTGGGCTGAAGAATCGTGTCAGCGTCAACATCAAACTGATCGATTCACAAGATGTTGAAACGCGCGGCGTTGAAATCCTTAAAGGTCTGGACGCAATCCTCGTACCTGGCGGTTTCGGCTATCGTGGCGTAGAAGGCATGATTACGACCGCGCGTTTTGCGCGTGAGAACAATATTCCTTATCTGGGCATTTGCCTGGGTATGCAGGTGGCGTTAATTGATTACGCTCGCCATGTTGCCAACATGGAGAACGCCAACTCTACGGAATTTGTGCCAGACTGTAAGTACCCGGTTGTGGCGCTGATTACCGAGTGGCGCGATGAAAACGGCAACGTTGAAGTTCGTAGCGAGAAGAGCGATCTCGGCGGTACCATGCGTCTCGGCGCACAGCAGTGCCAGTTGGTTGACGATAGCCTGGTTCGCCAGCTGTACAATGCGCCGACAATTGTTGAGCGTCATCGTCACCGTTACGAAGTCAACAACATGCTGTTGAAACAGATTGAAGATGCAGGTCTGCGCGTTGCGGGCCGTTCCGGGGATGATCAGTTGGTCGAGATCATCGAAGTTCCGAATCACCCGTGGTTCGTGGCTTGCCAGTTCCATCCGGAGTTTACTTCTACTCCACGTGATGGTCACCCGCTGTTTGCAGGCTTTGTGAAAGCCGCCAGCGAGTTCCAGAAACGTCAGGCGAAGTAAGTAAAAAAGTTAGAACGGCAACGCGTACCCTGGGTACGCGTTGTTTGTCTGGAGTTTCAGTTTAACTAGTGACTTGAGGAAAACCTAATGTCCAAAATCGTAAAAATCATCGGTCGTGAAATCATCGACTCCCGTGGTAACCCGACTGTTGAAGCCGAAGTACATCTGGAGGGTGGTTTCGTCGGTATGGCAGCTGCTCCGTCAGGTGCTTCTACTGGTTCCCGTGAAGCTCTGGAACTGCGCGATGGCGACAAATCCCGTTTCCTGGGTAAAGGCGTAACCAAAGCTGTTGCTGCGGTAAACGGCCCGATCGCTCAGGCACTGATTGGCAAAGATGCTAAAGATCAGGCTGGCATTGACAAGATCATGATCGACCTGGACGGCACCGAAAACAAATCCAAATTCGGCGCGAACGCAATCCTGGCTGTATCTCTGGCTAACGCCAAAGCTGCTGCTGCCGCTAAAGGGATGCCTCTGTATGAGCACATCGCTGAACTGAACGGCACTCCGGGCAAATACTCCATGCCGGTTCCGATGATGAACATCATCAACGGTGGTGAGCACGCTGACAACAACGTTGATATCCAGGAATTCATGATTCAGCCGGTTGGCGCGAAAACTGTGAAAGAAGCCATCCGCATGGGTTCTGAAGTTTTCCATCACCTGGCAAAAGTTCTGAAAGCGAAAGGCATGAACACTGCAGTTGGTGACGAAGGTGGCTATGCGCCGAACCTGGGTTCCAACGCTGAAGCTCTGGCTGTTATCGCTGAAGCTGTTAAAGCTGCTGGTTATGAACTGGGCAAAGACATCACTCTGGCGATGGACTGCGCAGCTTCTGAATTCTACAAAGACGGTAAATACGTTCTGGCTGGCGAAGGCAACAAAGCTTTCACCTCTGAAGAATTCACTCACTTCCTGGAAGAACTGACCAAACAGTATCCGATCGTATCTATCGAAGACGGTCTGGACGAATCTGACTGGGACGGTTTCGCATACCAGACCAAAGTTCTGGGCGACAAAATCCAGCTGGTTGGTGACGACCTGTTCGTAACCAACACCAAGATCCTGAAAGAAGGTATCGAAAAAGGTATCGCTAACTCCATCCTGATCAAATTCAACCAGATCGGTTCTCTGACCGAAACTCTGGCTGCAATCAAGATGGCGAAAGACGCTGGCTAC
>ENA-UERG01000652-UERG01000652.1-human-gut-metagenome-genome-assembly--contig:-NODE-652-length-33024-cov-31.637084_pt1 | contig 33024 bp, 33 predicted proteins | sample MGYA00242954_ERZ507954 | MGnify/ENA primary metagenome ERZ507954 (study PRJEB26167, sample SAMN06115478) | human gut metagenome | host: Homo sapiens | place: China:Sichuan | collected 2015-01-21... | reverse complement strand
GTCTGTTTCTGAAAGCAGCGGAAATCTGCGATATCAGGCGTTCCGGACGGCATCTGAGGTACTGAAGACCGCCTGCGGTTTCATGATATTTTTCCAGTCGCCTGTGAGGAACAGCAGGCAGAAATTCAACGCCGTTAAGCTGTTTCAAATCCTCGTTCCAATCTTTATTAGTAGACAGAATCCGCTTGATATCGGCATATCCGCTGTCGGACAGTATATCTTTCAGCCTGTCCGCAGCGTCGATTCCGCCCTCATCGTTGTCGGTGCAAATCATGATTTCAGACAGATTTGAATGTCCTTTCAATGCCGTTAAAACAGCATTTTCATACACGCCGTTCATGGCTATATAGCTGTGTTTCTGCCAGTTTTCGGGATTCAAAGTAAGGTACGAAAGCATATCTATCGGAGCTTCAAATATGAACAATTTTCCCGATTCGCCAAAGTGGGCAAAACTGTATTTTGTGTCCGAACCCTCGACGGTCTGCCGGAACGATTTCCCGAAAGTTGACGTTGAACGCTTGTGTGCCTGACTTGGAACTCCGTTTTCATCAAGTCCCACAAACACTGCATTGTGATGCTCCTTATCCTCGTAAAGAGTGCGGTTTTTCGCAAAATATCCGATAATTTCGGGATTTATGAACCGCTGTTTAATCAGGTAAGCATACACCCTGTGCATATTTTCATTGGCTTCGGGAAGTCGGAAATTCCTCGGTTTTTCCGCCTCTTCAGCCATTTTCGGAGGACTTCGCTGCAGCGGTTCAACCGAGTATCCAAGAAGTTCCTGAACCGCCGTCGGAAAGTCCATATTGTAAAAATACTGCATGAATTTTATCGCTCCGCCGCCGACCTGATTTTTGTGGTCAAACCACCTTGAACCCGACATTGTTATGCTGTCATGCCTGCCCGAACCGTCGCTGTAAATTAGCTTGTATTCACGTCCTGTACGTTCAAGTTTTTCACCTCGAATTCGCAGAAAATCCGCCAGTTCTACGCTGTTTGCCGTTATTTTTTGTTCTTCTGTAAATGGAATATATGGCAATGTTTTCACCCCCGTACATAAAAAAGTCCGTTTCTGATAAATACCGGAAACGGACTCATATTATTTAAAAGCAAATATTAAACGGCGCTTTTCGTATTCTTATTGCACTTATTTGCGGAGGAATACTCATAGTCATTGCGCCATTGTGAAAAATAATTATTCTGTCACCAACACGAAAATTGCAGTTACAGCGTGTATTTACAACAATTTCCTGATCTGTTTTGCTGTCACGGACAAGAAGTCTCTTATCGCTGATTTCCAGAATCACTGCACACATTGTCATCATAAATATCACCTCGGATTTTTATTCCTATGAATATATTATGCTGCGGTCAATTTTTAGTGATTATCAGATATTTACAATATTCCAGATATACAGCGGAGCAGTCAGCGTAAAGATAAGACAGCCGAACAGAATTGCTGCAGGAGTCCACTCCATTTGTCCATGTTTTCGATAATCCATATATGCGCACCCGATCTTGACAAACAGCAGAATCGCCAGTATTACGTCGATTACTGGAAATATGACGTTGTTGGTAACGGTCTTGATCTGACTTTTTGCGGAATTCCATGTACCCTCAACAGCTCCGGCAACATCGCCCTCAGCGTGTGCGGAAACTGCCGCAAAATTGAGGAAAGTCACGAGTGATGCAAGCTCGCAGACAAGCGCTTTTTTAATGTTTTTCTTCAAAATATCAGCCTCCATTCATTTCAATAAGTTTACCCGTAAGGATAGTTCTTGCATTTTCAAATTCATATGAACAGGTGGACAGCGAAATAAAGCGGTCATCTTCAGAAAAATCGGTATCTCTGAATACTGCCGACTTGTCTGCAATATGCGGAATCCACTGAGAAACAGACATAGAACCGTCATACAATTCATCGTTCATATCCGCCTTCGCACAAGAGAAAAAATCGATCCTGTACACAGTTTCGGGAGTTGCAAGCCAGCCGTACCTATGACTGTCAAAGTACGCAGAATCGGCAAATTTAAGCACTCCTGCGAACATCGAGCCGTTCTTCATGTTGTGACCGTAGACGATATTTATGGGATTCATAAATCTGTTTTCGCAGCGATAATCGAGGAAAATCGAGCCTGATTTCAAGCTGCTGCCGTCATAGGAATGATGCAAATAGAAGTCATTGTCTCCGCCCTGCATTATCGGATAATTTACCGCAGAATCAGAGATATACAGCCATCCTACAGCGTCGGGATATGCGTTATTCAGCGACTGTGCTGAGTCGATAAGACTTTGACGGACATCATCGGGGAGAGCATCTGAAACCGCAGTATTCTGCGATATTTCGGCGTTTACAGCCGTTTGTGTGCTTTTTGCTTGAAGTACCTCCGCAGTTGTTGCTTCTGCAATTAAATCGCTTGTAATGTCGTCAAGCGTCCCCTGCGAAACCGTTATCGGGCGAAACGGTTTAAGGTCGTTTTCAGAAATATTCTGAGCAATATCGTCCTTAAAATAGAGAATTGCGCCTCCTAAAAGGAGGGCGGCTGAGACAGCCGCCATGATTCCGAATTTAATTTTCTTAGTCATCTTCCTCGTTCCTTTCGATAAAATCGGGGCAGAGTTCAGCGTATTTTCGCTCGATCTCAGCAGCTTCATTTTTCCTTTTTCTGCCGATAATTGAGGCAAAAGTCAGACCACAAAGTCCCGCGATGAGCATAATAAGTCCTACAGGATTTCTGCCTGCATCGCCCGTAGGAGGAGACGAGGGAGTCCACGGCGTTTCGGGGATTTTCACAGCCTCGTCCACCATAACAATAAGGGGATTGCCGTCCTCGGAAATTGCCGTAGTTTCGGCCCCGAAGTCCTATTTTACGGGGCTTCGGGGAGGATTTTTATGCTCTTTTGTGTTTTACCGGACAGCAATAAAAGAGTATAAAGGAGAGAATGGCAATGTTAACCCAAAAAGTAAGCGGGCAAAAAGAGTTCAAGAAATCTTACAAAAGGCAGATAGTGTATTTGACAAAAGAGATAAGACGGACTTACAGAATTGGCTTCTTCATACTACAGGAAAGGAACTTGATTCTCGTTTTTGCAAATTGTTAGACAACCTTAAGGGGTTACTACCCGATGAACTTAACAAGGATTTTGCAACAAAAGCAGTAAAAACCAGAAACAACATTACTCACCCGAATTCTAATGATGAGAATTCTTTTGATAAAAGCCAATACGAAGAAGTTGCTTATAAATTAACAAAAATCATTCGTGCTTTTATGCTGAAAGAAATTGGTGTCAAAGAAGACATCATTAAAGATATCATAAAATTCTAGCAAGAAAGAAGGATTATCCTTCTTTCTTGTTATTTAGAAAACTTGATTTAATCTTCTTGGAACATTTACTATTTCTTGTAAATCTTTAAATTTCAACAAATATACAAAAATATTCTTGTAAAATTCACATTTTCCTTGTAAAACTCAACATTTTAACTAAAGTACAAGAACACAAAGAAAGCAAGACTACAAAACTACTAGAGCCACTTTCGATATCCACAATACCCTAATAATATTACAAGGAATACAGACATTCCTATCATAAGCCAAGTACATTTCCACAATTCTGCAGAATGTATAAGTTGATAATTTGCCAAAAATACTATACCCCAATAAGTAATACTACAAAGAAATACGCTCAACAAACAATAAGCGACAGGAATCGACCGATTTTATTCGGTTTGCTTTTTGACGGTGCCCACTATTGTAATAATTGGTCGCTTTCGCTATGAATTCTGTTGAATTACGACGAATTTAAAACTATTACGACGAATTTTCGACAGAAGTATGTGATTTTCGTCGAATTTCGACTGTTTTTCACAGAAGAAACTAATTCCGTCCATCGGTTTTTATCAGTTTTAGCGGACAGCAATAAAATGTTAAACATTTTTTATGGTAGCCTTCACTTTTCTGTATAAACAACCTTCTATTTCATATATTCGTATATGAAGATTGGGAAAGAGTTTAATATGGCAACACTTCTATTAGGTTTGACATAGAGCAGTATTTGCTTTTCGAATATTGATAACTGATTGATTACTGACTTCTCTAAAGGCATCGTATTTACTCCTGCTATAAGCAAGTTAGCTTTACTGACATTCATCTGTTTAAGATATTGCCAATTGTCTTTCACCTTCATATATTTTTCTTTGGTCGGCGTTTCGCCATCCTTGAACAATATGTGGTCGAGATTGTTGTATGCCGAAAAATCACGAGCCAGACGTTTGAAGTCCTTAGACTCTTCTCTGCTTACTACATAGTTTGCATAATCAGTGTCGGGAAGTTCTTTGGTATAGCGGATGGACTCAATCATCGGGTAGTTGATGTAGAGTTTTCCGTTCTCGGTTTCGTCTGCAAACAACGTCAGCATCTCTTCTACTCTTCGATTGATCTCTTCAAGCGAAAGGTGTGAGTTTTGGAAGTCATAGTCGAAAAATAGGAATATTTCCGAAATGTCTGAACTTCTGATGCCGTTCAAGGTGGAGTCGCCTCTTGCTGCCAAACGTTCTCGCATGACGGAAACAACATCTCCACCATCTTCATATTCCTTCAGCTCATTGTAAAGATCGTATATGTTGTTCCCGAAAGAACAAATGATATTGTCATTCACCTTCGGGAAATAGAGTCTTTCCAATGTTCTATACAGGCGCGGCTCACGCTCATCGCCTTCAAATATAAATAGAATCATAAGCCAAAAGTTCCGCCTCGATACAGTTTCTCCAAATTATGAGCAAAACGAAGTTCCTTGTCCGTCAAGTCACAAATAGCCTTTATTTCGTTGTTTCTAAGAATAAAGAAGCAGTCTGGACGAAGCAAGTCATTAGAAAGAAGGAAGGTGTCGTGGGTGGTTACGAACACCTGGTTGTTGCCTTCAAACAATCGCTTGCAAATTTTATAGGAAAGTTCGTGATGGTAGAAAGCATCAAACTCGTCGATGAAGACGAACGAAGCGTTGTCCATCTCTTTCAGCCAATAATACTGCAACTCCAGATTCCTTGTGCCGGTGGATGCAACCCATTGGAACGGAATTCTCACACCGTTCATCATGCAGAAGAGAATGTTATCGCCCTGTGTGTTAGGTGCAAACTCATACTCTTGACCGCTTACTTCTTTCAAATAAGCAGCAAAGTCGTCAGCAAGGTTGTTTTTTACGATATACTCTTCCACGTTGCTGCCACCTTCTTTCAATCCAATGAATTCGCGATAATCGAGACTTCTGAAGAACAGCATATTCTCTACGAAATCACGGAGTTGCAGCAAGGCATGGTCTTTGGAAAGTGGTACAGAACCTAACAGATAGTTTACTATAGAAATATTGTTGCCACTGTCTTTAAGATTCTGGATGGCAACGGCTGTCAAGCCAAAATCTTCGGAAATTGCAAGTTCTTTTTTGTCTTTAACAAGAACTTCTTTGTTGTCAATAGTCAGCTTTTCGCTAATAATATCGCCTTTAAGTTCCGATGCCACTTTACTGTAATTGTATACAACCACATGCCCGTCGAAAGCAAAGGTGTAATCGAATTCAACGGGCTCGTTGTGGCATGATGCACAAGCATAGTTAAGATAGTAATCAGGCTTATTCCACTTGTGAGAAAGATGGTTTGCGATATCGAATATTGCCAATCCGAAATTTGACTTACCGGCTCCATTCGGTCCGTAGATAATGCCATTCTTTATAATGCCATTACGTACAGCATCATTATTGAACGTATAATTGCTTGGATGAGACAAGTCCCACTCGATACGATTCTTAAACCCTCTATAGTTCTTAACTGCGAATTTCGTTAACATGACAATATTTATTAGTTAATTATCTTGTCAACAAAGATACATAAAAATGTGTTGTCCGTAAAAAAACTACGGCGTGAATTGCGTTCTTATACTGATATTTAACATTTATAATCGCTTTTTATCGTTTTTACGTCTAAAAATTACGGATTAAGCATGAACTTGTATAGATACAAAAAAACGTAGCGGAGACTCTCCGCTACGTTTTTATTTATAGTAAATGTCAATAGTTTGCTATTGCAGATGTAGCGATGTCGATATTTTGACACCTCACCATCTCAACTTTCTGAAGTCCTGAAGTAGGGCTATAGAAATTAGTCTTCTAATGCACCGATAATCTCACTTACAGAAGAGCAACCGTGATTGTCGAGCCAATTGTTGATGCCGTCGCGCACCTTGATGGTCACGGTGGGGTCGAGGAAGTTGGCGGTGCCAATCTCAATGGCTGTTGCGCCAGCCATGAGGAACTCGATGGCGTCCTCGGCGGTGCAGATGCCGCCAAGACCTACTACCGGAATCTTCACAGCCTTAGCCACCTGCCATACCATGCGCACGGCAACCGGCTTGACAGCCGGACCGCTCAGTCCGCCGGTGTTGATGCTGAGCATCGGGCGGCGGCGCTCGATGTCGATAGCCATGCCCATGAGTGTGTTGATGAGCGACACGCTGTCAGCTCCCTCTGCCTCTACAGCTTTTGCAATCTCGGTTACATCGGTCACGTTCGGCGAGAGCTTCACGATGATGGGCTTGTTGTAGCGTTCGCGTACGGCACGCACCACGCTGGCAGCGCCCGTTGTGGTTACGCCGAAAGCCATGCCACCCTGCTTCACGTTAGGGCAGGAGATGTTCAGCTCGATTGCCGGGATGTTCTCCAGTTCGTTGATGCGTGCAGCGCACTCGGCGTAGTCGTCTGGCGACGAACCGCTCACGTTGACGATCATGTTTGTGTCAATGTCCTTTATCTGCGGATAGATGTTGCGGCAGAAATAGTCGACACCCTTGTTCTGGAGGCCCACGCAGTTGAGCATACCCTGCGGCGTCTCAGCCATGCGCGGATAGTCGTTGCCCTCGCGTGGGTTGAGTGTGGTGCCCTTAACGATGATGCCACCAATCTCTTCGAGCGGCACGAAGTCGGCGAACTCCAGACCGTATCCGAATGTTCCCGATGCGGTCATTACTGGGTTTTTCAGTTTCAGACCGCCAATCTTTACACTTAAATCTGCCATGTCAGTTTCTTTATATTCATTACCGGACCTTCCTTACATACACACTTGTTGCCTTCCACTGTCTTCTCTACGCAGCAGAGACATGCTCCGACGCCGCACGCCATCTTGTTCTCGAGCGATACTTCGCACTCGATGTCGTTCTTGAAGGCGTAGCGAGCTACAGCCATCATCATCGGCTTCGGTCCGCAGGTAGAGATGCGGTCGAAGTGCTCCTGAGCCAGTACGGAATGGTTGGTTACAAAGCCTTTTTCGCCTTCGGATCCGTCCTCGGTGGTGATGAGTACGCGTCCTACCTGCTCGAAGAGTTCGCGCTCCAGCACGTCCTTAGCCGAGCGTGCGCCGAGCAGGAACGTCGGTTCGCCGCCCATCGCCTTGATGAGCTTGCCGAAGTAGAGCAGCGGAGCCACGCCCACGCCGCCACCTACGAGCAGCACCTTCTGTGTACTGTCTGTAGGCATCGTGAATGAGTTGCCGAGTGGCAGCACGCAGTTGAGGCGGTCGCCTTTCTGCAGCTTCTGCAGCTGGCGTGTGCCGTCGCCCACGGCAGCCACGAGGAGCCAAAGCTCGTTGTGGTCGTAGTCGACATTGTTGATAGAGATAGGGCGGCGTAGGAATGTAGACGGCGAATTGTCTACGCGCACCTCTACGAACTGACCCGGAAGCATCTCGGGCAGCGGTTTGTCATCGGTGAGCTTGATGAGCACGTGCTTGTCGCTCAGAGCTTCAACGCTGTTGACCGTAAGGTCGAGTATGTACTTTTTCATTTATTTTTGTTTGTCTTGTTGCTTTGTGACAGTATATATTTAGAGGTGTCGCTTAATCTAACGTGCAAAGGTAATAAAAAAGTAAAAGAGTAAAAAAGTAAAAGAGTAAAAAAGTAAAAGAACGTTTGTATGTGTCAATTCTGTCACTCTCGGTCTGTCATATTTGTCATGTGCTGTAACTCGATAGTGCTTTGGCACGCTTTTGGCTATATTCTTAACGAAAGTGGACGGCAGATGAGCCGTCGCAACAATCAATAGTAAATATAAAAAAAACTTAAAGCATAAGAATTATGAACATTAAACCATTAGCAGACAGAGTACTCGTACTCCCTGCACAGGCAGAAGAAAAAGTCGGTGGAATCATCATTCCTGATACAGCAAAAGAGAAACCGCAGCACGGTACAATCGTTGCAGCAGGTAACGGCACAAAGGACGAGGAGATGGTTCTGAAAGAAGGTGACGAAGTGCTCTACGGCAAGTATTCTGGTACAGAGCTTGAGGTTGAAGGCACAAAGTATCTCATCATGCGTCAGAGTGATGTGCTCGCTGTTGTTCAGAAATAAAAATTAATAACTAATAATTAATAATTAAAGAAATGGCTAAAGATATTAAATACAATATGGATGCACGCGACCTGTTGAAGAACGGTGTCGACAAGTTGGCTAACGCAGTAAAGGTAACACTCGGTCCGAAAGGTCGCAACGTGGTTATCGAGAAGAAGTTCGGTGCTCCGCAGATTACAAAGGACGGTGTGACCGTAGCTAAGGAAGTGGAGCTCGAGGACAAGTTCGAGAATACTGGCGCACAGCTTGTTAAGAGCGTGGCAAGCAAGACCGGCGACGACGCAGGCGACGGTACAACAACCGCAACAATCCTCACTCAGGCTATCGTAACCGAGGGTTTGAAGAACGTAACCGCAGGTGCTAACCCGATGGACCTGAAGCGTGGTATCGACAAGGCAGTAGCTGCTGTCGTAGCACACATCAAGGCAAACGCAGAGATCGTTGGCGACAACTACGACAAGATTGAGCAGGTAGCAACCGTTTCTGCTAACAACGACCCAGAGATTGGTAAGCTTCTGGCTGACGCAATGCGCAAGGTGTCTAAGGACGGCGTTATCACCATCGAGGAGAGCAAGAGCCGCGATACAAACATCGGCGTAACAGAAGGTATGCAGTTCGACCGTGGCTATCTGAGTGCTTACTTCGTAACCGACTCTGAGAAGATGGAGTGCGTTATGGACAACCCGTACATCCTTATCTACGATAAGAAGATCAGCAGCGTTAAGGACTTGCTGCCTATCTTGCAGCCGGCTGCAGAGAGCGGACGCCCGATGCTCATCATCGCTGAGGACGTAGACTCTGAGGCACTCACCACACTCGTTGTGAACCGTCTGCGTGCAGGCTTGAAGATCTGCGCTGTGAAGGCTCCTGGCTTCGGCGACCGTCGTAAGGCAATGCTCGAGGATATCGCTACTCTGACCGGTGGCGTTGTAATCAGCGAGGAGAAGGGCTTGAGCCTCGACAAGGCTACACTCGACCTCTGCGGTTCATGCGAGAAGGCTACCGTTTCTAAGGACGACACCACTATCGTAGGCGGCTGCGGACAGAAGAATCTCATCGCTGACCGTGTTGCTCTTATCAAGAATGAGATTGCAAACACAAAGAGTGCTTACGACAAGGAGAAGTTGCAGGAGCGTCTTGCAAAGCTCGCCGGTGGCGTAGCCGTTCTCTACGTAGGTGCTAACAGCGAGGTAGAGATGAAGGAGAAGAAGGATCGCGTTGACGACGCTCTCTGCGCTACACGTGCAGCAATGGAGGAAGGCGTTGTCGTTGGTGGCGGCACAACATACATCCGCGCTCAGAAGGAACTTGCAGAGCTCAAGGGCGAGAACGCTGATGAGCAGACAGGTATCAACATCGTGCGTCGTGCTATCGAGGAGCCGCTTCGCCAGATTGTGAAGAACGCCGGTGGCGAGGGTGCTGTTGTCGTTCAGAAGGTTCGCGAGGGCGAAGGCGACTTCGGCTACAATGCTCGTAAGGACGCTTACGAAGACCTCCGCGCAGCAGGTGTCATCGACCCGGCTAAGGTGGAGCGCGTAGCTCTTGAGAACGCTGCTTCTATCGCAGGCATGTTCCTCACAACCGAGTGCATCATCTGCGACAAGCCAGAGGAGAAGGCTCCGGCTATGCCGATGGGCAACCCGGGCATGGGTGGCATGATGTAATCAGACCGAATTCACATATTGAATAAAACACAGAAAGAGTTCCTATTCCGCAGTGGAGTAGGGACTCTTTTTTTTGTTTCTCCTTCGTTTAATATGCCATTACTTTCTTGTTTAATCTATGTTAATTAGCCTAATAAACAATAACTTTGTTGTATATTTGTAGATGGTTCCTACATTTAATGATTTTGTTCGACAGATGAGAACCTAATGTAATAAACAAGTAATAAAATGGTGAATAAGAACTCTATAAAACTTTTTGGCGGCGATAAGATTCGTGCCATCTGGAACGATGAACAGGAAAAGTGGTATTTCTCTGTTGTTGATGTCGTGGCGGTATTGACGGAAAGTCCTAATCCGCAAACATATTGGAGAGTCCTTAAAAAGCGACTTAAGGATGAGGGAAATGAAACCGTTACAAATTGTAACGGTTTGAAAATGCCTGCTGCTGACGGAAAGATGCGCTTAACAGATGTTGCTGATACAGAGCAACTTTTGCGTATCATTCAGTCTGTGCCTTCACCAAAGGCTGAGCCGTTTAAGATGTGGCTTGCTAAAGTTGGAACAGCCCGACTTGATCAGATGCAGGACCCAGAACTGAGCATTCAGCAGGCCATGATAGACTATAAGCGATTGGGATATTCAGACAATTGGATCAACCAGCGATTGAAAAGCATTGAGATACGCAAGGACTTGACCGACCAATGGAAACTCCATAATGTAGAAGAAGGAGTGCAGTATGCTACTTTGACCGACATCATCTATCAGTCATGGGCTGGTAGGACATCAAAGGAATACAAGAAGTTGAAAGGCTTGAAGAAGGAAAATCTTCGTGATAACATGACTAACGAGGAACTTGTGCTGAATATGCTTGCAGAACTTTCTGCAACGAGTATAACCAAAGCAAAGAATCCTCAGACTTTAGACGAAAACAAAACTTGTGCAAAAGAAGGTGGTGATGTGGCTCGTGTAGCAAGAGAACAATTGGAATCGAAGACAGGGCGATCGGTTGTTTCTCCCCTCTCAGCCAAAAGATTCTTTGAGGCTCAACAGCCCGAAGGAGAATTGGACGACAAAAGTGCTTGTGGCGAGGAGCAAGATAAATAATGTATACAAAATGACACTCCACCTTGAAAGCATTGCTTTCTGAGGTAGAGTGTCAAATCCGATGTGGTCGGAACTTTAATATATCGTTAAGGTTCCATTTTGTCTTCTTTTACTTGTTTTGATTATATTTCTTCAACAATCTCTGCGAGAGCCTTGCGCTTCTTTTCGGTGCGCGGACAATCCTCGGCGATGTGTCCGACGGGGATGATAGCTACAGCTTCGAAGTCGGCAGAGGGGAAGAGACGACTCATTACGTCGGTATCGAAGTTGCACACCCAGCAGGTGCCGAGGTTGCGCTCCGTAGCGGCGAGGCACAGATGCTCGGTAGCTATAGCCACGTCGATGTCGCCGTGCTGCTTGTCGTCGTAGCGGCGTGTCCAGCACTCGCTGTTGTTCTTCATGCACACGATGTAGAGCGGAGCAGTGCGGAACCAATCGCGGTCGTACGCCTGCCAGAGCTGTTCCTTAGCCTCCTTGCTGCGCACGACGACAAACTTCCACGGCTGACGGTTGACAGCTGACGGAGCCAATCGCACGCACTCAAGGATGTATGCTAAGTCGTCGTCGCTTACCGCCTCGTCAGTATATTTGCGAGCCGAGAAGCGGGTTTGTGATAATTCGAGAATATTCATACGTTCGGCTTACTTCTTTGTCAGCACATACAGCTTGGCTGTTTCGCCCTCAGGCTCATTGCCGAGCGAGTCGGTCATAATTACGCTGCTGTTGTCCTTAACCTTGTAGAAGGTGTGCTCGCCGCTTGAGGGGCGAACAAGCATCAGTACGCTGTTGTTGAGAACCTCCAGCACGCCGCTTGCCTCGTCGTGACCATCCTTGCGGTCGATGTAGTCCTGCTGCAGCTGATATGTGCTATCGGCGTTGATAGTGAGCACGGTCTTGATGCCCGGGCAGTCGGCTGCAGGCAGTGTGCCCTCGTATGTGCCGGCAACGGCAGCGAGGTCTACGCTTTCGGCAGCTGTTGTGTCAGTTACGCTTGTCGAATCGGTGTTCGCTTCGTTCTGTGCGGTGTTCTTGCCATTGCAAGACACCATCAATGCTGCAGCCAAGAGTGCAGCGTACATAAGATTTCTTTTCATATCTTTTTTTGCTTATCATTATTTGTGGCGCAAAATTACGTATTTATAATCAGATACTATCTGTTGGTGTTTTTAAAAGTTCTAAAAAGATATTAGGGAATGGAAAATTCCCCAAGCGCCGACTCTTGCAGAAAATAGAGCAAGGCGAAAGAAACATACTTGCCATACCGTTGCTTACATATATAAATAAGGCGTAAATAACTAAAAAGCAACATTATTCACAAATAAAAAAGTTAGCATTATGGCAACAGTAAAAGTAAAGTTTCGTGCATCCTCGGTGCCTGGAAAGGAAGGCACATTGTATTATCACCTTATCCATCAGCGCAGTCTGCGCTGGATTAGTACCGACTATCATGTCTTTCCAGAGGAGTGGAACGACAAGAAGTCGGCTATCATTGTTTCTAACCGCAACAACCGACAGGCACATCTACAGCTAATCCAGTCGCAGACAGATTGGGAGGTGAAGCAGATGCAGCGTATCATCCGTGATAAGGATGCAGAGGGCATCTCTTATACTATTGACGACATAGCCAAGGAGATACAGCAACTGCCATCGAGCCTAAGCGTTTTTGCTTTCTTTCGCCAGCAGATAGTCAAGAAAGAACAAATGCAGTGCATCGGCACCAAGAGTAACTATGTCAGTGCTGCCAACCGTTTCATGGAGTTTCGTGGCAATGAAGACCTTACCTTCTCACAAATGACAAGCGAGATGATGGAAATGTATCAGGCATGGCTATGGAACAGAGGTGTCGGACAAAACACCGTAGCGTTCTATCTGCGAACCCTCCGCACCCTCTACAACAAGGCGGTGGAAGCAGGGCAAGCTCCACCAAATGATATCTTTTCTCACGTGCAGACCGCTAACGTGAGAACTGCCAAACGTGCCATTACTGTCAAGGAGGTTCGCAAGATAGAGAAATTGGACTTGCCAAGAGGTCTCTCCCTTGACAAGGCGCGAGACCTGTTTCTTATCAGTTTCTATCTGCGTGGAATGGCATTTGTAGATATGGCGTTTCTGAAGAAGACAGACTTGAAATGTAGTATGGTAAACTACAACCGTCGCAAGACCCACCAAAACCTCAATATAGAGTGGATGAAACCGATGCAAACCATCATCGACAAATATGCCGAGCAAACCAAGGACTCTCCTTATCTGCTACCCATCCTGACAGGCAAGGAATCCTCTCCATACACCGCATACCGCAAGGTGGAGCACAACACCAACTATAACCTGAAGAAAATTGGTGAGATGGTAGGCTTGAAGATACCGCTCACCACATACGTGGCACGCCATACCTGGGCAAGCATCGCCCTGCACATGAACATACCGATAGCCACCATCAGCGAGGGTATGGGGCACAACTCCTTCAAGACCACACAGATTTACTTACAGTCGTTAGACATGGCAACCATCAACGAAGCCAACGCACGGATTATAAGAAAAATCCGATTAAGCGAGTGCAATGAAAAATAGTATTCAGATTGCTGAGCGTGAGGATTTTATCAAAGGATTTTAAAAGATTTGTAAATAAATGGTAGCATTTACACCATCCCGAAATGATGATGGAAATGTTTAGCAAATTTCACGCTTTCTTCTTATAAAAGAGCGAACTCGCCACAAAAATACGAAAATTAGTTGGATTACATGTCAGATTTTATCATTTTCTGTTAGTCATTCTAAAAAAATCACGCAAATGTTTAGCAAATCTGACTTGGATGATTTCTCCAAGTGGCAGATTTGCACTTGTTTCGGCTATTTTTGCTCTTTTATAAGAAGAAAGTGTAACGAATGTAAAATACATATGCAAAAGCTGTAATGTCTGATACTCATAAATACGATTAAGATTATGCACGACAATAACAAATTGACTAGGCTTTCACAACTATCATGTATGGTTGTAGCTAATTACATAAAGTAGAACAGAATTTATGAAACCGGATGGTACGAATTCTTTTTCTACAGCCGACGAGAAACGTGTTTCTCCAGAGGGCAACCACTTTACTGAGCCAGACGTAAAGACTGGTTCAGAGGTAAAGAAGTGTCTTCAATCGGACGGAACCACATGGTCGTATCTCTTTGTGCATCATAGCAAAGTGAAGGGCATGGAAGCGCAGTTGACCAAAGACGGTAGAACATATTTTGTGCATAAAACTATAAGGTATTTCAAGAGAATGGGCAAGCAGAAAGTGCAGCACAAAGAAATACCGACTGTCAGCGGACTTGTCTTCTTCCAAGGTTTTCCCGAAGAGATACAAACCTATCTTGACAAGAAATTCCCTCGCACTCATCTGTGCAAGAATTGTAGCACAGGCAAAGTGGCAGAAATTAAAGATTCACAGATGCGACCATTCATGCGTGTCAACGAGACAGAGCCTGAACGCATCCGTTTCCTGCTTAAACCATTCCATTACTATGCCCGCAACCGCATCCTGCTCCGTATCACCAGTGGAGAATTGGCAGGATTGGAAGGCTATGTCATCCGCATCAACCGAGATCGTCGTCTTGTGATGGATGTGGGTGGTATCAGCGTTACCATTGCAGGTGTCCATGCCGAGCACTTCGAGGAAGTGGAGCCAAACGGCACATCAATAACAGATACCAATCCATTCTACCAGCGTAATCTGCAAGAGCGAGAAGCCATCATCGACCGCTACTTCCACCCAGTGAAAACAGCTAATGAGGTCGCTGTCCAAGCCGAAAACATCGACTACCTGCGAGAATATGTGTTGGCAGAGTTGGCACAAAAACGCATGGACATCAACAAGGCATGGAATACCTATACCTTTATCATCAAGGAGATAGGCTACTACTATGTCCCATTTATCGAGCAATTCAAGGAAAACCTTGACCCCATCATGCGTGAAGGAGGCAAGGTACTCCAAGAAATGGAACGGATTATCAAAAGTCCTTATATCAGTCCTAACGACAAGACCAGATACGAAAATGACTATCAGGAGATATTGTCGCAATACGAATATCTGTTCTAAAAAGCAATATTATAGTTTCATTATATCACCCACCATTGCCATGATCAAGGACTTGTGACACAAGATTATGGATGAGGTGAGTGTGAGCGAGGTGCTATAAAAAAAGTAAATCACATGAAAGAAATAAAAGATACTATATATGATTCTGTAAAAAGAATACAGGAGGCAACTCCTGACCATCTGATTGGATTGTCAACAGGTTTTGAAAGACTTGATGAAGTTCTTGGTGGACTTGTTGAAGGTACTCTTGTCACTATAGGAGGACGAACAGGTATGGGCAAAACGGCTTTTGCCTTTAATTTGTTGAGGAATCTTGCAATTGAAAAGAATATTCCTTCGCTGTATATTTCATTAGAGAGTACAGAGCAGTTGTGTACCAATATACTTATTGCATGTACGCTTAACATAAAGTATAGAGGATTGCTTAGTGGTCAACTGGTTGCAGAGGAATGGGAAAAAATGGACAAGGGATTACCTAGAATAGCAAATGCACCAGTTTATCTGGATACAAAATCAACTTACACTATAGATGACATTTGTAAAACTGTCGAAGAATCGGTACAAGAACATCAAGTAAATGTCGTTTTCATCGACTATCTACAATTGATTTTTGCAAAGACAGGGTTCACAGAAAACAGATATCTGGAGTTGAACTATATAACGAGAAAATTAAAAGCCTTGGCAAAAGAGTTCAACATTACGATAGTGTTGCTTTCTCAGTTGAATAGAAATGCAGAGGGCGAAAAGCGTTTGGATCATCGACCAGTTTTGACAGACCTCAGAGATAGCGGAACTATTTGCGATGATAGTGATGTGGTTTGCTTTGTACATAGACCAGAATACTATCATATCTATCAAGACGAAAAAGGTAATGACATGCGTAACAAAGCATTGATAATTGTAGCAAAAAACCGATTAGGTTACATTGGCGATGCTCTTCTCTATACAAACATGCCAACTTTAACATTTTCTCATGATAATCCTTATACGGAGGATGATTTTAAAGGGGCTTTTCCAACAGATACATTAGCTTTTTGATACATATAGAAAATGAGAAATAGAGTTTGGGGAAGTTTAAGTAATTTCGTTTTCAAGGCATACGTGATAGACGCTATGATAATGCGTTATCAGAAATACGATAAACGCATAAATATTTGTTTGGCAATCGTTTCATCAAGTAGTATTGCCGCATGGACAATATGGCAGATAGTACCTCAACTATGGGCAGGCATGATCGCCATAACTCAAGTAATACAAGCTGTCAAGCCCTACTTCCCATATTCAAAATATATAAGGACTTTGAATGAGAAGAGCAAACTTCTTCATGACATAAACAGGCGTTTTGAACGATTGTTTTTCAATATTGACTATAAAGCACTGACAACAGATGAAATTGCCGATCAATATTTCAATTTGAAGGCAGAAGCAGAAAAAGTTTGTTTCTTTGGTGATGATATGAATTGTACACCGCAGAAAAGCGACATAGAATACGCCAACCAAGAAACAGCTGCATATCTTAGAAGTAACTATAATATATAAAAAATAAAAATATTATGAGTAAAATTTCAAATACGGAAAAACCAAGTAGAATTGGTTCTACTTTGAGAAATGGCAGTAGCATTCCTGACTACAAATACACACCACCCCCACCTCCTCCACCATTGGAAAACAAAGAATAAATATCTGTAAGCACACGAGTTAGAGCTTAGTTTAGGAAGAAGTAACTTCGCTGTTAAATTTAAAACATTTGATTATGTACAGCAGTGAAGATTTGGAACTTTTTCGATAAGTGAGAACAATAAAAGCTTGCTTTCAGATTGTTGAGCGAAGAATTTTCGTGCAAACGAGTGCAGAGCCAAACTTGTTTGAACTATGCCGAGTGCAGCCGAAATCACTTGTGGGTAAAATGTATGAAATAGTTAATAAACAAGTAAAATTTTTAACATCTCAATATGTAGGCACTTGTAAAAGTGCCTATACAAAGGGCTATGCCCTAAATTGAGTACTAACAAGAATATGCTGCTTCTTTACTTCTGCATGCTCTTTATGATGGTGGTGTCGCAGTATACGAGCCGATATAATATTAGAATTATATGATACGAATATTACATCTTTCTGATTTCCATTTGTCAAATGATAAAGCTAATATCGATAAGTCACAAAAGATAGTCGATGGCTTATTTGATGCTGTAAAATCTATAGTAATGGAGCATCCGATTGACTTGGTGATTTTTTCAGGTGATGCCATTAATAGAGGTGGAAAAGATTTTGATTCTATAGATGATGCATTCTTGTCATTCCAAACAATGCTTATAGAGCCATTGATGGATGCTTTGCATTTATCTAAAAATAAATTTGTTTGGTGTATCGGAAATCATGATATAGACAGAGACTTAGATTCTGAAAATGCAGAACTTGGTATCGTAGAACGTCTAAAGACACCGCAAGATGTTGATGATTTCTGCTCAAATCCAAAGAATTTGCGTGACATTCAGCGTATAATGCCATTCAAACAGTATGAAAGAGATTTCTATGAAGAGACTTTAGGCAATAATTATAAGTTCGGCAATTTTGAGTCTTGCTATAAATATCAACTTGATGGTAAAAAAGTAGGTGTTTGTTGTCTGAATACTGTTTGGAGATGCTGGGATTCAAAGACGGACAAAGGACGAATAGTGTTAGGTCGCGAACAATTGTCGAGGGCAACAGGCTTTTTGAGAGACTGTGATGTCAAAATTGTTGTGTCTCACCATGATTATCAATGGATGGCAGATTTTGAGATTAATGATATAGACAGATTATTAGTTTCTAATTTTGACTTGTATTTTAGTGGTCACACCCACAGTCTCAATGCAGAATTAAGTATAAAACCACAGGGAAGAACATTTAAAATTGTAGCCTCTGGTATTTTGTCGCACAATATATTTCAGTGTGACAATTATCAAAACGGCTTTTCTGTTGTCGATTATGATTTGGATAATTTGCAGTTTAAAATGCAAAGCTATTTCCAAAATAACAATAAATTCTTGGTAGATACAAATAAAAATTGGAGTTATCCAATACCTGTCGGTGAAGAAATTCAGAAAAGATTGGAAATCCATAAAATAAAGGCAGAACTCAAAGAAAATATATCAGATTTAAATGAGCATCTTCTCACATATAAAACAGAAACATCTGCACCTCATTCAATAGATGGGATTTTTGTGATGCCATCTATTGTACGCCAAAAAGAATTGTCAGATGATGAAGACATTGAAAGCACTCAGGAGAAAATCAAAAATATCCAGCAGTTAATTGAAAGTGATGAAAATTTTATAGTCTTTGGAATCAAAGAATGTGGCAAAACTATTTTGCTTGATAAGATACGCATTGATGCTTTAAATGGAGGATATGAAGATAATTATCTCCCAGTTTTCTTGGATTTCCGCACGATAAAGAAAGACAAAGACATCATTTCTAAAATCTCAGAATTTCTAAGATGCCGTAAATCGATAGTACAGGATTGTTTGTCTGAATCTAAGGTCTTGCTACTTGTTGACAACCTCTCATTTTCTGCGAAACATATTCAACAGTTGCATGTCTTAAAGAAATTCTTGGAGGAGAACAAACATGTGCGTATGATAGGTGCCAGTCGTGAAGAGCGTTGTTCCGATGTTCTTGTGGAAAGTGACCAACATAAACTACTTGATTTTGTCCGTTTAGAGATGAAACAGTTTGACACCCAACAAATTCGAGCATTGGTTGGTCGTTGGTTTGCTGATAAAGAAAATAATGGTGATAAAGTTGAACAGATTATCAAGATTTTTGGTAAATTAAATCTTCCTCGTACACCTTTTTCTATATCCATGTTTCTTTGGATTTTAGAACGTCAAAATGCTCGACCACAAAATGTAGCTTTGTTGGTTGAAACATATTTGATAGACTTGATGAAAAGTCAAGATTATGATGCGACAGGTAGGAATACATTCGATTATAGGCATAAGTTAAATCTTTTGGGTGACATTGCCATAAAGATGTTATCTTCGAAAGAACTTAATTACCAAATTGTTTATTCTGATTATATAGGTGTTATAGAGATATTCCTTGGTGAATTGAAATTTACGTCTATATATTCTGCTTCTGTAATAGCAAGCCAGTTTATAGATATGGGAATATTTGTCCATGATAACAATAGCGTTTATTTTAGATTTGAATGTTTCTTTGAGTTTAGTTTGGCAAAGGCTATGGAAAGAAATGCCGAATTCAAAGCACAAGTGTTATCAGAAAATTGCTATTTGGATTATACCAATGAAATAATCTATTATACTGGTATTTGTCGTAACGAATATGAGTTGCTAAAACTTGTTGTTGAACGTATGGAGAATGAGTATTCTGGAATGAAAAAACTCTTGTTCGAAGAAAATTGCAGGATTGATGATATTTTTAATGTCAACAAAAGCTTGATGTGTAATATGACATCAGACGACCTAATAGCAAGTTTGCCAAATAAAGAGACTGAGGAAGATTCTGATAGACGTGGTGACATAATGTTGAGCCATAAGTGTAAGGATAATGGAGAGGTAAAGAGAAAACCGCAAGAAAAGAATGTCATTCTCGATTTATCTAAGCAATTGTTGCTTGCAATGAATGTCTTTAAAAATTCAGAGGAAATAACGGTACCAAATCTCAAGTATGAGTCTTATGTGAAAATCCTTAAATATTCCATTGCTTATTGTTTGCTTGCTAAGTTGCTTACGACTAAGAAACTGGCAGAGGATAAAGACTTGCCTAAAGAAAGGGTAAAGGATTTGCATATTATGCTACGTTTTTTGCCTTATCTTCATCAAAAACTACTTTCAAGGAATTTGGATACAGTAAAAATATTAGAGATTGTAAAGCAAAAAATTGATTATGATTTTTCCGCTCAGAACGTGTCAGAATTAGAAAAATACATGTCGGTATTTTTGTATGCAGATATTCACCCCAATAAAGCTAAGGAAGAAATCCAAAAGTTCTTACATTCAGCAAATAGAGCTTATATACATGATGCTTGCTACATGAATCTTATGGAATTTTACCATAGGTCAACGTCAGATGTATTCGATGATTTCTTGATAAATATGATAGCCGATTTATATTTTAGGGCTAGGCCAAATATTGATAAAGGATTGAAGAAAGGAATGTTTATCCAAGACTTAAAAAATAAGAAAAACAAATCAAAGAATTAGTAAATTAGTATTATGTCACTTCAATCATCAGATAACAACAAGCGAATAGCGAAGAATACGCTGCTTCTTTACTTCCGAATGCTCTTTATTATTGTAGTGTCGCTGTACACGAGCCGAGTCATACTGAATACATTGGGAGTGGAAGACTTCTGAATTGTCTAGACATATCATAAGAAAAGATAAAAAATAAACTTATGGCAGTAAAAGAATTAAGAGATATACGTAAGGAGATGTTTACAGAAATGGAGCAACGTCTGAATGTGAATAGAAAGCCAGAAGACCGATTCTTCTATTATCATTCCTGTGAGGATAGAATAGTCCTCTCTCATGCCCTGTTTTGGGTAATGACACAAAACATCAGGGGACATGTTGCCAAAGAGAAGTACTTCTTGCTTCTCCGCCAATACCAAGAGGAAATGATGAGTGCTTATCTCACGGAATCCGATGAATTTCCTGAGTTGCTGCACTATAGTAATGTCATGTATGAGACATTACCTATCATATTAAAAGGAGTATATGACCTTCGTATAGACAAAGATGCCCGTAGATTGGCAGCAATTGCAATCGTAGCAGGAGGATATGGAGGAGATATGTCAGAGGAACAATGCTACGACCTTTTGGATGACCTGGACTTCTATTACAATAAGGTGAAATGTAAGAAGATAGAGCGTATGCTTCCAGAGTTGAGTAAAATGGTAATAGCGGAATTGAATCATTTAAGTTAGAAAAAATATTGTAAGCACTCAAATTAGGGCTTAAATTAGAAAAAAGTAACTTCGCTGCTGAATTTAAGACATTTGATTATGTACAGCAGTGAAGATTTGTAACCATTATCATCCGTGTCATCGGTGTAATCTGTGTTAGGTATATTTCGCATCCAACAAGTAAAAACAAATCATTTATCATATACAAAATGTTGAGTAGTACGCAAGTTATAATTATGGCTGGCGGCGTTGGCAGTCGCTTTTGGCCCATGTCCACCCCCGACTACCCCAAGCAGTTCATCGACGTGATGGGCGTGGGACGTTCCCTCATCCAGCTCACCGTCGACCGCCTCAAGCCCATCTGCCCTGTGGAGAACATGTGGGTGGTCACCAACGAGAAATACATCAGCATTGTCAAGGAGCAGATTCCTGACATGCCCACAGATAATATCCTCGCCGAGCCAGAGGCACGCAACACCGCCCCCTGCATTGCTTACGCTTGTTGGAAAATCCAGAAGCAGCATCCCAATGCCAACATCGTAGTAACTTCCTCTGATGCCTTGGTTATCAACACCACAGAATATCAGCGTGTCCTCCGCAAGGCACTCAACTATACCGCTGACAAGGAAGCCATCGTCACCATTGGCATCAAGCCAAGTCGCCCCGAAACTGGTTACGGTTACATCGCTGCTGCCGACCTCACGGACGTAGACGAGATATATAAGGTGGAAGCCTTCAAGGAGAAGCCCGACCTCACCACCGCCGAGCACTACCTCTCAGCTGGCAACTACTATTGGAATGCCGGCATCTTCGTGTGGAACATCGACACCATTAGCCGAGCCATCCGCACCTTCCAGCCCAAGCTTGCAGCCATCATGGACGAAATGGCACCTTCTTTCTATACCGAACAGGAGAAAGAAGTAGTCGGCAAGCTCTTCCCAACCTGCGAAAAGATCAGCATCGACTACGCCGTAATGGAGAAGTCTAAGGACATCTATACTCTGCCTGCCGAGTTCGGCTGGAGCGACTTAGGCAGCTGGGGCAGCCTTCGCACCCTCCTCCCACAAGATGAAGACGGCAATGCCAAGGTAGGTAATGACATCCGCCTCTACGATTGCAAGAACTGCGTAGTCCACACCGCTGACGAAACCAAGGTAGTAGTCCAAGGCTTAGACGGCTACATCATAGCCGAAAAGCATGGTCAACTCTTAGTCTGCCAGCTAAAGGAAGAACAAAGAATTAAAGAGTTCAGCAAATAAAAAACATAAACGTGAGAATATAATTTCTAAAAACATTTATGAATCAATCAAAGACAACACTTCAAGATGTTTTGTTGCTGCGATGTCTTGCGGTTATCTCCCTTGTAGCATGGCACAGCTATTGCTCATACATTTGTTGGGGATACGGAAACTCGCCATTGGATGGAGTTTACTGTAAAATTTTCAGTTTCTTGACTCCTGATGCAAATATGCCACTGTTTACTTTTATGGCAGGCTATTTGTTCTGTTTCTTACTAAGAAAAAAGCAAAAGTATCAAGAGTTTAAGCCTTTTTTGAAAAATAAGATACATAGGTTGCTCGTACCATTTATGGTGCTGGGTGCATTGACAAATCTTACAGAGGTGAATCGCAATTTCCTCCCAGAAATGTTTTATGGTAAGCCGAGCCACTTGTGGTATTGTCTAATGCTCTTTTATTGCTATATAGTCTGCTGGTTGATAGAGAAGAGAGGTCAGAAATACAACATAGTAGCAATGTGTGTTAGTGTGGCAGTTGTAATAGCGAAAGGCAAGGGTGGACTTAGTCCAAATGTTCCTTTCGGACTGTTTTTGCCTTTATATTACTATTGTTATTTCTATATAGGATATCTGGTATTCCAATACAAAGAGAATTTCTTAAGACTTATGAAGAAATATTGGATAGCAGTTTTTCTATGCTATGTAGCTTTTTCTATACTGGATAAGTCTCATCTAATCCTTATTCATAGTTTGAGTTACATCTTTTTATTGCTCTTCGCTTTCAATTCCGGGGGGGCAAATTCTGTAAAATTATCGCAAGATAAATTGCTTACTATAGTTATCAATTCTATAGCGAAATGCAGTATGGGCATTTATGTTTTCCATCAATGGATTATATGGAACATAACTCGTCCTGAATTCTTGCATAACTTTATACATGAGCGTTATATTATCTTTCCATTATCATGCTGGATACTTATATTTATGTTATCATGGTTGATGACACACCTATTGACTAAGTATACTAGAGTGGGAAGATATCTGTTGTTATAAAAATCATAATTATAAAAATATGAAAGTAGTACTTTTAGCAGGCGGCTTTGGCACACGTATTAGTGAGGAAAGCCAGTTTAAACCAAAGCCAATGATTGAAATTGGTGGTATGCCAATTCTGTGGCATATTATGAAGGAGTATTCTTATTACGGCCACAATGAGTTTATTATCTGTGCAGGTTATAAGCAAGAATACATCAAGGAATGGTTTAACAATTATTTCCTTCATAATAGTGATGTTAGTTACGATTGGACAAAAGGAACCAATGAGGTTACTATACAGCATAGCCAGTTGGAGCCTTGGAAAGTGACTATTGTAGATACCGGTTATAATACGATGACAGGTGGACGTATCAAGCGAGTTAAGAAATATGTGGGTAATGAACCATTCTTCATGACATATGGTGATGGAGTTTGTGATGTAGATATCAATAAACTCTTAGAGTTCCATCAGGCTCATGGCAAGATTGCGACTCTTACAGCTGTAAAGATGGCACAGGAGAAGGGTGTGCTCAATATCGGTGGTGATAATGCCGTTAAGTCATTCCGTGAGAAAAACATGCTGGATGGTGCACCAATTAATGCAGGATATATGGTCTTGGAACCCCAGATTTTCGATTACATAGAGGGCGATAGTACGGTCTTCGAAAAAGAGCCATTGGAGAAATTGGTGGAAGAAGGACAGTTGATGTCTTACATCCATGAAGGCTTTTGGCAGTGTATGGATAATATTAGAGAGAAGAATATGTTAGAGAAGCTTCTTGCTACAGGAACAGCTCCTTGGAAGAAGTGGAATAGAGAGGTACCTAGAAAATAAAATATAGCAATGATAGATTTATTTAATAATTTCTATAAAGGGAAGAGAGTCTTAGTAACAGGACACACAGGTTTCAAAGGAAGCTGGCTTTCCATTTGGCTCCATGAGTTGGGAGCAGAAGTAGTTGGTGTTGGTTTGGATCCTTATTCCGAAAAGGACAACTTTGTATTGTCAGGTATTGGGAAGAAAATAAAGGCCGATATTAGAGCCGATATCAGAGGTGGTGAGAAGATGAAGCAAATCTTTGCTGAGTATCAGCCTGAGATTGTCTTCCATCTCGCAGCCCAACCTTTGGTTCGATTAAGTTATGATATTCCTGTAGAAACATACGAAGTGAATGTGATGGGAACCATTCATGTGATGGAGGCTATTCGCTCAACACCAAGTGTAAAAGTCGGTGTGATGATTACTACAGATAAGTGCTATGATAACTGTGAACAGTTAAAAGGTTATGTAGAAACAGATCCATTTGGTGGTTATGATCCTTACTCTTCATCAAAAGGAGCTGCCGAGGTTGCTATACAATCTTGGAGACGCTCTTTCTTTAATCCTAGTGATTATGGTAAAAAGCATCATGTATCCTTGGCTTCTGTTCGTGCTGGTAATGTTATTGGTGGTGGAGATTGGGCTAAGGATCGTATTATACCAGATTGTATCCGTGCTCTTGAAACTACAGGGATTATAGAAATAAGATCACCCAAAGCTGTTCGTCCCTGGGAACATGTATTAGAGCCTTTATCTGGGTATATGCTGTTAGCTCAAAAAATGTGGGAAAAACCAACGGAATTTTGTGAGGGATGGAATTTTGGTCCTGAGCAAGAAAGTGTATTGACAGTTTGGGAAGTAGCTTCTTCTATTATTGATAATTTTGGGTTTGGGGAACTTAAGGATGTTTCTAATCCAAATGCTTTGCATGAGGCAAAGCTTCTGATGTTAAATATCAATAAAGCGAAAACACGCCTTGGATGGTATCCACGTTTGAATGCAAAGCAGACTGCGAAACTTACGTCTGATTGGTATAAACGCTATAAAACAGAAAATGTGTATGACCTCTGTGTTGAGGAAATTAATAATTTCGTAGGATAAAAAATATGGTAAGAAAAATACAATTATTAGATGCAACTCTTCGAGATGGCGGTCAGGGGTTAGAAGACCTTCACAAAAATAGTTTTTCCGACAAAATATTCTCAGAAGAACTTAAACATAACATAATAGAGTCATTAGGTAATTCTAATGTGGATATTATCGAAATAGGTACAATGGGACCTTCTGTAGATGATAAGAGCAAATTTGCTATTTATCAAAATGTAGAAGAATTGTCTAAGTATCTACCAAAGATACGTAATCCTAAAGCTTTGTATGCAGGCTTGTATATTGGCCCAGATACGGATGTAAATAAGATTCCTAATTGGAATCCATCACTTGTAGAGGGTATAAGAGTTATATTGAGATATTCCGAATTACAAAAATCGCTTGATTATTGTGCTGCTTTGTCGGCAAAAGGTTATAAAGTGTTTGTACAGCCAATGCTAACTATGCGTTATACTGATGCAGAATTGGATATGGTTATCCAGGCTGCAAACAAGATGAAAGCGTTTGCTTGCTATTTTGTGGATAGCTATGGATATATGCAACCTAAAGATGTTAAGCGCTTGTTTGATTATTATGATTCACGTTTAGATAAGGATATAAAAATTGGATTCCATGCACATAATAATATGAATCTTGCTTATTCAAATGTGCAATATTTCATTGATATTGAATCTGATCGCGATATTATTGTAGATTCTTGTGCGACAGGTATGGGACAGGGAGCAGGAAATCTTCAAACAGAGTTAATCGTGCCATATTTAAATAAGAATTTTGGTAAGGTTTATGATTATGATTCTATACTTGATATTTGCGATGTTTTAGACAAAGATATGATTCCAAATGATCTTTGGGGATATTCTGTTTCACGTTTATTACCTGCAGTTTATACAACTGCGTATAAGTATGGCTTAATGATGCGTAATAAGTACCATCTTTCTTTTAGAGATATGAATAAAGTATTTTCTCTAATGCCAGATGATTTACGAATGCGTTATACTGCTGAAAATCTTTCTAAAGTATTAAAAGTTCTGGAAAATAATGAGTAAGATTTATACAATAGAACCTTTAGATAAATTGCAACAAGAACATCTAACAGCAGAAACGGGCTTAGAGGTTGTACAATTGGAACGAAGCAGTTTCTTGTCGCATAAAGAAGATTGTTTGCAAATTGAAATTCTGATATGCCGAGATAGGGATAATGTCCTAGAAATAATTGATGTATGCTCTCATTTGAAATTGATTTTTATCGTAAGTACAGGCGTTGAAAAGCTGCCTTTCTCAAAAATAAAGGAAAAAGGAATAGTTGTTTGCAACACTGGTGGTATAAATGCTCCGATAATGTCTGAGTATGTTATGGGAGCTATTCTTCAACATAGCACAAGATTTCGTGAGAATATCTTAAATCAAACACAGCAATATTGGAAAAAGTTCCAATGTGTTGATAGTCTTAACGCAAAGAAACTTCTTGTTGTTGGAGCAGGACGGACAGGACAACTAATAGCTCGAAAAGCAAAGGCTTTTGGTATGTATATTGTTGGCGTAAAAAAACACTTGGAAAATGTTCCGTTCTTTGATAAAATAGTTTCTCTTGATTCACTAGACGAAGAACTGAATGAAGCAGATTTCGTTGTTTGTACAATCCCACTTACTTCAGAAACCTTCCATTTGTTTGACTATTCAAAATTTGAGAAGATGCAAGAAAGTGCTGTATTTATCAATATATCGCGTGGTAAAATTTGTGTAGAGAAAGATTTGATAGAAGCTCTGACTAAACAGAAATTGGCAAGCGCTGTACTTGATGTTTTTGATAAAGAACCATTAGAGAAAGACAATGCTCTTTGGAATTGTCCGAATGTGGTGATTACCCCTCATTCTTCTGGACGTTTGGTTAATTTTATGTCTGAAGCAATCAAGTATGCCGCAAACAATATTAATGCATTTCTTAAAGGAGAAGAACTTCCAAATAAAGTTAATTTAGAAAATGGGTATTAATAAAAGTAATTACATCGAGTGGATTGATGTTGCTAAGGGAATAGGTATAATTCTAGTCATAGCCGGACATACATTTTGTTTGAGCTTGTCTTATCCGCTTTATACATTCCATTTGCCTCTCTTTTTTCTTCTCTCTGGTTTGGTTTTTAATGAGATTAAGTATCAAGATTCTTGTTTGTTATTAAGAACAAAAGCAAAACAGATTCTACTACCATGGTTTATAATGGCAACACTTAGTTTTATGGTATGTTTATGCCTGCCAGAATGGAGACAAGATTTGTCATGGAAACATATGCTGACAGAATTATATACAACAAATACTAACAGTATTCAGAATAGTTCATTATGGTATTTGATCTGTTTGTATGTGATGTTTGTACTGTATTCTTTAACATGTAGAATAAAATATAAAAAGTGGGGAGGCATCTTTTGTATTGTCATAGCTTTATTGCTACTATTTATAAAAGCTCCGTTTCAATGGCTATCTGAAAATTATCTTTCTTTGCCAGACAATAGATTGCCATTCAAGATGGATACAGCACTGATTGCTTTGGTCTTCTTTCTTGTGGGACTTAGGTTTAAAACGACGATATTTACATTGGTATCTAAGACATATTCATGGATAGTATTGTTGATTTTATTTCTTGCAGTTTATATTGCAGGAAGACTAAATGGATGGACAAACCTTAATTCATTTGATTTTGGAACAATACCAGTTTTGTTTTATCCTATTTCGTTATGTGGTATATATGTAGTATCTTGTATTAGTGTAAAGATAAGCAGTACTCCAAATTGTAAGAGATTAAAATCAATATTACTGTTCTATGGTAGAAATAGTCTCGTGATATTTGGCTTTCAGTCCTTGTTTATAAGAATGTATTTATATTTCTTTAATCATTTGCAAGGTTTGGACATGCAACTATATCAAAATTATGTATTTTACCATCAGATAGGAGCTTTCTTTACTGTTACTTTTATTGTCAGCCCTTTAATAGTTATGCTTTATGCACAAATAAAAAAACTATTGGATATTATTGATGGGAAGAATTAAATATATATTAAAAGATAAGTTAGGAATTGACAAGGCGATATTCTATACATTGGTAGGACGAAGCTTGGGTATACCGGTTTCTGTCCTTACCATATTCTTTATCGCCCGATATCTATCACCAGAAGAGCAAGGCTACTATTATACTTTTGGTAGTATTGTTGCCTTACAAGTTTTTTTTGAGTTAGGCTTAACTGGTATCATTACGCAGTTTGTTGCTCATGAGGCATCTCATCTTACGTGGAATGGCAGAGAGTTCGTTGGTGAGGAAAAGTATAAGTCGCGTTTGGCATCTTTACTGCGGTTCTGTGCTAAGTGGTATTCCCTGTTTGCTGGATTTATCGTAGTTTTGCTGCTTGTGGCAGGTCTGACTTTTTTCAACCATTATAATGCGCATGGTAAGGATATCAACTGGGCATTGCCTTGGATCATTCTGGTTATGGGTACGGCTTTCAACTTTCTCATAGCTCCTATTACTTCATTTGTAGAAGGTTTGGGTAAAGTAAAAGAGATGGCCCAGATTCGTCTTATCCAACAGGTTTGTCAGCCTATTGTAGTATGGGGCGGATTTATATTGGGGGCAAAGCTCTTTGTTTCAGGTATGGATGCCCTATTAAAAGTTAGCGTGGTACTATTCTTTATCTGCAATTCTTCTATCTTTAGGATGTTGAAGAGTATATGGAAAGAGAAGGTTTCTGAAGTAATCAGTTACAAAAAAGAAATATTCCCTTTGCAGTGGCGTATTGCTGTAAGTTGGATTAGTGGCTATTTCATCTTCCAACTCTTTAATCCTGTACTTTTTGCAACAGAGGGTGCTAAGGTTGCCGGACAGATGGGATTGACCCTTCAGGCGTTGAACGCTTTGCAAGCTTTGACTCTTAGCTGGATCAATACAAAGGTACCACGAATTTCTGGATTGATAGCTTTGAAAGAATATGTTCAGTTGGATACCTTGTTTAATAAGACTTTCAAGCAGGTGATGGCGATAGGTATTACCTTCGTCTTCTTGTTTGTTATTGTTCTTATCACATTCCAAAATCTGAACATTACTCTCTTCGGTGTTGATTTCGGCACTCGTTTCTTACCGGCAATTCCATTGATACTTATGGCTTGGGCAACCATCTCAATGATGCCTGTTAACTGTTGGGCAACCTATTTGCGATGTCACAAGAAGGAACCTTTAATGCTGAATAGTGTAGTAATCGGCATTTTGTGTTGCACTTCCACTTTGCTGTTTGGAAAGTTGTATGGATTGATGGGTATTGTGTGCGGTTTTGCCGTATTGAGACTCATCTCGCTGTTATGGATAAGATATGTATATAAAATTAAGAAGATAGAATGGCACAAGAAATAGTATTCAACACCCAAAAAAGAATAGAATGGATAGACCAGTTAAGGGGACTTCTTTTTCTCTTTGTGATAATTTGTCATTCCAGATTGGCTCCTCCTTTCTTGAAGCATTTATATGAACCGATATTTCTGACATGCTTTTTCTTCTTGTCTGGATATTTATATAAAGATAAGGATATAGCCACTAAGATGAAGTCTATATTCAATGGACTGGTAGCTCCTTTTTTGCTATATAGCTTATTATTGGGGGGGATATCTTTGTTGCAGACATTTGATCCTTGTGTAGTTATGGATACTACAGTTGTCAATTTGTTAGGAGGTGACACGATATGGTTTATTCCATGCCTTATTTTGGTTGAAGTCTTGTATGTTTTAATTAGTAAGTTCTTAAAAAGTAAAAGCAATGCTGTTTGTATAATATTGGCAGTTGTTGCTCTCTTTGTAACATCACATATTCATATAGATTTTAATGTCTGGTGTTGGCAAACAGCTTTGTTTGCCTTAGGATTTTATGCCTATGGTCATATATTAAAAGAACGTTTGTTGAATAGGCGGAACACGGCTATTGGCGTTTGTACTTACATTGCTCTATGTATAATAGCAGGAAACTTGGGGTGGTTGGACGGCATAGATATGCATAAACATCGATATGGTGTTCCAATAGTGTTCTTGTTCCTGTCTACGATAGGATGTGTTGTATGTGTATCGCTAATACGTTTTTTGCCATCTGCCAAATTGTTGGTGGAATTTGGCAGATACACCTTATTTATGTTCCCTTTCCATAGCGTCATATTACGCCATGTATTGAAAGTTCTGTATAAATTGTCTAAGATACCAGATATGTTGTTGCTTTTATTGGCTGTGACAATTACGTCAGCTATTTGTCTCTTTGCTGCTAGATATATATACCGATATGTTCCGGCATTAGGTGGAAAGAAAAAATGGATAAAATAATTATGGATAAATATCTTCTTACAGTGGTTATTCCCACATACAATCGTGCTGAGACTTTGCGCACGACATTGTCTTTTGTTATTCCTCAAGTATTAGCTCATAAAGACGAGGTACATATTTATATTTCAGATAATGCTTCTACTGATAATACAAAAGAAGTTGTAAAAGAAATAATGTCTGAAAATCCTGATGTTATTACTTATTTTTGTCAGGAGAAGAACCTTACTGCATCTCCAAACTTCAATGATGCGGTACATCGTGTAAATTCTGAATATGTTTACCTTTTGAGTGATGATGACATTATCGTTCCTGAGTGCATATCATTTATGTTGAAATGTATAAAAGAGAATGTAGATATAGATTATTTTTATGTAAATCAATATGTCGCATCAGAGGAAATGGACGATGTGATGTTGTGGCATCAGAACTTCGGCTTGTCTTATTTGAAGATTTATGAAACTGGAGGTGAAATGCTGCAGGAACACTTTGATGGTCCAAGTTGCTGTTCGGCCAATCTCTTCAAACGTGAACTTTGGGTGAATGCTTCCAAATATATGAAAGAGGATTGCCCGGGTTATGTATGGCTGTCTATACTTTTACATGGAGCTGTGAATGTAAAGACTGCTTATATTTCCTATCCAATGTTTGTTGCTAAGATGCCGGCAGTTCAGAGATATTCGGATAATTGGCCTTGGTATTATGTTAAGGGACTGTGTCAGTTGTTTCAATATTTGGATGAATTTCATCCAGGTCTTTATGATGCGTGGATTCGCCATCAGCAGGTGGAAAGCAAAAGACGTTTTATGATGATTCTTTGTACGATGTCGAGAAATAAGAAGTTATACCGTCAAAGAATAGCTGATATTAAGCAGCATGTAAAATTCCCGATGGCACGTTTGGTTTGCAATTTGTCTGTTTCCTTCTTGCCTCATTGGTTTGTGATGGGACCACTATACCAAGTAATAAGAGGATGTAAAGTGTTTGAATTATTGAAACGTAAGTTTAAGTGATAAAAATATAGCGATGAAAATAGCATACGTTATTAGTGAAACATATTCTATATCAAAATACAATGGTATAAGAATGCAAGCTGAGATTTGGGCAAGTGAATTAATTAGGCAAGGAGAAACTGTCATCAAAGTTAATCCCTGGGATTATCATAATTGGGGTGAATATGATATTGTACATATTTTTGGTCCTTGTGAGTTTATTCTAAATTTTGCTTTCGGTGTATTTCAGCAAATGCCTTGTATTGTGTTTTCCCCAATTATTGATACAGTGCAGTCGATACCTAAGTATAAAATTGCAAGTTTATGGGGATGTAGTAAATTACGTCTTGCATCACCCAATTATACAATTAGACAAGCACGAAAGTACATCTCTCATTGGTTTGCACGTAGCGAATATGAATTACGATACATTCATAAAGCATATGATGTTCCATTGGATCATATTTCGATTGTTCCTTTGTCTTTTAGAATAGAACCAGGTTCTTTTAATCCTGTCCGTAAGAATTTTTGTCTGCATGTTAGCCGATTGACAGATAGGAGAAAAAATGTAATCCGTCTCATTGAGGCAGCTATAAAATACAAGTTTGAATTAGTATTGGCTGGTAGTATTAGTAGTGAGAAGGATTTCTTTAAGATGAAGACTTTGATAGATAATACTGATAATATTACATATTTGGGGAGATTATCTGATGAACGACTGCTTCAGTTGTATCACGAAGCAAAGGTCTTTGCATTGCCGAGTATTAATGAAGGAGTTGGTATGGTTGCTGTTGAAGCTGCGGCTTGTGGATGTGATATAGTAATAACAGACAAAGGAGGTCCTAAGGAATATTATAATGGAATGGCGAAAATTATAAATCCAAATTCCGTTGAAGAAATTGGAACTTCTATTTTATCCTTTCTTTCAGGTACAACTTATCAACCGCAATTACGTAAGTATGTGTTGAGTTGCTATAATTTATCTGAATGTGTAAAAAAGATGCGCCACAGCTATATGAATATTTTGGAGAAAAAAAATGATGAAATCACAAAGTAAAATAACAATTAATAGCTGCTTTTTGTCTTTAGGTGCTGTTTTAGCACTTATTGGAATGCAATTAAATGCTGCTTTAATGAATGTAGGATTAGGTGATAATTATGTATCTCTCATTATGAGTATATCCGTACTCTTCTTAATTTCATTTAAGAATATAAGCTATTCGCTTTCATTTCCTCCAAAAGTACTTCCCTTGCTTTTTTTATTAGTAACATTTTTAGTTTATTTTCCGTTTTCTGATAATTTAAATCAGAAGTTTTTTAATTATATTTTATATACTATAGTAA
>ENA-UERG01000650-UERG01000650.1-human-gut-metagenome-genome-assembly--contig:-NODE-650-length-33093-cov-13.405288_pt1 | contig 33093 bp, 31 predicted proteins | sample MGYA00242954_ERZ507954 | MGnify/ENA primary metagenome ERZ507954 (study PRJEB26167, sample SAMN06115478) | human gut metagenome | host: Homo sapiens | place: China:Sichuan | collected 2015-01-21... | reverse complement strand
CGGCAAAGATAATGGCAGGAAGTATCAAAGACGAATATTTATATATATTATAACAACTTTTATGTAAATTCTTGGTAAAAACAGCATATTGTTAGAGAAAGAACCATTATTGAATAATAACAATGGACAATAAAGCCAAAAGCTAACAAAGTGTAGATTATGAAACTTAATCGAAACTCCCGAAACATCGTGCAAGCGAGTGAAGAAGAAAAGTTTCTTTTCATTCTTCCGAGCGCAACCGATGTTCGAGCCCTCAAAGACCTTGCCCTAAAAGGGGTGGTGTTCATCCAAAGTCTGGCTTCCTTATTCCAATCTGCCGATACAGAATGTGCAAAAAGGCAGTGCCACTATGTGTGCCACTGCCTCCATATTTGTTATTTCATCAGAAATTATTAATCTTGTCTTTTGTGTAAACACACTTGACATCATCATGAATCAACCCTGCGCTGTACCAACTATCTCCTGCGGTTGTCCAGTTGAAACCGACTTCCGTACCTTTTGATACTGCCTTGATATTTTTCTTGACCTTTACACCAAAGCCCGTAACATACATTTTTTGGTCAGGATAGTTGTTGACGTTACGAAGTTTGATGGCAAGATACCTGTCTTTCAAGCATCCAGTAACACCCTCGTTAGAGTTGCAACCTCTCAACTTCCAGTCACCATCAGCATCACCCTTGCCACAGAACTTCATCTCGACAACGGCATTACCTGTTAAATGTCCAAGTGCATAGTAGAAGTACATCTTGCCTTTGGTTACCCCTTTCACATGATCGTACATGTTTTCTTCGAGACGATAGAACTTACGACGGATGCCATTGATGTCATCAGCGTACAAGAAGTCTTTCACTGCCCCAGAAGTGATGTGCATGGCAATGGCATCCACGATAACCATATTACGCTGTTCTACCTTCAAGCCATACTCATTCATGTATTCTTGCAAAGCATCAATCATTGCTTGGCGACGAGGGTCAGAAAAATCAAGAAGCTGATATAGTGGAATAAGTCCACTATCAGTGGCACTATCAATGCCCAAAGAATAGCCAAGAAGCGCACAATTGTTCTTCTCGCCCTTTACGCAACTATTCATCCATGCGTTCACATCTTTTACAGATGTGTCACCACCATAGCGGTGCTCCACTGTCTCGACATTGGAGTTCTCACGACACTCCTTATCCTTAGGCTCAAACGTGATATGTTTCTCACCATCAACAGTTGCACCTGTATCAGGAATAGGAACCTTTGCCGTAACATCCATCTTGAGAAGTTTCTCAATGGAAGTCTCCCAGTTGTTCTGTTCTCGACGCATGATATACTCATACATGCAACCGTAGAAAGTCTTCGTGGTAACGTGGGTACCATACTTCTTGTATAGTTCCTTGATGCGGTTCTTGTCCAAACGAGCTGCAGACGAAGGATTAGCATTGTCTGTTGCATTGATTTCATTCCATACTTCGGTAGGAATGTAGTCACGCAGTGTGTCCAACACAAATGGCTTGACATTGAGAGCATACATCTTGCGGATAATCATCTTCTCGGCATACTCATAGATGTCAACTTGCTTGGTGCTCTTGTTGAAAGAACGGCTAAGGTTGCTTCCAAAAGAAAGACCTTTCACACCAAGTGAGATTTTTCCTGCAAGGCAACTATTGATGGAGTTCGTCATTTCGGAATAATCCTTGCCAGAACGTTCTACGTCGTAAAGCATTTCTGCGTCATCAAGCTCAACAAGTGCTTTCTGTACCAACAGATTGTAATCGAGAATCTGTGTCTTTACCGACTCATTCGTACCTAGTACTCCTGTGATGTCAACACCACAACCGAGTCCAGTCTTTGAGACGAGGTTAACATCATTTGTGTTAACGGTCTTTAGTGTCATTGGTTTGTCATTCATAATTCTCAAAGTTTAATATGTTCTACAAAACAAACAGTGGATGTCTATTTGTGGCGCACCAGGATAATCGCGCATTATTTCGCCAACAATTGTACTCAAACGAATAGGATTAACTTCCGAAGTTCTTCTCATATCATTTTTCACAATGACAGGGGGATAAACAATCACACCATTTGAGTAATTTCCTGTTGGTGACAATCTAAAATGTCCACACCACAAGTTAAAATCGTGAATTCGGCAGCCACCAACTATTACTTGTTGATAATTATCACAAGTTTGTCCTGCAAGCAATCTGTCTAAAACACTATAAGCACGATCATTCTCCAATATATTTCCATTGGGGGCATAAAAATGCAGATTTACATTTTGAGGCAAATTATAATAGTCATTAGTTTTTGCCCCATGACACGAAATAATAGCATTCATAATTCATGTTGTCTTCTTTCCTTACTCTCTTTACTATTAGGCTTTTCAGGACCCGCCTCTCAACGTTGATGGTGCAAAGATATAGCGAAAGCCCGACTGGTGCAACTATTTCCACCAGACGGGCTTTGTGTCCATCGAACAGGCTATACTAACCTGTTATACCATCAAAATCTTACTTGTTTCGGTTTCTCGAACCCCAAAAGTGAAACGAGGACTTCAAGGCATCACGGTACTTGTCACCAATGTGTACTTCCATACCATTCACCATAACGACATGACCATAGTAGTACATGTCGATGTAGCGAATGTTGACGATGAAAGAACGGTGAATGCGCTTGAACATATTCGGGTTCAACTCTGGCTCAATATCTCCCATAGGGCAAGATTGAGTGTAACGCTTTCCATCAACCATGTGGATAATACAGTTGTCTTTCATTGCCTCAATATAGGCAATTTCACTGACGGTGATTCGCTTGCATCCCATGCCACAACTAATCAAGAATACATCGGTAGGGTACAAACACTCGCTTGATGCTTTCATTTCTGTTCTCATAATAAATTTTGTTTGAGCACCTCACGATTGACGCAAAGGTACTTCAAACCATGAAAACAGGTAGCACGAAACCACCACACAGCCATATCATCCACCCAACAGGTATCAAGACACGATGAAGGGTCTATACGCCCACCTCTCATCGTGGCATATAGACCCTTGTCGTTTCCCGTGAAGTGCGGGTGAATATATGTTTACTGGACACCTTATACTCCTGCCCAGCTTAGGAGTTTATTAATCGTCTGCACAAATGATTTTATTAAATGTATAGCCAAGAAACTCTTTGCGTTCGTAGTCTTCTGTTCCCCAATAGCTTTCTCCAGCTGGAACCCATTCATAGTTTTCCTCTGTAGAACGAAGCTGCATCATAGATTGTCGTGAAGACAATGTCAGGTTAATACCGTCGGTTTGACACAAGTCAAATATACCTCCTGTACCGTCATCATATAGTTGTCCAGCTGAACTTAGTGCCCCGAAACGGACCCTCTCTAAGAGGCTACATTCTTGAAATGCACTGTATTTTATCCTTGATGCCTTTCGCATATCTACAATTTTAAGCTGGTTGCATCGGTAGAAAGCACGAAAATTAATCTCTTCGACTTTTGGAGCATATATTTCCGTCAATGTACTGCCTTGAAAAGCATCATCTTCAATAATGGTAGCGTCTGGCAAGCGAACTACTTTAAACCATGGAGCAACGCCTTCTGGTAAATTACCAAAAGCTTTTTGAGGAATTCTCATAACACCTTTTAAGGTAATATTGACAGAACTTTTTGGAACACCTCTATATTTTAAGGCAGTCTTTATGGCCTCAAAAAGACCTAACGACGCATTGGAAGGTAAAGTTAACTCCACATCATTGCCGTTTTCCAATTGCTTAGCGACCGATTCTATTACACTCTCTTCCGTTACCAAAGAAGCCTCGCCACCAGGTATTGCCGTTCCTTCTTTCCAATCTGTCACTGTAACATTATCTATTATGGCTTTATCCTTACCAATCTTTAATTTATAGGTATAGCTCATACCGCTTTCAAGATTAGGAATGCCTTTAATAGAGTATGCTTTAGGCGTTCCAGTACCGTTTTCTTGTACACTTATGCATATAAAATCTTTGTTCGCGTCTTCTGCATTTGGAGCAACCAGAGCCACCCAAGAACTCTTTGGGTTAGAGTCATCCACCTTATATGCTTTTATAGCAGAAACATCTGCGCCTTGAGTTGCCGGTAGCTGTAATTGAGAATATATATTTATCCCAGCTACATATGGTTGGTCAAACTCATTCATGAAAGTCGAATTTTCTATATCGATAACGACACGTGCCGTCTGGCGCTTGAAAGTCAAATCGAGCTGACGGTTTTCTGGTATGTTTGGATATGTATTATTAGCTATCATGTAGTCAGAAAGAGCTAATCCTTCCTTTATGTTCTGTTCTGTACAGATTTGTCCGTTGTCAAAACTATTGCTGACATTATTATAAGAATACGGATAAAACGCCTTGAAATCTGTAGCTTCGGATTCCCATTTAATTGGAACTTCGGATTCGGCTACTCCCCAAACTCCATTTTTCATTTCATACTTATGAGCGGCACCACCATTCACGCTAATTCCAATTTGGTCAAAATCTTGAAATTTACTCTGTTCTTCTGTACTGCCAATGGGATTACTTCTGGTAAAAACGCTCTCGCCACCAATGGTTGCATTTACTTTTACCTCATCTCCAGCAAAGCGAACCTGCTCATCTTCTGTAGAGCAAGCAGCAAGCATTGCGAGTAATGCAAAGGTTCCTAAATATTTTGAAATTTTCATATTCTTCGCTTTTTATTCTGTTACTTATTCTGTTTCTAAAGTTGCACCAGTCCCTTCTACCCAAGGGCTTGCCTTCATGCTGCCAGCTTTTACGAAATCCTTACCTACAGTAAGGGTCAGCAGATGTTTTTTACCAGCTTCTAATGTCGCAGTCACATTTTCAGGAGCTCTCCACACATAAATCTTGCCGTTTATTTCAAACTCTACCCTAAATCCTTCAGTAATAGTTTGCGGTATAAGGATAGCTGAATAATTTGCAATTGCATGGGCATCATTGTTGGCTGCTGCTGTGAATTCCCCAAGCTCAGGTTCTATCAAGACTGGAGCACAGGTTGCATCTACTGCCACAGTGATAGGATCTGCTGACAAATCTGCAAAACCCTTATTGATGCTTCCTCCGATATTTATATTATTTATCGGATTAGCTGCCAAAGGAGTCGTAGTATTGAAATCAGTGCCGAACTCAATTTTTATGTTCAGCAAACTGAGGGCATGAGAAAAAGTTATGTCAACTGCACCATTTGTCAAATCCTTTTCTGGCACAAACCCCGTTTTCTTATATACAAGGAAGTCAGACTCGTAAGTACCCGCCATCTGTTGCGTACCAACAGAAACTGGATATTTTTTTACTTTAATCATTGTTTCCGTATTTCCATGTGAGTCGAATGGGGCATAAGCCATGATATCGACAGGCTGAGTTGAGTTCTGCCAAAGCATCTGAACAGAAGGATTCCAATTAGTTCCCTCTTTTGTCATCATGATGTTGTTATAGGAATACTTGATATTATTAGCATTGCCAATGCAAAAAGCGAATTCATCAAGAGTATTTGTGGTGTGAAATGCACGTGTAGTTATATCCTCTATATTTGTTGTAACTCGCACCACATTATCCGCAGGATAACTGCTCTGTGCCAAATCCTCATCGTTGGAGCAGCTGGCAAAAACTGCCGTTGCCAAAGCTGCCATTGTAAATAATTTAATTGCTTTCATTCTGTATATGTATTTAATCGTTGTACTATGTTAGTTGAGAGCCTCGCCACTGAATGTGCTGCCATCCTCCCAATTAGTAATTTTAACATCTCCAAGTTTTATCTCGTCACGTCCCACTTCCAGATTGACTGTAGTAATCTTGCCACTCTCAAACTTGAAAGGTGTGCCGTTGTCGTAGATGAAGTCCTTTCCGCCAATGGTGATGGTAATCTTCTGAACACCATCCTGCGGGATGATGATGGAAGCATATTTCTTGTTGGCAGTTAAAACCGGCATGTCGAAGTCTGCTTTATCTTCTGCTACAGCAGATGGGGTGACAACCTTGGTCAGATAATTGACGGTTGCTTTTTTTGCGGCATTGCCTACAGCTACCTTATCTACGGTAGGTCCCTCTGTTCCCCACTGGTTCTTATAGGTAAGGTTCACCACAAGTTTTGCCATTACATGGGTAAAGGTGAGAGGAACAGTTTGCTGTTCATCGACATTATAGGATAAGCCATCTTTGTTGACTGCCACCAAGAGGTCGCTTTCTGTTTGCTTGTTCACATCGAATGTATATTCTCCGGCAGAAAGGTCGGATATAGCTGAAATAGGGTATACACCGATAAAATAATGCTTGTCGCGGTTGTTCTTCCAAAGCATCTGTGGATTGGATACCCATGAGCCGTTTGTCAGCTTATTGATGGCGTTATTCACCACACGCTCTATTGTCTCAGGAGCAACTGTTGCATCGCCAGTCCAGGCATACACACTGATTTCATCACCCTCCTCAAAGGTTTGTCCACCCTTCTCATCTGTGGCAACACGTGTCATATTGCCGATACTGGTTGAAACGGTGATATACTTGGAGGTCTCGCCTCCGATACCGTTTTCGTTGTCAGAACAACTGCCCAATGTCAAAACCATTGCCATCAGGGCAAAGAGATAAGTTTTCTTTTTCATTGTCTTTTACTATTATATGTTTATATTCTTGTTTTGATTCTTGCTTAAATGAGAGGGGCGCTTAATCTTCAGGATTCAGGATTTCACCACGGTATATCCATTCCTCAGTCCAATCATCTATCTTCGTGCTCGTAAGATACATGTAAGGTTTCATCTCCTCAAATTCCAAGTTTATCTTGTACTTGCCGCCAGACTTCATGACAGGAGCTTCGATGTCGTAGTTGCTAACTACTCCCCCAGGAGAAATCAGTTGGATAAACAACTTGGTGGTATGTAAACCGTTGGCTGTCGGCATCAAGCGTAATGTTTCCGTTTTTAAAGTTTCGCCAGGCACTGCGATTCTCAAAGGTATATCACACTCTTCCTTGGTATAGCTTGCCGTCCCGAATGTTCCATCCTCATTCTTTTGCAGGGGCAGGAGTCCGGTTGCCACATTCAGAACCTTGCCTATCATTGCAAAATTGTCAGGAACTCCTTCAATGAAGATGGTCAATTCTGCAAGTATATGGCGCATTTCATTTTTTGTTATGTAGTTGACATTTGATTTGTCTATACCGATGTCCGTGACACCATAATAGGCATGGTCGGGAGAGGCACTTGGATTAGACAATCCAAACATGAGCTGGTTCATGTTGAGGGTTGCCCTTGTAGCCTCACCGATAAAGAATGGTTCTATAAGGTTGGTGGCAGCCAGAATCTGATAATGCCCTACAGGAAGAGCGAATCGTTGGCTTGCCACCTCCTGCGCACTGCCATAATGTTTTTCCTCTACTAATGAACCGTCATCGGCATTGAATATCCAGAGTTTCACGTCATTCACATCCGTACCTTGGTCGGCTTCATCTGCCCAAGTGAGCGATACCGACAAACCACCCTCATCCTCACCATCATGAACATTATGGTCGCAACTTGCCAACAGGCATGGGACGCATAACAGCACCCATAACCAAATATTAAATCTTCTTTTTGCTTTCATTTTCTATCTTGTTTTATGGGTTACTTATGATTGTCTTTAGTCTCTACTCGGCGAGCCTTATCCGCATCTTGGGTGTCATCGCTACCATTTCCTATGGCAGTAATGCGACTTGCCTCTATGCCATTCTTCACAAGCCAAGTTTTTACGGCTTCAGCACGCTGGCGAGATATACGTTTATTGACAGCCACGCTGCCTTTTGTGTCACACCAACCTGTTACCGTCACCTTCATGTTCGGATTCTCTTTCAATGTTTTGAGAATATCATTCAATTTAGTCTCTTCATTTTGTTGGATGTCGATACTATTGAAGGTGAAATATATGACAGGGAAAGTCACCTTTGCAGATTCTTTTATGTCTTGTTCAACAACTTTTGTTTCTGCCTTATCCACAGTTTCTTTCAGATTGACCTCCTCCGAAGAAGTTGGTTCCTGTTGTAGAACCTCCTGTTGTAGAACCTCCTGTTGTGGAACTGATGGAGTTTCTGCTACCTTGTTCTTCTTTTTAGAGAGGTTTATCCCCAATCTTACTCCACTTTCCCAAACAAAGTTGTTCTTATGCAGATGTTCTGGCATTCCGTCCATACGTTCGCCAGTAAGACGGGTCAGACCAGAATAGATGCCCAATTTCAGGCATGAGGTCAGTTGATAACCAACCAGCAAGTCTGCACCATAACCCAAATGCCAGTTGGTAGAACCTTTCATCACCTTGGCATCATCGGATATAGTCTGAATATCAGCCTTGGTCGTTACTGCATATATATGAGGTGAAACTGCCAAATTCCATCGGCTGTTAGCTGTTTGATGGAACAGTCCAAGGAGATTGACATTCAATCTTGCGCCATACTGTCCCATCCTGACATGGCTTTTCAGATTGGCATATTCCCAACTGTCCATGCCTAAGACACCTGCCTTGTAAAGCACGCCGTCGCTACCCAACCAATAGTTACGTTCTACGCAACAGTCTTGTGCAGACAAGTTCATTTCTCCGTACTTGGCTGATAACTCTGCCGAGAAAATGGAGTTGAAACGATAGCCCCCATATAAGCCAGCAGCCCAACCGAGGTGCGTCTTGTCATGTCCGAAACTTGAGAAAGTAGAGAAACCGAAAGGCATTCCACCCTCAATACCGACGTACCAGCCTTGCGAAATAGTCTTTCCATCTTCTTTTACTTCTGCTCTCGCAAAAGAAAATGGAAGAATAAATGCAAGTATTGCAACCAGCAACCGATTTTTTGTTGTCAAATAATTTATCATATCATTCATTTTTTTACCGTAAAAATAAAGATCTATCTCCAATTACAGGACAAGTATCCACCATAAAGCTAATTCATCCATTCTATCCGAAACTCACTCCAGGAAATACAAGAGGTTTGTTAGGAAGATAAATATGGATGCGAAGAACAAATATATATAAAAGCGTTCCCTCTTGATGAAGTCACGAAAGCTATAGCGAGCCTTATAGTGATCATCAAGATATATCCTGTACTCATGTATCATGGCATATCCCAAGATAATACCTAATATGAGTACAAACACCCCGATGATAATCAGGGCTAATTCTATTCTTGGCATAGTTTCTATTATTTCTTTCATGGCACAAAGATAGTGTTTTTCATCAAAAAAAGGTGGCGCATTCCCCTGTCAAAGTGTCTACTTCCTATGTTTTAGGTGTCTACTTCGTAGGAAGTAGACACCCATTTTAACGATTTTTTCCCTTTTATTATGCGTTTTTCTGATATTTATTGAAAAATGGTTAATCCTGTTTTTTATCATCTGGTGCTGCATTTGCAACTTGTTCTTCTCGCCATTCGGTAGGCGTACAACCTTCCTTTGACTTGAATATCCGGTACAGATAGGTACGGGCAGAGAAGCCACACTCGGCAGAAATGATGTCATTACTATAGTCTGGAAATTCCAACATCATCTTCTTTGCCGCATTGAAACGTATATCACCAAGCCATATTCTGAATGTAGTTTTCAGATACTGGTCGAAGAATACAGATAACTCATCCTTGGAGATACAAAGTGTGCGAGAGAGGGTAAGCATATTCACAGTACTGTCCTTATATCCTAAATTCGCACACCATGCATCAAGACTTTTCTGGATGAAATCTCTGCGCTCATCGGAAAGTGGTTGTAAAGATTCTGTTCTACTATCAGCAGAGGTCTGCTGTTTAGCAGAAAGTGCCCCCCCCATACCTATATTTTGTTTCCACCAAGGCTTCGTTTTCCACTTCTTTATCCAAGAGTTCTTCGGTAGGGATATAACTGCTGCCGAGAGCGATAAACGTAAGATTGAAGAACAGCAAGGCAAGCAATACGGCTGGACCTACTATATATAATAAGGTAGTAGAAAAGATGGCAACTGGCATAGCGAGAACTGCGAGCCATAGAATGATTACACTGGCACGCGAATATCTTACGTAAGGCAACAAATCCGTTGCAGCCATTGTCTCCAACATATTTTTACGCCTAATCATCTCCTGAATAATCATGTATATGCAATAGAAAACACTTACGCAAAACAGAGTCAGCATCAGATAAAGCCCCTCTCTGATATACAGGCTATGATGAAGACTGATACCCACGCAAAAGACCACAATGATGGCAGCATAAATACCACTGCACATCAGTATCATCTTTCTGAGGTTAGCACGGGTGGTTTCTATGTTGTAGATTCCTATGGAGATGAGCGAGAAGCAGGGGGTATAGAGGAGGATGTTGATGACCGCCCCCAGATTATCGTGCATAGCACGGAACCCGAAAGTCATCTGCAGCACATATTGTATCGCCAGTCCTATCAGGGCAGCAACGATCATCCATCGAGAACGCTCATACCGCTTGTTCTCCCATCTTACATGCAGATGAGAGAGTGCTACGATGAAGGCATTGATGAGCATGAATATAAAACATGCAAACTGAAGTAGAAATAATGAATCCATACGCTTCTTATCTTTTGTTTACTTTCTTGTATTTTTGATTACTTGCTGTAGGATTATCTGGATTAGTCATCTGCAAATATCCTGCTGCAACAAGGGATGTAATGTAACGCTCTCGGTTCTTGGTTTGATTGGATAAACCAAGGCGTTCCATGATCTCTGCGGTAGTTCGAGGAACTGAACAGAAATTGACTATATCCCTTTGCTTATTAGACAATGACACTTTTTTAGTGTCAGAGTCTTGGACTTGGTTACTTTTCCCTTCGACTTGGTTACTTTTCCCCTCGACTTCGTTACTTTTTCCCTCGACTTCGTTACTTTTTCCCTCGACTTCGTTACTTTTTTCCTCAACTTGGTTACTTTCTCCTCTCCAAACTGTGATGACAAATTCCTGTGCCTTGTCATTATTCATAAACGTGACATTGATATCTTCGTCCAGTGCACGAGTGATGCCGCTACCTACACCAGTATATGGCAGCAAGTATATGGCATTGTTAAAAAGGAACGTATTGCGAGGCATGGAAGTTCCTGCCTTGATGTCATCAATAGTGAGTCCGTTAGGCAATGCACCTGGACTGTGAATCTCCACACGATTGTCGAAAATGAAAATGCGAACAGGGGCTTTCATGTTCAACGAACGGTGTACAAGGCTGTTTACCGTGAACTCAACCAAGCTTGTATAAGGTATTTCCAACTTACCCATGCTGTTGAATTCATCTCCCACCTGCACATTATGTAGGTTACGAGTGAAGAAATCCATGATAGTGTCATATTGATGAAGCAGATTCCCCTCCATATCTGCATCATTCACCTTGTCACGGAACACCTTGCTGCCAACACTGTTGCCAGCAAAACAGATACACTTGGCTGTCATCATTGGCATCCAGCGCTGGGTGTATTTGCCAAACAGAAGCATGGCAGCAACGGTCAGTGTGCCATCGGGACGGATAAATCGCAGATTGCGAAGTATCTTCTCACAGTCATGTCCCTTAGCTATGGCAGAGCAAATCATATCAAGTGATGCTTCATTAAAAGCGTCACCTGTCAAGCCTTTCTTCTCCAACACTCTTTCAAAACGATTGCCAAGAAACAGCTTGATAGTCGTTGCCTCAAGGTCGTTGACAGTTGCATCCCTAACACCAGCCTCGTCAGGAGCAAAACTACCGCAGTCGGTCATCATTTCTGCAAGTTCAGCATTATCGAACACTTTACGCTTGTCTGCACCATTCTTCACCCATACGATTCCCTTGTTGTCGTGATAAGGCTTGTTCAGTCCTTCCTTTATAGTAGCAATAACCAAGTTGCCATCTTCTACTTCAACAGTATCTATCTTTATCAGAATGGATGGCACTACGTTTTCTGAAGCAATGTCACTCAACAGGTTAGTTGTTTCTTGTACTTCTGAATACGACAAGGCATTGGTTTCTCCGGTCTTGTCCTTTATACCAACTACCAACTTGCCTCCATGTGAATTACTGAAAGCCACTAACTCACAAGCAATATCATATTTGTCGAGAATGCGTTCCTTGAACTGCACCCCCGACACCTCGCCAGCCTTTATCTGTTTCAATATATCGTCCATCATTCTTTGATACATTCTTTGTTCAACAAATCGTTTACATCCACTTTCAGCAAATCAGAAATCCGTATTAAGGTTTCCAAGTCTGGTTGGCAAGTGTTGGTGCACCATTTAGAAATGGTTGCTTGGTCTTTACCCAACATTTCTGCCAACCACTTGTTTGAGTGCTTGGTTACTGCCAACATTATCTTCAATCTGTTTACATCTTTCTTTGCCATACATTATTATAAAATAAGTAAATACGCTTGCAGAGTACGAAAATAATTTCAGAAAAAGGCACAATATTCTCAAAATGTTTACGAAACATGCAAATAATTGAGTATTTCGCAATATTATTCCTTTCATTGATAATCATAAAATACGAGCGAAAAAGGTTGTTTTGGAGATTTTTGAATTACTACTAACACAGAGATGACATAAATATCATTTCATTGGCCTGCACAATCAAAAGAAAAAATCGGAAAATTATCGTTGTTTTCAGTGTCAATTTATGTTTTCTCATACTTTCATTTTGGGAGTGTTCAAGCTCAGTTGTCTCTTTTAAAACAGCGTTTAAATACTATTAAAACAGCGTTTAAACACTGTTTTAACGGAGAATTAACGGCAGCTACATTTCCATATAATCCGACCTCTTTTCCAAAAGGTAGTATGCTTTTTGGAAAAAGGTAGTATGCTTTTTGGAAAGAGCTCGTAACAAGAATGAATCAGCATTCTGATATAACAACCCGTTGGCGGAGTTAAATTTCCGTTTCGTTTGCAAAGAGGAATCGCTGTGAAGGTTTTATACAGACAAAAACTGCTTAATGTAGCGGTCGAGAGTCTTTCTGTCCACATCACAAAATTTTGCAATCTTGCATTTAGGGACATCCGCCTTAAGTTGCTCTTGGATTACAGTCTCCATCCCGTGAAGTTTGTATTTTTCAGGTGCGCTCATTCTCCCCTTGGGCCGTCCGAGGGTAACGCCTTTAGCCTTCTTCCGTGCCAAAGCCTCTTTTGTCCGTTGGCTGATAAGGTCACGCTCAATCTCCGCCGATAAGCCGAAAGCGAAAGCAAGAACCTTGCTTTGAATGTCATCCCCCAAGCGATAGTTGTCTTTGATAGTCCAAATTCGACACTCCTTTGTCATGCAAATATTCAGGATTTCCATAATCATGAATAAGTTACGTCCAAGGCGAGACAGTTCAGAGCAAACGATAAGGTCATTCTTGTGTACACGTTTCAAGAGTTTTCCCAGTTCACGTTTGTTATATGCTTTAGTGCCACTTATTGTTTCCTCAATCCATCCGCCAATTACCAACTTGTTCCGTTCACAGAATTTATTAATCTCAAATCGCTGGTTCTCTACTGTCTGTTTATCACTGCTTACCCTAATATAACCGTAAACCATCTTTCGTGGCAATGATTCTATCTCTCGAACTCTTTCAAGTAGTCATCCAAACTATGGTATAAAGGGACGCCGTAACGTTTACAGGTTATCCGCACATTATCATATCTGTAATAATCGGGTTCGCAAATGACATGCATCTTTCCTGATTGCATATAAATTCCCATTTCCAAAAGAGAGATGGGAGATTTGCTACTTCCCAATATATTCATAATAATCAAGTCCGCTTTCTCTAAATGTTCAAGTTCCCAATTGACTTGGTGCTCGAAATCCGACATTTCGCCACTTAATCCTTTTCCCCTACGCGGATTAAAAAGCATATATTTCCCCGATTCTTTTTGCCTGAACCATTCAGCTGTATTCTTTTGCCAATCTACGCTTTTCCCCATGTCTATGGTTCCTGCCAAGAATATTTTATAATATTGGTCTGCATTTTCAACATCCTGCTCATCTACGGGAGTCAATACGACTACTTCGGATTGTGCCCAAAAGGAAACAGGAAGGAGCAACATAAAGTATGCTATCAAAAATAATCTTTTCATATTTATCTGTTATTTTTCATGCGAAGGTATGGAAAAGCCAGAAAAGATACAAGAATAACGGTGTTTTAGAGAGAAATTATTATATTTGCCATCTAAAGATCTGTAGCCATGAAGATAAAATTACCGTTAAACATAAACCATAAAGAGGAACATGTCGATACGCAATGTTTGGTTGTTATCGGCACGAATGGCATTGGCAAAAGTTCATTTGGTAAAATGATAGCCAGCCAATATCCTGATAAATCAACCATCATATCGGGATTGCATGCTTTATTCATCTCCACCCAGCCAGGAGACAAAAAAGATGATGAAGGTTGGTTGCAACTGCAAACTCTTATCAAAGAGAGATTGCTGCTGCCGCGTATTACGGATTATGAGAAGTTGATTGTCCAATTACAGCAGGAAGAATTCGAGATTGCCGTCAATTATAAGGAGTCTTGTAAAAAAGAAGAGGGATTACAACCTCCAGTAACGAAATTGGATTTAATCCAGACCGTTTGGGAAGAGATGTTCCCCCATAACCGTTTGGTAAGGAAGTCGGGCTTCTTTGAAGTGGCATCCACTTACCATCGCAGTTTGTCTTATAATGCAGGAAGGATGAGCGATAGTGAGAAACTTGTCTTTTACCTTATAGGCGCCGTCCTTTTTGCACCCAGCCGATCCCTGTTGATAATTGAAGAACCTGAAACACTATTGCACGATTCCATCAAGAATCTTTTATGGGACAGAATCGAACAGCTAAGACCCGATTGCACCTATATCTATTTAACCCACGACATCGACTTTGCTTTGTCCAGGAGGTCATGCAAACGATTATGGATTAGGGATTTTGATGCCGACAACAAAATATGGGATTACCAAGTGATTGAAAACAGCACCTCTTTGCCTGAAGAGGTGTATATGGAGGTTTTGGGCAACAGGAAACCTGTCCTTTTCGTAGAAGGGACAGAAAATAACAGCATAGACATCCGCCTTTACTCCCTTGTTTTTCCCGATCACATGGTCAAACCGATGGGAGGTTGCCAGAAAGTGATAGAGACGACCAAAGCATTCAACCAAATGAAGGAGTTCCATACGTTGGATAGTTTCGGTATCGTTGACCGCGACAGGCGCACTGAGAATGAGATTGAATATCTGAACCGGCAACATATTTTCGTGCCTGACGTGGCGGAAGTCGAGAATCTGTTGATGTTGGAAGAGATTATCAAAACGGTAGCAACCAAACTCAGGAGGAATCCGGACACTGTCTTTGAAAAGGTGAAAAAGAATGTTATCCAACTCTTCAAGAACGACTTGGAGGAACAGATAATCTTGCATACAAAACATAAAGTCAAGAAAAAGTTGGAGAGTTCTTTGAATTACAAGATTCATTCCTTCGAGCAACTCAATGAACATGTGGAAGAAATCCACGAGCGCATCCGTGTGGAAGATGTATATGAAACGATACGTAGGCGGTTTGTATCCTATATTGAAACAGGCAATTATAAATTAATCTTACGTGTTTATAATCAAAAATCCATGCTCCCGGATAGCCAAGTCTGCCAGCTCTGCGGTGTCCATTCCAAAGACTCTTATCTCGATTACATCCTTAGTCTGTTGCGGAAAAATGGCAATGAGGCGGAAACAATCCGCAAAGCCATCCGGGACTCCTTGGGTGTTTCAAAATAGCATTAAGCAGGAATAGTCAGTCAGATGGAAGCGTTTCATAAAGAGATTAACGAATGGGTAGAACTCTACTCCCAGCCTTTGCTTAACCGTGCACTTTCCTTGGTGGCAAACAAAGAAGATGCCATGGATATCGTGCAAGAGGTGTTTGTCGCAGCTTTGTCGGCAAGGAAATCGTTCGAGCACAAGAGTTCGCCGCTGACTTGGCTGCAAAACATTCTCAGGAACAAAGTGGCAGACTTCTACCGAGACCGTTATCGAAAGCCGACGACGAGCATGAGCGACTTCTTTGACGAGACTGGATCATGGATTGACAATAGCGTGGGCAGCAAGTGGAATGTGGCAACCGATAATTCGGATGAACAGCAAGCTTTGGTTGAGACACTCGACAAATGCTTGGAACGGCTTCCTAATCGGTGGAACATTACAGTTAGATTATATTATATAGAGGAGAAAAAGGCCAGTGAGGTGTGCAGGGAGCTTGGTATCAACACCACGAACTTGTGGAAAATCCTCCAGCGAAGCCGCATGCAATTAAGAAAGTGTATCGAGTTAAACTGGTTTGAAAAGTTATGAAAGCAATGCTGAATAAATTACTGCATATCGTGATAATGCCGTGCAGCCATGTCCCTGAGTTATTGGAAAGACAAAATGCAAAAGCGTTGCCTTTCCATAAAAGGGTGCGCCTTGCGGCTCATCTGTCATTGTGCAAACTGTGTGCTGTTTATGCCTTAAAAGTAGAACAAATAGATAAAATGCTAACAAAGAAATATGCCAACAAGGGAAAAGAGGAGCAGTTTGACGATTCTGAATTGCAGTTGTTTAAGGAAAGGATGAAGAAAAAGTTAGGAAAAAAGTCATAATATCGTGTCAGTATTATAATGAATGTTCGACTATAAGTGAAGAATACCTCTTGGTACAATCTGTATTATTTAGAGATTCAACATTAATAACACTTATAATATGAACGTAAAAAAACAACTCATTCAGGACAACCAGGTATTTCAGCTTGGTTTTTACATGACACTTTTCGGAACCTCCCTCGCCCTCTTATGGATAGGGATTTTCAAGTTTACAAATGTCGAAGCAGCTGCTATCAGGCCTTTAATAGAGAATCATCCCTTATCGTTTTGGATATACGATGTGTTCAGCGAGCAAAGTGTTTCGTGTTTGGTGGGCATCATAGAGATTGTGTTGGCGATTCTTCTGCTTCTTTCTCTGAAAGTGAAAGCACTTAGGCTCTATGCCGGAATTGGTTTGATTGTAGTCTTCAGCACAACCCTTAGTTTTCTTGTCTTTACTCCTGGCGTGTGGAACATCGTAGAGGGAGTAGTAGTAACAGACTTCTTTATACTTAAAGACATTGTATTCTTAGGAGCCGGCTTTATGCTGCTTGGAAACCGGAAGTAATCAATTAAACAGCAAAATAGTATGAGAAGGACAACCGTCGTTGCCGTATTACTTGTGGCCTTGTACGCTCTTACAGTGTTTGCCAATTCTATGCGGACGAAAAGCAACGAAACAATAGCAATCGAAGAAATGAAACCGAAGAAAGAAATTTATTTGGCAGGAGGATGCTTTTGGGGAACTGAGCATTTTATCAAACAGATATACGGAGTGACAGCTACAGAAGTTGGATATGCTAACGGTAAAGGGAGAAAACCCGATTACCACTCCGTGTCAACCGGTAAAACTGGGTTTGCCGAAACTGTGAGAGTAATCTATGACCCTGAAGTAATCAGTTTGGAGAATCTTCTTGACCTGTTTTACGAGACAATTGACCCTTTGAGTGTGAACAAGCAAGGCAATGACTTTGGAACGCAGTACCGCACAGGTATCTACTATATTGACAAAGCTGATAGTGTGCTTGTGAAATCTTCATTGGCAAAGCTCGCACAACATCATTCGCACCCTTTGGCAGTGGAGCAGCAAGAACTTGTAAACTTCCACAAAGCCGAGGAGTATCACCAAGATTACCTTGATAAGAATCCTAACGGATATTGCCATATTCCACAAAAGTTGTTCGAGAAAGCCAAGCAAACACATCCTGCAACTCAAGAAGGCAACACAAGGTTCACTCGCTCTGACGATGCCTCACTGAAGAAGCAACTTTCTCCTCTGCAATATAAAGTTACGCGTATGAATGCCACTGAACCTCCCTTCAACAACGAGTATTGGGATGAAAAGCGGGAAGGAATATATGTAGACATCACAACAGGAGAACCTCTTTTTACGTCTACGGATAAGTTCGACTCTGGTTGTGGTTGGCCAAGTTTCTCAAAAGCGATAGATAGTTCACTCGTGACGGAGAAACTGGATAAGTCGCACGGCATGACACGCATAGAAGTACGCAGCAAAAAAGGCGATGCCCATTTGGGGCACGTGTTCAATGATGGACCTATCGAACATGGGGGAATAAGATATTGTATTAACAGCGCATCGCTGCGTTTCATCCCGAAGGAAGAAATGGAGAAGGAAGGTTACGGAGATTATCTTCCCCTTATTGATAAATAGAATCCCTCCTGACTTTGTTACTAAGTATGCATTTATTCGAATGCTTACGATGAAATCAGGTGAAGCCAATAAAAAGGCGGTGCGTCATAACAATCATTTGACACATCGCCTTTTCATTAACAATCAAGGTAATAAAGTAATCAATTCAAATTTAATTTGTCTGTTCCCGGAACAGTTATTCCGTTTTTCCAAACACAACGAACATTCAAATTACGATCCATAACCACGATATCCGCATCTTTGCCATGTTGCAAAGTGCCTTTCTTGTCAGCTATTCCAATCAGACGGGCAGGAGTCTCAGAAGCCATGCGAACAGCATCCTGCAATGAGATACCCGCTTTCATCACCATGGTGCGAACCAATTCATCCATCGTAGCCAAACTACCAGCTAAAGAAGTGTGGTCTGCTAATTTGCATACTCCATCTTCTATGACATATCGAGGGTCGATTGTCGGGTTTTCCCAAGCTGCATAAGAGACAGCGTCTGTAACCAAACAAGTCCTTTCTACCCCTTTCAGCTTATATACCAATTTCAATATGGTGGCAGGCAAATGTGCACCATCAGCAATCACTTCCACTGTCATATCATCCATCAAGTAAACGCTTTCTACCGTTCCTTCGTATTTGTATTCATTACGCTTGTGGAATCCCGGCATCGCATTGTAGAAATGGGCTGCATGGCTAAATCCAGCGGCAAAAGCCTCTTTGATTAATCCAAATTCAGCTTCTGTATGAGTAACAGCAAGCATGATACCCTTTGATTTAACATACTTGGCAAACTCAAGTGCGCCTTCCAACTCAGGACTAATATCCCAACGTTTGATGCAGTTGGTTGCATTCAATATATCCTTGTATTCCGCCTCGTCAATCTGTCTGAGTGAATCACCAAACAAAGAGCTGGACATTTTAGGATTCAAATAAGGACCTTCCACATGCAATCCGCCAACGACTGGATTTTTTTCAGCCATCATTGTCTCACATACTTTGGCAGCCTGTTTGATTTCATCTGGTGAAGAGGCTGTCAATGTCGGGAAAATCGTAGTCGCACCGTGTGCAAGGTGGGCTTTGACTGCTGAGTCAAAAGCTTCCGGTGTCCCTTCCTTAAAATCGTGTCCTCCTCCACCATGAACGTGCATAGCAACAAATCCGGGAAGCACATGCATGCCTCTAGCATCTATTACTTTTGCTCCAATAACAGCTAAGTCGCTATTGGTTACCTCCAGAATCTTCCCATCACTAATAAGGACAGAGCCTCCTTCCACCCAGCCTTGGGGAGTCAAGATACGTCCATTGATTATTTGCGTCAGCATTGTTTTTCGTTATTTAAGGATATTAAAAAAGTTTGTTTGTTCCATCTACCAATTTTCCCATAGCCCAAACGGCACGGACATTCAAGTCTCTGTCGAGCACAACAATATCTGCATCCTTGCCACGCTGCAAAGAGCCTTTCCTATCGTAAACTCCCATGATGCGTGCAGGTGTTTCAGAGGCCATTCGAACTGCATCAGCCAATGGAATATCTGCTTTTTGCACCATTGTGCGAATCAAACGGTCCATTGTCGCAATACTTCCAGCCAAAGCTGAACGGTCGGACAATTTACAAACGCCGTCTTCGATGATTACACGAGGGTCAAACGCTGTTTTGGAATCTGTGGCAGTGCAAGCCAAAGAGTCAGTAACCAAGCAAGTACGTTCCACACCTTTAATCTTGTAGACCAAACGTAAAATAGTTGGAGGGACGTGGATGCCGTCTGCAACAATTTCCACAGTCATGTCATCAATCAAGTAGATACTTTCTACTGTTCCTTCATATTTATATTCTCTACGCTTATGGAATCCTGGCATTGCGTTATAGAAGTGGGTTGCATGTTTATAACCTACTTCGTGTGCAGTAAGAATATCTTCAAATTCAGCTTGCGTATGCCCCACTGCTGCTAAAACACCTTTAGATGTTATATATTTACCAAACTGGATAGCACCCGGCAATTCAGGAGCCGCATCCCAACGTTTGATGCAGTTCGTATCTTCCAACAATGGAATATATTCTTCCGGATCTGGATCCTTAATCCATTCCGGGATTTGTGCTCCAGCCATTTTTTTATTGAAATAATGACCTTCCAAGTGAAGTCCCAATACTGGGCTATTAGGTTCAGCCATCATTTTTTCAGTCGTTTCAGCAGCTGCACGAATCATTGGAATCGTAGATGAAGAAAGAGTCGGGAAAATAGAAGTAGTTCCGAACTTCATGTGTGTATCAATTGCTACACGGAATGCCTCTTCTGTTCCTTCCATGAAATCTCTTCCTCCAGCACCATGAGAGTGGATTTCGATGCCGCCCGGTACGATATACATTCCTTTGGCATCAATCAATTTTGCACCAACGACAGCAAGGTCGCAATTTGTAACTTCCAGAATTTTATTATCCTGAATCAAAACAGAACCGTCTTTAAGCCAGCCCTGCGGGGTAAGAATCTTACCATTTATAATCTGTGTCAGCATTGTTGTGTTTTTTATTTTGTTTTTCATTGAATATGAGATTGTCTAAATAAACTCATGCTTCAATATTATTGGCAAATATAAGAAAAAACTCCTGCAAAACAAAAAGCCTGATTAAAATCCAGTCATAAAATACCAGAACTTAATCAGGCTTTAATAGCTCTTATATTATTTTATTCCCATTCGATTGTCGAAGGTGGTTTAGAACTGATATCATAAACAACGCGGTTGACACCTTTCACCTTATTGATAATCTCATTGGAGACTTTACCCAAGAATTCATAAGGCAAGTGAGCCCAGTCCGCAGTCATTGCATCCGAAGATGTCACAGCACGCAAAGCCACAGTGTTTTCATAAGTGCGTTCATCTCCCATTACTCCCACTGAACGAATTGGAAGCAAGATAGCTCCTGCTTGCCATACTTTGTCATACAATCCCCATTCACGCATCAAGGACATATAGATATCGTCCGCTTCTTGGAGGATTCTCACTTTTTCTTCTGTAATATCACCTAAGATTCTAATGCCCAAACCAGGACCTGGGAACGGATGACGTTTAATCAGATGTTCCTGCATTCCTAATTCTATTCCCACACGGCGAACCTCGTCTTTGAATAATAGACGCAATGGCTCTATTAATTTCAAGTTCATCTTTTTAGGTAATCCGCCCACATTGTGGTGGCTCTTAATGGTTGTGCCTGTAATTGACAAAGATTCGATTACGTCAGGATAAATAGTTCCCTGCCCCAACCATTTAATATCTTTCAGCTTTTGCGCCTCTTCGTCGAAAACATCGATAAAGCCCTTGCCAATAATCTTACGTTTCTGTTCCGGATCGGTCACTCCTGCCAACTCTCCATAGAATTTAGCCTTAGCGTTTACTCCGATAACATTCAAACCAAGGTGCTCATAATCTTTCAATACATTCTCAAACTCGTTCTTACGCAACAATCCATGATCCACAAAGATACAAGTTAGATTCTTGCCAATAGCCTTGTTAAGCAACACTGCTGTCACAGAAGAATCGACACCACCTGACAATGCCAAGATGACTTTGTCATCGCCCAACTTTTCCTTAAGTTCAGCAACTGTGGACTCTATAAATGATGCCGGAGTCCAATCTTTGGCACAGCCGCAGATATTCAAGAAGTTATCCAACAGCTTGGTCCCATCAACTGAGTGGAACACTTCCGGGTGGAATTGTACACCCCATGTCTGTTCTCCTTCAACATGATAAGCTGCATTCTGTACATCTTTCGTGCTGGCAATAATCTTGAAACTGTCAGGCAATTCAGTAATGGAATCACCATGCGACATCCAAATTTGAGAACCAGCTTTAATATCTTTGAACAATGGGTCGTCTGCATCAATTGTAGAAAGATTAGCACGACCATATTCGCGGGAATTTGCCGATTCAACTTTTCCACCTGACGTATAGGCGATATATTGTGCTCCGTAGCAAATGCCTAAAACAGGATATTTCCCTCTTATCTGACTCAAATCAGCCTTGAAGGCATTCGGGTCATATACAGAATATGGACTACCAGAAAGGATGACGCCTTTTACATCGGTAGCATCATGTGGGAATTTGTTGTACGGAACTATTTCGCAATACATATTCAGCTCTCTGACTCTTCGTCCGATGAGTTGTGTTGTCTGCGAACCGAAATCAAGAATGATAAGTTTCTCGTGCATGCAATTCAGTTATTAAATTTTATTGTGCAAATGTAATGATAAAAATCGGTAAGAGCTATATTCACCCTTACTTATTGTTGTTTTTGCCAAATATTCCAAGCAGCAACAGCTTGTAGCCATAGCATTTCCAACCCGTTTTTAACCACAGCTCCCCGTTCTTTCCCTTTTGTCATGAACAAGGTCTCATCTGGATTGTATACTAAATCATACAATATATGTCGTGGGGAGAGTAAATCGTATGGAATATTCGGGCAATTATGGATGTTGGGGAACATTCCCAATGGAGTCGTATTCACGATAACCGTATGTTCCGCCATTACTCCAAGTGTAAGAGCATCGTATGTCAGGCAAGACTCTTTGGATTCACGGGAAACGAATGTCGCTTTTATCCCTAATTGCTTTAATCCATGAAATACAGCCTTGGATGCTCCGCCCGTTCCTAAAATCAGTGCTTTTTTATGCGAAGAAGTCAATAAGGGTTTGATGGACTCCCTGAATCCTATCACATCAGAATTATAACCAATCAATTTAGTTTCACCACCAACTCCGGTTGTAAACTTGATGACATTGACTGCTCCTATCTGCCTTGCATCTTCATCCAAACCATCCAATAAAGGGATAATTTGTTGTTTGTAAGGAATGGTCACGTTCAACCCGTTCAGCTCTGGATTATCTTTAATGACTTGTTTAAATGCTCCTATTGTGGGAATTTCAAAATTCAAATATTGGGCATCTATGTTTTCCGTTTCAAACTTCTTGTTAAAGAAGTTGCGGGAAAAAGAATGTCCTAAAGGGAAACCTATTAAACCATACTTCTGCATAATCGACACTTTATTTAGTTCCTGTATATAATGAGCATATCCCCCATGTAAGGGCACGTGCCTTGGCTTCTTTAAATCCTATTTTAGCCAACAATTCCGCCATGACACTTCCTTGAGGCACCACTTTGATAGAAGCTGGCAAATAACTATAAGCCGCTTTCTCTTTAGAAACTAGTCTGCCTATATTAGGAATGACTATTTTGGAGTATATCTGATAAAGCTGTTTCATGGGGAAATGCTCGGGGGTCGAAAGTTCCAAAATCATCAGATGTCCACCCGGTTTCAGTACTCTATACATTTCAGACAGACCTCGCTCTATGTCTTCAAAGTTGCGGACGCCAAAAGCTGCTGTGACAGCATCAAACGAATCATTTGAATAAGTAAGATTTATGCAGTCTTGATATTCAAACTTCACAGATTCTTGCAAATGCAGTTCTTCCGATTTTTTGCGGGCAACATCCATCATTCCTTCAGAAATATCGGCTCCTATTATCTGTTTAGGCTGTAATTCTTCTTGCATAGAAATGGCAAGGTCGCCGGTTCCTGTTGCTATATCCAGAATGACTTGAGGTGAAAAAGGGCGCAAGGAAGCTATTCCTTTCTTGCGCCATCCTTTATCAAAGCCAAAAGAGAGTGTATGGTTCAGCAAATCGTATTTTCCTGCAATAGCATCAAACATACGCTTTACCTGAACACCTTTATGCTCTTCTTTATTATAGGGAAGTATGTTCTCTGAACCGTACTTCATTTCTGATTATTTACGGTTTGACAAATAATCAGTCACGTTCTTTTCAATACGTTGGGCGATATTATCCGTATCAGTCTTCACAAATGTTTCACCAGTAATGTGCTCGAACAATTCAATATAACGATTGCTGATACCTTCTACGATAGCCGGAGTCATCTCAGGGACTTGTTGTCCTTCTTTCCCTTGGAATCCATTGTCCATCAACCACTCACGCACGAACTCCTTGGAAAGTTGTTTCTGGGGTTCGCCTTTGACAAATCTCTCTTCATAACCTTCCAAGTAAAAGTAACGGGATGAATCTGGAGTATGGATTTCGTCCATCAAATAGATTTGTCCATTATGTTTGCCAAATTCATATTTGGTATCAACCAATATCAAGCCTCTCTTTTCAGCAATTTCAGAACCTCTCTTGAACAATGCCAATGTATATTTTTCTAACAAAGCATATTCTTCAGGAGTAGCCAAGCCACGAGCCAAAATTTCTTCTTTAGAAATATCCTCGTCATGTTCGCCTATTTCAGCTTTTGTTGTTGGAGTTATGATTGGTTCCGGGAAACGTTGGTTTTCACGCATTCCTTCCGGAAGTTTCACACCACATATTTCACGCACACCGCTCTTATATGCACGCCAAGCACTTCCACAAAGATATCCACGAACAATCATTTCCACTGGGAATCCTTCGCATCGTACACCGACGGTCACCATAGGATCTGGAGATGCCAATTTCCAATTCGGGCAAATGTCCTGAGTTGCATCCAAAAACTTTGCGGCTATTTGGTTAAGCATTTGTCCTTTATATGGAATACCTTCCGGCAAGATAACATCAAATGCCGAAATACGGTCTGTCGCTACCATAACCAATAAGTCATCTCCTACACTGTATACGTCTCTCACTTTTCCATGATAAACACTTTTCTGTTCTGGAAAATGAAAATCTGTTTTTACTAAAGCTGCTTTCATAACGGCTAAATATATTATTTTGTAATGTTATTCATATCTTTCTTCAAGGCACGTTGTCTGCTGCGGTCAAACTTGTCGTAAGCCTCCACAATCCGTTGTACTAACTTGTGCCTAACTATGTCTTTTTTGGTAAATTCCACCTTACCAATCCCTTCCACCCCCTTCAAAATACTCATCGCTTCCTTCAGTCCTGAGGTTGTAGCAGCTGGCAGGTCGATTTGTGTCATGTCGCCTGTGACAATCATTTTCGCATTCATGCCTAGGCGAGTTAAAAACATTTTAATCTGATGCGTAGTCGTATTTTGTGCTTCATCCAAGATTATAACAGCATCATTCAATGTCCTACCACGCATAAAAGCCAATGGAGCTATCTGTATAACGTTATTCTCCATATATTCTTTCAGTTTGGCAGGAGGAATCATGTCTTGCAAAGCATCATACAGAGGTTGCAGATACGGGTCTAATTTATCTTTCATTTCGCCTGGAAGGAATCCCAGCTTTTCTCCAGCTTCGACAGCTGGACGGCTCAATATTATCTTTCGGACCATTTTGTTCTTTAATGCTTTTACCGCAAGGGCAATAGCGACAAATGTTTTTCCGGAACCAGCCGGACCTGTGGCAAATACAAGGTCATTTTCTTCAAATGCCTTTACCAATAACTGCTGGTTCTCAGTCCGGGCAGTGATGGGTTTCCCATTCATGCCGTGAATAATCAGGTTTTCTTGCCTTACAACAGTCGGCCCTTTGCCTTTGACTAAGTCTATGATTGCTTCTTCCGATAATATATTGAACTCTTCACAATACTTTTCTATTTCACGAATTTTCTTTAAAAAAAGCTCTGATTCCTCTTCATCTCCTATTACTTTCATAACATTTCCCCTTGCAACAATGCGCAGTTTTGGGAATAGTGTTTTTATCAGCTGCATGTTACAGTTGTTTACTCCATAGAAGATTACCGGATCAACTGTTTCAAGAATGTATATTCGTTCAATCATTCAAGTCTGTTTTAGTTTTCAATATGGTGCAAAAGTAAAAATAAATTTCCGAAATAGTCATCTATCTCTCTTCTATTTTCACTTTTCCACTCATGGTTTGAGTACAACACCCAAACTTTTCTTCCCATCCATTTTAATAATCATAGATTTGTCAAAACGAACATGGCGTAAATACTGCGTTTCTTCAACTGCCGGTAAAGCATTGAGAAATGACTCATCAAACCATCCGTCCCCGCTATAAGGATTGACTGTAAAATAACCAACACCAAAGGAAGTCAAGTTCTGGAAGAAATGTGTCCCCTGGCTTGGGTCGATTCGATAATTCTCCAATCCGCATTCTACAATAACCCGGGCATTGCTGATGTGAGGCCATTTTACCGGAATACCTAACCAATGATCGCTACTTCCCCAGCGCCCAGGACCCACTAAAACATAGCCTCTTTCGTCAGCGGTAAATTGCTGATTCATCTTTTCTATTTCATAAGCTATCTGTTGGTTATTGGAAGCATTGAACGTATCGCTTTTTACATATATAATATCATGCACATCGTTAACGATTCCATGTCCCAATACACTGGAAGATGAGAGAATTGTCTCCTCTTTTGGAATAACGGCAAGGTCTTCGTCCATAACCTCTTTATTATCCACAATTGGGCGAATCTGCAATAAATATAATGTAGCGACTTTCGGGTTGTCTTTATTCAAATTGACAGCAAATTCAATCTCTATAGGTCTGCCCATTTCGCTTTGGCCAATCTTCAAGACTTGGTCAAGTGTCTCCGCAAGAGGAAACACATCGTGCTGAAGAATATTCACAAACGAGATGATTTTCCTTCCCCCTGGATAATATCCATCACGGATAATCATATCGTATGGGTCATAAGTGGAGACAATGTAACGGAGAGCACCATCTTCGTCCGCATCTTTCACTGTCAGCTTCAACAAATTAAAGGCATCATCGACAGAGAACCTATCAGTGATTTTCTTCTCGCTGACATCCAACGCATAAAATTTAGTTTGTGTCTCCCGAAGAGCATAATCAAGAGAACTCATCTGTAAGATATTATGCGGATGAAGCGGCGAGAAACGAAGTGTTACGCCTCCATCAACTATATATTTGCCCAATCCCAATGCAATATTGACTATTCCATCTTCCGCTTTTTCATTGCCAATAGGATAGAAATTCAAAGAACGGGCGACTCCTGAAATAGTCGGATAATAGTGGTCGCCATAACGAGACCCCACTACTTCTTGCAAAACAACAGCCATTTTTTCTTGGTCTATTAAATTGGAAGTAGCAGTCATGTATGCTTTGCTATCTTTATAAAAGACAGACGCATATACAGCTTTTATGGCATCGCTTAAACTTCTAAGCATTTCATATTTATCCTCTAATTTAGGGATCATATATGTTGAGTAGATTCCTGCAAACGGTTGGTAGTGGGAATCTTCCAACAAACTGGACGAGCGCACGGCAATAGGACCTTTTACAACTTCAAAAAACGCCATCAAGTCTTCTATCAATCTGGATGGCAAGCTTGCCCGTAAAAAGTATTTCAATATGGTATCGTTGTCCGTATCGCTTAAAGCCAACGGATAAAGTTCATTCGTTTCCATGAATTCGTCAAATATATCGGTACAGATAACGACTGTCTTCGGTATATTAATTAGGAAGTTGTCATGTTCCAATTGAGGATAACGTTTAATCATGGCTCCGATAAAAGCCAAACCACGTCCTTTTCCTCCTAATGAGCCATCGCCTATTCGGGCAAAGTTGCTGTACTCATCAAAACGATCCTTTTGATAAATAGCCACCACTCCCGAGTTTTTCATTCTACGATACTGCACAATCAAATCAAATATCAATTTCCTTGCTTCGTCCATGTCCTTATAATCGCACACATCTATGGTTTTCAGCACTTCTGCCGGTGGGAACATGGCACGTGAGTAGAAAAAGCGAGAGAAATGATTCCGGCTTAAATGATATATCAAAGAATCGTCAGGAATCTGGAAAACCTTTTTCTGAAGGTCTTTCAAATCCTTTATGCGCATGATTTCTTCTTTCGTTTGTGGATTTAGGATGACGAAATCACCAAAGCCGAAACGCTCCATGATTTTCTTCCTCAAATCCTGGGGATAACTCTTGGAGTTCTTATCAATAAAAGAGGCTCCTAATTCTTCTGCATATATGCTATTGGATGATTCGGATGATTCAAGGATAAAGGGAATAATCTTACCAGTCTTACGCACATATTGCCCCAATTTATATCCGGCATAAGGATCTTTTACCCCATTGCGCATAAAGCTCATATCCGAAATTATCCCTAATATGTTGTTCGGATACTGTTCAAATATGCGGACTGCCTCCTCATAATTCCTTGCCAATTTAATTTTGGGACGACCTCGCATCCTCAATGTCTTTTGGTGGTCGTTCAATGCCTCCTTGGCAAATTCTTGACTCTGTTCGAGTACAAACTTATATAAATGTGGAAGGGCTGAGGAATAAAAGCGAATGGAATCTTCTACCAACAGGATTATCTGTACTCCTACGCTTTCCACATCGTGGGGCGCATTCATCTTATCTTCCAATAATTTGATTATGGCAAGCAACAGCTCAGCATTCCCCAACCAACTGAACACATAGTCAATGGCGCTTAAATCCTCATTTGCCAGTCTTTTGGAAACCTCCTTTGAAAAAGGTGTCAAGACGACTATGGGAATAGCTGGATAATGTACCTTTATCTCTTTGGCAACCGAAAAAATATCCCGGTTGTCCATGTTCGGCATACAAATTACTAATTCAAAATTCCTGCTTGCCAATTCAGCCAACGCCTCTTCTTCCGTCGTGACCTGCGTAAAGCGAGGAGGATATCTCAGACTCAATGCCGTATATTCATTAAATATCTGTTCATCTACCCGCCCATCGTCTTCCAGCATGAAAGCATCATATTTAGTTGCAATCAGCAATACATTATATATACGTTTGTTCATGAGGTTCGCAAATGGAGTATCTCTGAACACGAGTTCTTTTAAATTGGGTATGCCGCTCATATTGTTATAAATTTTCTTTTATCCAACTACTTGCTTCAGCCAAAGTTTCCGGTTTGCCGACATCTAACAATTTTAATCCGGGAGCATTATACGCCAAGATGGATGCCCGTGCACAAATGGACAAGTAGAACTGGATAATCGGGAACTTGCCCGTCCATTCCTCCATCCATCGAAAAATATCCGGGGAAATGACATGAATGCCACTGAATGCATATTCTTTATGCTGTTCCGGGTTAAAATAGGGATAATAAGACTTTACTTCCCCAGTCTCCCTATTCCTCCATCCACAAAGTTTGTCTTCTCGGTTAAACAACAAATAGCGGGAAGTCTTTCGCTTACTAACTAACAAAGTGGCAAGGGCATTGCTCTCCAAATGTTTCTTATATAATTCACGAAGATCAACATTTGAAAAGATATCTACGTTATGTACCATGAAAGGTTCATCGCCATCCAAGAATTCAGCAGCATGTTTAATTCCCCCGCCTGTGTCCAATAGATATTCTCTTTCGTCTGAAATATGAATATCAATGCCAAAATTATTCTTCTCTTTCAGGAAATCAATGATTTGTTGCCCGAAGTGATGGATATTCACTGTGATTTGGTCAAATCCTGTATCCTTTAGTTTCAGAATCACATGCTCCAGCATGGGCTTCCCATCAACCGGGAGCAAGGCTTTAGGTGTCGTGTCAGTCAGCGGTTTAAGGCGGTTGCCTAGGCCTGCTGCAAAAATAAGTGCTTTCATAGGTTAGACTCTAATATTTGTTCAATATTCTGTTCTCTATGTATTAAATGTATCTTTACTCCAAATTTCTTGTTTAAATGCTCTGCCAAATGCTGGGCAGAATAGACCGAACGATGTTGTCCTCCCGTGCATCCAAAACAAACCATGAGATTGGTGAATCCCCTATCCATGTATCTTTTTACTGATGCGTCGATGATATCATCTACATTCTTCAAAAAAGATGTAATCTCTCCATCATCCTCCAAGAAACGGATCACCGGTTCATCTAAACCTGTAAAATGATTATACCGTTCATATTTCCCAGGATTGTTGATAGCTCGGCAATCAAAGACGAAACCGCCACCATTACCGCTTGTATCATTTGGAATACCTTTCTTATAAGCAAAACTTACAATTTTGACCTCCAAACGGTGCTTTTGCATATCGTCTGAAAACTGTTTCAATGTCGTCAACTTCTCCAAGACACAGCAGAGATAGGGATATTCAGGATAATCTTCCTTTAGCAATTGCCTTAAGTTCTCAATCGCAAAAGGGACACTTTGTATGAAATGAGGCTTCTTTTCAAAATACCCTCTAAATCCATAAGCTCCCAAAACTTGAAGCGTGCGGAATAAGACAAAATGCCGCAATTGACTCATGAAATGCCCTTTGTCAATATGCATATAATCGCCAAGCGCATCCATGTAATCTTCCAAAAGCTCGTCCCTCAATTCCGAAGGATATTTGGCTTTGGCTTGCCACAAAAAAGATGCCACGTCATAATATATAGGACCTTTGCGCCCTCCTTGGAAATCTATCAGCCACGGATTCCCATCCTTTATCATCACGTTACGAGATTGGAAATCACGATACATGAAAGTCGTGGACGTATCACGAAGCAATACTTCTGACATCTTTTGGAAATCATCTTCTAAACGATTCTCCTGAAAGTCCATTCCTGTCGCTTTGAGGAAACAGTATTTAAAGTAATTCAAATCCCAAAGGATGGAACGTTGGTTGAATTCTGACAGAGGATAACAACGATTGAAGTCGAACCCTTGTGTTCCGGCAAATTGTATTTTGGGAAGCAGACGGATGGTTTTATGTAACAACTGTTTTTCACCTTCATCAAACACACAGCTTTTCCTGCCTTTCTCTATTGCATCAAACAAAAGCGTATCACCTAAATCTTCTTGTAGGTAAAAACGAGCATCATCTGAACAGCAAAGCACTTCTGGCACAGGAAGCCCTTTTTCTCGGAAATGAAGAGACATATATATAAAAGCTCTATCTTCCTCCGGGGAAGTTCCACTTACACCGATAAGCGTTTTCTCTCCTATCAACCTGAAGTATCTACGATTTGAGCCTGAAGAGGGCAATTCTACAATCTCTTGAGCCGGTTGCCCGACATAAGAGAGGTATAAATTCTTCAATGTAGTCTCTACCATACGTTAATCGTTAAAAGAATTATCACCTTTTTACTTCTTTTGAGTTGCTAAGATAGAAAGAAAAAACGAAAAAATAAAAAAATCCGGCACTTATTCCTTTTGGAAATCATGCCGGATTTATTCCTGACTTCGTTACTCAAAAAACATGCATTTTACAACTAATTGAAAAACAATATCGTGAATCTTTTCATCATCTGTTTTGAGGTGATGCAAATTTTTTTCATCTTTGTTATCAAAAAGTGTACTTCGGTAATTTGCGACGACAGGGCAGATGCATTAAAAGCCTACTCTTTCAAAAGTGTTGACAATTTATGCTTTTCTGCCTAATGATCAATACTTCGGTAGGTTTTCATCTATACTCTTCTGAGAAATGGTTACTACCTTTTTCCAAAAAGCATACGAGCTTTTTGAAAAAAGGTAGTATGCTTTTGCAAAAAAGTCAAAGGATGCCTTGAGCCATCATTGCTTTTGCCACCTTCATGAAGCCAGCCACATTTGCGCCTTTTACATAATTGATATATCCATCTGGCTGTGTGCCATATTTGACACATTGTTTATGAATATTCTTCATGATGCTTTGCAGCTTTTGATCAACCTCTTCGCTTGTCCAACTAAGTTTTTGCGCATTTTGGGTCATCTCTAATCCGGATACGGACACGCCGCCTGCATTAGCCGCTTTTCCGGGAGCATACAAAATTTTGGCTTTTTGGAACTCTTCAATAGCTTCCGGAGTGGATGGCATATTGGCACCTTCTGAAACAGCAAAACAACCATTAGCCAACAAGGTGCGTGCATCGTCTCCGTTGATTTCATTCTGCGTGGCACTTGGCATCGCAATGTCGCATTTTTCTCCCCAAGGGCGAGCCCCGGCAACATATTTCACCCCATACTTTTCTGCATATTCATGGATGCGCCCACGGTACAAATTCTTTAATTCCATAATGTAGTCCAACTTTTCACGGTCAATGCCGTCCGGGTCATAAATATATCCATCTGAATCGGACATGGTAACAACCTTTGCACCCAAAGTTATTAATTTCTCTACTGTATATTGGGCGACATTACCAGAGCCGGAAACTGCAACCACTTTCCCTTGCAAATCAATATTGCGTGTTTTAAGCATCTGCAACAAGAAGTAGACATTGCCATAACCGGTTGCCTCCGGACGAATCAGCGAACCGCCAAATTCCAACCCTTTCCCTGTAAATGTGCCTGTATTCTCGCGGGCTAATTTTTTGTACATCCCATACATATAAGCCACTTCACGACCTCCGACTCCGATATCACCGGCAGGAACATCGGTATCTGGACCGATATGACGCCACAATTCCATAACGAAAGCCTGGCAGAAACGCATGATTTCGGCATTGCTTTTACCACGCGGGCTAAAATCAGAACCACCTTTGCCTCCACCCATCGGCAGGGTTGTCAGCGAATTCTTGAAAGTTTGCTCAAATGCTAAGAACTTCAAGATAGACAAGTTTACGGATGAGTGGAAACGCACGCCACCTTTGTACGGACCAATCGCATTGTTATGTTGGATGCGATATCCCATATTGGTAAGCACTTGCCCATTATCATTGACCCAAGTTACACGAAATGAGAAAATACGGTCAGGAATACACAGACGCTCAATCAGGTTTGCTTTTTCAAATTCAGGATGTTCGTTGTAAACTTCTTCAATCGTACCTAAAACTTCAGAAACGGCTTGATGATACTCCGGTTCATTCGGGAATCTGCGTTTCAGTGTCTCTAAAACTTCACTTGCTTTCATTAGTCTTTAAATTTCCATTTATACCTAAAACAATCTTTTAGAAAATATCAATTGCCACATTGCAACACCAATAACTTCTAAATCGATGCAAAGATATATTATTTTCATTTATATACAATAAATGAAAGCAGAAATATTTAAAATACTTACATTTTTCTTTTTATTACACTTTATTC
>ENA-UERG01000640-UERG01000640.1-human-gut-metagenome-genome-assembly--contig:-NODE-640-length-33297-cov-6.051294_pt1 | contig 33297 bp, 29 predicted proteins | sample MGYA00242954_ERZ507954 | MGnify/ENA primary metagenome ERZ507954 (study PRJEB26167, sample SAMN06115478) | human gut metagenome | host: Homo sapiens | place: China:Sichuan | collected 2015-01-21... | reverse complement strand
ATTAGCATAGTTTTATGTTCTTTGCTTGAAATTTACATTGTTTCTCGATTGTGGCCAGAAGTAGATGGCACGGTTTATATCGCAACGCCACTTCTGGCAGTTTTCGTTTTTGCCGCATTCATCTTCAAAAAAGGCAAAAGTAAAATCCTTTTAAAAATTGGAAGAGACTATTCTACTGTTGTGTATATCGTTCACTTAATGGTATATCTGTTTCAAGGTATGGTTTTCAAAAGGTTGGGTGCATACAACATATCTATGATATGGGCACCAGTTATTTGCTTTCTAAATTCACTCTTGCTTGCGGTTGTCTGTGATTGGATAAAGAATACCCATAAGGCCATTAATGATTCGAGAAGTTAAAAGTAATCTTGCTATAAATGGAGAAGATAAAATGTCCCTATTCAACGATAAAACCCTCATGATCACCGGGGGGACCGGCTCTTTCGGTAACGCCGTTCTCAACCGCTTTCTTTCTACCGACATCGGCGAGATCCGCATCTTCTCCCGCGATGAGAAGAAGCAGGATGATATGCGCCATGAATTTCAGGTAAAGATGCCGGAAGTGGCGGATAAGATCAAATTCTACATCGGTGACGTGCGGGATCTGCAATCCGTCCGGGGCGCTATGCGCGGGGTAGACTACATCTTCCATGCTGCCGCTCTCAAGCAGGTGCCCTCCTGCGAGTTTTTCCCCATGGAGGCAGTACGCACCAACATCATCGGCACGGACAACGTGCTGACCGCCGCCATTGAAGAGGGGGTGGAAAGCGTCATCTGTCTCTCCACCGACAAGGCGGCTTACCCCATCAACTCCATGGGCATGACCAAGGCGATCGAGGAGAAGGTCGCGATCGCCAAGTCCCGAATGTCCGGCAAGACCAAGATCTGCTGTACCCGTTACGGAAACGTCATGTGCTCCCGCGGCTCTGTCATTCCGCTTTGGATCGATCAGATCCGCGCCGGCAACCCCATCACCGTCACCGAGCCTTCCATGACCCGATTCATCATGTCCCTGGAAGAGGCGGTGGATCTGGTGCTCTTTGCCTTCGAGCATGGTGAGAACGGCGATCTGTTCATCAAAAAAGCCCCCGCCTGCACCATAAAAACGCAGGCAGAGGCGGTGTGTGAGCTGTTCGGCGGCAAAAAGGAGGAGATCAAAGTCATCGGCATCCGCCACGGTGAAAAGATGTACGAGACCCTGCTCACCAACGAGGAATGTGCCAAGGCCATCGACATGGGCGATTTCTACCGCGTGCCCGCTGACAATCGTGGGCTGAATTACGACAAATTCTTCAAAGAGGGCGATGAGAGGCGCAACACCCTGACGGAGTTCAACTCCAACAACACACGCCGCTTAGATCTTCAGGAAACTGTAGCGACCATCGCATCTCTGAGTTACATACAAAACCGACTTGCAGAGGAAACATAAGACCAATGGAGAGGGCATTCGCTCTTCTCACGGAACCTGTTTGTGGAGAATACTATGAAACACAACTTTACTTGGAAAAACGACGGCAGGCTGAAGATCATGATCGTCTGCGGCACGCGGCCGGAGATCATCCGACTGGCTGCGGTGATAAAGCGCTGCCGGGAGTATTTTGACACCTGCGTCGTCTATACCAACCAGAACTGGGACAAGAACCTCTCCACCGTGTTCTGGGAAGACTTTGAACTGAAAAACGAGGCGGGGGAGTTTGGCCCGGATATTCTGCTCCATGTGGTCGGCAGTCATCTGGGGGAGACCTGCGGCAACATTCTCTCGCAAACCTATGAGGTCATGGCCGAGCTGACGCCCGATGCGCTGCTGATTTTGGGCGATACCAACTCCTGTCTGTCCGCCATCTCCGCAAAGCGGCTGCACATTCCCATTTTCCACATGGAGGCGGGCAATCGCTGCAAGGACGAATGTCTGCCCGAGGAGACCAACCGCCGCATCGTGGACGTGATCTCCGACGTGAATCTGCCTTATTCCGAGCCTGCCCGGAAATATCTGCACGAAATGGGAATGCCCAAGGAGCGCACTTATGTGACCGGTTCGCCCATGGCGGAGGTACTGCGGGGCAATCTCGACAAGATCCTCGCGTCTGACGTGCTGCAGCGTCTGGGGCTGGAGCACGATCGCTACATCCTGCTTTCCGCGCACAGGGAGGAAAACATCGACACTGACAAAAACTTTGAAAGCCTGTTCACCGCCATCAACGCGCTGGCGGAAAAATACGATGTGCCGATCCTCTACTCCTGCCATCCCCGCTCCAGGAAAAAGCTGGAGGAGAGCGGATTTCATCTGGATCCCCGCGTCCGTGTCAATGAGCCGTTGGGCTATAACGACTACAACAAGCTGCAAATGAACGCCCTTGCCATCGTCTCCGACTCCGGCACACTGCCCGAGGAGAGCAGTTTCTATCTGTCCATCGGTCACCCCATCGCCGCTGTGTGCATCCGCACCAGCACCGAACGCCCCGAGGCGCTGGAATCCGGCAACTTCATTCTTGCCGGCATTACCGCCCGTGAGCTTCTCAATGCCACCGATATGGCGATCGAGATGAAACGAAAGGGTGTGCTGGGCAAGCCCTGTCCCGACTATGTGGACGAAACCGTTTCCATGAAGGTCGTGCGCATCATTCAGGGCTATGTGAATGTTGTCAATACGATGGTGTGGAGGAAGTACTAAATGAACATCCTTGTGACCGGCGCAAAGGGCATGGTGGGCACCGCCCTTGTAAATAACCTGAAAAACATCCGGGACGGCAAAAACCGAAGCCGCCCCGGTATCCACATTGACAAGATCTTCGAGTATGATCTTGCCTCCACTGCCGAAGAGCTGGACGAATACTGCTGCAAAGCGGATTTTGTCTTCAACCTCGCCGGTGTGAACCGTCCGGAGAACCCGGAGGATTTCATGAAGGGCAATTTCGGCTTCGCCTCCGAGCTGCTGAACTGCCTGAAAAAGCATAGCAACAGGGCAACGATTATGCTGTCCTCCTCCATTCAGGCTACGCTGGCAGGTCGATTCGGCAACAGCGAGTATGGCCGCAGCAAAAAGGCGGGCGAGGAGTTGTTCTTTGCTTATGCGAAGGAGACCGGAGCAAGGGTCGCGGTCTATCGTTTTCCGAATCTGATGGGTCATAGCCGGCCCAATTATAACAGCGCCGTTTCCACCTTCTGCTGGGCGGTCGCCAACGATGCGCCTTTTACCGTCAACGACCCTTCTACCGAGTTGGAGCTGCTCTACATTGATGACCTTGTGGAGGGAATGTTCGACCTGCTGGAGGGCAGGGAGCAGCACTGTGAGTTCGATGGCGTGACCGCAGTTGCAAGGGAAGAGGGAAGATACTGCTATGTCCCGGTGACGCATCAGGTCACCCTCGGCGAGATCGTGTCACTGCTGGAAGAATTCAAAACGCAGCCGCAGACGCTGCTGATGCCCAAGATGCCCAACGGCAGCTTTGCCAAAAAGCTGTTCAGCCTGTACCTGACCTATCTTCCCAAGGAGAAGTTCAAGTACGCCGTGAAAATGAATTGCGACGAGCGCGGCAGCTTCACCGAGCTGGTGCATACCGCCGACTGCGGTCAGGTGAGCATCAACATCTCAAGGCCCGGCATTACTAAGGGGCAGCACTGGCACAACTCCAAATGGGAACAGTTCATCGTCGTGCACGGGCACGGACTGATCCGGGAGCGGAACATTTCCACCGGAGAGACCGTAGAGTTTGAAGTCTCCGGCGATACGATCGAGGCAGTCTACATGATCCCCGGCTGGACGCACAGCATCATCAACCTCAGCGATACCGAAGATCTGGTCACAGTGATGACCTGCAACGAGGTCTTCGACCCGAATAAGCCGGATACCTTCTTTGACCCGGTGTGAAAAATCCTGCAGGGGATGCGGACACGGGACTTTTTCGGTTGGTGTGCTGAGCTTTGAGCGCAATGCTCCTTGTACCCCATTCTGCCAATTTATTCTACAAGTGCATTTTCACTTTCCAGATACTGGAGGATCGCTAAGCAGTATTTCAGGTACTCCATTTTCTTCCTTGCAGAAAGATTTGAAATTCCTTGGATCGTGTTTTCGGCCTGCTCTAAAGCCTGACCGATAACGAGCAGCGGCGAACCGATAATGGCAGCCAATGCAGTTGCAATAGTGTCAGTAGCATCCAGTTTAGGCGCCCCTAATGTATCCTTCAGGAACGTATAAGAAATGGTTCCAACACCCTGCGGCGCTGTTACGGGGTATTTTTTTGCCAGTGCGACCAGCTGGTCGATCTCCTTGTTTTTCAGCGCTCCGCTATAAACGACCGTCTTATTTCCAAGCGTTGCGAACCGGATCCCGATGTCATCGTGATCCCATTTTTTGTTCTTTGCCTTCAGCAGCGTATCTGCGTCGTGAGACTTGCCGAGGAAAATGATATGAGTTCCTTTCCATTCGTATTCTTCACGGTGCTTTTTGTACTCTTTTGGCGTTGTACGGCTGGGGGTGGGCAATGACGGGTCAATTTTATTTTTGTTCTCGTTGAGGACAGCCATAAAATATTCCGATTCCGTTTCTAAATCGCTATCGCTTACAATGAGAATGGGGCGCTGATAAAATGGCCTTGCATTCTTCCTTGCCTCCGCCAGATGTTCCTGCCGCCGCTCCGCTTCAACGCTGTGAACGAAGTCATCAAACGGCTCTTCCTTATTCCATGCAGGAGACCACTGGGACATATCGGTTCCTTCGGGCGGAACAGGAATGATGTACTTCTCATCTGTGATACGCGGGAGCAGCTTATATTCCAGACGAGCTCTTTTGACAGCCTCTTCCTTGCCGGAAAACATTTCCTTGATATACAAGCCGCTGAGTATTTGCGTATTGATCTCGATATTATAGTCCTTGTTGACAAGAAAATGGAACAGTCTGACGGCATTTTCGTAATCTCTGATCCGCAGATAGGAAAATGCGCATAATTCAAGGACATCAAAGGCATTTCCTGCGTGCTTTTCCGCAATGCCGATCAGGCGTTTTGCCTCTTCGGGACACTCTTTATCGCTCAGACCTTGCAGCTCCAAATACTCAAGCGCCCACGCGGCAGTGATCACATCATGACGGAGCAAGTTGAATTGATTCAACTCATCGTATTGCTTGAAGCAATCGAGCGCCTTTTCACGATAATACTCCTTCAGTTCGGCATCATTTTCATTTAAATAAATGCTGTTTGCCGTGCTGCCGATCTGATACCAAAATGCAGGGTAGGCTTCATAATTGCTCTTCATGGCGTCTAAGTCGTTAAAGCGCTTCACGGGGTTTGCCTGCATCAAGGCCTTATCGTAATCGGATATCTGTGTCTCAGTCAGGCGGAATCTGTCCTCAAATTTGTGCGCGTCGGTCATCCGCCATGCCGTTTCAAACAACTGCTTTTGCAACGCGTGAAGATGCTCCATTCGATTTCGCTGGATCTGCCACTTCGTCCTTTCATTCTCCAGCTCATAGTCGGCTCGATTGCGGCGATAATTCATGTATCCGATACCGACCTGCGTTGCAAGAGTAACGCCCATTGCGACCGGATTTGCCGTTGCAAAGATGGCTCCGACGTTGGGAACAGCGCTCCACACAGCGTTCTTTAGCTTGTGCTGATATTCTCTCTCAACGATCCCTTTATCCCCTTCGCTGATTCGGAGGAATGTGATTTCCTCCATGATCTCTTTGATCACATCCAAAAGAGCCTCATCCTTGGGCATATTGTCCAGATTCAGATTGTTCATTATGGTTTCGTATTCTTGCTTCAGAACATTGACATCGTTATAGTCGATGATCTGGGAAATTGAAACCGTCCAGAGGTTCAAAGCATAGGCCGCGGTTATCTGATCTGTTGTTTGCTTTACTTTTTCGGTATTCATAGTATCCTCCATCGATCGGTTATATTTTGACTGTCATCACGATTGGTAAGTGATCAGAAATATTTTTGCGGTAGTAAGCGCTGTCACCGTCGCAGTATTTATTGATCGCATCTATTGTCTCGTACCGTACACTTTGAAACTTTGACAACTCGGGGCTGTAGGTAAAATGATCGAAATTATTAGCAAGGGCGCCTCTGTCGGCGTATTCTCCTTCTTTCATGCGCTCAACGTCTCGCAGTGTGGTCAGCTGATCCTGCAGCGTCAATATCTGAACACGCTTTTTCCCCTCAAAGTATGAATGCACCTCCGATATATAGCAGTTTTTGCTCTGCGTATTTACAAGCGGATTAAAGAGATTCAGGTTGTAATCTCCCATTGCGACCGTGTATGGCGTGCGGTTCTGCCCGTAAGTATTTTGGCATATTTCCGGATATATTTGCTGCGTTAACACAGCATACTCGGCCTGCCGCTTTTCTATGGAGGACAGCTTTGTATCCCCAAAGAAAATGTGAACATTCACTAACCGCAGCTCGAAAAAACCGCCGTGGATCGGCTGCAATCTGATGTAGTACGGAGCCCGGGCAAAAAAGGAACAATCCACACAGACGTCTTTTGATAGGGAATTGATGATTCGGGGCTCAAATCGTCGCGTTTCGCCCAGTTTAGAAAACTCAACTTTTTTGAAGCGGCTTTTTTTCCAAAGGAACGCATATCCCTCGCTGCGCGTCTTCTTCACGACCATATCTTCCATTTTGGTGATATCGCGGGATTCAGACGGCGCGGCAAAGCAATAGTCCCAATTGTACAATTCATACTTGACATTTTGCTCCAACAGCCTGCTTACGCCTCTTCCCTCGCTGAAGATCTCTTGCAGCGCTACGACGTCTAAGTTTTCCTCCACAATGATTTCCGCGATCTTTCCGAAATCCTTATTTGAACTTCCGCCAAAATTATTCATGTTGAACGATCCGATTCGGATCTCCATAGAAGCACCTCCTGAGAAAATCGCGCGTTTAAGAAAAGGTCTCACGCAGAGGCCTTGCAGAACCGCTCATTTTCCTTTTTTCTTCTTCTCATCCTCTGCGTTCTTCTCCCGTAACATTTTTGAAAGCCATGAGGCGGTCGTAACACTGCTCGTCACGAACGGGATGGCTGCCGGGGCAGCCACAAACAATCCGCTGGAGATAAGAGAACTTGTCAGCACCTTGATCGCCGCTGCTGCCGCAACGCCGCTGGCGGCAGCACCGGCAGCAACGGCGGCGGTATTCAACGCCTCGCTGCGCTGCACTTCGCTGACATCGGGATCAGGGTCGCAGACAAGATCGAGGATCTTTAGTAGGATCTCCTTTTCTTCCCCATCCCGCTCCTTGGCCTCCGATTCAAACACCGACCGGATCGCAATGTACTGAAGCTTTGTCATTTTCGGTTTACCGCGCTCAAGATTGGAAACGGTCTGCTTTGTGACCCCGATCCGATCGCCAAACTGTTCCATCGTCCACCCATAGAGCTTGCGCAGCATCGAGAGATGGCTTTGCAAGGATGTAATTGAGTAATCATAGCTTGCCATAGCGTTTCCTCCTAATACCCACATAATATCAAAATAGCAATACCTTGTCAATATATTTGACAAGGTATTGCTTTGTAGCTGTCGTGTAACGAAAACCTACCTACGTTTACCGCTGATAACGGGGCATTCGGGGCGGGATATGGGGTCATTTTGCAATAAAATGGCGCAAGAAGTTAAACAAAACGTAGAAATTACCAAGAAAATTGTAAAAATGCGCAGAGGCCGCTATAATCAAGCGAGAGATGTGTCCGCGCGGACGATCAAGGGGGCGATGGGCGCGAACCGTTGGAACAGGCAACGAACGCTCCCCGCGGCGGGGAAGGAGAGAAAAAAACAGGAATAGGAGGAACAGTCATGGACAAAAACAGGCAGAGCGGCTTTACGCTGGTGGAGCTTGTCGTGGTCATCGCGATCATGGGCATCCTCGCGGGCGTCGGCTCGGCGGCGTACTCGGGCTATGTGAAAAAGGCGAACGAGGCGGCGGACTTACAGCTTCTCGGCGCGGTGAACACGGCCTTTGCATCCGCGTCCTACGACGCGGGACAGTATGACGGGAGACCATCCGGCGGCGCGGCGTCTCTGGCCGAGGACGGCAAGGTGGCTCAGGTCATCTCCTCGGTCGACCGCAAAGGTGAATTCTTTCAGAAGTATTTTTCCGGCAATCGGGACAGCCGGTTTAAGCTGTATACGAACCTCGCATACGACAGGGTGACGGGCACCTTCCACGGCGCGGTACTCACCGCGGCGACCGACAAGGACGGGAATATGGTGCTGCGCTATACCATCAACGGGAAGGACTATGAATTTACAGCGACAGAGGCGCAGCTCGACGCATTTCGCGCCTCGACCTTCGGCGGCAAAAGCATGACCATGAACGCCCTCACCGGCAATGTGGGCGGAATGATCAATGCGCTGAATTCTGCCCTTGGTGGGGGTAATTTCCTTGCGAGTGTTCTTCAAACTGCCGGTATGAATCTCGAAACCTTGGGGATAAAACCGGATGAAAACGAAAACTACAGCGAGCTTGATAAGCAGAGGCTGGCAAATGCAGCGCTGCTGCTGACGGCGAGCAAAACAGACGAAACTACCGCAGAAAGACTACTTGCGGTGTTTACGACCAATGCTGCGGATGAGGGGGAAGAGGAATCGCTGGATGTGAAGGCAATGAGCCTTATTAACCCTGATGATATGGGCGAAACAATGAGCAATGTGGGGGCGATGTACGGCATCATGACCGCCTTTGCCTATTCCGAGCAAGCGAAGGGCTGGACAACGACCCTGACGGACGCGGACGGCAAAGAGTCTACATACGATGCAAAACAGTACTACGACTATGTCAATCAGCAGATCGCCGCTGCCGCTGGCGAAAAAAACATCGACAAGATCTTTGCCGCACTTGGGCAGCTTGGGGCGTTTGCTCAGGACGAGGACGGTAACCTGACAGACCAGTTTTGGAATTACGTCGGTGACCCGGAGAGTTCGGACTCACAGATCAGCAAGGATCTGGACGGCTATATCAACGCGATGCAGGCGCTCAGTCAGAATCAGGAGGGCTTAATCGCCGCCGGCATCCTCGAAGACGGCGCGGACGGCGGAAACATTTCCCCGATCCTGGACCTGCTGTTCACCCAACAGAAATAAACCGTCCCCCCACACCGGACAGGCACATGATAAAAACGACCCCCGTGAGCGATCAAATGAACCGCTTACGGGGGATTTTTTGCGCTGATGCGGGAAGAGCGCCGCGCGGAACGCTTAGCCCTCCTCTGTGTAGCCGTTTGGATTTTGCACCTGCCAGTTCCAGGAGTCTCTGGCGCAATCCTTATAGTCGTATTCCGCCGTCCAACCGAGGATGTTCTTTGCCTTTTCAACGGCAGCAAAGCTCAAGGGCACGTCGCCCGGCCGCGGGCCGACGATGCGGTAAGGCACCTTCCTGCCCGATGCCTCTTCAAACGCGGACACCAGCTGCAGCACGGTCGTCCCCTTGCCCGTCCCCAGATTGAAAACGTCATATTTGCTGTCCGTTTTTTCAAGATAGTTCAGCGCCGCAATGTGCCCCTTTGCCAGATCGACAACGTGGATGTAGTCGCGGACCCCCGTTCCGTCCGCGGTATCGTATTGATCGCCGTAAACGCTCAGATACGGGAACTGCCCGAGCAGGGTGCGGGTGATGTAGGGGGCAAGGTTGTTGGGGGCCTTCTGACCGCAGTCCTCGCCGATGAGCCCGGAGGGATGCGCGCCGACGGGGTTGAAGTAGCGCAGAGAGGCAAAGCGGAACTTGTCGCGCTGCCGCGCGAAATCATGCAGGAGCAGCTCGTTGAGATACTTGCTGAACCCATACGGGCAGCAGACCTTGCCGACAACATCGCTCTCGCGGTTCGGCATGGTCTCGGGCGTGCCGTACACCGTTGCCGAGGAGGAGAACACCAGCTTGTACACCTGATGCTTTTCCATTGCGTTGAGAAGATGGAAGGTAGACGTCAGGTTGGTGTCGAGATATCTTCCGGGGTCTTCAACGGACTCCGCGACGGATTTTAAGCCGGCAAAGTGGATCACGGCGTCCAGACGGTTCTCTGCAAAGACCTTTTCAAGTGCAGCGCTGTCCAACAGGTCGATCTGATAGAAAGCAGGCCGTTTGTTCGTGATCTTCGCAATGCGGTCGATCACCTCGACCTTGGAGTTGCACAGATTGTCTGCAATGACAACGTCATAGCCGGCGTTCAGAAGCTCCACCACCGTGTGGCTTCCGATAAAGCCCGTGCCGCCCGTCACCAATATCGTCATGGCTCATGTTCCTCTCTTTTCCGTTTGTTTCTTGCCGATTTCGCGTTTTTTGCTCAAAGCAATCCCTTCTGCTCTAACTTTGACATATACCAGGACTTTTTGAGGCTCTTTTCGTTGGCGTAGGTATAGACCACGGTATCCACAAGCGTGAGATCGCCGTTGTTGTCCCGGATGAGCGTTTCCATGGCGCGGATGACCTCGTCCATCTTCCCGTCGCACTCCTTTTCCAAGGCGTTCGCCCGGGAAAGATAGCCCTTTGCCATCTTCGCAAGCTGAGTCGTTGTCCGCTTTTCCGCGGGCAGCGCCAGATACTCCGCCTTGGCGTCGGCATACATCGTATCGAGCGCCAGCGTGTACTCCTCACGCAGGACATAGACCTTGGCGATGAGCGCCGACAACTCCTTCTGATAGCTGCTTTCCGCGCTCTTTTCGCTCTTCTCGCCCGCGGCCGTCGCGTCCGGCGTCTCAGGTGCAGCGTCCGTTTTGCCGCCGCTTTCCGGGCGGCTTGCCGGGACAGCGCTCTCCGCATCGGGTTGGGAGGGTTCCCCTCCCCCGCTGCCCGTCAGGCGCTCCATAAGCTGCTCCTGCGTCATCGAGCCGTCGCGCAGCGCCTGCCGCTCCTCCTCCGTGACCTCGCGCACCGTGACCTCGCTCGCCGAGCGCACCGCCTCTTCGATCATCTGACGGTTTTCCTCCAGCTTTTCCTCCAGCTCGGCCGATGTATGCTGCGTCGCGGCATGGATCGCTTTTAAGTTATCGCGCTGCCACCAGAAAAGCCCCGCCAGCGATACCGCCAGCAGTACAAGAATGGTGCAGAGAATGGTTTTACGCCGTTTCAAGCCGTTTCCTCCACTTTTTTGAGATCCATTTTCCTCATCCACCAGTTCCAACGCCTGTTATGAGACTTCTGCCGTTGCTCGACCGTTGATCTCCTCCGGGGAAGTATATGTCGGGACCATCTCCCGTAGCATGGTGATCAGATCCTGAGGCGGTATGTCGCGGGTGACGGCTTCATCCAGCCGCAGCAGGTCGTCCATGATGACGTCCTTTGAAATGTCCTGCTGCTGTTCGATGAAGATCTTCTCATTGCTTGTTTTGGAGAGTGTTTCACTACGCATCAGCAGCTCCTCATAGAGCTTTTCGCCGGGGCGCAGGCCGATCTCCTGAATGGTGATATCCTTATCCAGCTCCAGTCCGGACAGGCGGATGAGGTTTTCCGCCAGTTCCAGGATCTTCACCGGCTCGCCCATGTCCAGAACGAAGATCTCGCTCCGCTTTGCCATGGCGCCCGCCTCGAGCACCAGCTGGGCAGCCTCAGGAATGGTCATAAAATAGCGGATGATACGCCTATCCGTGATGGTGACAGGGCCGCCCTCCTGGATCTGCTTTTTGAAAAGGGGCACGACAGAGCCATTGGAGCCGAGCACGTTGCCAAACCGCACCGCGCAGAATTCTGTGGGGCTGTCCGTCCTGCTTTGCAGGATCATCTCGCAGAATCGCTTGGTCGCGCCCATGAAGTTGGTGGGATTCACAGCCTTATCCGTGGAGATCATGACAAACTTTTTGACGCCGATCTTCTCCGCCGCCCGCACCACATGATATGTGCCGAAAATGTTGTTCTTGATGGCCTCCTCTGGGCATTCCTCCATCAGCGGGACATGCTTGTGGGCCGCCGCATGGAGCACGATGTCGGGGCGATACATCTGAAACAGGCTGTAAACTTTTTCCTTATCTCGCACGGAGGCGATCTCCACCCGCAGGTTCAGCCGATCGCCCCATACACGCCGCAGCTCCTGCTGGATATCATAAGCATTGTTTTCGTAAATATCCAGAATGATGAGCTGCTTGGGCTGATATTTGGCGATCTGACGGCAAAGCTCGCTGCCGATGGAACCGCCGCCGCCGGTCACCAGAACGGTCTGACCCTGCAAGAAATCCGTCAGGATCGCCGTGTCCAGCTTGATCGGCTCTCTGCCGAGCAGATCCTCCACCTGCACATCCTTGACCGCCGCCATACTCACCTCGCCGTTCACCAACTGGTAGATCCCCGGCAGGCTCCGTACACGGCAGCTCGTTTTCTGGCAGATGTTCAGGATCTCTTTCTTATCCTTGGCAGACGCTGCGGGGATGGCAAGGACGATCTGCGTGATCCGCTCCTTTTTGACCATCTCGGGGATCTTCTCCCGCCCGCCGACGATGGGCACGTTCCCGATGTACTTGCCCTGCTTGCTCTTGTCGTCGTCGATGATGCAGCAGACATGGCTTTTTAGCTGCGGCGTGACGGAGATCTCCCGCAGGAGCATTCGCCCCGCCTCGCCCGCGCCGATGAGCATGACGCGCTCGCCCTCCTGCCTTGCCTGACGGGCGGAGCTTGCGAACATCCGCAGAAAGCGGAAGGTGCAGCGCCCGCCCACCAGCAGGAACAGCTGGAACAAAAGCTCCATGAAGAGCACGCTCCTCGGCTGGTGATAGCCGAAAAGCGCCGCCGGCACATGGAACGCGCAATAGGCGAGGACGACGGATATCACCATCTCGGCGACATCATGGGCGCTGACGTAGCGCCAGAGATAGCGGTACATCCGGCGCGGCCAGAAGACCGCCGCCGTGACCAGGAACTGAACGGGCAGAGCACGAAACCACGGCTCAAGATATCCGGAAGGCACCTGCTCAAAGTCGAAGTCGAAGCGCACCAGCAGCGCAAGACCGCCCGCCACAATGATGAAAATGGCGTCCATCAGGAGGAAGAGCACCGTCTGGACGGGGACGCTTTTTTGAATCGTTTTCATACTATGCCCCCATGGATCTGCGGTAAAAGGCAGTCCCTCCACTGCCTTTTACCGTACTCTTTTGAATTCTCCGCTCAGCGGAGGGCGACGCTGTCAGACGCCTCGCAGATGTTCTTCCACGCCCAATGGGTCTGGGGGACATCCGGGTACTGGCGGGCATTCTCGTAAGACTGACCTGCCATGCAGCGGCCCAGCAGACGGTTCAGCAGAACGGCTGCCTGCGCGCGGGTGATGTGCTGATTGGGGGCAAACTGCCCGTTGCCGACGCCGTTGACCCAGCCGAAGGACGCCGCCGTGGAAATGGCGTCAAACGCCCAGTGGCTGGCGGGCACGTCGGTAAAGGTCTCTCCGCTCGCGGAGACCTGAGTGAAGCGTGCGCAGATGGTGACAAACTCGGCGCGGGTGATGGGCTGATTCGGGGCAAACTTGCCGTTGCCGACGCCCTCCACGATGCCAAGAGAGGCAAGGGCATTCACCGCCTCGGCGCACCAGAGCGTGTCGGGGACGTCCGTAAAGGTGGATTTGGAGGAAACCTTCTGCTCCTTCAGCAGGCGGTAGAAGATCTGCGCCACCTGTCCGCGGGTAACGGAACTTGCGGGATAGAACCTGCCGTCCGCCATGCCCTGCATATAGGCAATGTCCTGATCGGTGTTCAGCTGCTTGGCGATGCCGGTCACATTGGGGTCGGCGACCATCACGGCGCGAACGGACACGCTGCTTTCGGGCATGGTGAAGGTGTAGACGCCGTCAGACTGCTTGCTCACGGGAATGTCGTTGCCGCTCACATCCTTGACCGCCAGATCGGAGAGGACATAGCCGTTCGACGCGGCGCTGTCCCGGATGACGGCGGTCCCACCCTTGGGCAGGGTATTCTTGTCCGCGCGCAGCGTGTTGTTCGGCACAGGCTCCACAACGACCTTGTGACCGTCGGGCGTGGGTGCGACGGGCGGATTCACGCCGCTGTCCGAGCCGGTGGTGTAGGCCTTGAGCGTCACGGTCACGGTATAGAGACGACCGTTGTCCCGGTAGGTCACGCGGTTGACGCGGTCGACCGTGAGGTTCGCGAAGGTGGAGGAAAGGCTCTTGAGCGTATCCTTGAAGGCGCTGTCCACGCTGTCATAATACTTCTCAACGTACGCATTCCACGCGCTCTCGCCCTGCCGGAACGCCTCGGCGCCCGTGTCCACGATGGTTCTGAGGCCGGTTCCGGCGAAAATGCTCTCCAATTCGCCGTATTTGCTGTCGACGACGGAGGCAAGCTCCGATGCAAGGGGCGTGCTCATCGTGCCATATCGGCTGGAGGAAGCGCTGAGCGTCCGCTCCACGCCGTCGGCGTCGGGACCGGTGATGGTCACGTCGACATAATAGGTCGTGGCTGCCAGCGCGGTCTGCGACAGCAGCGTGCACAGCACCAGCATCAGTGCCAGCGTTCTCGCAATGTTCCGTTTCATGTTCATCTTCATCCTCCATTGTATAATAAGTTGTAAGAATCACGTTTCTACTTTTTCAGACAATGCCCTCAAGATGCAGCGTCTCGCTGTGCAGCCTGCCCGGCAGGGCGCTGTGATGGGTGGCGAATACCGCCGCCGGATACGCGCCCGTCAGCTCTGTCAGCAGCTGTGCCTCCGTATCCTCGTCCAGCGCCGAGGTGATCTCATCCAGCAGCAAAAAGCGCGGGGCGGAAAGCATCGCGCGGGCGATGGCAAGGCGCTGGCGCTGTCCCGCGGAAAGACCGCCCCCCTCTTCGCTCAGGACGGTTTCAAGGCGGTCGGGCAGGTCGCGGACAAAGCCGCATTGCGCCCGATCCAACACCTCCCAAAGGGCGGCGTCATCCGCCTCGGGCTTTGCCAGCAGCAGATTTTCGCGAATACTGCCGGAAAAGAGCCAGGGCGTCTGTGGGACATAGCCGAACAGCCCCCGCACGGCAGCGGAGCAAGGGAGCTCCCCCCGCTCGGTTTCAAGGTATACCCGGCCCTGCTGCGGGTGGTACAGCCCCAGAATAAGGCGGAAAAGCGTGCTTTTTCCGCTCCCGGATATTCCCGTGAGGCAGGTCCAGCGATCGAGCGGCAGCCGCGCGGAAAAATTCCGCAGAACAGGCTGTTCCTCGCCCTCATAGGAAAAGGTGACATTTTCAAATATGATGGCGCGAAGGACGTCGTCCTCCTCCGCCGCTTGTCCCGGCGCCTCCCCAGGCAGGGAATACAGCTCATCCAGCCGCGCCTCCGCCGCGCGGACGGCTGCCAGCCGGGACTGAACGCCCGACAAGCCCGTGAGCGGGCTTTGGAACATCGCGAGGAGCTGTAAGAGCGCCGCAAGGTCGCCGAAGGAGAGCCTTCCTTCCCGAATGGCGATGCCGCCCCAGACAAGAAGAACGGCGTATCCAAGCTGCAATACGGCGGAAAACCCGGTTCCGACCCCCGTTGAGAAGACGCGCAGGCGCTTGCGCTCGCGCAGCCACTCCTTCTGCCGTCCTTCAAAGCGGCGGACAGCCTCCTCCCCCGCCGTCATGCTGCGCAGAAGCTCCGTATGCTCCAGGATCTCCTGCGTGCAGCCAGTCAGACCTTCCTCCGCCTGACGCACGCGCAGATGCCGCCGCGTCAGATACTTTCGCAGCAGCCGCCCGCCGGCGATCGCCAGCGCGCCCGCGCCTACGACCGCAAGGGCAAGGGGGATATTGACGAAAAACAGCGCGGATGCGGCGCAAAGCAGTCGGATGAGCTGCCCCGCCACCTGGGGGCGGCCGACGATCCGCCATTCGCAGACGGTGTAAGCGTCCTGCGTCAGGCGGCTGAAGACCTGCCCGCTGTGGTAGCGGCTGTATGCCTCCGCATCCTTGCTCAAAAGCGTATCAAGCGTGTCGCGCCGCAGCGATACCGCCGCGCGGTCGACCGTCCTGCCGGAAAGCAGGTCAAGCCCGCCGTCGAGCAGCGGGAGAGCCAGCGCCAGAAACAACAGCACCCAGCCCCACGGACTGCCGCCCTCATCCAGCACCCGGCGGCTCACCAGGGCAAGCGCCGCGATGCCGAACGCCTGCGCGGCGATGCCTGCATACAGCAGCGTGAGCGGCGCTTTGTACGCGCCCGCCGCCTTTTTCTTCGACTGACTCATCTCATCTTCTCCCGCGTATCAGTCCCCTCCGTGCCCGCTGAAGGAATCGCAGCAGCCTCAGCAAGGGGCGACGGGCGGGAAAGGTATGGACCCAGAAGCGTTCATAAAGCCGATAGGGTCGGGACAGGGCGGTTTCCCGCCAGTGCCCCTTGCGGCGAAAGGCGGTGACGTACGCAATGATCTGCGCCTCATCGACCTGCTCCCCTTCCCACTGAGCGTCGCCGCAGCAAATGCAGGTCTCTGGCGCACACAGGCGGATGACCCGGTGCAGGATATAGCTGCCGTCCGCCTTCTGATAGAGGGCGATATCGCCTGGTTGCACGCGGCGATCGAGCCGCGTGAGACGTACCATGTCCCGCCCGCCGGCAAGAAGCGGCCACATACTGTTTCCCGTCACCGGGAGGAGCGCCTCTCCGTGCGCAAGCTGCTCATCGATCAGCTCGCGCAGCTGCGCCATGGGGATCTGCCGGACCTCCATCCTACAGACCGTCCACCGCGCCGACGGGTCTCAGCTTGTCAAGAAAGGCGGCTGCGTCTGCCTCCGCCTGCTCCCGTTCGACCGAATACACGGCGCATAAGGCGTCTCCAAGGTTTTGAAGCGTCTGTTCCTGTTCCAAAAGGTCCCATAAAAATGCGCCGGTCTCGTTTACGGAGATCATTCCCGGAAACGCTTCGGCAGCCGCCCCCAAAGGGACGATGACCGACATATCTGCGACCCGGCGCAGGATGAAATTCTCATTTCTTCGCATATTCCCTCTCCTGTTCTGCGCGCGCTGCGGTGAAGATCGCGTCGCTGCGGCAAAGGAGCGCTTTGAGCGCATCCCCTGCCATCCGCTTTCTTGCGGCATCTGTGGCAGGGCCCAGATCGGGTGTGCGCCGCTGTGTGCCGTGACAGTCGGATGCAAGGAAAAAGGATTGCCCTTCCCTCAGCAGCCGAAGGAGTTTCCACCGCTCCATGGGATGCAGCAGGCACCCGGCACTGAGCTGGATGGGGACGTTCAGGCGATACAATTCCTGTACGTGCTCTTTCTTCTGCCGCCCCAGATACCGCTCCAGATGCGCCAGCACCGGCGTAACGCCGCTCTGTGCCGCCAGAGAGTAAAGCTGGTCGATCATACTATTGTTCCAGAGGGTGAAGGGCAGTTCCAGCAGCAAATAACGGCTCGAACCGAGACACAGCGCCTCAAGCTCGTCCCAATGGTTCATATTTGGCATCCATGCCACCTCTGCACCCAACACAAGGTCAGGAAAAGGTTCGGCGGTTTTCTCCATCGCTGCGGAAAGATGCTCCCAAGCGGCTTGCCGACGCGCGAGAAACTGCTCTATGCTCTCCCTGTCCCGATGAAAATGGGGGGTGAGCGCTACACCCGTAACGCCCTGCGCTGCCTCCATGCGGAGCATTGCAAGACTAGCTGCCGTGTCCGGCGCGCCGTCGTCCATGCGGGGCAGAATATGGGTGTGAAGATCGGTCATGGGATGCTCCGTTCCCCGCTGTCCGGCTTCTCCTGTCCGTATCCGTAACCGTAGCCGTGCCCATAGCCGTAGCCGTAACCGCGTCCGTAGCCGTAGCGGTGGCGCTGATAGCCGTATTTCCGATATCCGTAGTATCCGCTCTCCCTCGTCACCTCGTTGAGAACAAAGCCGAGGATCTTGGCATGGGAGCGCTCTAACTGCTCCACCGCGCGCAGGACGCTCCCGCGCTCGGAAAGACCTGCACGTACCACGAACAGCACGCCGCTGCTCTCCGGCACCAGAACGCAGGCGTCCGTCACCAGATTGACGGGAGACGTATCGAGAATGATGTAATCGTAGTTTTTCTGCAGGCTCTCAAGCAGCGTTTTCATGCGGGAGGAACCGAGCAGTTCCGACGGGTTGGGCGGCACGTCGCCGGCAAAGATGACGTCAAGATCCTCAATGCCGGAATCATGGATGGCCTTTCCAAGCAACTCCGGCTGGATAAGCAGGTTGCTCAGTCCTACCTTTTCCTTCGCGGACAGAAGACGCGCCAGCTTGGGACGGCGCAGGTCACAGTCGATCAGAAGGACGCGCTGCTTCATCTCCGCATAGGAGATGGCAAGGTTGAGTGCGGTGATGCTCTTTCCTTCGGATTGCATGGCGGAGGTCACGATCAGGACCTTGCACGCCGTCTCGTCCGCCAGGGAAAAAGTCACGTTGGTCCGCAGGGTCTTATAGGACTCGCGGATGAAAAAATCGCTCTTTTCCGAGAGGATGTTTTTCCGCTCCACTTCCATGATCGCGGCAGTATCCGGCGCGTCGTGCCGCCGAGATCTCCGCAGAAGAGAAAAATGCTTTTTTTTCATGTCGCCTTACCTCTCTCCGCCGTGCTCATCGGCTTTTTGTGCGCTGAGCCCCGCCTTTTTCCGCTCATTCTCCGCAAAGGAGGGGATCTGCCCCAGCATGGGCAGATCGAAAAGCTGCGTCAGGTCTTCCTCGTTCTTGATGCGAACGTCCATCAGATACAGCAGCGTGACATAGACGACCGCGAGAAGCAGACCCACCGCGCAGCCCAAAAGGGTATTTTTTCGATAGCTTGGGGTGTAGCGGCTCGTGGGCACCTTGGCATGGTCGATGATCTTGGTGGAGCTGCCCTCGACAAATTCCTCGATCTCGCCGGGGGCGACGGTCGCCACCGCGTTGGCGATCTTCGCCGCCATTTCCGGATCCGGATGGGAGATGTATACTGAGAACAGCTCGGTCTCATCCACCTGCGCCGTCGTCATCATGCCGCGGATCTCCTCCGCCGAGCAATCGAGCCTCGCGTTCTTTACCACCTTTTCCAGCACGGTATCGCTGCGGATGATGTTGACATAGGTGTTGACGAGCTGCTGAGAGGTCGCGAGGTTGGCCGCGCTGATATAATCCACCTGCTGATTCGCCTTCACGTTGTTGACGTAAATGGTGACGTTGGCACGATACAGCGGCGTAATGAAATTGGCGGTGTAGATCAGGGAGATCACCGCGGCGGCAAGCGCGCACAGCAGGATCAGCCGCCACCGCCTGAGGTAAAGCAGCAGCAGCTTCCAAAGGTCGATCTCCAGAATGTCGCTGGATCGGTTGATGTTGGATTCGTTCATGGTTGTATTTCCCTTTCTGTCTGCGTTTGGACAGATCTTGAGCGGGGCTTTCCGCCCCTTTTGGCGAGAGACCGCCTGAATAGTCTAAAGGCGGCACAAAAAGCCGCAGATCAGTCGGTACTCTTTGTGCCGCTTCCGTCCACTGGCAGCGGGCAGCACGGCGTTTGCGTACTGCCTCCTGTCAATCGATGGGTTTGGCTTGATCCGGAAACAGTTTCTCCCGGACAAAATAGGCGGCGCTGTCGTCATTCCGGCAGATCAGCCGGAACACGTTCGTCTCCCGCAGGAGACGGTCTGCCGCGGCAAGCAGCCGATCCATGTCCTCCCGATGCAGACGGAAGGGGGTCTGACTCAGCAGCAGAGGTAAAGCCTCCGCCGGAGTGAGCGGCTGTAAAGCGTTTTCCTCCCCCTGAAAGAGGAAGCAGATCGCGCGCAGGGGCGCATTTCGATTCTGATTCAGCGCTTCCTTGCCGGACCATGGCGTGCCGTAGACCTGCCACACACCGCTTTTGCGGCGCAGGGCGGGCTTGTCATCATTCAGAATGGACGCGCCGAACAGGCGCACCCATTTTTCCGTGTGGGTGGATTTCCCCGTGCCCGGCGGCGCGGAAAAGCACACGGCCTGTCCGCCGTATTCCACCGCCGAGGCGTGGAGCATCATCCCCTCGTGGGAGAGAAGCCCCACGGCAAAGCAGTCGCCTGTGGCGATGTACTCCGCAAGGTCCTCCGTTTCCAGCTCGGGACAGAGCGACAGCGCCTGCGCGCCGCCCACGCGGATGGTGATATCCGCCGCGCCGCCGCGGGCGGAGGTCCGATAGACCTCCGCCTGGGCAGCCGTGCGTCCCTTGGGGGACATTTCAACGATCAGATCAGCGATTCGGTAACGCATTACTTTTTGCGGATCTTACCGTCCTCGGCCCAGTAGGTGCGATTACCTCCTACGACGCTGGCGTTCTTAACGACGCCCTTGTAGCCCCACTTATTCAGGGCGATGTTGTCATCCTGCGTCGAACCTGGAGCAGCCAGTGCTTCCAGCGGCGCAAGCAGGATCAACTCGGCGGACGGAGCGATATAAGGTTTTTTTATCGTTTTCATCATGCTTATTCACTCCGTTTACTTAGGGATAGGGATATCGAGCTCTGTAAGGAGTCTGTTGAGGATCTCCTGCTGCTTGGGAGTGAGGTTCTTGTAGCCTTCGGGTTCCGTCCAAGCGTCCTCGAAGCTCCACTGTTTTGTTTCGCTATTCTGCGTTCCGACGTTGGTGCCGAATATTGCCTGCGCGGTTGCGGAGATCTTCGTCTGATAGGCAGCGGCGTCGTTCTTGTCGAAAGAACGCATCAGGTATGCCTCGAAGAGATAGGCGCCCTCTTCATCCAAACCGACCTCATTGTTCAAGGATCCAGGCATCGGATAACTGAAGTCCTGGCTTTCGTCTGCAATATACTTCAGCGTGAAGCCCAGCTTCGTCAGGTACTTCTTTGCCGCATCGTCACCACGGAACTTGCCGATGAAGAACAGCGCGCACTGCGGCGTGTCGCCGGTGGCCAGCTCGAAGTGGTAGCCGGTGACGGAGATGTTGAAATGGTGGAAGGACAGATTCGGGGTGTTACCATCTGCCTCCGTCCCCTGAATGGCAACATAGCGATCGTAGGTGTCGCCATCAGGCGTTGTCACCGTCGGCGTCTGGTAGGTCGGGGCAACCGTGCCCGTCACCGTGCCGACGATCTTGCCGCCCGGGGCGGTAACATAGTCCACGCCCGCAGAACTGTCCATGCCGGAAAGGGTCTTGCCTTCCGCCACCGTTAAGGTACCATCAAACGTCACGGTCTTTCCGTTCAGGTCGAGGGTCACATCCTTAGACACCGTGAAGCCGGACTCCGTGCTATCCGCAATCATCTGGATATAGCCCGTGCCGGTATAGTCCTGCACGGCAGCAGCAAGGCTTCTGTAGGTCTGCTCACTGCCGCCGCCGACGATCTTCGCGATCTCCGGCTTTTCTGTCGTCCAGACATAGAAATTGCCGGGACGGTGGACACCGTAGTAAGTAGCTTTTTGGTCAAACGGCTTGTAATTCTTAGGAGCATCTGCGCTCGCGTCCACATTGAGTCCTGCGATGGGGGTAATTTTGATCGGCGCCCAGGCGGGGTCATTGGTGTTTTGCGATGTCATCGCCTCATACACCTGTGTTTCACTTGTCTGGGCGGCGGTCATATTGATGGCACCCGTGCCGGTCAGGACATTGTAGCCGTTGGGGTATACCTTAAAGTAGGCCGCGTTGATATCTTTGCGGCTCATCTCAACGCCATCTACAGGCTCCGTTCCGGTGAAGCCCTGGTTGGACTGGCTGACTAGCTCATCCGACACATACAGACCGCCGTTCACGATCATCTCGCCGTCCACATTCAGCCGTGCGCTTCCGACCGTATCAAGCTTGGGGTGCGTATATCCGCCGCCCGGAAGGTTCGTGGCATTGACGGGATAAACCTTCGCCGAATAGCCCTTCTGATATGTCCCATTGCCGATCCCACGGGTATCATAGTCGTTCAGGCGGTAGAAAAGCAGCTTCGCTTTGCTTGCGACGGTGCACGTTCCGCCCTTCTCCACGCTCAGGGATGCACCGGGCAGGAATTTGAAATCGCTGTTCACGGTCATGTCGCCCGCCGTGCGGAGGTCGAATCCCGCGTTCAGCGGCATCCAGTATTCCTGGCTCTTGATGGTTATGGTCGTGTCCCCGAAGCCGCTGACGCCGAACTTGACGTTCAGCTGGAAGCTGCCGGTACTCATCTTGCCGCCCTCGTTCAAGCGGTAGACGGTCTTGTCCTTGGCAAGGTCAAAGGACTTGGTCATGCTGCCCTGCGTCAGGTTAAAGAGCGCACCGGAAGGACCGAAGATGAGAACGGCTCCCGTGGACTGGTTGTTGCCCTCCAGCATGACGCTGTACTGGGCGTACAGCTTTGCGCCGCTTGCATAGGTGACGGGGCTTTCAATGGTCTTGATGGAGAAGTTGCTGAACGGGAAAACCCGCATGCTCGACTTTTTATCGTCAATTTCCTTCATGACCAGCGCCGCACGTCTATCGGAGATCTCCATCAGTTCGCGCACGGTGGAACCGTTTTTCGCGGAGATGGAGCCGCCGCGGATCTGGCCGTAGCCGCAGAGCTCGCCGCCGCTGCTGACCGTGACGGCCGCGCTGTCGGATAAGCTCAGATAGCCGATACTCCCCGCTGCGCGGCCATTGGCGGTGCTGGACTGCATGCCATTGACCACGAGCTTTCCGTCCACCGTCAGGTTTCCGTTGAGGGTCACCTTGCAGTAGCTGGAAATACCTGCCGAGGACGTGACCTGCTCCGGCTGACTGGCCGCGGGTCCCGAGTCGGCAAGCCGGTCCGGGATCACCAGCGTTTTACCCGTGGGGATCGTCAGGCTGCCGTTGAAGGTGTCCCCCGCCAGAAGGAACACGGTATTCGTATCGGAGAAAGCGGTGTTCAAGTCCGTGTAGAACTTGGAGCAATCCGCGTTTCGCGCAACATACTGACCATTGGGCGTTACCATCTGGCCGCTCAGACTCTTGTATTGGTAGTCGGCGCTGCCGTAGCCATTAGCACCGCCGGCTGTGATGGTCATTGCCGGGACATAGATGGGGGTGACCTCATAGTCCTTCGTCATCTTCACTGTATAGGTGCTGTTGGTGTAGTCGTAAACATTGTCAGTGACGTTGTGCCAGCCGATGAAGGTGTAGCCCGTGGGGGCGGTGCCCGGCGTCAGCGTCAGTGTGGCGTTGTCCGCCGCCTTGTAGCTGTACGTTCCGGAGGAGACGCCTTGGGCCGTTCCGTTGATCTTCACGGAGCCGGACTTGAGGACAGTCCCGGTGTTGTCCCGGTTCCCGGTGGTAAAGGTGTGTTCTGTGGTGTTGGGCGTGACGGTAAAGTTGGAGATCGTGGCGGTATATGAGTAGTTGTCCGTTTCGTAGCCCGAATTGGTCATCTTATCTTTTCGCGTCTTGGCGTAGGCGTGAAGGTAGAGGTACTCGCCCTTGTTGACGACCACCCGCGTCTTGCTGGCGCTGCCGCTCGTTTTCTTTGAGCCTTCGATCGCCGCCGTACCGTTGGTCTTGATGGTGTTGGCGTTGGCGCTTGCGCTGGCGGTGGTGTAATAGTAGAGGAAAACGCCATACTGATTGTCACTTGAGTTGGAGTTCGAGATGGATACCGATTGTGCGTTCATGCTGCTGTCGAAGGTGATGATGCAGTTTTCTTTGCATTTCACGCGGATGATATCGCTGTACAGGGTGGCGCTTGCCTGGCTGTAGCCCCACGTGGTCTGGTTGTCGCCGGTGGCGGTGCCGCTTTCAGAGGACTGGATGGCGCCGTTCGAGGCGGACCATGTTGAGTACGGGAAGTAGGTATGCGGTCCATAAGAGTTATTTTGGCTCGTGTCGCCGACGTTTGTATGATAGCTCCCCTTTTCGTTGTGGTAGTAGGAAGAACTGGCTTCCACATAAGCGGATTTATCCGCCGCCGGGTCGCTCATTTGAATGACGGAAAACAGGGGATCCTCCGCAAAGCGGGCTTCCACGGTGCAGTCGTCGGAGAACGCAGAGGTATAGGCCGCCGCCACGGACACCTTCGTATCATTGACGTACCAGCCGTCAAAGACATAGTTCGCGTCAGCGCGGGCACTGAGCGTGTAGGTCGTTGATACGGGCTTGGTGTAGGTCTCACCGACATTCAGCGTAGTGCTGCCGGCTTTTACCGTATAGCTGCCGTGGGCCGGCTGCGCAAACGTTACCGAGATATCACGGTTCAGCGAGGTCAGACTGAGGTTGCTCAAAGTCGCAGAGGCGGCATAGGCGCTCGGATTCGAACTCGTACTCGAAGCCGGATTCGTCGGCGTGGTCAATTTGATGAGGACCGTGCCGTTTGGATCAAGGGTCTTGCTGAAAGAGGAGTCCTTTGTTTGCGCCCTTCCGTCGATGGTCAGCGTTCCGGCAGATGGAACCGTATAGGAAAACGTCAAAAGGCTTTTTTCCGCGTTCTGATTGGTAATGGTCAGAGTAGAGGTTGCCTCGCTTGAATAATAATAGGTAGTCGTGCTGCCGCCGCAGCCGCCGCCGCCAGAAGTTTCGGAGGATTCCGCAGGCGTCACTGTTCCGGTGATCTGCGTACCGCTGGCAGCCCAGCTGCTGCTTGCGGTCTTGATTGTGGCGGTGCCTTTGCCGGGGGTGCCCGCGCTGATTGCAGATTCGCTCCAGCCGATGTTGGCATCGCTGAGGGATCCGCTCACAGCCGCCTCAGCGGGCAGCGTGAACGCCGAGAGGGACAGTGCGAGCACGCAGAGAAGCGCCGTGCCGCGCCGCAGCGCGCCGCTGTGTCTGCGCATGTACGCGCAAAGCGTCCCGAGGCGGGAAATCGCAAAGACCGCCGCCGGAATCACGATCAGGAGGAGCGCCGCCGCAGGTATTCTTATGCTGCCGTCCCCTGCGCGCCCCCCCGCAAATTTTGAGAGGCCGATCAACACCGTCCACACCGCCAGGATCCCGCAGAGATACCGAAGCGGCAAGGGCGTCTTTTTTCCTTCTGACTTCATAAAACGTTTCATCCCTTTCACTATTTACACATATCAGTCACAGTTCAGGGGCGCTGCGGACAGTGCCTCTGATACAGATTATTTTCCTTCTAAATACTGCTTTTTTCAGCCTTTCGTCCTCGCAGCAGGAGCGCGCCGCCGATCAGACAGCTGATGACGGCGAACCACTGTCCGTGTCCAAGACCGAGCCATTCCTTCGGCGTGTCGCGGAGAAATTCCACGAAGAAACGCAGGAAACCGTATGTAACCATGAAAATGGCATAGCGCATACCCGGATGGTCATTACGTTCTTCCATCCGCAACAACAGAGCAAGAATGCAGAAATCTCCGATGCTCTCCATCGCCTGCGTGGGCCAGAAAAAGCGGAAATCCCCCAGTACCATTTCCCAGCCGCCGCAGCAGCCGTTCAGAAAACATCCGAAGCGCATGAACGCGATCATGACCGCTACACAGGGGGCGCAGGCGTCAAGGCTCCGCCCCGGGCGCAGCCCGAACAGCAGACCAAGCAGACCCATCAGCGGGGGGATCAGGAATACAGAGCCGAAGAAGGATACGCCGCCCCATACGAAGCCGTTTTCCAGAAAACAAAGCAGCTTTGCGCCCGTAAGACCGCACAGCGCCAGAAGCAGCGTGAAGAGCAGCGCCTTCGGAACGCTTAGGGAATAGCGGTCCCTGTGCCGTACCAGCAGATAGCCCATGGAGAACCCGCCCAGAACGTACATCGTCCAGTACGTGGAAATATGGAGCGTACCGATGATGACCGTCGGTAACATATCGGAATCTCTCTTTCTACGTTATTTTGGCAGGGAGTGGCGGCCATACCCGCCACTCCCTGCGTCCCGTCCGATTTTCGGAGGATCGAACGGAAAGGGTTTGAGCCTTACTTCTTGGAATTCAGAACTGCCTGCAGCAGGGCAAGGGTCTGGTCGTCGTTAAATGCGTTGGGGTTGGAAACGTCGAATTTAACATCGTAGTTGTTGATGATCCGCAGCGCGCCGAGGTAGCCGTCCATATCCGCGGCGGCGCCCTTGTCGGTGGCCTGCATATATTTGTCGACCCCCGGATCGCTTGTCATCTTATTGAACAGCGTTAGAACATCACCGATGTTCTTGGGAGGCGTTTTCATTGCCGTCTTAAACTCTTCGCTGGTGACATAGTTGGAGTTTGCAAAGCCGACCATGGTACCGTACATCAGGGCAGCCGAGGGCAGCTTGCCGTATCTATCAAAAACGCCGTTGATATTATTACCACCATTGTCTTTTAACGTTTCCAGAACGCCTGCCGCGGTCATATCTTTCGACTTAGAGGCGACATAAAGGACGGTGGCGTTGGCAATCTCCGTGTTGGTGAGATCATCGAAGTTCTCTTTTCCCGTCTTTGCTTTCAGATAATCCTTGAACTGATTAAAATCGGCAGCGCTCATTTGCTTGGCCAGCATATTCACCGCTTCTGCTCCTTTTGCTGCCGAGAAATTCGGTGTTAAACAGGTTGGAAAGGTTGTTGGCGGTGTCCGCCAGTTCTTTCTCGTGTTCTTTCAGGTTGGACTGCGTGAATTTTTTGAGATTTTCCTTCTGCGTATCATCCAGCTCGACCGACTGAGCGGGCAGGGCGATGGTTCCGTAAGTGCCGTTCGCGTACTTATCCGTGCGGTACTTCACCGTGGTTGCCCAGTTATCGCCGAAGGCGTTTTTAAGCCACTTCTCAACGACAGTCGCGTTGCCGGAAGTGCCAACAGCATCGACCCTCGCGCCTGTCTTGTCGACGATCACGCGGCCTGTTACGCCGGGGTTCTCATACTTGCCGATCTCACCGGCGTAGATGATGTTCTTATACAGAGTCTCGTCCAGACCCTCGTTGGTGCGCTTAATGTAGCCGCCGTAGCCCACCGTGCCGACGCCGGCTAAAATGCCGATGATCGCGATGACCACAATAAGCTCTACCAGCGTAAAGCCTGCTTTGTCACGCAGCTTGTTTCCCACTTGCTTTTTCATGTTGTATCCTCCTCAATATATTTGTTTTCTTTTTGAGAATTATATGAACAGATGATTACTCTGTGGTTTCCTTTCCTGTCTTCCAGTTCAGCACGCCGTAGCCCACGATGCGCGAATCCCCCAGAGAGTAGCGCTGGACGGCGACCTTGCCGCCGCTGTTGCCCTCGATGGTGTAAAGGAAATTCCCTTCCACGCACAGCACCGCGCCGACGTGGTCCGGATTATTTCCCCCGTCCCAATCGAAAAAGACGTAGTCGCCGGGGATGGGCTTATTGTTGGTGTCACCGCCTTCGCGCCACATACGGCTATCCTTGAATCCCTTCATGCCCTTATCCACGTCTGCGAATCTGGGCGGCGCGCCGATGAAGGTATTATTGGGCTGCTGCGCCGCTCCCCACGAGAGGAAGCAGCCGCACCAGGGAGTGTATTGGTTCCAGCCGGGGTTTTTTGCGTAGTCGTCGATGTACCATTCGGAGAAGTAAGTGTAATCGCTTTCGCCCTTGATCTCTCCCCTGCTGTCGTACTGGCCGGCGAGCGTCTTTAAAAACGCGAAGCGCGCTTTCTTTTCCGCATCGGTCAATGTAGTGGGGTCCGGCAGGGTCAGCTTTTCCTGCGCCTCCACTTTGCCGACGCTGTCACCCTCGATCCCGGTGCGGCAGAAAACGGAGGTGCTGTAGCTGTGCGCCGCGGTCGCGAAGGTGAAGGTCACGAGGCTGCCATCCAGATCGACCCGCGCGCCGCGCAGGTTGTCGAGCAGCACCTGATCGCCGCTCGTGCCGCTTGTGAGCGTGCCGCTGTTGTAGCGCAGCAGCACCGCGCCGGGAGTGCCGTCGGCAGTCTTGCCCTGTAGCTGCCAACCGTCGGAGAGCGGCTCCACGCGGTAGATCTTGCCGCTGGCGGAGAGATCCTCCAGCGCGGAGAGCACGATGCGCACGGTCTGCTGCTCGCCCGCCTCCTTCTGCGTCGTTTGATGCACCCGCAGTCCGAGCAGCATCAGCGACGCTGCGGCTGCCAGCACGATGGAGCTGACAGCGACGGTCACCAGCAGCTCGACCATGGTAAAGCCGCTGTTGTTTCGTTTCATCCGCTCGCCTCCCCTTCCGCTGTCAAGTGGGTGATGGTGTAAGTGATGTAGTGGTGCGTGGCCTTGCTGACCCTGGCGGTGTACATCGTTTTGGGCTTTCCGTCAGGCAGCGTTTGCGTCGTCGTTTCTACATCGTAAGTGAGCGCCATGCTGATCTCTGTTTCGATGCAAACGGTATCGTTTTTGTAAGTAAGCGTAAATTTGCAGGATTCCCTGTCAGAATCGCGGGTATCATGTTTCAAGGTATATCCGCTGGCCAGTGAGTTTAAGTAGGCTTTGTACGCTGTTTTCGCCGCGTCCTTTGCCTCATCTTCCGAGTTGTATTCCGCGGAATCCGTTAAAAGATGTACATCTTCCGCCAGCGCCACGAATTTTTCGATCTCGCCCTCCGCCTGATAGAGCTGCTGCGTCTGGCGGATGGAGCGCTCCTGCGCCTGATAATTTTTCAGCGCCGCGGTGCAGACAGACACGGCGACGGCGCACAGCACCAGAACGACGATGAGCACATACGCCAGCGCGTAACCGCCGTTGTCTTTCCAGAGCTTCTTCATGTGCCACCGCCTTTCGGCACCGCGCGGACATACGTTTTCACCGTAACGAGCGGCTCTGCGTGCTTATCCGTCACCGTGACATGATAATAGGGGTTTTCGCCGTCTTTTACCGTTTTGACCGTCACATTGGGGAACGCACCTGCGCGGTAGTTATCGTTTGCCTCCGTGACGCCATCCTTCATCAGGGTCTCCACGGCGGTGCGGACGCTCAGATGGGCTTCCATTACGGCCTGGCTGTGGGCGTTGATCCGTCCTGCCAGAATCAGGCTGGAACAGATGGGCGCGGAGATCAGGCCGATGATGGCGATCGCCACGGCGACCTCCAGCAGCGAAAAGCCCGCTGTTCTCTCTTTCCCGATCTTTTTCATGCCTTGTCTCTCCCAATGGGTCAGTTGAAAATGTCTGTCTTACCGGTCGCGGGCGGCGTTACGCCCGGTTCCTCATAGGTGTTCTGAGCGGACGGCATCAGATACAGCGTCAGGGTCATCTGCCCGTCCAGCAGCTTCTTTTCGCTGTCGTAGTTGAAGGTGGCATACCGGATGGAGGTGATGCGCTCATCCGTTGCCAGCGCGTGCACCATGTTCTTGAACTCCCGATAGGAGGCGTGATAGTACACCGTCAGGTTCAAGCCCTCAAGGAGTGCGCCATCGCTCAAGGCCTGCATCGGCGTGATCTCACCGAAAGAAAACTCGATGTCGCCGCCGCTCCCGAAGCGCTGAAGGAAAATATCGTGCAGCTTCTGGGTGTAGCCCAGCTCCTTACTGCCGGTCCCCAGCGTTTTTTCCAGATACAGCAGGTAGAGGAGCTGATCCTCTTCCTGCATCCCGGCGGGGAACTTGTCGTAAAGCGCGGCGCGGCTTTCCTCGATCGCGGCCTCTGCCGGCTCAAGCTGATCCTGCACGTCCTTGTACATCTCGTTTTCGACGATGGTGGTTTGCAGCGCGGTGATCTGAGCATTTAACTGATCCCGCTCCATGACGTAAGCTTCACTGCGGGGGCGGTAGCCCAGAACATACACCAGAACGGCGACCAACAAGAGCAGGACTGACAGGACAGCCTTCCAGTTTCTACCGATCACTTTCACTGGCCCACCTCCACTTTCTCAACCTTGGCGTCGCGGTCCAGACCCTTGCGCGCCTGCTCCGCCTGGATCAAGGACTCGTCATAGGACAGCACGACCGTCAGGTAATAGCGGTTGTCGGCAGGCTTCTGCGTCTGAGAAGCGCCGGTGTTGAAGATATCCGGGATGCCTGAGCCGCCGGTTTGATTTTTGAGTTGATTCATCAGGATCCACATCAGCAGATCGTTTTCATCCATGCCCGTGCTGCCGGAGGTGCCGGATGTACCGGAGGTCTGCTGATTCTTCCGCAGCAGCGCGTTGACCGCGGCCACAGTGGCGGCATCCCGCTGGAACGCCGCGCCGCTGTTGATCTCCTTTTGGAGCATCGCAAGGTCGAGCGCGGTGTTGACCGAGCGGAGCTCACCCATTTCCTTGGCAAGATGGAGCGCAAGCTTACCACTCAGCGTCTGATTCTGCCGAATGAGCGCGATCGCTGCGTTGACATTCGTCTTGTTGTCAGTCAGGATATTCAGCAGGTTCGGCAGATATTTGTTCAGCATCACATCGTCGCTCTCATAGAACATGCGGTGCTGATCGGCGTTTTTCCAAATGTCGTCAAAGATCTTGTCGTACAGGATCTGGTCCTTTTCCTCACGGGCGATATCCTCGCGCATCAGCAGGAAAAACTGATACATGGCGGCAGGATCGTTTTGCAGCAGCGAGCGCAGCGCCGCCTTTTCCTGCGCGGCAGTGGCGCTCTTGAGCAGGCTGTCGAGCGGGAAGGAATACTGCTGCACCGGCCCGTAGACGGCTTGCAGCGCGTCCAGCTGGTTGGAGTTCAGGTATTGCAGACTGAGACGCAGCGTTGCAATATCGGCAGACTCAATGCCAGAAGCAGAGGACGTACTGCCGCTGCTGGGCGTGGTAGGCGTGACCGGTGTGCCGGAATTGCCGGGACGGCTCGGAACGCTCGGCGTGCTCGGCGTCGTCGTGCCGGGGTTGCTCGGAGTGACGGGCGGGTTGGGATTGCTCGGCGTGCCGCCGGTGCCGCCTCCACTGCTGCCGCCGCCTCCGGGGAGCAGACCTTGCAGGAAATCAAGGTTATCGGGGGAAATGGTCATGCCGACCTTCTCCATCATGTCGGCGTAGCTTTCGATCTTCTGGATGGTCGCTTCGTCAACGCCCGCGGCACGCAGCAGCGGGAGCACGTCCTTGATCATTTTGCCGGTGATGCCGTTTGACGCGTTGGGGAACAGCTCATCGAGGGAATAGCCGCCCTCGGTGGGAGGTTCTTCCGTACTGCTTTCCTCGGTGCCATCCGCTGCGCTTTCCTCCGTGCCCGGCACGGGGGACTCCTTCCCCGCTTCCTCGTACAGCGCAGCGATCATTTTGTCCGGGGAGTAGGCTTCCCGCGGGCCGATGGTCAGGCTGGAAACGGTGTTGAGGGTCATGAAGGGCACGTCGCGCAGCGCCACGAGGAAATAAGCGGCGTCCTCCTTGCTCTGGAAGGCGACCTGCGCCGCAAGACATAACTCGGTCGTGCTCAGAGCGGTCACCGTTGACTTCTTGGGGAGCTTTGCCTCCAGCTCGCCCAGCACCAGTTCAAGGTTGTCGTTATATGTCCGAACGGAGTCGAATACGGTGTCCCAGTCGGCGCTGTAAGCGTCGTACATACTCGAATAGTTGTGGTAGTTCTCCGCGCAGCCCGCGTTCTGCTGGGCAAGCGCCGTCAGGCGGTCCTGCTGTGCGCGCAGACCGTCCAGCTCCGTGCTCCACGACAGCTTGGAGGTCAGCAGCAGCAGTACGGACGCCGTCAGCGCCGCGCCGCCAAGGAACACAAGACCGTACTGCCACGCGCGGTTGATGGGTGCGCGCGCGCCGGTGATGTGGTTCAGCTCCGGGTCGCCGAAGTCAAGGGCGGTGAGCGCCGCGCCCTGACAGAGCAGCCACTGCGCGCCGTAGTCGGTCTCCGCCATTTCGACGGGGACATTCAGCAGCGACGCGAGCGCCGGGGCAAGCCCCGCCTCCTTCGCCTGACCGCCGGAAAGCACGGCGCTCGTCAGGCGGGCGCGGCCGGGCATGGCGGAGAAGTAGTCGAGCACGATGCCCGCCTCATTGAGGTCGTCCTGCTGGGAATAGCCCCGCTGCAGCAGGCGCTGCAGCTTGACCTGCCCGTTGTGAACGAAGGTCAGCAGCAACAGCTCGCTCTCGGCGTTGATATAGAGGCAGACGCCGTCGTCCGTATCCGCGGAGGACTTCGCGTGCTTTGGCAGGGCAAAGTCCGCGTCCACGGCGGTGGCGTGGCTGTGACCGCAGAAATCGACGGCGGCAACGCTCAGCCCCATGCTGTTGGCAAGGGCGTAGTAGCGGTGGAGCATCGCGCGCGGCACCGCCCAGAGCTGCACGCGCAGATGACGCGCGTCCTCGCGCGCCTCAACGCCCACGCTCTCCCACGAAAGCTGATACTCGCCCGGGTCGATGGGGAAATACTCGTCCATGTTCGCCAGCAGCATCTGGCCGAGACGCTGCTGCTTTTTCACCGCGGGGACGGTGACGCTCTCGCTGATGACCTGCGTGGAGCAGAGCGAAAAGACCACCTTACGGCAGCGGCGGAACAGCCCCTGCCGCAGAACCGGCTCCATCGCGTCGTGCAGGGCGTCCAGCCCCACGAGCTGACCGTCCTCGACCGCGTTCGGCGGCGTGGGCAGGATGACCTGCTCGGAAATGGCGTCGCTGCCCAGCGTCATCTGGGCGATGCGGATCTCCCGCTCGGTGATCTGCACCACCAGCGCCCTGCCGCTCAGCTTTTGCTTGCTCATAAGTGTTCCCTCCCGGACTGTGGGAATGGCACAGCCGTCCCGAAGAACGGTTCTGCCCCTCCCACAGGCTCTTGTTTTTCTCTCGCGGGCAGGTCCGCGCCTGCCCTTTTCTCTCCCGTGTTACAGCCCAAAAAGGCCAAGGTACGCCGCGATGAGCCGGTCGCCCCACAGCGCCGCGACCCAGATGCCCGCGGCAAGATACGGCCCGAACGCCAGCTTGCGGGGCGCGCCGCGTTTCATGCGGACCGAGTGGATGACCGCGCCGGAAACGCTGCCGAGGATCATCGCAAGAAGGATGCGCTGCCAGCCCAGCAGCAGTCCCGCCCCTGCCATCAGCTTGACGTCCCCCATGCCAAGGCCATTGCCCTTCGTCACGAACCACAGCAGGAGGAAAAGAAGGCTCACCGAGAACATGCCGATGAGATACGTTTTCCAGTGCGCGGTATCGCCTGCAAGCTGCACCGCGCCCAGCAGGAAAATCGCAAGGTTCAGCCCGTTGGGGATCTCGAAGGTGCGCCAGTCGATGAGCGCCACGACGATGAGCGCGGAGAAAAGCAGCGAATACAGCACCGCGCGCAGCGGCTCCGCCTGATACAGCCACGCCGCGAGCAGCCATGCGCCGCCGCTGAGCGCCTCGACCACGGGGTACTGGGCGGAGAGCCTTGCGCCGCAGGCGCGGCACTTCCCCCCCTGCGCAAGGTAGCTCACGACCGGCAGCAGCTCATACCAGCGCAGACGATGGCCGCAGGCCATGCAGTGCGACGGCGTTTTCACGAACTCCTCCCCGCGCGGCAGGCGGAAGATCAGCACGTTGCAGAAGCTGCCGACGCACAGACCCAGCGCCGTCCAGAGCAGCAGCAAAAGACAGGTCATGGGAAAAATCTCCTTTTCGCTCAGGGGTCTCCCCCGCCCGCCCGCCCGGGTGATAGGGATACCGGACGGGAGGACGAGACGATTTAAATTGCCTGGGAATGATGCGGAACGCTGAGATC
>ENA-UERG01000635-UERG01000635.1-human-gut-metagenome-genome-assembly--contig:-NODE-635-length-33451-cov-59.188800_pt1 | contig 33451 bp, 25 predicted proteins | sample MGYA00242954_ERZ507954 | MGnify/ENA primary metagenome ERZ507954 (study PRJEB26167, sample SAMN06115478) | human gut metagenome | host: Homo sapiens | place: China:Sichuan | collected 2015-01-21... | reverse complement strand
AAGAACTCGATTATCCCCTTTTTAAGGGACTATTTGATTAATTAATTAACGTGTCCAATTTTTATTGGACACTAATGTTATTATATATGAAATGATAGATTTTTACTTTCTATCTTAGTCCATGTGGAAGAGTTCTTCCAATGGGATGCTGACTGGCGAATTATCTGGATTCACCTCCATGATATCTGCCATCATATCCCACCATTTCTGGGTGATAGGATCCACGTTGGTGGTGTCCTGACTATTGGTATCGCTGTCGCATTTCTGAACGGCAAAGAGCAGGTTGGTGTCCTTGTCCCAGAAGATGCTGTAGTCGCTCACACCCTGGTCCTTGATCATCTGTTTCAACTCTGGCCAAATTGCAGCGTGGCGCTTGGCATATTCCTTTTCGCATCCCTTCTTGAGATACATCTTAAATGCAAATCTTTTCATTTTATTTAATGTGTTAAATCAATTGTGGCAAGAAGCTTGAGATAATCAAGACGATGATGCCGACGATTAATACGGTGATGGTCTTCTTGGAGCAGCCCTTCCATTCCTTCAGAATGATGCCCCATACATTAGAGAACACTACATTCAGTGCCATCAGAATACAGAACGACAGGGTCATGAGGGTAGGAGACTCGGTGAGGAAACCCTTGCCCAATGACAAACCGAAGAACTGGCTGTACCACAAGGCACCGGCAAGGGCACAAAACAGAAGGTTGTTGCCCCAAACTTCCTTGTTTCTGTAGTCGTCCCAAGTATGGTTCTTGGTGTTCTGATAGAAACAGTAGATGGCGTTGGTGATGAAACCGCCCAGGGTAACCAGGAAGGTGGCTGGCAAGGTTTTGTACATGTCAGGAGTGAAACTGCCGAAATGGATGTCGTCGCCGAAGGCAAGACCCACATTGAAGCATCCGCTCATGAAACCAGCCAGCAAGGCGATGGCAAGACCCTTAGGGAAATTGAAGTCCTTCACTGCTGCCTTCTTCTCTTCTTCTGAGAGTGATGCCGCCTTCATGCTACCTGCCATACCGATGATGGCGATACCGAGAAGAGTGACCACCACACCGAGAATCACGCTGAAGGTGAGCGATGAAAGGGCGTCCATCTCCGGGAAGAAGATGTTGAGCAATACTGGACCCATGATGGTGCCGAGACCAGCGCAGGTTCCCAGGGCGATGCTCTGACCCAAAGCTACTCCCAGATAGCGCATGGAAAGACCGAAGGTCAGTCCGCCTACACCCCAAAGCACACCAAAGAGCATGGTCATCGCTACATTGAAGCCATAACCGTTGAATAATTCAAAGAAGGAATGTCCGCTTGGTACAGCGAGCATAGCACCGAAAAAAGGCAAAATAAGCCATGCGAACACACCCTGAACTATCCAGTAGGATTCCCAACTCCAATCTTTAATCTTGTTGATTGGGACGTAGCAGCTGGACTGACAGAATGCGCCGATGGCTATGATTAAAAGTCCTATTAATATCTCCATTGTATTGTTTATTGCTTGGTTTTTAGGTTAAAACAGACTGAAAAATCCTAGGCTTCGCTGAGCCTAGGACTTTTAGCCTGCTTTAATAACTTATATCTTAGTTTCTCTTAGCGAGAACCTCTGCTTCATACTTCTCGATGTCAGCGATGTACTCCTCGCCAACTGGGATGTTGTTCTTCAAGTTGAAGTAATCATATACAGCACCGAATGGCAATGTCTTCTCTTCCTCAAGGAGAGCCAGGCGCTGGAAGAGCTTGCCCTCGTCCTCGTACTTGCGGAGTGTATCCAGTGGCTCAAGGAATGCCTGCAACAATGACTTCTGGGCTGCACGTACACCGATGATGTAAGCACCGATGCGGTTGATAGAACCGTCGAAGTAGTCGAGACCGATGTGAGCACGGTCGAGTGCATTGGCACGAACCAACTCTGAGAAGAGGTTGCGTGTATTGTCGTCGAAGAGTGTTACGTGGTCTGAATCCCAGTGCATTGGGCGAGATACGTGGAGCATCAACTCTGGAACGAAGAGCAGGAGTGCTGAAACTGCATCTGATACGTTCTCTGTAGGCTCATAGTGACCTGTATCGAGGGTGTACATCACGTTGTTCTTAGCGCAGTAGCCAGCGTAGAAGTCGTGAGAACCTACGGTGTAAGCTTCCAAGCCGATACCGAAGAGCTTAGCCTCGAGGCAAGACTTCATGTTTGGCAACTCCTCTGCCAGAATCTCATCAAGAGAGTTCTTCAGAATCTCGCGGTAGCGACCCTTTTCTACAGTGATATCCTTAGAACCATCATGTACCCAGATGTTCATGATACATGGGTCGTTCTGGAACTTACCCATAGCGTCTGCGATGTGGCGGCAACGCTTGGTGTGCTCAATCCAGAACTCGCGGATAGCTGGGTCAGGATTTGACAATGAGAGACTGCCACTCTTAGGGTGAGAGAAAGATGTAGAATTGAAGTCGAGCTTCATGTTCTGCTCCTTAGCCCACTGCATCCAGCCTGTAAACTGGTCAACAGAAACCTCGTTACGGTCAATCTGCTTGCCACCGAACTCACCGTAAATCTCATGAAGGTTGAGACGGAAAGTACCAGCCAGGAGAGAGTTCACCTTCTCGATGTCCTGACGGAGCTCGTCGATGTTGCGAGCCTTGCCAGGATAGTTACCTGTGCTCTGGATACCACCAGAAGCAGCCTCGCCGCGCTCGAAGCCAACCACGTCGTCTGCCTGCCAGCAGTGCAGAGAGATAGGAGTCTTCTCCAAAGTCTCAATAGCCTTGTCTGTATCAACACCCAGAGCAGCATAGCGCTCCTTTGCAATCTCGTAATTCTTTAAAATCAATTCTGCTTTCATTGTTTTTATGTATTTTATTGTTGTTGTTTATTTTTACCTTTTTACTTTTTTACCTTTAAAAACTTCTCGTAAGCCGCATCCCATGCCTCCTTGTCTTGTGGCTCGAATTTCTTCAGCTCAAGCGAGTTGGCGATGATCTGACGCATCTCCCAGATGTCCTTCACGTCGCCGGATGCCTTTGCCTGGAGCATGATGTTGCCGATGGCGGTGCCTTCCTGAGGACCTGCCAATACGGTTACGCCACAGCTGTTGGCAGTAAACTGGTTGAGATATTGGTTGAGCGAACCTCCACCGATGATATGGAGCGCGTTGAGCTCGATGTCGGCGAAATCCTTGAGCCATGTGAATACCTGGCGATAGCGGAGTGCAAGACTCTCGAAGATGCAGCGGCAGAATTCGCCATAGCTCTGAGGCACGTGCTGTCCTGTCTTCTCGCAATACTGCTTGATGGCCTCTACCATGCTCGATGGGTTGGCGAAGCAGGTATCGTCTGGATTGATGATGCTCTGGAAGGCTGGCTGCTTCATGGCCTCGGCAATCAGGGCACCGTGTGCAAGAGTTGCCATGTCTTCGTTCTTGGCTGCAGCCTCGTCTTTCCATTCCTTGCGGCAACGCTCGTAAATCCACATGCCGCAGATGTTCTTCAGGAATCGGGTAGTGCCCTCGATGCCGCCCTCGTTGGTGAAGTTGAGCTCGTAGCTCTTCTCGTTGATGATGGCGTTCTTGGTCTCGATGCCCATCAGACTCCAGGTTCCTGAACTCAAATAGGCAAACTCTTCGTTCTTGGCAGGAACGGCTGCTACGGCGCTGGCTGTATCATGGCCTGCTACGGCGATGACCGGAACGGCATTCAAGCCAGTCATCTTCTGCACCTCTTCGGTCAGTGTGCCGATGATGGTAGCAGGGGTGGTCATCTCGCCAAACTGTTCTCTCTTCAATCCGAGACTTTCCACGAGATCGTTGTCCAGGTCGCCCGTCATCGGATTGAGAATCTGTGATGTTGAAGCCACGGTATATTCGCAGATAGCCTTGCCGGTGAGCATGTAGCTCAGGGCATCAGGGATGAAGAGAATCTTGTCGGCATTCTCCAGAGCCACGTTGCCTGCTTTGCGCATGGCATACATCTGGAACAATGAGTTGAAGTTCATAAACTGGATGCCAGTCTTTTCATAAACCTTCTCCTTGCTCATCTTCTCGTCGAAGTATTTCTCCATCATGCCGAACGTATGAGGGTCGCGGTATGCCATCGGGTTTCGGAGGATGGCTCCATCTTTGCCCACATATACGAAGTCGCATCCCCAGGTATCGATACCGATGCTCTGGATGGCGATGCCACGCTGAGCCACGAGCTTCAAGCCCTTGATGATTTCGAAGTAGAGGGCATAGATGTCCCAATAGAAGTGACTGCCTGTTTCGATGAGGTTGTTATCGAAGCGAGTCAGTTCCTCCAAGTCGAATTTTCCATCCGACAAGCTTCCTACGATAGTTCTTCCGCTGGTAGCACCTAAATCTACGGCGAAAAAGTATTTCTTTTGTTCCATTATCTTTTAAGTTATGTCTTTAAGCCTTATTGTTTATTGATTTCGGTTGCAAAGATAGGGCAAAAAAGAGATAAGGAACACGAGAAATTGATTTTAAAGCATGATTTTTTGTCTATCTCGTCATATTTCTGAAATCCGATGGCTTCATGCCGGTTTGATTCTTGAATTTGGCAGAGAAATAATCAGGCGATTCGAAGTTAAGCCTATAGGCAATCTCCTTGATGCTCTCGTCGGTGGTCGAGAGGAGTTCCTTGGCGCGCTGCAGTCTCAGCGACTGCTGATACATGGCTGGTGCCATGCCGGTGTATTCCTTGAAGAGTTTACGGAAACTGGAGTAACTGATGCCCAGTTCCTGTGCGATGTCTTGGATGGAGACGGCTTCTTCCAGGGTTTCTCGAATGCGGAGTCTTCCTTTATTGATAAGGTCCACGTGCTGAGTGTTTTTATTGAGCATGATGTTTCGCTCCAGCGAGTACATGGTTCCGATGAGATGGTTCACGATGCCCGCCAGGGTCTGCTGTGAGTATGCCGCCTCTTCCTGTGCCGTTCTGTAAGCTTCTTCGTAGAGGGATAGAATCTCATTGCTGAATCCTACGTGGTAGATGGGCTTTTCAGGAGAGAGGAATCCCGCCTTCACGCGGTCGTCGATGTTCTTTCCCTTAAAACCTATCCAGTAGCTCTTCCAGCCTTTTGTGGCAGAAGGGTGGTAGGTGTGCCATTCTCCCGGGAAGAGGAGGAAGATGTCGCCAGCTTTGATTCGGGTTTCCGGGATGTGTTCCGATTGGAATACGCCTTCGCCTTCCGGCTGGTAGAGGAGCTGATATTCGTCGAGGGTTCTTCCTTTCTGGATATCGAAGTAATAACCATCGGCGTGCCCCTTGGTGGGATAGGCTTCTCCAGGGGCGATGATTTCTCGTCCCACGGTGCTGATGGTGAGCCCCCATTCGGCATCTCTTTCTGTTGCTATCAGATATTTGCTGGTTTGCATATTGTTCTTTGTGTTATTGTTTATTTATTTGTTTGTTTATTCTATGTTTATTGATTCCTTGAACATTGTTTTATTTCACAATTCCATTTGCAAAAATACAAAAAAAACAGTTTACACATTATTATATTATATATAAAAAGCTTTAAAACGGATGATTTTATCAAATATTGAACGATAAGGAGATGATTTCCCAAAAATCACGATTCAAAAAGCAGAAATCGAAGTTTCATTTCTAGATAATGTGCTAATTTTGCACCTAGATAAAGTGAACGGTACATGTTTGGAAAAAAATGATATATTTTAGGTTTAAGTATATAAGTTTTTTAATTAAGTGTTATTAGGTATAAATTTAGTAGATTAAAAAAACAAAGAACCGTGGGTGCTGTGAAGTTCCCACGGTTCTCTTTTTATTTGCCATACTTGCTTGGTGCCACGCCATATTTGTTCTTGAAGCATTTGTAGAAATAGGTGGAATCTGAGAATCCCACTTTCTCGCTGATTTCTGCCACGGAGTATTCGCCTTCGAGCAGCAACTTGGCAGCAATGCGGAGGCGCTCGTTCTGTATATATATATTTGGAGATACACCCATGATGCTCTTCGTGCGGTTGTAAACCGTAGTTCTGCCCAGGTTGAGCAATTCTGCCAGTTTATCCACATTGAAACTGTTGTCGCTGATGTGTTGTGCTACGATAGCTTCCAATGTATCCTTAAACTTCTTGTCGAGCGCTGACATATAGAGGGTAGGCTCATTCTTTTTCAGTTCCTTCACAGGCTTAATCTTGATGGTCTTCTCTGTTGTCATCTCTTTCTCGGCTTTCTCTGTAGTCGGCTCTTTCTCGGCTTCTGTAGTCACCTCTTTCCCTGTTTCTGCTGCAATTTTCTTTTCATGGGCAGATTTCTTCTGCTTCATGTCTGCTGCCACGAATTGTAGGGCTCTTGCCACGAGCAGCTTGAAGTTGCAAGGTTTCACCATGTAGTCATCCACAAAACTCTTGTATGCCTTCAGTATGTGGTTGGCATCGTCAAAGGCGGTAAGCATGATCACTGGGATGTCTTGAGTTTCAGGGTCTGCCTTCAGATTGCTTACAATCTCGTAGCCGCTCATGCCCGGCAACATGATGTCGCTAATCACGAGGGCTGGCTTGATTCGCCTGATGTTCTCGTATCCCGTCTTGCCGTTCATGAAAGCTTCCACGCGGAAGTAGGTAGAGAGTTCCGACTTGATCTGTTCCATCATGTCCGGATCGTCTTCAATCACCATCACCGTTACGTTGTTGATCGCCTGCGGTGTCATTTCCTTCACCATCATGTCGATTTCTTCCTTATCCACGCTGCTGTTGTCGATGGCTTTTGTGGTTACGAAATCTTCTGGTTCAAACAGATTCTTGTCGGTAGGCAGGGTAAACGTAAAGATGCTTCCGCCCAGATTGCCTGAGCGCTGGTAACTCAAATCGCCTTTGTGTAGCTTCGCCATCTCATAGGCTGTATAGAGTCCGATGCCCATACCGCCCTTCGATACATAGCCATGCATGAATGGCTTGAAGAGGTCTTGTTCTCTTCCCGGTTTGATGCCTGGACCATTGTCTTCTATCTGGAAGATGAGTTCCTCGTCTTTCAGGGCGAGTCTCACCTCAATGGTGCCATTGTCGGGGGTGTATTTTACGGCGTTGCTCAGCAGGTTATACACGATGGTTTCCACCTTGTCGTGGTCAAAGTACATCTTGTAGTTGCTGCTCCATGGTGTCATCAGCATGTTGATGCCTTTTTGTTGAGCCACTTGTCTCACATCGCTGAAGATGTTTTTGATGAATACCACGATGTCGCCCTCTTCCATGGTGAGCTTCATGTTGCCCGTGTTCGCCTTGCGGAATTCCATCAGTTGGTTGATGAGCCGCTGCATCCTTCGGGTGCTTCGGGTCAGGGTGAGCAGGGCGTTTCTTGATGAACCTTCCTTGTTGTTCAGCTTTGCCACGGCACTCTGGATGATGGCGAGTGGAGTGCGGAACTCGTGCGAGATGTGGGTGAAGAACTCGATGCGGAAGTTCGACATCTGCTTCTCCATCTCTATCTGTTGGTTCAGGTTGAAGTTTCTCAGCCATGAACGGTAGAACAGGAAGCTGACGCTACCTATTATAATAAGGTATATTGTCCATGCCCACCAGGTGTTGTACCAAGGTTCGCGGATGGTAATCTTGAACAGCGTCTCCTCGCTCCACTTGTTGTTGCCGATGAAGGTGCGCAGGTGGAGCGTGTAGGTGCCTGGCTGCAAACTGCTGAAGTCGGCATGGTTCACGCTGGTCATCGGGCACCAGGTCTTGTCGAGTCCTTCCAGATAATACTGGTACATGGCATTCTTGATGTGCGGATAGTCGAAGTTCGAGAAGAAGATGCTCAGTGAGTTCTTGTCGGAAGGCAGACTGATTTCCTGGGTATGGTTCAGTGCCTTGGTGAGCAGATCTTCGTTTTCGGCTTCGTAGATAGAGATGCCGTTGATGGTCATGTTGGTGATGGTTGCCTTGGTGCCGTGCGGATACTCCTTGGTCTTCTGGGTTGGAGTAAGGAGGAGCAGGGCGTTGCTGGTACCGAAGGCGATGCGACCATCTTCGAGACTCACGGCACAGTTTTCCGTGAAATTGTTGCTCTGGATGTCTTTCCTGAGTTGGTAGGTACGGATGTCGAGGGTATGGCTGTTAATTTTCGATATACCCTCCTCGGTTCCTATCCAGATATTGCCAAACCGGTCTTCTGCCACCGAGCGTACGGTGTTGGTGGTAAGTCCGTTGGTGGTATTGAAAAGCTGGCAATCCAGCTTTTTCGTTTTCTCATCGTAGGTACATCTCATCACGCCTTTGGTAGTTCCAAACCATAGACTTCCGTCGTGCGCTTCAATTCCGCAATCCACTTCGCTCACCGGAAGCTTCCCGTTTTCCTCGTTGAATCTCAGAATCTTTTTGTCGGTGATTTGTCGTTCGCGGGTATCAATCATGGCGATACCGTTGTTGGTGGAAGCCCACAGTCTGCCTTTCTTGTCCAGGAACAGGTCGTGGATTTGCGCCTCCTTACCATTGGTTGCCATGAACGATTCAAACTTCAGGTTTCCCGTATTGGCATCGTTTGCCCGGGTGCAGAGCAATCCGTCTCCCCAGGTAGCGAGCCAGGCTTTTCCCATCTTGTCGAATGCAACGTCGTAGAAGTTGATGGTTGGGGCATAGTGCTCCTTTTCCCATTTCGAGTATTTGATGCCATCGATGAGGATGCCGTCTCCCTTGGTGCCAATCCAGGCTCTGCCCCGTGCGTCTATGCCGTAGCAATATACGCAGGCATCGGTTTGCAGTACCAGGGTGCGTTGCTGGGTTTGAGTATCAAAGAGATACGTCTTGTTCTCGCGGGTGCTGACGGCGAGTTTGTTGGGTGCCACCTTGCTGATGTGGCGGATGGTGTTGCTCCATTCATGTTTGCTCTCTGGCTCCATCTTGATAAACTCGGAGTTCAGTTCCTTTTGCTCCACGCAGCAGAACACGCCGTCGCCTGTGCCCACCCATACGCAACCGCTTCTATCTACGAATACATTGAGCAAAAAGTCGGAATGGAAGAGTGAATTTTCGTTCTGCACGGAGAACTGCTGCAGGATGTCGGTTTTCGGGTCATATACGAAGAAACCACTACCGTATGAGGCGATATACACCTTCTTGTCCTGGCTTTCTGCAGCCACGAAGTTCTTGTCGCGCGCATTGATGTAGGTAGGGTTATCCAGCAGATGAAACTTTTTGAAGAGTGCCGAATGCTTGCCGAAGAGATAGGCATAGCCCTGCTTGTCGTACAGGAAATGGTATGACTTGAGCTGGTTCTTGTCCATGGCGTTCGGAACCTGAATGGCAGGCTTATGAAACTGTCCCGTCTTCAGATTCATGGCAAAGGTTTCACCCTGGGTAAAGATATACCACCAGCCCTGCCAGAAGAATGAGGCACGCGATTTGCCCACAAATCCCAGCATGGATGGAAGCTGTGAATGCTTGATGAGCTGGGCGTGGTCGTTGTAGAGGAAGGCTTCGCCTTTGTCTGTGAGCAGGGCGATGTGCGAACCGTCGCAGGTCATCACGATAATCTTCTTGTTCTTGAGGATGATGCGGCTCTTGAAGTCGGGAGTAATCAGGTTCACGCCTTTTTCGGATGCAATCCAGATGTTGTTCTTGCCATCTTCCTGGATGTTCAACTTATGAGTATCCAGCAGTTTTCCGTTTTGCGGGGTAAAGTCGATACTTTGCATCTTTCCTTCTTTCACGTAAATGAATCGTACACCGAAGTCGGCAGATGAAATCCAGACTCCCTTTGAACTTTGGAATCGGCTGCTCAGAAGGGTGGTGCTGGCATCCAGATCGAAATAATCAGAGAAGCGTGCTGCCTCAAGGTCGTAACAGCACAAGATATTGTTCGGGGTATATCCCCAGATTTGTCCATTGGTATTGTCGCTGATAAGTTGCGCTATCGATGAATAATTTCTCTGCTTTACATTGTTGTTGAACTTCGAGAAATTCTGAAATTGATAACCATCGTATCTGCTCATGCCGTCGGGGGTGGATAGCCAGATGAATCCATCCCTGTCTTGCTGCACGCTGTTGATGGTGTTGCAGGACAGACCGTCTTTTGCCGACAGGCGGGTTACGTTGAAACGGAGGTCGTGGGCATGCACGTCTATAGCCACCATCAGCAGGCTGACGGTTACTATATATAATAAGGTGTAGAACGCCTTGTAGTTGTTTTTGTTTATCATTTTTTGTTTCACTTTTTCTATTTCGGCCGTTTAATATGGTTTCCGAATGGTTTGATTTGATTTCAATGGCAAAAGTACGATAAAAAAATAAAATGGCAAAACAAATGGCGAATATTGTACTAAAATACAGATAACTTTAACAATTTGGATGATATTTCGTACTTTTGAATAATATTGCAAGGTAGGTAACAATCATAATGAGTAATTTTGCAGCAAATAATAACCTAAGAATGTAAATTATGATAGAATTCAAGCAATTGTTGGTTCCTGCGGCTTGTCTCCTGATGGGATGCATGCCGATGCAAGCCAGCGAGAAACAGAATTGTCCATCTGTAGCTGCAATGGAGAAACTCGACCGTGGCGTGGTGGCATTGCCTGCTGCCGGCAAGGGCATCTTCATCAGCTGGCGCATGCTGGGTACCGATAGCAAGAACGTATGCTTCGATGTGGAACGAGACGGAAAGGTTATCGCCCATCACATCAAGGCTACCAACTATACAGATGCCAAAGGTTCGGCATTCCATACCTATCGTATCATCACCTATCAGGATGAACCCAAGATAGATGCTGCTGCAAGGCGGGAAGTGTCGAAGGCGGTCAAGCCTTGGGCGGATTTATATCGCTCTCTGCCCATCAACCATCCAGAGGGTGGCATCACTCCCGATGGGAAAAGCTATAGCTATACCCCTAATGATTGCAGCGTGGGCGATGTGGATGGCGATGGAGAATATGAACTGATTCTGAAATGGGACCCAAGTAACGCCCATGATAATTCGCATAATGGATATACGGGCGATGTGATCCTGGATTGTTACAAACTGGATGGCACCCAACTCTGGCGCATCAATCTGGGTAAGAACATCCGTGCCGGTGCGCACTATACCCAGTTTCTCGTCTATGATTTCGATGGCGACGGCAAGGCTGAACTGATTTGTAAGACCTCGGCAGGAAGCTTAGATGGCAAGGGACGTTTCGTGAACCTGGCTGCCACCGATGCCGAAATCAGGGCGGTGGATAACCAGGCAGATTATCGCAACAAGGTGGGGCGCATCATGGAAGGTCCGGAGATGCTCACCGTGTTCCGTGGTCTTACGGGCGAGGCGATTCATACCGTCTGGTATAATCCAAACCGCGCCTTTGGTGTAGGCAAGCAGGTGGCAGAAGGCGAAAGTCTGCTCAATGGCTATCCTCAGTATTCTTCCATCTGGGGCGATAAGGACAACTATGGCAATCGTGGCGAGCGTTACCTGGCGGGTGTTGCTCATCTCGATGGCATAGACAGGAATCCGAGTGCCGTGATGTGTCGTGGCTATTATACCCGTTCTTATCTCTGGGCTGTGGATTTCGACGGCAAAGAATTAAAGACCAGATGGCTCCACGCATCCGTTTCCCCTAACGATTGGGAGGTGAGAGATGCCGAAGGAAAGATGATCAGAGAGGCTCACGGATTGAAGAACAGAGATCCGAAAGGTAATGAAGTTTCTGCCACAGCCTTCGCCCAAGGTGCCCACAGTTTGGCGGTGGGTGATGTGGATGGCGACGGATGTGACGAGATTACATACGGCTCTGCTGCCATCAACAACGATGGTACCTTATTATATTCCACCGGTTTGGGACATGGTGATGCCTTGCATCTCAGCGACCTCGACCCCGACCGTCCGGGCTTGGAAGTATTCATGGTGCACGAGGAATACCCTTACGGTTCCGATCTGCGTGATGCCAGAACGGGCGAAATCCTGCTCTATCATACGGATAGGGATGATACCGGAAGAGGCGTGGCTGCCGACATTGATGCCAAGTATCGCGGTTGTGAATTATGGAGTATAGATATTCCAGGTGTGAGAAATGTCAAGGGAGACCAGATTTCCCTGGGTGGTTCCCGAAAGCACGAATATGGTGAGCGGGAATCCTATACCCCCGGATTCAGATGGCCGGCGATGAACTTTCGCATCTATTGGGATGGCGACTTGCAGGAAGAACTGCTCGCCAACCAGGGCAGACCGCATTTCGTGCCTTATCTCCAGAAATGGGATGGCAAGAAAGCCGTTCCGCTGCCGCTGAGCAATGGCAAGCAACTCTACGAGATGGGGCATTCGGCAAGTTGCAACTGGTCGAAGGCAACGCCTAATCTGCAGGCCGACCTCTTCGGCGATTGGCGAGAGGAAGTAATCTATTGGGATGAGAGCGACGCCTCGCATCTGAATATCTTCACCACCAACATTCCTACGGAGTATCGTGTGCCAACCCTGATGCACGACCATATCTATCGCATGGGTGTGGCATGGCAGAACGTGGCATACAACCAGCCGCCTCATCTGGGATATTATCTGCCCGATAAAGCAGAGAAAGTGAAGTAAGATAAAGAGTTAAAAAATAATTTGAATAAACATAATATATATAAACGCTAAGACAAATGAGAAGATTATTATTTGCTATGTCTTTGATGGCAGCAGCTACCAGCATGAGTTATGCACAGGTTGCAAAACCTGCAGATAAGGCGAAGCCTACAGTGGCAGGACCTATGGAAGATGTAAACCATGTGATTGATAACACCGTGGATAGCCTCAACAAGGCGATGACGGCACGCATCAAGCCGGGTACCAGCAGAAAGGGCAACAATCCTGTGCTCTTCCTCATTGGTAACTCTACCATGCGCAATGGTACTTTGGGTAACGGTAACAACGGTCAGTGGGGCTGGGGCTATTACGAGCACGAGTTCTTTGATGCCAACAAGATTACCGTAGAAAACCAGGCTTTGGGCGGCATGAGCAGCCGTACCTTCTACAACCGTCTTTGGCCGGATGTGCGCAAGGGCATCAAGGCAGGCGACTGGGTGATTATTTCCATCGGTCATAATGACAATGGCCCATACGATAGCGGCAGAGCACGTGCCAGCATCCCTGGCATCGGCAAGGATTCGCTCAATGTCACCATCAAGGAGACGGGTGTGAAGGAAACCGTCTATACTTACGGCGAATACATGCGCAAATACATCAACGATTGCAAGGCGCTGGGTGCTCATCCTATCCTGATGTCGTTGACTCCACGTGATGCCTACGATGAGAATGATAAGATAGTTCGTGTCAACAAGACCTTCGGCTTGTGGGCAAAGCAGGTGGCTGAGCAGGAAGGCGTTCCTTTCGTTGATTTGAATGAGATTTCTGCGGCCAAGCTCGACAGCTATGGTCATTGGAAAGAGAAGTATCATTTCTTCACCGACCATATCCACACTTCCCGTTTCGGAGCGATGATGAATGCCCGTTCGGCAGCCGAGGGATTGGCAGAGAGCAAAGACCCAAGTTTGGCTCCTTTGCAGGCGATGATGATCAATGTGGCTTTGCCTGTAGAGAATTTCAAGCGTGAGCCGGGCAAACCTGTTGTCTTCTTCACAGGCGACAGTACTGTGAAGAATGCCGATAAGGAAGAAGACGGCATGTGGGGCTGGGGCTCTCAGGCTTATACCATTTTCAACCCAAAGAAGATTACCTGTGTAAATGCTGCCAAGGCTGGTCGCAGTTCCCGTTCTTATCTTAATGAAGGAAGATGGGAGAAGGTGTATAACAGTCTTCAGCCAGGTGACTACGTGCTCATCGAGTTCGGTCATAACGACATCTGTTCTATGACCGATAAGAAGATGCGTGGTTCCATTCCTTGTGCCAAGGATACCTGTCATGTTTATCAGATGGAAGAAAGCAAGCAGTATGAGGTGGTTTATTCTTTCGGCTGGTATCTGAAGAAGTTTATCCAGGATGTGCGTGAGAAGGGTGCTACCCCAATCCTCGTGTCCCTGACTCCTCGCAACGAGTGGCCTCATGGCAAGATGGAGCGCCGTAACGATACCTACGGCAAGTGGTATCGCGAAATCGTTGCAGAGACAGGTGTTGCCTTCCTCGATCTCCACAATATCGCTGCCGATTCTTACGATAAAATAGGAAAAGAGAAGGTGAAAGCGTATTATAAGAAAGATCATACTCATACCAGCTTGAAGGGTGCCCGGCATAATGCCAAGTGCGTGGCTAAGGGCTTGAAGAAAATGAAGAGTCCTTTGGCTAAGTATCTGAAGTAAAGCAATGGAATAAGGTTGTTTTTAATAGAAGAAACAAAATGAAGACAAGAAATTTTTTATTCACCAGTCTGCTGGCATTGGCTTCTACTGTAACCGCCAATGCCCAGACTTTTGATATTGATATGTTGAAGGCGCAGCCTGTCTATTCCTCAGAGAAGGGACAGGGATATGACATCGTGGCTGCTCCAAAGGCAAAGAGCAATGCGCCTTTCTTCTATTCTGTAAAGGTGGCGGATGGCAACTATAAGGTGACTGTGGTGCTCGGTTCCAAGAAGAAGGCGGGCAAGACTGTGGTTCGTGCAGAGAACCGCCGTTTGATGCTCGACGAGGTGAGCACCAGGAAAGGCGAGTTCAAGACTTACTCCTTCGTAGTGAACAAGCGCAGCCCTTATATCAATGCGAAGATGAACGTAAAGATCAAGCCTCGTGAGAAGGATTACTTTACCTGGGACGAGAAGTTGACCCTGGAGTTTACGGGTGCTGCCCCTGTGGTGAAGAGCATCAAGGTGGAGCCGGCTCCTGCCGAAACCACTACTTTGTTCCTTTGTGGCAACTCTACGGTAGTTGATCAGTTTACGGAGCCATACGCTTCCTGGGGACAGATGGTAACCCGCTGGTTTGGTCCAGAGGTGGCTATCTCAAACCATGCTGAAAGCGGATTGACAGCAGGTTCCTTCCTTGCCTCCAATCGTCTGGACAAGGTGCTGGCGATGATGAAGAAGGGCGACTACGTGATTTGTGAGTTCGGACATAACGACCAGAAGGAGAAGTCTGCAGGCTGTGGTGCCTGGTATAATTTCTCTTACAACCTGAAGAAATTCATCGACGAGGTACGCAAGAAGGGTGGCAACATCATCTTCGTAACTCCTACCCAGCGCCGAATGTTCGACAAGGCTACCCATAGCAAGATTCAGGAGACTCATGGCGATTATCCTGATGCCATGCGAGCTGTGGCAAAGCGAGAGGGCGTGCCTGTGATAGAACTTCACGATATGACCCGCACTTTCTTCGAGACTTTGGGTTACGAGAACAGTAAGAAGTCGCTGGTTCACTATCCGGCAAATACTTATCCAAACCAGCCTAAGGCTCTGGAGGATAACACCCACTTCAATCCATACGGAGCCTACGAGGTGGCAAAGATGGTGGTGATGGGAATGAAGCAGCTCAATCTGCCTATCGTGAAGTATCTACGCAGTGACTGGAAGAATTACAATCCTGCCCAGCCAGATGATTTCAAGCAATTCGTATGGTATCCATCCGTGAATCAGGATGTGACTAAGCCAGACGGAAATTAATACTTAAAACATTGAACTTTGAGCTTTGAACATTGAACTTTATGATTAGTTTTTTTGCTTCAAAATCTCATATTAAATGAATTTGGAATGAATAAAAAGACAATACTTTTCGCCTCGTTGCTGCTGGGCGGTTTGCCTTTGGTGGGAACCCTTTCGGCTGAGGCTGCGGTGCGCGATACTATCAGTATCAACCAGGGATGGCAGTTCCATCGCGGAGATGTGAAGAACATAGCTGAGTTGAAATCAACCCAGAGCGGGGATGATGTGGTGAATCTGCCACATGATTTCCTGATAGGACAGGATTGGGTGGCTCCGGATGCCAGCGAGCGCCCGGATAACAGCGATGCGGGCAGCAATGTGCGCAGCCGATTGAGTTCCCGTGGATTCAAGGAGATGGGCATCGGCTGGTATCGCTACGAGCTTACTCCCAAGGATGAATGGAAGGGAAAGCGTATCGTGCTCGACTTCCAGGGCATCATGCTGGTGGGCGATGTCTATCTGAACGGAAAGCGTATCGGTGGCACAGACTATGGCTATCTGGGCTTCGATATCGACCTGAGCAAACTCTTGAAGTGGGGACAGCCTAATGAAATCGCAGTCAAGGCGGATACGCAAAATCCAAGTAACTCCCGCTGGTTTACGGGTGCCGGTCTCTATCGTGATGTCAACCTCATCGTCACCAATAAGAATCTGTTTTTCCCTCGCCATCCGCTCTTTATCCGTACACAGGGCAACAAGGAGGTGAAAATCAAGGCGGAAATCATCAACCAGCAGAAGGTGGCTAAGGGACAGAGCACTGCCAAGATACCTGTGGGTGTTCGTATTCTCGATGCCGATGGCAAGGTGGTGGTTGAGCAGAAGAACGACATCCATTTCAATGCCAAGTGGAGAGACAGAGAGTATGAATTGCCAAGCATCTCTTTGGAAAATGCCAAGTTGTGGTCGCCGGATTCACCTTATTTATATACTGCCGAGGTGACGCTTTATGACAGTGAGGGCAACATCGCCGACCAGATTAAGGAGCCGTTTGGTGTGCGCACCATCGAAATCGTTCCGCAGAAGGGCTTGCTGGTGAACGGCAAGAAGGTGCTTTTGAAAGGTTATGCCAACCATCATACTCTCGGTGCCCTGGGTGCTGCCGCCTATCCGCGTGCCATCGAGAAGCGACTGAAACTGATGAAGGAATTCGGAATGAACCATATCCGCACTTCTCATAATCCATATAGCGAGGACTTCCTGAAACTCTGCGATAAGTATGGCATTCTAGTGGTGGATGAGCTTTACGACAAGTGGCTCACCCAGTATGCCGGTGGCAGAGTGGATTGGGAGAGTCTCTGGCAGAAGGATGTTCCCGAGTGGGTGAAGCGAGACAGAAACCATCCTTCGGTGGTGATGTGGAGTTTGGGAAATGAGTTGCAGCAGTATAGCAACCTGCCTTTCAACGATTGGGGCGTTACAGCTTATAAGCTTCAGAAAGAGTTGCTGCACCGTTATGATGATACCCGACTCACCACCGTGGCGATGCATCCACGCTATCGCAACCTGGAGACGGATTCCATTCCAGCCGATTTGGCGGTGGCTACCGAGGTAAACTCCTACAACTATCGCTATATGTACTTCCCTGGCGATATGAAGCGCTATCCTGAAAAGACCTTCTATCAGAGCGAGGCGAGTGTGGCTGCGATGGGTCCTAACTTCTACGAGATGGATCTCGACAAGGTGATTGGTCTTGCCTATTGGGGTGCCATCGATTATCTGGGCGAGAGCATGGGATGGCCTATCAAGGGTTGGAATCAGGGTGTGTTCGACCTTTCTCTTCAGCCAAAGCCAGATGCTTATTTCGTGAAGAGCATGTTTACTGATGAGCCAACTGTTCACATCGGTGTTATCGAGAAATCGGGTGGCAACATCCAGTGGAATGGCATCAATGTATCTGCCGGAAAGCTTTCTGAAAACTGGAACCGTGAAGCAGGCGAGAAGGTTTCGCTCTATACCTATACCAATGGCGACGAGGTGGAACTCTTCCTGAATGGCAAGAGTCTGGGTGTGAAGAAGAACAGCAACGACCCTAAGCTCCGTGCCCGCATCAAGTGGGACAACATCGCCTATGCTCCAGGCACTCTGGTGGCTGTGGCTAAGAAAAACGGCAAGGTGGTGGCTCGCCATCAGATAGAGACCACGGGCGAGGCTGTTGCCTTGAAGTTGGTGCCTGATGCAGAAAACTGGCATGCGGATGGTAAGGATTTGATGCACGTTCGCATCTATGCCGTGGATAAGAAGGGCAGAAGAGTGCTGAACGTGAAGGATGCCAAGGCATTCGATAAGTTGACTTTCACCGTGAAGGGCGATGCGAATATCGTGGCGGTGGATAATGGAAACATCGCATCTGATGAGCTTCATATCGGAAAGAACCAGTTGGAGAAGACCATTCAGCGCAATCTCTTCCAGGGTTCTGCCCTCGTGATATTGAGAGCAGGCGATAAGCCAGGAAAGATAGAACTTTCGGTAGCTGGAGAAAAGATGAAAGCCAAGAAGCTGGTTTTGAATACGAAATAAATATGATACTAAAAAAGGTCGCCAAAATGCTGGCGACCTTTTTTAGTATCCTTTGTTTTCTCTTTATTTTCTGAATTTCTTTGTGAACCATTGGTTGAATGCCACGTAGGCACTGATTTCCTCCTGGTGCTGAGGCTCGGCAAATGTCAGTACGTTGCCCGATGTATCTCCGTACTGGTCAGGGAAGATAATCATCAGGTTGGTGCCTGAGAAGAAACGGGTTAGCTCTTCTGGCAATCGCTCCAATGCCGACTTGTGGGAAACGGTTCCCTTTCGGGCTGTTACCACCACAAAGAGATGGTCCTTGCTTATGTGTGAGGCAAGCTGCGGCATCTCGTTCCAATGGTGCATCAGGGTGTAGTCGGCTCTCACTTCATGATGGCGGTTGGTGATGTACTCGTTGATGAGTGCCATCGTCTCCTCCCTGCCATGAAATTGGATGCGGCAATCCAGGTTGCCGGCAAGTCGGGCGAGTCGCTCTACCCATCGGTAGAAGCCCGGTTCAAACTCGGCTCTCGATGGTATCGCCACCTGTATTCGGCGGATGGTATTAAGCGGCTGCTTGATGCGAGCCATGATAATCTGACGGCTCAATCCGTTGAAGAGACTCTGGTGGAATTCTCCCCAGAACTTAGGCGAAACCTCCGGGTGCATGTGCATGCCGATGATGATTTCTGAACACTGGAACTCGTTGAAGGCATGCTTGATGCCGTTGGCGATGTTGGCAGCAATGCGAACCTGCGTCTGCGTCATCACATCCGTGGCTGCGGCAAGCTGACTGCAATGGTCCAGCAGCTGGCGACCCTGTTCCTGCTTGTATCGCATGTCCTTATCATCATATACCACGTTCAGGCAGACCAGTCCTCTGTTCAGTTTCTGGTTTCTCACCAGGAAGGCGAGACTCATCAGATTATCGGCATATTCCGGATACTTCACAGGTATGAGAATCTTCTCGTCGCTAACCTTCTTGGTATCCTCGGCATCTGGAAGCTCCTTGTCGCGGAGGATAATCTTTCTGGAACTCCAGTCGGTGAGCATCGAAGAGATGACGCAGGTGCAGAGAATCATCATCACCACACCATTCAGCATGTCATCGTTCACCAGATAGGTGTTCTGACCCACCAGGATGTTCATACCCACCATCACCATGGCGATACTGCCGGCGGCATGGGCGGAAGTCAAACCGAACATCATGTGACCCGATGACAGCGGCAACCGGAATCCGAAGCAGGCGGCATAGGCAGCAATGGCTTTTCCCAAGGTTCCGAAGAACACGATGCAGAAGATGACCCACAGGATATGACCGCCCTGGAAGAGCAGTCCCACGTTGATGAGCATGCCCACACCTATCAGGAAGTAAGGGATGAAGAGTGCATTGCCCGTAAACTCCAGTCGGTTCATCAGCGGAGAAACGTGCGGGATATACCTATTTAATATAAGACCTGCGAAGAAGGCTCCGAACACGCCCTCGATGCCCACCATCTGCGAGAGAGCCGCACTCATGAAGAGCATCGCCATCACGAAGATAAACTGCATCACGGAATCGCTGTACCGGCGCAGGAACCATCTCGTTAATCTAGGAATCAGGAAAATCATGACTCCGCAGTAAACTGCAAACTTGGCAGCGAAGAAAAGCCAGAAGAGAACGCCGTCGTGCTTGGAGAACGAGGCGACGAGACCCGCCAGCATGATGAGCGCTATTAGCAGCGAAAGCATACTGGATCCCACACTCAGCGTGACGCTCGGCTTCTGCTGCAATCCGAATCGGGAAACGATAGGGTAGGCTATCAGGGTGTTGGAAGCCATGATGCAACTCAAGAGAAAAGAAGCCTTGAGGGAATAATGCAGCAGCCAGATGCTCATGCCGAAGGTGAGGAAGAAGGGGACGAAGCAGGTGAGCAGACCATAGATGATGAGCCGCGACTTGTTTTTCTTCATGCCCTCCATGTCCATCTCCAGGGCGGCGAGGAACATGATGTAATAAAGTCCCACCTTTCCGAAGAGTTCGAACGATGCGTCTCGTTCCAGGATGTTCAGTCCGTATTTGCCCACGAGGATACCCGCCAGCACCATTCCGATGATGTGGGGGATTCTGAGTTTACCCATGATGATGGGGGCAAAGAGAATGATGAGGAGCACTACGAAGAAGATCAACGTAGGGTCGGTAATCGGGAAGTATTGGGCAATATTTATCATTGGCTTTCTTCTTTTTATTAGTTATGTTGAAAGAGGGATTCCGGCATCCACCATCACCCCTCTTCTTTCGTTTTTGAGTGCAAAATTACGAATAATTCTTGAAAGGGCAAAGTTTTTGCCCTCTTATCCTTTCATTGTGGAGATATTTTTGTAATTTTGCACCCCGAAAACAAATATATAAGATAAAAAGAATTAGGATAGCACAAATGAAAAAAGGATTGTTTGCTCTCGCCCTGGGCACATTCACCCTGGGCATGGCAGAGTTTATTATCGAGGGAATCCTCACCGATGTGGCGCACGATATGAACGTGTCCATCCCTCAGGCTGGTCATCTCATCTCCATCTATGCGCTGGGCGTTTGCATCGGTGCCTTCTCTCTTATCTTGATGCACAAGTATCGACCAAAGAAGATACTTCTGTTTCTCACTTCGCTGGTTACACTGGGTGCCGTCATTGCAACGATTGCCCCAAGCTACTGGCTTTTGCTCTGTGCCCGATTTGTTCAGGGACTTCCTCATGGTGCCTACTTCGGCACGGGTACCATCGTGGCTGTGAAGATGGCGAAGAAGGGCAAGGGAACCAAGGCGGTGGCGATGATGTGTGCCGGTATGCCTTTCGCCAACCTGATGGGTGTTCCGCTGGGCACCTTTCTGAGTCATGCCTTCTCCTGGCGAGTACCTTTCCTGATGTCGGTGGCGTTGGGAGTCATTACGCTTTACATGATTTACAAGTGGGTTCCTGATGTAGAGGCTTTGCCTAACAAGGGCATGAAGGCGCAGTTCAGATTCATGCGCAATCTGGCTCCGTGGCTTATCATCGCCGCCACCTTCCTGGGCAATGGCGGTATTCTCTGCTGGTTCAGTTATATCTCACCGCTTTTGCAGATAGATGGCGGATTCCATGCGGCATCAATCTCTGTACTGATGATACTTGCCGGTTTGGGAATGGTGGTAGGAAACCAGCTGAGTGCCTTGCTGGCAGATAGGTTCAAGCCGGGTCGCTTTACCTGTTATCTTCAGTTTCTGGCTGCTGCAGCCTTGCTTGCCACCTTCTTCTTCTCGCACAATGGCTGGGTATCGGCAGCGATGATGTTCATCAGTTGTGCCTGCCTTTTCGGTATCGGTTCGCCAGAGCAGTTTCTCATCGTGAAGCACAGCGAGGGAGGCGAGATGCTGGGCGGTTGCTGCATCCAGGCAGCGTTCAATCTGGGCAATGCCCTGGGTGCCTTCTTGGGTGGAATCCCTGTGGCGATGGGATTGGGATATAATTATCCTGCGTTCATCGGTGTGCCGATGGCATTGGCTGGAGCCGTTTGTCTCCTGGTGTTTCATCGTAAATACGAGTAAACTTCCCCTTGAGATATACTCATTCCTCCTTCCTTTATTGGTAGAAACTTCTCGTCGAAGACGGGAATTCCAGCATCACTTATCTTTTTTCCAGGATATTCCTTTGCTTGTATCATTATTTTTTGTAACTTTGCCGAAAGAATTTAAAATGGCAGCAATATGAAATATCCTATAGGAATACAAGACTTCGAAAAAATCATAGAGGGTGGATATGTATATCTTGATAAAACTGTCCTCGTTTATGATTTGGTGCAAAATGGAAAAATATACTTACTGTGTCGTCCTAGACGATTCGGAAAGTCGTTACTCGTATCTACCTTGAAATACTATTTCGAGGGAAAAAAGGAGTTGTTCAAGGGCCTTGCCATCGATAAACTGGAGAAGGAGTGGAAGCAATATCCTGTGTTCCATCTCTCTTTTGGTGGACAAAACTTTGTAGAGCCTTATGCGTTAGACAAAGTGTTGGAGGAGTTTGTTGCCATGGCAGAACGTATCTATGGACGTGAGGAGTTGGCCGAGACTTTAGGCAGCCGCTTTAAGGCAGTGTTGGGGAAAGCTCATCAGAAGATAGGAATGAGGGCTGTCGTATTGATTGATGAATACGATAAGCCGTTGTTGGATGTCATGGATATGGATATTCCTGTAAGAGAAACTCCTAATAAAATGACTTTGGAAGAGTATAATCGCAATCTTCTCAAAGGTTTTTATTCCGTTTTTAAGGAAGCCGATGCCGATTTGCAGTTCGTTTTGTTGACTGGCGTTACCAAGTTCTCTCAGGTGAGTGTGTTCAGTGGTTTTAACCAACCTGATGACATTAGCTTGGATGAGCACTATGAGGCTCTTTGTGGAATCACCAAGGAAGAATTATATACGACCTTTTGGGAGCAAATCAAGGCAATGGCAGAGAGATATAGGGTTTCAGAGGATGAGATGAAGTATAAGTTGAAACGTAAGTTCGACGGTTATCATTTTAGCTCTAACATGCTCGATATCTATAATCCGTTTAGTATCTTGAATTCCTTGAGCAAGAAGAGACTAAGCGACTTTTGGTTTCGTACTGGTACACCAACTTATTTGGTTCGCTTGCTTTCACATTTTAAGGAGAATTTGAATGAGTTGACAGGCAAGTATTATCCAACAAGTAGTTTCGTGGATTATCGGGCAGATGTAGAAGCGCCATTGCCTATGATTTATCAGAGTGGCTATCTTACGATAAAGGATTGGAACATGAATATGGATTCCTATCTATTGGATTTTCCGAATGATGAGGTAAAAAATGGTTTCCTTACTTTGGTGGCTACTAGCTATTTACAGCCAAAAGAGTCGACTGATGCTTTTGTTTTACAAGTGGTGAGTGCTATGGACGTGGGCGATTGTAAACAGTTGGAGAAACTGCTCACTTCTTTCTTTGCCAGCATCCCTTATGGTCAACGCCGTAAGGATGACGAGCGAGAGAAAGAGCGCTATTTCCAATACACATTCTATCTCGTATTGAGAATGATCAGCTGCTTCACGGTCTTCATCGAAAAGCAGCAAAGCGAAGGTAGGGTAGATTGCGTGGTTGAGACCCTGAACTATATCTACATCTTCGAGTTCAAGCGTGATGGTTCGGCAGAGGAAGCCCTGAAGCAGATAGAGGATATGGGTTACGCCAGGGAATATGCGGCAGATGGCAGAAAAATTTATCAGATAGGCTGCAACTTCTCGTCGAAGACGGGAACCATTGATGGATGGAAAATGAAGTAGATAATTTGCAAGAATATCCCGAAAAGTCATTAAGTTGTAAATGGCGTTCTGAACGATGCTTCAAGCTGTCGAGGAAAGTCACCAGAGCCTTTGCCCAATGTTGCCCAAAGCCTTGGGTATTTATGCCCAAGGTAGGCGGTTGAAAGTACTCGTGGTCACGGGCATGAGTGTTCGTTTTGACGGGCACAAATACCCATGTTCGTGGGCACTATTTCAGAATGTGGTTTAATGATTCGTGGAACGAGGAAAATGAAGTATAACCCTTTTAATATTTAATAAGGTATGAAGAAGATTATGATTTCGTTGATGATGGTAGTAGCTGCCACCACAACCAGTTTTGCAAAGAGTAACAATACCGATGTGGCAAATGCCGTAAAGAGTGTAGCCGAGCAGGTAAAGCAGGCTCCATCCGGCACAGTGTATGGTGTAGTTGAGAACACCAAGCACCACATCATCGTAGCTACTCCTTTTGGAAAGTACACTATCGAGAAGAAGGATGGCGGCATCAGCTTTATGGGAATGTCGGCAAAGCTGGTATCATCGAAGAATGGCGTTTATAAAGTCAAGACATCCCTTGGTAATTTTACGGTGAATGCCAGAAAGGGGACGGTGGTGAAGAACTAAACGGAAAAGGTAGATAGGAAAGTTTTAGGTATTATATAGACATCGGAGCTGTCATGGAATAGGAATGTGGAAGTTTTATCTTTTCGGCAGTGGCGGCATCCGATGCCTTTTTCTTATCCTTTTTAGAAAAAATAGAGCATTTTAGAAAAAAAGTGGCTAAAAGTTTGGCAGTATCAAGAATATTGCTTACTTTTGCGGGCAGAGTTGGAGCAGACGGAAAAGAACGGCTACGATGAAGACTCGAATGAATGAGCGTATTGAACGTTATCCTAGAATAGAAATGTGGAAGTTTCGAAATCTGCTTGGATAGTGAACAATATTCTCACGCCTTTAGGATTATTGTATCCTTTTCAAAATGGAAAAGGAATGATATACCCTTTTGGCGTGGGCTATTGTTTGATGCTAGCAGATAGGTCCTTCCACAACCTCTATTCTGGCGTAAAGACAATAGTCCCACGCTTTTTCATTAAAACTTGACAACAAACAATGCTCATCTTTGGGATTGGATTTGCAAATTGATAGAGAAAACTATGGCTAAAAATGACAAACAGTGGAGTTCTGCTACTCCTGGCTTATTAATTATCTTAGTAGATAAATCGGGCTCAATGATGCTTAAATATAAGAATGAGCCTGTTTCTAGAACCGAGTTTGCAACTCGTGCAATTAATCGTGTAATTAATGATATTATTAAGAAAAACTTCAATGGAACAGAACCTAAAAATCGTTGTTTCATTTCTGTGATTAGTTATTGCGCTGAGGTTAAAGAAGAATGCTCTGGATATTTGAAAGACCTCTATAAAGCACCTAAAAGAGTAGAAACTGTGACTAAAAAGGTAACTGATGGCGCAGGTGGATTGGTTGATACGCAGGTAAAAATGCCGATTTGGGTAGAGCCTACAAATACTGATACTTGGACAGATATGAGAGGTGCTTTCATTATGGCGAAAAAGTTGGTAGAAGATTGGATTGCCGATAAGCCTGATAATCCAGCTCCTGTTGTCATAAACATATCTGATGGGGTTCCATATTACGACCATAAGAATAGCGATGAGTGTATGGAAGAGACTAAGGCCGTTGCTAATGAAATTATGCAAATTTCAAATGCAGACGGCAATGTGTTAATCTTTAATGCGGAAATTGGTGATACTTCTCAGGAAATAATAACACCAAATGATGATTCTGAAGTTAAAAAAGGTGGAGCTGGTGCTGAGTTTTTGTATGAAATTTCCAGTGTAATTCCTGAAGGGTATATTGATGCAGCTCGCAAGAATGAACTTCCAATTAAACCTGAGTCTCGTGGTTGTGTATTCAGTGCAGATGCTGTAAGTTTGATTAAATTAATTGATTTTGGTTCAAGTAAGGGACTTGGAGATAAGTAAGAATGAAAATTAGAGCTTATATAACACATAAGTTGGAAGAGAATAATTCTGATTGCCAAGATTATTTTCGTATAGATTCTAGCAGGAAAAAGATTGCGATATCTGATGGAGTATCGCAGTCTATTTTTTCTGCAAAATGGGCACAAATGTTAGTGAAAGAGTATACAGACTCTGATTGTGAGGACATTTCTACCCAATTATTAAACTTGCAAAAACAATGGCAAGATTTTGCTCAGTCTGAATTGGAAAGATTAGAAAAGGAAGGAGAATCTACTTGGATGTTAGAGAATTGCTTAGCAGAGAAACAGGGTGCAGCTGCTACTTTTTGTGGTATTAAAATTGCAGATGATGGCAAATGGATAGGTTATGCCTTAGGTGATTCTTGCTTATTTGAAATCTCTGAAGATAATAGAATCTTGAACTTTTATCCTTCTATAAAAAAAGAATTTGATAATAGTCCAGATTACTTTGATAGTTTTACAGAAGGAAAGGGTAAACTATGTAAAATTTCAGGAAAGTTATCTAAAGGGCAGAAATTACTGATGGTTACAGATCCTTTTGGGGAGCTACTTTTTAATAAAAAAAATGACAACACAGAGTCGTCATATATAAGCAAGTTATTGAGTTTGAATTCTTACGAAGAGTTCTTAGCTCTTGTAGATGGATTGCGAACTACAGAAAAAATGCATAATGACGATAGTACTCTAGTGATTGTTGAGAATGATGGGCTGCCGTCATTTGAAGTTGAAGAAAAAACATTGGAGCATCTTCTCGAAAATGAAAAAGAACAGACTTTGCTGATGAAAAGACAAACAAATAATGTTGAGTGTATGAATCGTAAAGGCAAATTTAAAGTCAAAAACTTACCAAAGTGTTGCCAAAGATGTAAACATAAAAATGGGGTGGTGAATTGGGTGAGAAATTTGTTTAACGAACATAAATAAAAAGAATATGAAACTACCAAGTTTGGAAGATTATGAGATTGCCATTGATACTCAGCAATTGATTAAGGCAAAAGAGTTAAAGGGGGGAAGACCCGATAAGCAGGATGGTGAGTTGGTTCGCTATGTTGGAGGTTTTTGTGTCGTTTTCCCATATTATACCACAATAGGAAAAGTTGCGGTAAGGTGTTGGTTTGCAAATGTTTCTAATGCAAAAGATCGAACACGAATTATAGCGGAGAAACTCCAGAAAATCAATCTTCCATATTTTGTTGGTTTCAAGTATATAGAGCAGGGATTGGCTACCAATGAGGGAATACTGCCTATAGTATTGATGAATTGGGTTGAGGCCATTCCGATAAAAACTTATATAGCTGAACATATTAATGACTCCTCTATCTTGATTCAGCTAGCTCATAAGTTTAAGGATATGGTGGCAGACTTGCATCGTATGGGAATTTCACATGGAGATTTGCAGCATGGAAATATTCTTGTTTATCCAGATGGCAGATTGGTTCTTGTTGATTATGATTCTATGTTTGTGCCAGGTTTAGAAGATTATGACGATGAAATTAAAGGACTGGAAGGGTATCAGCATCCTGCAAGATGGGCTAATAAGAAAATGTCCAAAAAGGCAGATTATTTTTCTGAATTGGTTATTTTTACAAGCATTTTAGCTTTTTCTGAGATTCCTGAGTTGTGGGTTGATAAGCATATCGAGGATACTGAAACGATGCTGTTTTCTCCAGAAGACATAAAATCAGGTGGAAGTAGTCCTATATTTACAGTTTTGGACACAAATCCCAAATTGGTACATTGTTCAACGGCGTTGAAGGTTGCTTTGAGAAAAAACAGCATTGATGAGCTAGTCCCTTTAGAAGATGCCTTAGTTTCTTATGAGCAAAAAATATCAACTTCTGTTAGAGGTAAATGGAAAGATAATGGCTATGAATCCAAATGTGTGGATTATACAAAGACTACTGGTTCGATAAAAGATAAATGGCACGACAATGGGTATGTTGCTGAGCCACGAGATTATAATGTCGAAACAAAAAATATAACGAATAAATGGTAATAGCATATGTCAAAAATAAATATTGATGATATCGTAACATCTGTAACGACACCAGCGCTGATTCTTGATACTTTTATTAAGAATGGTACTTTCCATGAACTTCCAACAGGTGATGTGGAAATGTATACAGGTGGCTTTACTTTAGTATTCCCTGTTAAAGTAAATGGAGAAAAATGGGCATTTCGTTGTTGGTATGTAGATTTAGGTAACATGAGAAGTCATTTCCAGACTCTCTCGGGAGTCTTTTCTAAATTGCGTTTGCCATATTTTTGTGACTTTGCTTATGTAGATGACGGAATCGTTGTTGGGGGTAAGAAATATCCGACGACCCGTATGAGATGGATTGAAGGGAAAAACTTAAAACAATATATTTGTGCTAATAGAAATGATAAGAAAAAAATAAAGAACTTGGCAAATAACTTTGTCAAGATGATAACTATGCTGCATAAATGTCATATATCTCATGGGGATTTACAGCATGGTAATATCTTGGTCGATGATAATGATAATTTATTTTTGATTGACTATGATTCTGTTTATGTTCCAGAATTGCAAGGTGAGGCTGATATTATTAAAGGTTTAAAAGGGTATCAGCATCCTAAACGTGGTGACAATTTGTTGGCAAATGAAAAGGTTGATTATTTTTCTGAACTGATAATCTATCTCTCTATTCTAGCTATAGCGGAAAAATCGTCTTTAGTTGAGAAGTATCAAGTTGAAGATTCTGAGCAGTTGTTGTTTTCTTTTGAGGATTTCAAGGACTTAGAGAATTGTCAAGTTTATGCAGACTTAATGCAGTTGGGAGGTTTGTTTCCTATTCTGCTCAAGATATTGTCGGATTATCTTGATGAAGATGATATCTGTAATTTGGAACCATTTACGACACTGGTTGACAAATATACAAAAGAGCCAAAGATAAAATCTTTTAGGGCTTCATCAGATTATTTTGTTGTAGGGCAATCCTATAAATTGACTTGGGAAGTGAATGATGCCTCTCGTGTATATTTGAATGGAAAGAATATTCCTGCAACGGTATGTGAATGTGAAGTACGACCATTGCATATAGGATTGAAAAGCTATGAACTGAAAGTAGAAAATGGATTAAAAACAGATGCAGCAAAGCTTTCTGTAAATGTTGTGGAGGGTGTAAGTTTAGAAGTGGGGTTAAGCTTAGATAAACTCAAAAAAGGGCAAGCGCAAACAACTTTATTGCATTGGAATGCTCAAAAAGCAAAGAGTGTTGTTTTAGAGACTAATGCCCATTCTGAGCCTATACCATTGCAGGGTAAGAAAAAGTGTTCGGCAAATGTCTCTACAACTTACACCATAAAAGCAATAGCTCTTGATGGCATAACTGAAGTTTCTAAGTCTGTAACTGTTGGTGTCTTTGCTGAAAGTGAAGTGTTATTTAAGACAGATAAGACATTTACGTTTAAGGATGTGCCAGTGACTTTGAGTTGGGATGTGAAAAATGCTAAGTCGGTAAAATTGGAAGACGAAACTGTTCCGCTAGTAGGAAAGAAAGTTGTAACAACTGATAAGGAAAAACAATATGTGTTGGAGGTGGTGGATGAATTTGGGACAAAACGAGTTCCAATAACCATAAAGGTCCTTCCTTTACCTCTTATTAAAGCGATTTTGCTTCCGATGCCAAAATTAGAGAGGACAGTTTTTGTACAACAGAACATACCATCTCCAGCAGTAGGACTAAATGTACAGATGCAAGGATTGTCAGTTGATATGCTGGGCTTAAATGTAAATTTGCATCCTACAGAAACTAAATTTGCAAAGTTGAACTCTTTGCACCCTTTGTCTATAAAAATAGGAAGCAGTTTGCGTTCTCGCATCAAGATGGCAATAGATGTAATTACTAATAAAGTTGAACATTTAAAATTTGTAAGTGATGAAGAAAGATAGTCATAATGAATTAGAATATGTTGAATGGGGAGGCTTCTTAAATGAGTTTCTTTGGATGTGTTGTGGCGTAAACCGTAAAATCGTGAGACAATGTCCAACGGATTACGCCAAGTATGCGGGAATGGGAGGTACAATTTTGTTTACTGCAATAATGGCGTCTTTGTCAGGAAGCTATGCTTTGTTTTCTGTTTTTGATGATGAAGTTGTTGCTATTTGTTTTGGAGTCTTTTGGGGATTGCTGATTTTCAACCTTGACAGATTTATCGTGAATACAATGTATTCAGATGGAAAGGTGACAATTAGTTGGCAAGAGTTTAAGTCCGGTCTTCCTCGAATCATAATGGCAATATTCTTAGGTATAGTAATATCTACTCCTTTAGAGTTAAAAATATTTGAAGATGCTATAGATATACGAATAGAGCAGGACAAGGATAAGTTGCTGCAAGATAAAATAAGCGGTAGCGTGCAACTTCGTGACTCTATAGCTCAGAAGCGTGATGAAATAATGAACGGAGTAGCTCTTTTTGATAGTCAGATTACGACTAGCAGCACAGAAACTAATTCTTTGCTTTCTGGTATTCAGGCTTTGCAGGGAAAAATTACTCCAGTGCGTGCCAAAGTGCAGAATCTGTCAAATGAAATCCGTATGTTGGATTCTCGAATAGCCATGGCGAAAAAGAATAACGTTGGATATGCTTCGTTTTTGCAAAAAAGAAATGCTTTGCGTTCACAACGTTCGAGTTTGCAAATGCAGTTGAATAATCTAAATTCGGAAGTAAGAAGAAAAAGTGGTGAAGCAGCTGCTTCTGATGGTAGATTGAAAGATTTGATGGCAAGAAAGCAGGATGAGACTACTAAGGAAAGTGAAAGATTGCAGCATGATGTGGATTCTATCAATAATATTATTAATGAAGCAAATGTCCGTCATAAAGATTGGGATGAACGTACAATTAAAGAAAGAGGTTCTTTTAGAGATAAATTGGACGTTGAATATAAAGGGTTTCAAGCAAAAATGAGTGCATTCTCTGAATTAAAGGATGAAAGTACTTCTACTCAAATTGCATCGTTGTTTATAATGTTGCTCTTTGTCATTATAGAAACGGCTCCAACATTCTTTAAAATGATGATTGCTTCTGGACCATATGACGATATGCTTAGGGCGGAAATGTATCGAGTTAGAGTTCTTGCGGATAAGCAAATTTCTGATTTGAATGATGAGGTAAATACGGAAGTAACCATTTCTACTGAACGCAATAAACAGAAGTTGGAGGCGGAGCAGAAGGCTAATCAAGAGTTGATGAATAAGGTTGCTTTGGCTCAAGCGGAAATATTAAATGTTGCTATTGAAGAATGGCGAGAACAAGAATTGAAGAAAGTAAAGGCTAAACCTTCTGATTATATTCAATCAAATGTTCCTAATAATGCAGGTGTAACAGTAAAAGCGTAATAGCTTATGTCAAAGTTTAAAATTCCAGGAGTATCATTCTCCTTAAATCGGGCACTCGGTATCACGCAGGCTAAACAGAAGTTTGCACGTGAGACGGGGATTCCAACCTCTAAGGCTGGATTAGAAAGAAAAGTGGGTAAGATGGTGTTGAATGCCATCTTCGGAAAAAGAAAATAATTTGATATGAGAAAGTTGAATCTTCTATCAATGTGTTTTGTGCTTATGGTTATGCTATCTTGTAACCATAAGCCTAAGGCTTCTGTAATAGTGGCAAATGCTGACAGCCTATCTGAAACAATAATGAATACAGCGCCAAGTTCCAATACTAGAGCTTTTGTCAATCGGAAAGACACTGGGGATTTGATAGTCTTTACACCGATTTACAACATTGTAGATTTGGTTTGCGGTAAGCGACCAAGCAAAGACATGGATATGTCTGTGGGCTATTGTGCAGAGGCTGCGTTTACAGGGGAATGCTTGGATTCTTTTGCGCATCGCAATGTAGCAGGAAATCATGTGTCTGGTGGTATTTTTTATAGAGGCTACGTGGCTAAAACGAATACGGGGGCTTTTGTTTGGTATCAAGGCAAATGGAAGTTCCTGTATGATAGTTACGCTAGTGAACTTAGGAAAGCGGAAAAGCATAGAGGTATGGGCTTTGGACAGAATATGATAATTTACAATGGGCGAGTTATGCCTAGATTTAGAAAGGATAAGCCATTGAATATTTATCGGGCATTATGCGAGCTAGATGGTAAGCTGTGCATTGTTGAGGCTAAGCAAGCGTTGTCTTATAGCGAATTTGTGGAAAAGTTGGCAAACTTGAAGGTCAAATATGCTCTGTACTTGGATATGGGATCAGGATGGAATTATTCGTGGTATCGTGATTCTGTAGGAACTGTCCATGAAATACATCCAATAAAGCCATGGTCTAAATGTCAAACGAATTGGATAGTATTTAAGAAGTAAACAATATAGTATGTGCCGTTTCATATAATTTAATAAAACGTTAAAACAAGGATGAATTTTTTGAAATTAAGTGTCACTTTTGTGAAGTCTTTGAGTGCTTTATTCGTTCCAGCTAAATGCCCCAAACGAATTGATAATGAGAAAATTGTCGCTGGTGAAAGCTTGGCGTCCGATTCTACACCTTCGGACATTTTCGGATATCAAAAGGCTCAGCAGCCACACTATGATCTCTTGCGCTTCCTGGATGTACAGGAGTTTGCCTATACCCAGGCTTTAAGTGAACTGAAAGGAGGTAGAAAACAAAGCCATTGGATATGGTATATCTTCCCGCAACAGAAGGGACTCGGACATAGTTACAATTCAAAATACTATGGCTTGGATGGCGAGGGTGAAGCCAGAGCCTATGTTGAACATGAAATTCTGGGTGATAGACTCCGTGAATGCTGCAAGGTGCTCTTGCTCCACAAGGGTAAGGACATCAAATATATCATGGGAAGCGGAATTGACGTGCTGAAGCTCAAAACTTCTATGTGTCTCTTCAATAAAGTGAGTCCTAATGATGTGTTTGAGAAAGTATTGGATGCTTTCTTTTAAAAACGTTCAGAAAAGTCTTTATCAGGGAACAATAATGTAAAGTAATATGTGCAACTATATTTTCCCCATCGACGATAAGGATTATGGTGGTGGTGAAATGGTAGAAGATAAAAATATAGCGAGCAAAAGGGAGTAATCCTTCAGCTCGCTAAGTTTTTATAGTTTCCTTTTGAATTGTCTCAATAATGCTTGTTGAGAACGTTTGGTGTACCAAATGTCAGCAATAACGATTTCGTCACGCTCTTTGTCGTAGCGATAAATGAGCTTGAAGTTGTCCATTAGCAGTGCGCTACGATAATCTCGATGAAAGTCTTTCAGAATAGGGTTGGTGGTAATACTCGTATCTTTACCATTCAAATTCGTTTTTGAAATCGGCCATCATTTCTAGAAAGTCAACGGCGTTGCCTGTTCTAGCATATTCTTCTTCATGAGCTAAGACATGATTCGCCAACTCGTCATTATTGCATGGTGTCATAAAAGGATATTCTTCGGATTCGTTATGAGCCTCTGTTGCATAATCGTGACGATAGGCAACTGTTGGTTCTTGAACGGTACAGCTATCCTCGAAAAAGCGTTGGGCTTTATCGTTTAATCGTTCTTTTGAGTTTGACATTATTTTAGTCATATTGTAATCCTCCTTAATTTTTGTTACTCTAATATGTTGCGAAATTACGATTAATATTTGAAAGTACCAAAGTTTTTTTCTCTTTTCTTATGAATAATCCTAAAGAATTTGAGTTTCGTACTTCCAGACCCCCATTTCATACATTTATCCCCCAACTTTCTATGCAGTTTCGGATAAATTCACTATCTTTGTCCCCCTGAAAACAACTAAAAGATAAAATGTAATGAAGAAAGGATTGAAATATACTTTGGTTTCCTTAGGCAGCCTGGTCGTTTTGGCTGGTGTTGGCCTGGGAATCATGTATGTGGTGTCGCCATATAAGGTGAAGCGGTGGTTGGGCATCGCTTCATCTTATTCTGATGTGTTCGTTGATAGATTGAAAGGGCAACCTTATACTCGTGGCGGGTATGACGGCATTGATGTTTCGAAACACAATGGAGTTATCAAGTGGAAGGAAATAGCGAAGAACAAGCGAATCAAGTTCGTTTATATCAGAGCTACACATGGTAAGGGATATGTGGATCGACATTATCGCCGAAATATCAG
>ENA-UERG01000633-UERG01000633.1-human-gut-metagenome-genome-assembly--contig:-NODE-633-length-33480-cov-35.495734_pt1 | contig 33480 bp, 61 predicted proteins | sample MGYA00242954_ERZ507954 | MGnify/ENA primary metagenome ERZ507954 (study PRJEB26167, sample SAMN06115478) | human gut metagenome | host: Homo sapiens | place: China:Sichuan | collected 2015-01-21... | reverse complement strand
ACACAAACGGAAACGCAAAGTGGTACACAAACGGAAACGCAAAGTGGTACACAAACGGAAACGCAAAGTGGTACACAAACGGAAACGCAAAGTGGTACACAAACGGAAAGAAAAAAAGAAGACATTCCCCCCATACCCCCTATAGAAGAAAAAAAGAAAGAAGTGTCTTATCAGACGGATAGCGGTCGTTCGACCGCTGGGACTTTGCATCAGCGGTGTCGTAAGTTTTTCGAAGCATATGTATCTGAACGATACCCCGAAGAATATTACTGGACGGCAAAAGATGCTGGGCAACTAAAGGTTCTACTAAATGCCATCCGTTTCACTCGTAAAAGTCACAAAGCGGAAGACGGTCACGCCGACCCGCGTCCGACCGACGACGAGAATATGTTCAGTGCATTCAAGGCTTTTGTAGAGTACGCTTACAATAAAGGCGACACATGGTTACTTGGAAATTTTACCATACCAAACCTAAGTTCACGATACAACTCATTGCGTCAAACAACAAACAGAATAGAAACAAATGGAACACACCGAAGAAAAGAATCAGGCGTACCAACCTACGCAAGCAAGGACGAATATGACAAGGGGTTTGCGACTACCGCTAAGCGATAGAGAAGCAAAGAACTTGATTTATGGCTTCTATAAAAGAGAAGTCGAAGTAAGGAAACGTATCTTTCAGTTTACGAAAGAGTTGCGGAACAATATTTCCCGTATTGGCGATTTTCTTACTGTTGAAGACAACTTCTATGGGCTCTTTATCCCCGGTACAGTCGGTAACGGCAAAACCACTATGATGAGAGCCATAAAGGATTTGCTCGTATACCTAATAGACAAAGAAAAAATAATCTATTGCGAGGGAGACAAATATCCAACTTTTATTACTGCAAGAGAGTTGGCAGAGTTGTCATGTGATAGAAGTGCTTTTAGAATCGTTAAGAACACGAAATATTTGTTCATTGATGATTTAGGAGCAGAACCAGTAGAAATCTCCAATTACGGAAATTTTATATACCCCTACATTGACGTACTTGAGTACAGATATGATAGGTTACTACCAACTTTTATCTCTTCTAATTTCAGTGCAAGCGACTTGGGTAATAAGTATGAGAGCGAGCGTGTGACCGATAGAATGAAGGAAATGTTTCAAATTATCAGCTTTAAGGAGGAGTCATTCAGATGAGCACAGATACAAAAAATGCCCCACTAATAAATGATATTGGAGAAGAGAAGTTTGTAATAGGCTGCTTGCTTATGGATCAGACTGCATACACAATTGCGAGTCAGCATTTGACTGACGACTGTTTTTACGACAGCACATGTAAGAGCATCTGGAAGGCCATAGACATGATGGGCAAAAATGGCATCCCAATAGACCTAATTACGGTTTCAGCCGAATTGGCGAAGAAAAAAGAGCGGATTTCGGCGATAGACCTTGTAAACATCACGTCTATGGTTGCATCTACCGCAGGGATGGAATATCATATTATACGCCTCGTTGATTTAAGCAGGAGACGCAAGATGTGGCTGATAGGACAAAAACTATCAAACGTTGGGCTTTCAGAAGAAATACCCACAGCAGATGCACATCAGCAAGCAATAGATGGCATAAATGGTGTTTTTGAGCAAGCGGAAGGTGTCTTTACGCTTGAAGATTCCATGAAGTGTTTGAATAGCATTATCAGCTTAAACATGAAGCATGGCGGTGTTACTACTGGCACTAAGACAGGATTTGCACCATTTGATGCAAAGGGTGGACTGCAAAAATCGGATTTGATAATCATAGCCGGCGAGACTTCAATGGGAAAGAGTTCACTCGCGTTGACAATAACAAGACATGCGATAGAGACAAACGAAAAGGTCGCGTTCTATTCCATGGAGATGACCAAGGAACAATTGGCAGCTCGAATGATTTCGGCAAAAACAAACATACCTGCAAATACAATACTTTACTCAGGAAATATGTCTTCAGAAGAAATAAAGATGATAGACGAAGCACGGGGCGCACTTCCTGGAAAGAACCTTTTCTTCGACGATAAGAGCACATCAAACATAGACTCCATTTTATTATCAATAAGAATGATGAAAATGAAATCTGACATAGGCGGAGCTGTAGTTGACTATCTTCAAATACTCAACGTAAATTCTAAAAACACAAGCTTTAGTCGAGAACAAGCGATGGGTGACGCTGCACGTAGGTTCAAAAACCTAGCAAAAGAACTCGGTATTTGGATAATAGCACTAAGTCAATTATCACGCGATAGTAACAATCCTGAGCCGAACCTAAACCGCCTTAGAGACAGTGGACAGATAGGAGAAGCAGCAGATATAGTGATGCTCATATACCGACCAGAATATTACAATCGAAGTTATCCTGCCCCATATGACAATCGTGAAGAATATCCAATTGAAGGAACAGCAATGATAGATGTAGCGAAAGGAAGAAACATTGGAACGTTCAAATTCTTTCTTGGCTTTGACAAAAAGACAACCAATTTCTACATATCCGATTCTTTCTCAAACACGCCGCATCTAACAGACGCAAACGAGCCAATTGAAGAAGACGCACCATTCTGATATTCAGCAAGTTACAAGTTTTAAATTTAATATATTTAACTAAAATATCTATTAGTATATTTGCATATATGCGAATATATTAGTACCTTTGCATATAGTTAAGAAGCAGGTAGAATTGACTAACAGGTCGCTACCTAACAAGTTAAACCAATTAAAACATTAAAGATTATGAAAGCAATAAAGATTAACAACTTCCCAGAGTCATTGGTACTCGTTTTCGTTGAGAATAATATAACATTCGCATACAATTGGGGAAACGCAATTGTTATGGGTACAAGCAGCATAGAGAAACTTAAGGCTCGCTTGATGAAAATAGGTGTAGCCCCCTCTGATGTTGAACTTCTTTCTTGCGAGGTGATTGAACTTAACAACGCAAGTGATATATACGATTTTTAACCAATTAAATCCACAATATAATGAATACCATAACATTAGATTTCGAAAAATTAGCAGAAGCAATGGTTGTTTCGTTCAAGTACAACACAAAAGAAGAACATAGAGGCGCATTAGCTATGCTGAGCATGATTGTTGGCAATGGAGATATGTATAACAAGATTTGCGAAATAGCTGAAAAGAAACTCGCAGAAGAAAAGAACAACGAAAAGTAATATAGGAGATACGGCAATGACAAAAGAAAAAGAAATTCAGATTTTACAATCACTTAAAGGTGATACGTATTTTGCACAGATGTTTGGCGACGACATCGACAGGATGTGCGAGAACATTAGCGTTGATTTCCCAATCGAGAGCGGCTGTAAATTTAACACAAAAGCCGAGGTTTTACAAAAGGAGCTTAAAGAACAAAAGGAGCAAGCGAAGCAGGAGGCATTGGATTTTGCTTTCGGCATCATCCTCGATTTTCGCGAAGGCAACGGTGTGCGCGACAAGGTTTATCAGACGATAGAATCTCGCATCGGTATTGATGAGATGATTAAGTTCAAGCACTCACAAAAAATAGAGCTTTCCGATACGGAAATCAACTACCTGGTCGGCAAGCTTAGATAACAGTTTATACCATCCGTGCTGCGATGTGGCGCACAAGTAGTTCAAGCCTACGCACGGAACAAAGGCATCATTAGCCTTAGGCAGTCTTACAGATTTTCGGTTATCAATTTACCTTTGAGCCGTTTCCTGCCTCACAAACAAAGAAAGGACTGAAAGGGGAAAGGGTGAGGTGAACACTAAACACAGCAGGAAAGGGTGCTTAATCCCACCGCCAAACCTTGGTAATGGCGCAAAATCACAAGGCGTGAGCACAACACGACAAAAGCCGTAGAGCAAAGACCATGCTCTTGCTACATAAGCCGTAAAAATCCCAGGGAAGGGCAGAACCAAGGAAGAAGGAAAACTTCATTTAATAAGGCAAACCAAACATCCGCCACGATGTTTATTGGTCATGTGGCGATGGTGTGCGAACCATCTAAAATAATGAAGCACGTTGGAACAAACGTTAAGTAGAAGACGATAACTTAAAATAATCCGTTGGGCGAAAACGTTAAGCGCATTTAAACATTTACTCAAAACACATACAATATGGAAACAGCATCAATAATCGTAGAAATTGGAACTGTTTGCAACGGTAATATAGTGAAAAATAAAGTTACGTTGCAAATACCGAGAAAAGCAGCGACGATAATAAGTGAGGCTTGGAATACCAATGAACTGCCACAGCGCGAAGCTATTGTGGCGCACAATCTTTTGGGCAACCAGTTTGCACACTGCGACCTTGTAATTGACAACGGCATCGGTGGAGGTATGCTTAATATGGTAAAAGAAAACACTGACGATGAAAAGTATTTCAGTGTGGAAGAATACTAAAAAGAAGAGTAAATGGCAGCGTTAAACATTAATACACGATACAACTGTGAAACGTGTGAAGCAGCCGACAAATACGGTAGAGGATGTAAGCATGGACTTATGTTTCCAGTCGTGCTGACCGTGATGAAAGCTTACAATTGTCCCAATTATAAATTCAAAAACAAAGAATAATATGATAGAAATTCCAAAGTCAAATGCCCGTGAGCAACAGGAAAACGAACTTGCATCATGGGTGCTCGAGAAGCTGGAAATAAGAAACGAAGTACAAATTTTACAGCGAACCGATGGTTGCTGCGCAGGAAATTGGGTTGGTAGTTTGCCCAATGAAGAATGGCACACATCGTCTTTTGAAGCGGTAGATAACGTTGTACGAGCGTTTCGCCGACAAGGGTACGCCGTTACCGAGCATCGCTCGATGCGTTACCCAAGTGCTTATATAAACTTTAGAAAATAACGGTATGGCTACAGTTAGGAAACCACAAGAAGCACCGACATCGTCGCCAGCTTGCACGCAAGAAATACCTACATTATCGTCCGTCTACGTTGTCGTTGGCGAGTCTTACGACCAGATGGAGGACAACGAAAAGGATGTAATAAATATCCGGCACGGTATTCTTCGCATCTTTGCAACTAAGGAGGATGTAAAAGCTTACATACAAAAATATTTCGACGAAGCTTTCCCTGACGACGCAACGCTTTACACGTTGGAAGATAAAAAAGGACTGTACAAAGCAAAGATAACCGTAAAGGTTCGAAATAACTTAAAAAGCGCCGTTTCGTGTGAAGGTAGTCTTGAAGGTCGCGTCTACAACCTAAGTATAGAAGCTTACAAGGTCGACATCACTACCGGCACCGACGGACTGGTTGGCGACGACGATTTAGATGATGCCTTGTATGAATAAAAAAATATATACACCACAAATGTTGGCAGAACATTTTAAGGTAACTACACTTAATCCATACAGTATAAGGTTTCAGGAGCCTGTAAATGTTCAAGGGAGAAAGAGATACAATAAAGCTGAAGCCGTTAGTTTATCCGTAACAGAAAACAGAAAATTCGGTTTTTCATCTGTAGTTCATGTCATCGTGGATGGACATTACAGAAAAGTTAATTGGGATAAACTTTCAGACAGCGAAAAAATACTAATACAAAACAAATTAAATATATAAAAAGATGGTAAAAGGAACTGAAACGTTCAAGAAAGTAATAAAAGGCTATCTTGATAATAGGGCAGCCAATGACGATTTGTTTGCTGCACGTTATAACAATAAGGATAAGTCAATTGACGAATGTTGCGATTATATAATCGAGCAGGTAAAGAAAACAGGATGCAATGGATTTGTCGATGAAGAAATATTTGGCATGGCAATTCACTATTATGACGAAGACGGTATAAAACCGCAATGTAGCCATTCTGCATGCTCTGTTATAGTAAACCTTTCTGACCACACGAAAGAACAACTCGAACAAAAAGCGAAAGAAGAATTTCAAGACAGATATCTCGCCAAGCTTGAGGCAGAGGATAAAGCTAAAAAAGAATCAGCGAGGCGCAAGGCTCAAGAAAAGAAACAAAAAGAAGAGGCGGCTGGTCAGCTTAGCCTGTTTGATATCTAAATCTAAAAAAAATGAAGCCACGAAACAAATTAGAAAGGGAGGTAGTGGAACTATCTGCTAAGCTCCCAATTATATCCCAACATCAAGAAAAATGGGCAAAAGAACGCCTTATTAGAATAGAAGAGGCTTATAATCGTTCATCACGTATAACAGTCAGTTCTTTTCTTGTTATAACAACATACAAAGGGTGGCAAGTAATAAGGTATTACATGATGTACACAAAGGTTGCCTATCATAAGGCTATAAAAACTTGGTTCGTAGAGTGTTTTCAACATTGGCTAAAAGACGGGAAATACGTTTTTCTTTCGAAACCGAGAGCAATGGGATATATAAACGATGCTTTTATACCATTTGCAGAAATGACAATAAAGCGTGATTATTGCTCTTACCTTGGTGATCCTCGTGATGTTTGTGGGTGGTCTGGAGTTTACTATGCAAGACTTCAACCCAAATACAAATATATATTGCAAAATAGAAAGGACATTGACGTTGATGTATTATTACGCACCGTTAATGCAAGCCCATATAACGAAACACTTCTTCGCAAATATCCTAAAGTATGGGTAGAAAGCAGGACTAAGGGCTTTATATATGACACCGAAAAAACTGCGGCAATCAAGATAGCAATACGACACAAGTATAGGACAACGCCAGAATGGTACGATATGATAGATAACCTCGCATATCTTAAAAAAGACTTACATAATCCAGCATTTGTGTGCCCGACAAACTTACATGAAGCTCATGACAAATGGATGGCAGCAGCTCAAAAAAAGAGAGAACGCATGTCAGACAAAATGACAAAGTTAAGACAAATAGCAGAAGAAAAGGCAGAGCTTCGACGTTTAGAAGAGGCGGAGAAATATAATGAGAAGCTACGCAATGAAGCCAAATCTCTATCGGCACTATATATTAAAAAACGGGAACGCTACTTCGACATAGATATTACAGATGGTATTATACACATCCAAGTTCTAAAGTCAGTGGATGAATTTTTCGAAGAAGGCAAAGAAATGTGTCACTGTGTTTTTTCAAATAGATATTATGATATAAATAGAAAGCCGAATTGCCTTATATTATCAGCCAGGATAAATGGCAAACGAACAGAGACGATAGAGGTGGATTTATCCTCTAATTTAGTAATTCAATGCCGCGGAAAGCACAATATGGATAGCAAATACCACAAACAGATTATGAACTTAATCGACTCTAATATGTGGCAGATAAAACTATTACATGAACACCATGCAAATGCTGTATAAAAATGGCGTTTTTGATTAAAACAGCCCTTAATATATTTGCATATATGCGAATAAATTAGTACCTTTGTATATAGAAAGTTGGAAGTTAGATTTGATTGTCCAAATCATCCGAATAAGTTAAACCAATTAAATTCAGTGTAATATAAATACAAAATAAAAAGTCCAAACATCCACAAAGCGGAGACAAATAATGTTAAATTATTGTTAAATATCAATATATATCACAACATATATCAAAATAATCACTATTTTTGCAATCAAATGACATACGACTACGACAAATTAAGAGAGTACATTAAACGATGTAATTGGTGTTGGGCTCAGTCTATGATAGAAGTGCCGCATGAATACATTCATCGTGACAAGTGCGCATTGACTCGCGAAGAGTTCTATTATTTCGTTAGCGCCCAGCGTGAGAACGGAATACACGAACGATGGGGTAAATACAATTTCCCATATCTTTACCTGGACGGATACAAGTATTGGACAATGGGAGACCCATTTGAAACCACTTGGATTTTAAATCGCCAGAAGGTTTTCAACGAATTTGACTTTCTCGACTGGCCGATTCCAAGACTTCATACAAACCAAGAAATGGACATGATGGCGAAAACCATTTTGTATTCATTTAAAGAAAAGAAGGTTTTTGAGGCTGGAATAGGAAATGGCGATTTCGTGAAGTTGTCTAAAATCCGACCGGAAATGTATTATGGGGTTGACCCTAGCAAAAAGTCAATATTGCAGTTCCGTGCGAACGCATTCGGATTTTATAGAAGGTGCTCTACAAAGTCATTCGAAGAGTCAATCAACAAATGGCTTTCAGCAGACAGCGTCGTAATTTCTCTATTTGGAACAGCATCGTATTTCATGCATCAGTATCTAGAGAAACTTGGTAAGAGTGGGATTGATTACTGTTTGATGTTTTATCGAGAGGACTTCGAACCTGAAGAGTTCAAAGATATGCATCACTTTAAGTACGACCGGGTACAATTGAAGTCAATGTTCCCAGGCTGCAATCTCTACAACCACCAAAAATACATAACAATATCAAACAAAAAGTTAGTTTGGCAGCAACCGACAATAGAAAATGAATTATTCCCAGTATGATGACATAGCAGTCAATTATGACAACCTCTTTCGTGATGAAAGTAGTTTAGTCGAGAACCGTGAGGTGGGAGCGATGCTTCCACCTCTCAAAGGTTCTGTCTTAGATATCGGTTGTGGAACAGGATTGCTAACGGAGGTATACGACATATCTCCACAGGATTATTTGGGCATCGATCCTAGTATTGGAATGTTAACACAGTTCCGCAAGAAACATCCAGAGTTTGCAGAACGTCTTGTAAACGAACCGTTCACTGGCAAAAACATAGATTGTAAAAAGTTTGATAATATTGTCGCTATGTTCGGTTCTCCGTCATACTTGTCAGGTTACGCCGTAGTAGCTATATCTAAGAGCAATGCCCGCAAGTTTCTTATGTTCTACAAGGAGGGTTATCATCCTGTCACATATGAAAAATGCGATGTCGAGTTTTCACATAATGTGTATTCAAAGAAATCCCTTATTCATTTGTTTGGAGAAAATAACGTATCAGAATATCACAACTATATAATTGTAAATAGCCAATGAAACAGAAAGGGTTGCGTTATGATGGAAGTATTGATAAATACCCCATAACAGAAGGAGAAGTCTATTGTTTGGACAATGGAAGTAAAATCACCATTGCTGATATTACATTAGAGCTTCCTGAGTTTTCGAAAAAGGCAGATTGTGTGTTTATTGACCCTGCTGGAAACAAGGGTGTTCTAAAGGCTTACTATACAAAAGCGGAAAAAGAATGCCCAGTCCAAAGCTTTGACGAGTTTGTTACACACATTAAAAAATGTATCGAACAAATAAAGCCAGACAGGCTTTTTGTAGAGTGCTTTGCTCGTAATAAGACTCAAATTATCAAAATGGTTGAGTCTTTATTCCCATGTGTTAAAATTTACAATAACACATATTACCACAGTCCTAAAAATGCTTGTTGGATAGTACAAGGAACAAAACAGCCAGAGGATTGGAAACTTGAAGGAATGGATGAATGGGAAGCCGTTTTCAAAATATGTGAAGATGTTCCTTTCAAAGCCATAACAGATTTCTTCTTGGGACAAGGGCTCGTCGCTGAGGCAGCTTTTAATGCCGGTAAGGTATTTTATGGAAGCGACATGAATCGCAATAGACTTGCCGTTGCTATAAACCGCATAGCAAAACGAGGAGGAGATTGGACAATAAACAAATAAAAATCCTATGATAAAGCTATCACAAATTATTATCCTTAACGTTCCCAAAAGAGAACGTGAGGGCAAGTATCTAAAAAAACTTATAGAGACAAGTGCTAAGCCTTTTGGTATAGAGGTAAGTATTTCCATGGATAGAGGTTTAGGATTGTGGGATAATTACTCAAGAGCGCTAACGCAGGATGTAGCCGAGGGAACACACAGAATGATTATCCATGATGATATATCTTTTGACAGAAACATCCTCGAGAAAATACTTTACATTCTTTCTCATGCCCCTGAGCACAACATTATCAGTTTTTACAATCCAACCAATGGAGATTATATGGACTGCTTTAATAAAGGCAAGCATGTAATCTCAACAAAGACAAACTTTTGGCTACAGGCAAGTGTTTACCCAAACGACTTGGCGAAGGATTTCGTAGAGACATCTAATAAAATGACTGATGACCAAACCAGATATGACGACTCACGACTTAAAGCATATTTGCAGGCGAAAGGAACGTGTCTGTATGCTATCGTTCCCGGTTTGGTTCAGCATTTTGGTGCATACAGAAGCACTTTTGGGAATCCAGGTTCCGTCGGAGGGATACAGCGCTATAGCAACACATATAACAACCAGTTAGATGTAAAGACTATCAATTGGGAAGAGGAATTTAAAACTCCATATCTCGCAAAATCAAGCAAAGATTGGGTCAAAGAAATAGTAAATAAGGAATTTTTCGATGAATACAAGAAACTCTAAAGAAAACCTTGCTTTAAAATTGGCGAAAGACAATATAGAGGTAGAACAGGTGAAACCACTGCATATTGACTACATTAAAGTTGATGACATTTATCCAAATGACTACAACCCCAACACTCATGATGCAGATAGCTTTGACTTGCTCGTAAAGTCCTTGCTTTATTTTGGCTTTACCCAACCTATCGTTGTTAATCGCTCTACAATGCAGATTGTGGATGGAGAAAACCGCTACAGAGCCGCTTGCGTGATTGGATATGAAATGGTTCCAGTTTGTTTTGTTGACTTCGATGAAGAAAAACTTAAATATGCGACTATTATGCACAATGCCGCACGTGGACATAATAATAACGAAATGATGACAAAGTTAAAAGATTACTTGGACACCCATTTCGACAACTCCAGTGACAAAGTACTCTTAAATAACAGGAAGAAATGATATTTTATAGTGACAAGAATGTTTACGAAGCGGCTCTTGAGAGATTTAGATACATCTTTAAAGAGTTTTATGGCAAACGCAAGATTGTTGTAACAATGTCTGGCGGTAAGGATTCGACTGTAGTCCTAAATCTCGCCCATGAGGTTATGCAAGAAATGGGAATAGAGAAAATACCGGTTCTTTTCTTAGACCAAGAGGCTGAAACACCAATGACAATTGAATACGTACGATACATCATGCATCTTCCGTGGGTTGAGCCGTATTGGATTCAGTCGTATTTCCAAGAATGGAACGCCTCAAAGGGAGAGTGGTTCAACGTATGGGGGCCAGGAGAAAAGTGGATTCGCGAAAAAGAGCCGGATTCTTATGGTGACTTGGAGATACCGCACAACCAGTATTTCTCCAAGACCCTTGATCAGGTGCACAGAATGTTATTTGGAAAAGACTACCTTACTTTGGGTGGTGTACGAATTGAGGAGTCGCCTGCAAGATTGTCGGGTCTTACAAGGGGAGAGTGCCTTCCAGGCATCACATGGGGAGGAGGCGGTGGATATTACAAAGACGGAACCCCAAGAAGTCTTGTTCTCTACCCTATTTGGGATTGGAAGGTATATGATGTGTGGTATTACATCTTCAGCAATAAGCTTCCGTACTGCAAACTCTACAATTATCAATTCACACAAAAACCGTTACGAGCGTGTAGAGTTAGCTCGTTAATCCACGAGCAAGCTATACACGACCTTGGATTTATTAAGGAGGTAGATCCGTGGTTTTATGATAAACTTGTCAGACGAGTTGCCAATGTAAATACATCTGTACACGCTTTTAACGATGTGGCGAATTATTGTTACAACCTACCTCCTTATTTCAAGAATTGGGACGAATACGTTGACTACCTTGCCGATAACCTTTGTGAAGACAAGAAGAATGCGGAAACTATTAAAAGGGGATATCGCTCAGCAAAAAAACGCAACACAGCGAAAGCAGGACATTGTCAAGAGTGCGTTGATTACGTAATACATCAGATAGGCTTCACAAGCGCAGTTTGTGTTATTGCTGAGGATTTTGGCATGAAGAGAATACAGAGCGTTGAGCGCTCACTACGACAGTATTTGAGTGACAATTATGTTAAAATAGAAAAAGCTAATAAAGAATATGAATCTTCAAGAAAACATAAAGAAGGAGTTTGACGCAGCGAAAGACAAGCTGCAGTTCTTAAACGACCTTAGAAAATACATAAGCTCTTTGTCTCCGGAGAAAGTAAACCCGGTTGACTGTGTACTTTGGGTAGACAAAGACATGGTGGTTGCCAATAACTATAACCCAAACCATGTTGCCGACAAAGAAATGCGACTTCTTTATACATCGGTAAGAGAGGACGGATACACTATGCCTATCGTCACCATTTGGGATGAGAAACTACAGAAGTACGTAATCATTGACGGATTCCACAGAAATCTCGTTATCCGCAAATTTGCTGACATAAACGAGCGTTGTGGCGGAAGATTGCCTGTCGTAGTGCTCGACAAGGACATTGACCAGCGAATGGCCTCTACCGTCCGTCATAACAGAGCGCGAGGAAGTCATTCTGTCGACGGTATGGTGAACATTGTTTTCAATATGCTTCGTGACGGAAAGTCAGAGCGTGAGATTTGTGAGCAGGTAGGACTTGAACAAAAGGAGCTCGTAAAGCTAAAATACGTGACAGGTTTTGCCAAAATATTTAAAAACTACAAGTACAACGCCGCAATCGAGAAAGTCGTAGATGAGAGGCGTGTGGCAAGAGAAACAGCAAAGAAAGGAGAAATTGAATGAAAGTAAAATCAGTTAAGCTAAGCGAGATTTACCCTTATTACGATAATCCTCGCGACAACACAAATGCCGTAGAGCCTACCAAGGAGAGCATTAGGCGATTCGGTTTTGTAAAGCCGATTTTGGTAGATAAAGCAGGAGTTATCATTGCCGGTCACACACGTTACGTCGCAGCTTATCAATTAGGCATGGAGTACGTTCCTGTTGTATATTCCAGCATGGATGATGAGATGGCGAAGAAGTATCGCATCCTTGATAATAAACTTGCCGAAAAGTCATCATTTGACGAAGACCAGCTCTTGGAAGAGTTGCGAAATATGGAAGTGCCAACAGAAATGCAGGCCTTCTTCTTCGAGGATATAGACCAAATGCTTAATTTCTCCTTTGATTCAATTAGTCAGCAAGCAGAGGAATACGGTGGCTTCCAATATGATTATTCATCAGTTGATAACGAAAACTTAGAAGCCACATCATCTGAAACAGAAACTACATCTACCGACGAAGAGGAGGAAGACCCCGCAAAAGACCTATTCGTACTAAAAGAACGCGAAGATGGAAGCCACTACATGAAGGTTGTTTGTCCATTCTGCGGCAATATGGAAACCATTGAAATAGAGGAGGTATAATATGTCAGACATAAGAATCAACGATACTATCATAGAACTGCCAATTGAAAGCATTATACCGCATGATGGTTCGCACAAAACAGACGAAAATGCAGTTAGTGCTCTTATTCAGTCGATAAAAGACTTCGGAATTACGCAGCCCATCTCGATTGATAAAAACAACGTTATTGTAACTGGCAATGGAGTATACAAAGCGGCTAAGGCTTTGGGAATTGACAAAATTCCGTGCATACGTGTAGGCTATCTCACAGACGAGCAGATACAGCAGTATCGTATTGCAGACGACAAAACATCAGAGTTCGCAACATGGAACGAGAAAAAGCTCCGTAAAGAATTATCTTATTTAGGCGATCCGAACAGCTTACAGTATGCGTTCGACGAAAGCATAACTAACATGCTCGGTCTTAATGCCAAGCCTAAGGCCCCCAAAGCAGTCACCGTTCCAACAAAGGAAGAAACAAATCATTCTGTTAAAAAAGTAATTACCGAGGAGCAAAAGGATCAGAAGTTCAAAGAGGAGTTGAAGGGTGTGGAAGAGACCATTCAAGTTAAGCCCTCAGAATACTACGAATATCATTGCTCGAATTGCGGCAAACTTGTAAAAGTAAAGAAGCCATGACACAAGATACATCACAGCAGAAGACAAAATCGTTCGTGCATAGGATTCCAAACCCAGTTGGCAGACCTTTTAAAATAAAGTCTGCCTCCGAACTTTGGGAAAAGTTTGTGGCTTACTGTGATGATGTTGAAAACAACCCCTGGCAAGTAAAGACCGGCAGTAACTCTATTGCTGGAGACAATGGTAGGCAAAGCAATACCATGCGACAAGAAGTACGTGTTATGCAAAGAGCATACACTCTTTATGGGTTTTGTGCTTTTTGTGGCATAGTCCAAAAATGGGCTGACTTCAAGCGTGGTAACATGAAACGTAAAGGTTTTGAGCCTGTTATTATGCAGATTGAGAATGTCGTTGCATCACAACAGCTTGATGGTGCGCTAATTCATCAATTTGACAGTAACATTGTTGCCCGGCTGAATGGTCTTGCCGACAAGCACATACAGGAAGTCACTGGTAAGGATGGTGAAGAATTCAAATTCCCGAAATTATCTATTGACGATATTAACGAACTGAAAGATATAAATGGATTTTGAAAAGCAACGGTTTCTCCATAGGCAGCTATTAGCGTCTTCGCTATTGCAGTTTACTACTAAGATGTTCGCCTACACGGCTCGCAGAGAGTACGTCGTAGGCGAACATCATAAGATTATATGCGATGCGTTAATGGACGTTATAAAGGGCAGGACGAATAAACTAATTATAAACATATCGCCACGTTACGGAAAAACGTTACTTTGTTCCCAAATGTTTATCGCCTATGGACTAGCACTAAACCCGGCATCAAAATTTTTACACATTTCTTATTCAGGAAGCTTGGTTCAAGAAAATTCTATGGCGGTGAAAGACACAATAACTTCAACATATTTTCAGACACTTTTCCCGGAAGTTCAAATAAGGAAGAACGATAACACACGTGCTAAATGGAGCACTACAGCAGGAGGAGGCGAGTATGCCACATCTACCCTTGGACAGATTACTGGTTTTGGTGCTGGTCAAGCAGAAATGACAGAGGAGGAACTAAAGAACATAGATGACTTTACTGCACAGTTCAATCCAGACCATTTTGCAGGCGCAATAGTTATAGATGACCCATTGCGTCCAGACGATGCTCTTTCTGATAATGTAAGAGAGTCTATCAACAGACGATTTGAGACTACCATAAGAAACCGTGTAAACTCACGCAAGACACCAATTATCATAATTATGCAGCGATTGCATGAGCATGACCTATGCGGATATTTGCAAGAAATTGAGCCAAACGAATGGACTGTTGTATCATTACCTGTTATTAAACGTGACGAAGACGGCACAGAGCACGCATTATGGCCTTTCAAACATACACTTGAAGAGTTGTATAAAATCAAGCACGCCAGCGAGTTTGTGTTTGAAACCCAATATATGCAGAACCCAACCCCAATGGAGGGACTCATGTATCATGTCTTTAGAACGTATGATGCACTGCCAGAAAGGAGAAAGGCACGTATGCTTGGCAATTATACAGACTCTGCAGACACTGGTTTCGATTTTCTGTGCTCTATATGTTTCGATGCGCATGATGATGGATATTATGTAACAGACGTATTGTACACCAAACGTCCAATGGAGTTTACAGAGCCTGCACAAGCTAATATGCTTAAACGAAATAAGACAGACATTTGTTTTGTGGAAAGCAATAATGGAGGTCGTTCATTCGCCCGAAACGTCGAACGCCTTACAAAAGAGTACGGTAATCGCAAAACAAGATTCGTAACATTTACTCAGTCTAAGAACAAACAGATACGAATATTCACACGTTCGAGTGAAGTAAATAACCGACTCGTCTTCCCCTCCAACTGGGAACAGCTATGGCCAGAGTTTGCACATGACTTAAAAGCATATCGCAAGGAGGGATATAACGCTCATGATGATGCTCCTGACGCAGCGACAGGAATTATAGAGAAATGCGAAGAATGGCTAAACAACATCTCGGATGAACAGATTATGAGAGACTTTTTGTAAACACCAAAGCCGCATGGATTTATTCCGTGCGGCTTATTCTTTTCGGTTCGTGCAATTATGGTTATGCCGGATTTAGAAAATCATATAAGCCATATAAACCACTGATAATCAGCGGTTTATTTAGTATTTTTAACTAAAATATCTATTAGTATATTTGCATATATGCGAATATATTAGTACCTTTGCATATAGTTAAGAAGCAGGTAGAATTGACTAACAGGTCGCTACCTAACAAGTTAAACCAATTAAATTCAGAAGAGATGTCGGAAACAAAATGCACAACTTACAAAAATCATGTTATCCAGAAGTTTGAGGATAGCGACGGGTTTGTATCAGTACTTATCGACTTCAAGATAGAGGCTGTTACACTAAATAACGCAAAGAGAATTATCAATACTGGTTGTTCAATCTATAACTATTAAAACTATGAGCAAGGTTTCTATTTTCAAGATCAGGATAGTTAAGGCTATCAAGAGCGGAAACAACGAAGAGCGATACATTGCTGAAGCATGCAAGGTCGGATATAACATTTTCGACTTCCATGCAGCGATGAAGCTGTTGCAGAGAGAACGAATGATAAAGTACAACGAAACTATCGAAGGTTACCAATTATGCAATCAATAATCATAACGGCAGATGGTCTACAAAAGAAAGTAGACCCTGCTAACGGAAAGGACTTCTCGCTTAAAGAACTAAACGAGATTGTAGATGGATATATAGAAATTCTACATATAGGTGATAAGCTTCTTGTATGCAACGAAGAAGGAAAGCTCCAGAATCTTTCGTATAATGCTATAGCGACACGTATTATTAATGCCGTCGGTATAAAAGATTATATCGTTGGAAATGTATTATTTTGCGATAAAGACAAAATCAAATAACTATGAACAAAGAACAATTGAAAAGATACCTCATTGACGAGGCAGAACACAAAGAAGCAAGAGTTAACGAGATGGACGCATGGGAACTGTTCGACCGATACCTTAAGTGGAACGGAATCTGCGGATACACAAGCGACATCATAGAAGCCTTTAAGGCCGCGTTTGAAGATGAAATACTATTCGACGATACGGAGGACTAAGTTATGGGATGTTTCAGTTGGTTTACGATGGATACACACCATCGAATTGTGAACTGTGATTTGTACACCGTATACCTCGTAGATGACAAAGGCAATAAATGGAAGGAAAATTGCTACGAAGGATATGGAGTATTCGGAGGCAAGGATTTTTATGAATTGTTAGCCGAAATGAATGGTTATGAGTTCAAAGATTATGGAGATGGCGAAGGGTATGTTATTCATGGTGGCAAGAAATACGTATCAAACAACGTGTGGGAAGACGCAAGACTCATAGGAATAGAATTGGCCTTCGGAGAAGAACCAGGCGGAAAATGTAAATACCCATATGGTAATAATCCAACTTCGAATTGGCCAGCTATAACAGAGAGCGGCGAATATATTAAAGGAATACCAGAAATGGATCCTGAACAAGGGTTTATAAAAGACGATAACGAAGAGGAGGACTGGACATGAAGCCAATGCTCGCTACAAAATACAACAAAGCACAGGTTAAATTCCCGTGCTTTGTTCAACCAAAGTACGACGGAGTACGTTGTCTTCTATATGAAGATGGTGATGGATTTATACATTTGGAGTCAAGGGGTGGCAAGGAATATAATGTTCCACAAATCAAAGAATGGGCAGAGCATCATAGGAGCTACCTGCCTTTGGATGGTGAAATATACAGCCACAAAGAGCTTACATTCCAACAAATCTGTTCTGCAGTAAAATGCAAAACAGAGCTAACGGACAAGCTCAAAATGGTTGTATACGACAAACCAGTAAAAGAGCAAGGGTTCGATACGCGCTTTGTAAACCTGCAATGTGAGATACCAGCAGATAAAACCATTTGGCCAGTGTATCGCTCTAATACATACATGTGTCACTCCGAAGAACAAATAAAAGAGTTACACGATAAGTTTGTAAGGCAAGGATATGAGGGAGCTATAATACGCAATATAGGACACGGGTATGTAGAAGGACTAAGCAATGACCTGATGAAATTAAAAGTGTTTGACACAACGGAGTTTGAAGTTGTTGATGTATTGGAAGCAGGAGGCAACGATTCTGGTACGGCTATATTTGTGCTAAAAGCGGAAAACTCCAACTTCTGTGCACGTCCTACTGGTTCCAGGGAACTTCGTGCTAAGTACCTCAATGAGAGAAACAAGTTAATAGGAAAGAAGGCTACCATACAGCATCAAGGATATACCGATGCGATGGTTCCTCGTTTCCCAGTAATGATAAATATTAGAGACTATGAATGAAACGATAGAAAAAGTTGCCGAACTATGTGGCTGGAAGGTCTATATTGACAATACGATTTTTGAATTCGAAAAAATGATAGGAACTCAAGATTTTGTGTTTGCCATATCATACAAAGAAAAGAGCTTGCAATCATTTGTTTTTCAAATAGAAAACTACCTAAAGAACTTTGATGTGGATTATGAAACATCAATATGGATTGGGGAAGATGGCCACGGAAAAAACGGAGCACCATACCATATAAAAGACATATTAGACGAAATGTATTCAGCAAAAGAGCAAATAGCAACATTGCTATACGAGCTAAAAAGGAAACTATGAAAGAATTTAGAAATTACCAAAAGGTAACACGCAAACAGCTTGAAGAAGCTTATGCAGAAGAAATGGAATGGTATAAAGCGAATCACATTAAGCGCGATTTCGACAAGTACACGGAATGTTTCTGGCTTCTGTTCAATGATGGAGCAAATTCCTATATGTGGGCAATTGACACCGTGTGTGAAAACTTTCCTGAGTGCGACAGATGTGAGCTTGAAAGTGTTTTAGACAAGTACATTTAGTAACCACAAAACAACAAATTATGAACGAATACAAAATATACATCAAAGAAACACTCAGTCGTATCGTTGATATAAAGGCAGAATCACCACAAGATGCCTTGGAAGAGGTGAAACGTATGTATCGCCATGAAGAAATAGTTCTCGACGATGGAGATTACGATGGTGTCGATTTTAATATAGTGTAAGATTTAAACATTGAGGAAATGAGAAAAGCGACTATACGAGACTTGGAGTTTGAATTGTGGCTTAGGCAACGTAACTCCAGATCTATCTACTGGACCACGAAAGACGGCAGGAATATTTCTATCAAGGATATGGACGACAATCATCTGGTCAACACACTAAATATGCTTGTCAAGCAAGCAGAGGAGGATGATTTTAGGGATGAACACGCCTTTGAGATAGACCCAATGGATTACTATGATTGACATCAGCAGTATTAATGACAAATAAAAGGTTTAACACAATAAATTCTGATTTGATGCGTTAGTATTAGAAAGCACTAACTAAAGCTGAGCTAACGGCATGACGGGCGCATCATTTATGGGAAATAATCAATTTATGGCTGGAGGCATGTTGCCAGCAGGAGATGTAAAACCTGCGAGTAGTCAAAAGAAAACAGTGGAAGACAATACGGAAGTAGCAGATTGGATAAGCCGATTTGCAAAACTTGGAACAATAATTTCCTTGTTGTTCGTTTTTTGCATACCGTTCTTTATCCTTACTGATGAAGATTTGACGTTTGCTTCGGCATTGCCGGTTCTTATGACAGCAATAACGAGTTTAATCGCATCTGTAGGCATGCTCGGTTTTTCGTGGGTTGTGAGGGCATGTATTGTATATCTTAATAATAACGGACATATCAAAAAATAGAGAAATACAATACCACATTACGCAAAGATGATGGTATCATCATGATACTCAATATCGGATACAGGCATGAAGATTTTAACCAGTACGTTAAGCCATCAGCACACCGTAACAAGGGAAACTGGGATTCACAAATAAAATAATATTATAATACTTTCTTGCAGGAACAAAAAAAATGCGTACCTTTACACCAGTAAAGCTGATTAAATATAAAATGGGTTGGCGTTTCCTCGGCGTAACACCAAAAAGCTCCGGTCGCCAACCCTACAAATTCAAACGAAAGATAAAGATACAATAAAAGGCATCGTAAAAGAAGCGAAACTTAAGTCCAAGATTAGATGATGGTAGGGACACCTCTAAGGTCTACCCGTCTTGCTTCTTTATGGTGCCTCGTGTTTTATTAGAAGTTATATTCTTTCAACTCAAGTTTCCCTTTACGTAGCATAGCATACATAACATTTCTTAATTGTGTCGATGGTTTTAGTTTTCAGAGTTTCATTTTATTCTTTAGTTTCACTATATAAAAATCTTGATTTATATTATTTTTCCACTTGACTATTTCACTTACAAAATATTCATTATCCTTTGAGCATAAGATTTCCTTTTCATTTGGATGTATAGAAATATGAGCAATACTTGTTCCTATTTGTGCATCATCAGTTTCAAAGATTATACGAATAGGCGTTTTAGGATTAGGGAAAGTATATCCCTCAGCTACATTTTTGCTTGTACTCCAACTAGAAATACCATTCATATTTATTGTGGTACCATTTTTGCTCTTTTCATATAATTCATTTAAGTAGTCTTCAGATGAATGCATACCTCGATACGTTGCTCCGCCATTCCATTTAGGGGACTTAGTGATAAATTCCTCACAAGCATCAACTCTTTCTTTCCATTCTTTTACGCTGTGCCGTAAATCCCAGATGTCCGTACCTCCCATTTGAACGGTTCTCATATCTTGGTATGCTCCGAATGAGAAGTCTCTGATGCTTTCATACATGAAGTCTGCTTTTTCCGCTGTACACCCTGTCTGTTTTATAATTTCAGCAACTGCTTCTTTTTTATCCATCCTCGCATATTCGCTTTTTTGTTGTTCATTGTTTCCTTGAATCAAATTTTCTTCTTTTATCTTTTCATTAAAATATTTCTTGTTTTGAGAATAGAAAATAGGTTTTTTCTTTGCTATCTTTTGTTTGTTGTCATCTACCCAAGCCGTAAAATTCTGCGGAATACCAATCTGTTTATTATTTCTTTCTTTTGCCCAAAATTCATCCTCACTCATGATTATGGGGATTGCATAGCACATGCAATTCACATGCCATCCAGTCCAATAGAAATCACTTGGATAGATGCCGGATAACAAGTCGCACATGTCGGACTTGTGGCTGATGTTATTAGTCGTCTTTATCTCCTTACCCTTGATGTAGTCCATCCTTGCCCACCTTTCTTGCTCTGCAGAACGATAAGCCATGTTTATCTCGTTACGTACAAGACGAACACTGCGATACTCACAACTTTGTATGTCTATAGCTTTACCATACTTCTTCTTGTAATCTTTAGCAAGCGAAGGATAATCATTTAGATATTTACTAACACGTTTGCTAAGCTTAACAGCGCTCATACCATTCTCGATCCCCGTGGCCAATGCTCGCTCCAATGACTTCTTAACATCCTCCCTTTGATTCCAAATACGTTGAGACAGATTCATTCCTTTTATTGTTCGATTCTTGAACGCTTCTTTTGCGGCATTATTCTTCTCGTAGTATGCCTTAACTCGCTTTTGCCCTATACGCCTTGAGTAAGACTTAATGACTCTGCGCACAAGCAAGTCTTGGAGAGTGTTGCTACTTTCCCATTCGTTAGATATTCCACTGTAAACAAGTGTTTGCATATTACTTGAATAGTAATTGAGCAGAGATTTCACTCTACGTTCGGTCTTGGGATAATTAGAAAAAGAAAACTCATCGCTGCCGTCATAACCTACATCAACAGCAAGTTTTGCAGCCTCTTTTGCGAGCATTGCATATATAGCCAACACCTTTCTAGTGTATTGGTTCAGTCTTTTGGACAGGTCTTTGTACGCTTTCTTTTGATTTGGTATGCTTATTTTTGCCATCACAGCTTATGTTTGAAATATTCGCAGCAATCATGATTTAACAACATACTATGCCTTTGGAAATCACATTTGCAAAGTATTGGTTCATTAAGAAGGCTCATGCTGTGAAATTCACGAGCATGAGCACAATCCTTACAGAAATATTTTATTCTTACACTTCTATTCTTTGTCATTCTTCAGAAAATAGGTTGGACATAGATTGAGCAGACCTTTCACTCTCGGCTTGCTCTTCTTTTTGTATTTCATCGTATGTATCATCAGCGTTGTCGGTAAGGTTAGCCCGGCGTATAGCTTCCTTGTGACTGATAACAGGCTTGTTTCCGTCAGCTTTCATCCATTTTTCTATCTCTGCAGCCTCATCCTCTTGTATAAATGGAGTAATCACATGCTCAATAGAAATTTCATCCAACCGCGAAGCCCAGCTTGTATTCATCTTTGCAAGAAAAGCCTTTATCACATTAGACTCTCTCTCAAAACCTTCTATCCATTTGCCCGCCTCTTCACCGATTTTAAGATGAGCATCCATAAGAAGGGTTTTACGCGAGTCGTACCCAATATTACCAAGAGACTTCATGTTCTCAAATGAAATATCAGGCATTTGTGACTGCATGAAGTATAGTTTAATCAGCGTATCTACGTGATACTTCAAAGCATCAATAGCCTGTTGCCAAGAGACATAACTAACATCGCCATCCTCAGTAACCCTATATACCCGTCGAGTCTCACCTTTATGCTCCTCCCCGACAATAGACCCTGCAACCTTTAATATTGGAGCCGAGTTATATGCTATAACATCACTATTACGAGATATTGTATACTCTATATTCTCACGTATAGGCTTCAGACCCTCCCAACACGGCTCGTTTCGATACCAATAAACCGCCGGTATCTTTTCTATACTTATCTCGTCGCTTATTATAGGCTGCCATCCGTTTGCATTATCTTCTGAGGATAAGCTCCATTTGTAATGATGAGTAGCGGTGAATGTTTCAAAGAAAGTTATCTTTGTATCAGCAACTTTCTTTTCATACTCAAAAGAAAGGGCAAGCAAATCTTCGTATTCATCGAATAAAGGATAAATACGAACACCATCCATAGGTGAAAATGTGCGACATTTAAGTTTGTACTCGCTATCAAAACCATACAGTTTATTCCTCTTCCGCTGTGTATACCAAAGTGTAAACATTTCGCACGAAGCATAAAGGCATTTTGCACGCTTCATATTCTCAGCATCAATATGTGCGTTAGTATAAATCTTTTCTATCGCTTTAGCTATTGATTTAAGAGTGTCGTCATTCCGATCATACGAGTATACACGCTTTACAGGAATAGATACAGTAAATTCAGAAATGCGTCGTGTCAGCAATTTTTCAAGACCGATAGGAATACGTGCTGCCTTCTCTACGGCACCTCCAGGCAGTTCCTTGTCTCGTCGTCCTACTTTATCTTCCACAATTTCGTGAAGACGAGGTTCGTACTCTGTAATTAATTGACTCCAACTTGGAACAGAAACAGATCTCTCTTTTAGCCTACCAATGATAGTAGAAACATCTGTGTGAGAAAAAATTTCATCTAAATCTATCATACTCTTTTCTTGCAAAAATAAAAATATATGCTGAGAAATATTCAAAATTTAATATATTTAACTAAAATATCTATTAGTATATTTGCATATATGCGAATATATTAGTACCTTTGCATATAGTTAAGAAGCAGGTAGAATTGACTAACAGGTCGCTACCAAACAAGTTAAACCAATTAAAACATTAAAGATTATGAATACAGAAAAGAACAACGAGTTTAAGAACAAATCAAATGAAACACTTGAAAAGTGTTCACAGAGAGTTTATTCAATACTGAAAGATACTAACTGGAATGTGGAATATGTATATCCAACCTACAAAGGCGTTATTTTAAGGATTTGCCTTAACGGAAAAAGAAATACGGAGTTGGATTTAGTTTGGAAGGAGCAAACAAAATACGAAAGCGAGTCATTCACGACAAACGTAAGAACCGCAGGCTCATTTGACCTATTTTCAGGAAACGAATCTGGAACAGAAGCTAACTTTTACAAAGAAGTCGGCATTCTTATTTCAAACGTAGAAGTGCTTTCAAAAATCAAAGAAGCAGCAAAAGATTGCTCCGCAGAAATGGAAACTTTAGAAATAGAATACTCAAAACTCAAAGATAAAGATTAATATGATTACGGCAACAGAACCAGTAGTAAATGCAACGTCACGCTACAGCATAGCTGAAGCTGCAAAAATATTGGGAGTTCATAGAAATTCGATAATGAACTACACGAAATCAGGTTTGTTAAAATGCGGTATCAGAAAAGCTACGAAGCGTAAATTCTACACAGGTATAGAAATCCTAAAATTTTGGAGAGCAAGCATATGAAAGATAAAGATACAGTTTTAAGCATGGTATATACCGTGCTGTTCGTAATAGAGATGATATTCGTAATATTAATATTTCATTAGACAGTAAATATGATAGCACTAGAATTTATAGGAACAATAACGGAGGATGCGCAGATTATCACAACTGTTGACAACAAAAAAGAGATTACATTCCCTGTTGATGTCAAAAGGGGCATAGACAAGAATGGATTGGACAAGTCTATAGTTATCTATTGCAAAAAGAAAGGCACTTGTTCTTCAGATAAGCGCTTAGTTAGGGATCAGAAAATCTTTATCCGCGGAGACATCAATGCGTCTTTAAAGCGAGTATGCACAGGAGTTAATCGAGCTGTGATAGAATGTGTAATTTGGCAATTTGAATTATTATGATAGACTGGAATGCATTTTATGCCAACGGTGGATATTATGGAGAGAACGATCCTCAATGCTACGACGATGGCTACTATGAAGAGTCCGATGAAGAAGATTCCGAAGAAGAGAAAGAGGAAGACGAGCTTTAGCCTATGGAAGCAATGGATAAAGAAGCCTACGAAATCAAAAAGGACGGCATGACGCGAGCTGAACGTATGGCGTACAAGCGTATGCTGGCGAAACAAAAGAATAAAAATACTAAAAATACTAAACAATGAGTCATTTCTTAACATTAGTGATTGGCGATGAGCCAGAGAAACAACTCGCCAAGTATGATGAAAATTTAGAGCTGCCTATGCATTTATATATGACCAAAGAGCAGCTTATTGGCGAGAAACGTAAGGAGATTGAGGAATACAAAAAGAATTACTATGATGTGTTCCTGCAAGATAAAGATGCATATCTTGCCAACTGTAGAAAGGAACATGCAGATTATATCGAGAACGAATTTCCAAAGCATCTTAACTGGACGGACGAACAGATGTACGAGGATGCCGTGAAATATTACCGTATGGATATATATGAAGGAAGCAAGGATATTGAGATACATGAGGACGGCAGCGTTTGGTGCACCTATAATAATGATGCTAAATGGGATTGATATCAGATGGGTGGTAGATATGCTGGAAGACTTCAATTAAAGGATATATCGAAGGAAGCTCCACTATACTATCCGAAGTCTCCAATGTTCTATTCAAGAGAAGATCTTAATTATTTAAAGAAACTAAAGGCAGAAGGTCGTTGCGACCAAGCTCTCATTAAGGATATATCCAATGTAGAAGAAATATCAGTATTCGCAGTTGTTAAGGACGGGAAATGGTATGAGCGTGGAAAAATGGGTTGGTTTGCCGTAGTATCAAACGAAAAAGACAAAGATGCATGGAGCGAAGAAGTAAAACAACTCCTTGCAACGCTTCCGCCTGACACGTTGCTTACAATGTACGACTGTCACATTTAAACTAAAAAAACAACAGCTATGGCAAACGAAAACAGCAAACCTTATTTTCTTCTGGTGTTTCAGAAGAATGACCCCGTGCCGTCCATTGTATCAGCAGATGTGATTACGGCGATGTATCCATGCGCTGAAAAAAAATTGGTTGATATTACAACCACGGACGGCGATTGTATGGGCTTCGAGAACGTCGAGTCGTTTAAAATGGTTCCTGCCGAGGAAATTAACTTTAACATGTAACAACAACAGATATGAAGAAAACAATCAAAACATTTGTTGGTAGGCTGCGCGATGCGTGGTCTATCATAAGAGGAGATGATTACATCTTTGTTTCTTACGAAAAGGGCGTAGACGAACAGTATGCGCGCTACACCGCAAGCCTTATTTCGGGCGTTCGTTGGTTTATCAAGAACAACAGCGTAAGTATATATCCTCGTATTGATATGCTTCAAGACTTGCTTAGCAGCGGCAACAGCATAATGATGCTCACAAAGGATGCTTACGGCAGGCTGACTTACTGCTACGACTGCAAGTCGGAAGAAGATTTTGACGACTTAATCAAAATGGAGGTGAAGTAATATGGAAAGTGAGATTTACTACATCAACATGGATGGCAATATCTACTTCAAGGTCGAAGATGGCGTTGTCTGTTCGCAAGGCAAGCAGACCAGCGTCTCGCCCGACAAGCTCTCCGACTTCCTCGCAATAGCAAAGGAGCTTGGATTTAAAACGGGTAAGTTATGAAAGCAATACTGACGCTGGATAATGGGAAGAAGATTGCCGCAGACATCTTGCCCCCCCGATTGGAAAACTCCGCAGACCACGCTTTCAAGACGAATACGAGCGGTGGCTTGTAGAGGAGTTTAATAAGGCGCAGCCACACCTGGTTCACAAGGTGGTGAAGGCGCACATACTAAGAAATTAATAATACAATAATATGGCAGAAGAAAGATTTTACTGCGAACGCCCGAAATGTAGCGTTCACAACAAAAAGACGCAGGATCTTGCATACAATTTGAAAGCTTTTAGAAATGCAGAGTTTGTGTTTAGCGAGAAGTTTACTCCAGTTATGCTTTTTGAGGTGCTTAAAAGCGTAGTCGCAGAACTCAACAGCGAGTACAGAGGTAGAGAAATAAAGGTCGAGATGACGCGTTTCATAGACACTATCTCATACACTTTCAAAGACGACCCCAATAGTGACGCTTGTCTGGGCAGTTTAAGACTTACACCGATAAAGACAGTGTTTGATAGTGTTAAAGATACATAAACCGAATAACAATGGAAATAGTATTAGCAATCATTAATGCCGCCCTTCTTTGGGCGGTGTGGTACTTTCTCGGCAGAGGTTCGATATACGCAAAACTAATTAAGGAATTACGAGAGGCGTTAGAAGTCATAGGCGCGCAGGAAACTATGATACAGGCTTACAAAATGAAGTATAACACAGAGAAAACGGAGCAAGAAAATGGAGAACAAGATTAACATTGCGGAGATACTCCGCGATATGCCAAAAGGCACAAAGCTGTATTCGCCGCTGTTTGGCGAATGTAATCTCGATAAGGTTTATACCTCTGACCGGAAAACATACCCGATTACTCTTTTAACCTCTGTGGATACTTTGGTAAGTTTTACAAAAAACGGACATTATGTTGATGGTTTTGAAGACGCGGAGTGTTCGCTCTTTCCTTCTGCCAAAATGCGTTGTTGGGACAAGTTCTTCAAGCGTGGTGACGTGGTGTACAACCCTAACAGTGGAATGCTTGCAATCTTTGAAGGTTGGGTGAATAACGATTACACCGAGTTCAATACAACACTCAACTATTATAATGACCATACATTTGGAGAAGAAGAAGTCTGCGCCACGGATTGCTTTGTAAAAGCCACCGGCAAACAGAGAGTAGAGTTTATTGAAGCGGCAGAAAAGCACTATGGCGGCAAGCACAATCCTGAAACGTTGCAAGTAGAGCCTGTTAAGAATCCTAAACCTAAGTGTTCATTCAAGCCGTTCGACAAGGTGTTAGTGAGATGCAACGAAGATAGCGTATGGCGTTGTGAACTCTTCTCTCACTACAACACATTCAATAAGCAATTCCCTTACGTCTGTTTATCAAGTGTCTACAAGTACTGCATCCCTTATGAGGGCAATCAACATCTGTTAGGCACAACAAACAATCCCAAATAATGCTAACATGGCAAAAGACTTCTCGCTTGCAAATGTCAATTTCCGCGAGACAGGACATATCGCTTTCGAAGACGAGTATATCACATCGTATGTGTCAACGGACATCGTGCCAAAGATATACATGAGCGTGAATACTCCTCGTGACGCAACAGGGCTTGTTTCAGGCAAGCCTAAGCGTTACTACCGCACATGATACAGCGCATGGGTAACGGAAAAGACGTTTGCAAAGCAATATCAGAAAATAAGAGAAAAATTCTAAGTATGATAAATCTTTCTTTAGATAGACACGACTTCCTTTTTGCGATTGAGGGCTTCGCAAGAGGTTCGCACCTCCGACAGCACGTCTGGCAGGAGATTGTATATAAGTCAATTCCACAGATGTCAGACGACGATATAGACTTTCTATGGTTCTATATGCGACGCGACATCTTCAAGCAATACTTCTACGAGCTGAACGGCAAGAAGAACACGCATTTCGGCTACGAGGACTTCATGCACGCACTCGCTGCTTTGCATAGAGGAAACCGCTACATGGTGACATTTTACAGCGAGATAGAGCACAAGCAGCTCCAAGCTCTCTGCTACCGCTTCGATGGCGAATATCATCCGCTTTACCTCTACATTGACGGCAAGGTAGTCGGCATGACGAAGAAAAGCAGCGGCTTGCAATCGTTCGATGCGTTTGTTCCAAACGGGTGGATAAAAGCAGTTGCAAAGCAAAAAACACCCGAAAACAGGCACGTTGAACTCGGCAGAGAAGAATGGTGGAACGACTTGGAAATTTACGATAACTTTAAAACAAAACTATTATGATTGACGAAAAAGATATACGAAAGGCAGCAACACTGACATACAATCCCGCATTGGATGCAGTTGCGAACTTCGCCGCAAGAAATGCCTTCATCGCAGGTGTTGAATGGTTTAAGAAAGCTCTTTGGCACGATACAAGTGAAACGCCCGAAGAAGGAAAGCAAATCTTATATACAGCCACAGAAGGAGGCGAAATTGTGGATGTAAAAGTTACTACTACAGCCTTGTACGACTTTATACCATGGAATGAGGTTGTAAGAGATTTTAATATCAGCAAATGGTGCTACATTGAGGACTTGCTGCCTAACAAATAAATATCAAGTATATGGAACAGAGATATATAGTAGGCGACTGGGTAAAATATATGGGAGTAAACCCTTCAAGATATGCGTGGGTTGACGCAGTAGAAGGGACAGATGTCTCACTCGAATCAGGCAAGGATTTGTATGACGCAAACTGTTTTGAAATAGAGCCTATCCCTTTAACTGTCGAGGTGCTAACATGCAACGGATGGAAATGGAGTGACGAACACGAAGAATTTGCCAAGCATGGAGTAGCGATATACCCTGTGGGCAACTACTATCGCACCGATATTTTTAACATGAAAATACGGTATGTTCACGAACTCCAACATCTGCTATTCGGTTTGGGTTTGGATAATTATATGAAGATGCCAAAGAATTATATATTGCCGAAAGGAGGCGAGGAATGATTAAAGCTAAATACTGCGAGTGTAAAGCTTTTTGCTTCGCTAACAAAAAACATTGGCAGTTTTTTGCACTGCCGTCTATCGGCGCATCACGCCATGATGATAGAGTAACAGTAGGTTTTATCTGGCTGTTTTTCTCAGTTTATCTACGAATCGCATTAAATACTCAAAAGAATGATTAAACCAGAAGACCTTAGAATCGGCGACCTTGTAAGGGTAAACCGCGATTATCCATTTCCCGACGGAACGTTATGCACTATAGCCGAGATACAGGACGAGAAAGCGTCTGGGGACGAAAATGGATTCGTCGTTATACGTTCTATCAACGATGACGATGCATCATGGTGGGCTTGGTGTAATGACATTGAAGGCATATCCCTCACTCCTGAACTCCTCGAAAAGAACGGGTTTAAGGAGGAGCAGCATCAAAAGGAAGGCTCTTCGGAATGGTACGACTACTATCATTACGACCTCGGCATCAATATCGTGTACGAGGTCGAGGAAAATAAGTTTGTCGCCTACCTCGACGGAAAAAAGTTAAGAGAAATCAAGTACGTGCACGAACTCCAGCATATCCTTTGGGCGTTGGGGTTGAACGCAGAACTAAAAGTATAAATATTAAACACAAGAATTGATAGTAACATGGAAGAAAAGACAATACAGAAGACCGTTTATCTTGCAAAAGACGGCAAAGAGTTCCTCAATAAAGAGGAATGCAGGAAGTATGAGGAAGAGTTCCTTAACAAGGTAAGTTACTTTGCCATATCATATAATTTCGATTTGACAGAAGGTCGAGGTTTTCAAAGTTTGGTTTATGTGGCTGTTGTCCCTTCCAGAAATGATAGTGCGGCTGTTATAGCAAATAAATATGCTATAGACGTTCTTAATGATGGCGTATTTGCAGGGCAAGGATGTCAAGGATATGGTTTGCAAGAAACTTATTCGCTGTGTCCAATAACAAAAGATGTGTATGATGCTAATGAAGGTATGATATGGGGATGGGGATGCGATTCTATACATGGCAAACAGATTTTAATATCAGAAAAACCTATTGAAGGATTCCCTGAACCATTTAACTATAAAAAAGAATGGGGAATTAAGTAATAGAGTAACGAATGTACACTTCAAAGAGGTTATTAACGAAAATATAGAGGACAATGAAAAAAGAGAAAATAAAGCAGTTGGTGGATGTAATGCAGGCGTATGTAAATGGCAAAACTATCCAATATTACAAAGTTGACCTTAGCTTTAAGATTGAACATCCAGGAGAGCCTAATTTCAACGATAAATGGGTAGATGTGGATGAAGGACATCATTTTAGACCTGATTGGTACGACTACCGCGTCAAGCCTGAACCCAAATGCCGCCCATTTAAAAACGTGGATGAGTGCTGGCAGGAGATGCTGAAGCATCAGCCATTTGGTTGGGTAAAAAGAAAAGGTAATAAGCCGTCCTATGAACTTTTGGCTTGTATCTCTGAAAACAATGAAAACAATGAAGCTCCCGTATGTTTTGCAAGTTATGGCTCAGTAGATAGAGGTGTGGTAATTCGTTCAAGTAGTCGGTTTGACAAAATGTTCAATGTGTTCACGTTCGCCGACGGTGCGTCGTTCGGAGCAAAGGAGGAATAGCAATCTATGTATGAAAAAATCGGAAAATTCGCCGCAACCATGACTTTCTCATTATGGACGGTGGTATTACTGCGTTTGATAGGATTCGAATTTTCAACAATGACATTTTGGGTATTCCTTGCAATTTCATCAATCGGCATTAACTGGATAGTCGATAAGTTAAACAGTATAAACAAGAAATAGATATGAGAGAGATTAAATTCAAAGGCAAGCGTCTCGACAATGGCGAGTGGATATATGGCGACTTACTCCATCTCGTAGATGGTGTGTACATAAGTAACGATAACGGATGCAACATGGCGCAGGTATACCCTGATACGGTCGGGCAGTACACAGGACTGAAAGATAAGAACGGCAAGGAAATTTATGAGGACGATATTCTTGCGCATAACGGCAAGAATATTGGTTATGTAGCGAACGATATGCGCTGTTATTGTTTTGATTTAGTGTGCGCCGAAACAGCAAGCACATGTACATTGTCGTTGCACACTGCTGTTGTCAACGATCACGAAGGCGATGTAGAAATTATCGGCAATATTAACGAGGCATGAAATACAAAGAGGTACTTGCGAGATACGTTCAAAAGAGGTTGACAGAATTATCTGAAGTTGACGAATACGAGCCTAATAAATTGGCATTAACTAATCTATTATGGTTTCTTGGTAAGGTGACAAGTAGTGAACTGATTGTCGCCAGGCTTAAAATTATGATTGATGCTGATTTGAAACGCAAGGAATATCTAAGCAAATTCGATAACGCACTTTTCAATGACGCATCCCTTGATGGCGAATATTCCAAAGGTACAAGCGCCATTGGTAAAGAATGCTTGGCGTATTTACGAAAACAAAGAACAATGAAACAGGCAGATTATATCAGACTGACGGCACAGATTGCCCTACTGAAAGAAATTGCCGTTGATTACAGCGGCAAGACGATAGACAACATCATACAGCAGCTCGAAGCAATTAAGAAGGATGTGACGGATGAAGATTAGAAAAACAAAGAAGCGTTACAAAACCATGTTTCTGACGCATCCTTTCTGCACTAAAGTAAAGTTTAAAAAGATAAGTACATCAATCGAAACAGAACCACGCCAATACCCTAAAATGTGCGGCGTGTTTATTACGTACAAGGTGCTTAGGTGGTATCGTACGAGAGAACTAATAACTCGATACGTGCGCATAAGAATTGGCGCAGTTAAAAGTAAAACATCACGCAAAATCAAATAACAATGAAAATACTCAAAGAAATCAAAGTTCCTACAGGTGAAATCTACACCGCAAAAGGAGATAAAGGCGTGTTGGAGTTCCTGACAGTAGCCGACTACGGAAAAGACGCAAACATCAAAGCCGACTTCCTCGGCATAACAAGAGAGCTGAATGGAGTGCCGAACGGAACGCCGATGCCACTAACCGAAAAATGGGTAATAACAATCTCTACCCAGTACGGCTGCTCAATGAACTGCAAGTTCTGCGACGTGCCGAAAGTCGGACCGGGACGCAACGTAACTCTGAACGACCTGCGCCACGAGATAACAACGGCATTAGGTATGCACCTGGAGGTTAATCACACCAAACGCCTCAATGTACACTATGCACGTATGGGCGAGCCGACATGGAACGAGGCTGTAATCGAGCACGCACGTTTCTTCTTGCGTGAGGATATTATTCCTTACATCGGAAATTCGCTTGTGCATCCTGTAGTAAGCACGATGCTTCCGAAGCGTAATCGAGGCTTAAACGACTTTATTCGTGAATGGGTTAGGGTAAAGAATCTCGACTACAACGGAAACGCAGGCTTGCAGTTCTCTATAAACTCTACCGACGACGCGCAGCGAGAATACCTGTTCTCGGGAAACGCCTTGCCATTGAGAGATATTGCAGAACTTGCCGACACACTTGAAACTCCGCGCGGTCGCAAGTACACCCTTAACTTCGCGCTTGCCGACGACTCCATTATTGACGGCAAGGTACTTGCTTCGATGTTTGACCCACGCAAGTTCATGTGTAAGATTACACCACTTCACAGAACAAACAGCTGCGAAGCCAACCATATTCAGACAAGCGGAGGTTACGACTCGTTTGTGCCGTACAAGAAAGTGGAAGAGGATTTGAAGGCAAACGGATTTGATGTAATCGTGTTCGTTCCGTCGTATGACGAGGACAACGGACTGATTACTTGTGGTAATGCAATCCTGTCCGGCAAGAAGCCGACATCAAGCTACAAAGAAGTGGTATTTTAATCTGATAAACAAAATGAGCAAAAAGAAAATATACATATCATCACCGATTACCGGCTATAACCTCAACGAGCGACACAAGTTCTTCGCTCAGATTGAGAAAGAACTGACAATTCTCGGCTACAAGGCAGTCAATCCCATGAGTAAACCTTTATCCGACTCTGCGCCGTACACGGAGCACATGAAAGAGGACTTACGCCTGCTCCTCGGCTGCGACGGCATTGTTGTACCGAACAGATGGCGTTGTTCAAAAGGCTGTGAAACGGAACGTCGTGTGGCGGACGCTTGCGGAATACCCGTTGTCGGCGTGATAGGCGAAGATTTGCAAATCTTAAACGCAATATAAGCATGAGTGCAAGTCAGTTAATAAGCCGAACCCCCAAAAGGGCGTATATTATCGCGCCAAGTGTAAAGCAGAAAGAGGAAATACTAAAGAGCATTGACCGCTATTGTTCGCTGT
>ENA-UERG01000631-UERG01000631.1-human-gut-metagenome-genome-assembly--contig:-NODE-631-length-33487-cov-5.462227_pt1 | contig 33487 bp, 29 predicted proteins | sample MGYA00242954_ERZ507954 | MGnify/ENA primary metagenome ERZ507954 (study PRJEB26167, sample SAMN06115478) | human gut metagenome | host: Homo sapiens | place: China:Sichuan | collected 2015-01-21... | reverse complement strand
CAATGACAAATCGCGTTTCTACAAAAAGAGCATTGGTACTGAGCCTGCTTTCGATGTTGCTCTGCGTATCCATGCTCGTCGGTTCCACCTACGCGTGGTTTACCGATACCGCAACGACTGCGGTGAACAAGATTCAGGCAGGCACGCTTGACGTGGCGCTCGAAATGAAGGACGGCGACAACTGGGTGTCTGCAGAGGGCAAGATCCTGAACTTCAAGACGGCGGACAACCGCACGAAAATTCTTTGGGAGCCGGGTTGTACATACAGCCTGCCCGAGCTGCGCGTGGTCAACAAGGGCAATCTGGCGCTGAAGTATCAGATTGCGATTACCGGAATCAAAGGAAGCGCAAAACTGAACGAAGTGATCGAATGGACGATTACGGGAACAGAAGATTCCCACCTTTTGGCGGGAGAAAATAAGGCTATCTCCATTTCCGGTCACATGAAAGCGGATGCGGGTAACGAATATCAGGGACTCAGCATCGACGGCATCAGCATCACGGTATATGCAACGCAGTATGCTTATGAAAAAGATAGCAAAGATGAAAAGTACGATGAGAACGCAGCAAAGGACGAATTCCGTCAGGCTGTGACGGTCAGCGGTATCGCGGGTGTTGCGGAATCGTATGATACCATTCAAGCGGCATATGAAGATGTAAAAGCAATGTTGGTTGCAAACAGCGGCCTTTCCGAAGAGGCGTTGAGTGAAGAAGCTTTCAACAACTTCTTCACGGACGGCGGTAAAATCACATGGACGATTTACGGTAACCAGACCGTGACGGATACGCGGATGTTCTCGTTTGGCAGAAAGGCAAACCGTTTCGGTGAAGGTCGGCATATTACGGAAATCAATATTGTTGGCGGAAACGTGACTGCCGCATTGGATCTGAGCGAGGTGAAGGGTACATTTGCACTGCCGTATAACTGGTGGAATGTAGAAAACAGTGCCAACACCGCGCTCAAGTGCAAGAACATTACATTTAATGGCATAAAATCGATGCCGAGCGCAACCTATCAGTGCGTACTCTACCCGACCACCTATGAATTCGACGGATGCACCTTTAATGGCAATCTGTACAGCTATCAGAATTTTGATGTTGATATGACCATCAAAAACTGTGTGTTCAATGCTCCCGAGAATACGCAGTATGCATTTATGTCGCAGGGCGCAGGCGGTAAGATTACGCTTGATAACAATGTGTTCAACGGCTATACGCGCGGAATCAACCTTCAGCGTCCGACTGCGGACTTTGTTGTGACGAATAACGCTATCAAGAGTACCTGTGCCGAAGCCGACCGTGCTGCCATTCAGTTGACGGACGGCAAATCGTTTGTTGTGACCGGTAACAAAGTTGATATCAATGCAGGTAACGCATTCTGGTTTCACAATGCTGCAAGCAATGCCGATGTAACTTATGTTATCAGCGCTAATGATATCAAAGCACCTTACCTTGGCTATTCTGGCGTGACCGCATTTGATGTCAACTCCAAGATCACTTCTTCCGGCAATAAGTTCAATCACACGGATACGACCAAGTGCATGAAGAAGGGTGCAACCCAAGCTGAAGCGACCAACCTGACAGCAATTAAATAAATCATTTGGAACGAAACAATCTGCCGCCGCCCGACATCGGGCGGCGGCGCTGTTTTTGCATTCAGTCAATTATCCTTTTTCATCTGCCCCCGAAACACGACGAAGGACAGCGCGACGGCGGCAACGAGAAACGCAACGATGGGAATCCATCCGAGCTTTGCCGCACGGTCAAAGGTGTAGGGCGCGGCGTACATTGTTTCGTAGTCGCTGACGGAATGGCGCGCGCCTGTGATGATCCGCCCGAGCGTTACGCTGGGGTAGAAGGGCAGAAAGCGGCAGAAGGTTTTCAAGTTTCCCATGGTGTCAAGCGGCATCCATGCGCCGCCGAGAATGCCCGAAGCGGTGATGAAAACCGAGGTCAGCCCTGGCGCGCTTTTATCGCTCAGCAGTGCGCCGAACAGAATCCCGAGGAACACGCAGAACAGAAGAATCGGCAGTTGCGAAAGAACCAACAGAAGCGCCGCACCGAAGGAGAAGTAGTCCGCGCCGACAATTGCCGCAAGGATTGCGCCCGTTCCCACGCAGACAAACGCCTGCGCAACGCCGATCACCGCGGCGGGAATGGCGTAGCCCAACACGAATTGGTAGGAGCGCAGGGGAGAGGCGTACAGCCGCCGCAGAAACGCGGTGCTCTTGTCGCGCGAGACCAACAGACTCATGGTCAGCATGACGAAGGTAAACGAGAACATCATAACTCCCGGGACAAGCGAGCGCGGCTCAAAAGTCGGCGTCATTCCGTTTGTGTAGTGGTTGATGAGTTGGAACAGCGCGAGCATGGCAACGGGAAAGCCGAGACAGAAAATGTAAAGAATCGGGTCGCGCACGGTTTCGAGTGCGTTCCGCTTCGCAAAAATCAGAGTCTTTTTCATTTTGCCGCGCCCCCTTTCTCCACGGTGGCAACGAATGCGTCCTCAAACGTTTCCTTGCCTGTTCGCGCTTTGATTTCCGCCACCGTTCCGATGTCAAGCAGCTTTCCCGAGGCGAGAATCGCCACGCGGTCGCAAAGCGCCTCGATTTCCTCCAGATAGTGACTGGTCAGCACAATGGTGATCTTTCCCCGCAGGGCGCGGATGATGTCCCACAGCTCCCGCCGTGCCAGAACGTCAAGTCCCAGTGTCGGTTCGTCCAGAAACAGCACGCGCGGTTCGGTGACAAGCGCGAGCGCAACCGAGAGCCGCCGTCCCCAACCGCCCGAAAGCGTTTTCGCGCGGCGATTCAGCACCTCCTCCAAAGAAAAAGTGGAAATGATGCGGCGGAGGTTTTCTTCATCGGTCTTTCCGTAGACCGCGGCGAAGAAGCGGAGGTTTTCCAACACCGTCAGGTTCGGCGCGATGGCGGTCTCCTGCGGCGAGACCGAAAGAATTTCCTTGATTTTCTCCATGTCGCGGGGGACGGAAAGTCCCTCCACGGTCGCTTCTCCCGAGGTTTTGGAAACCAGTCCCGAAAGGATTTTGATCAGCGTGGTTTTCCCCGCGCCGTTGACCCCGAGAAGCCCGAACAGTTCCCCCCGACCAACGGTCAGACTGACCCGATCCAGTGCCCGCACGTTGCGGTAATCCTTGCACAGATCGGTGACGACTATGCTTTCATTCATGCTGTGCTTCCTCCCGATATTGGCTGTAATAAAGTTTCAACGCCCCGAATTGGTCGAGGAGCAGTCCGCGGATGTCATCCCATTTCGGGGAAGCGAACCCGTAGACCATCTGAACCGCAATGCCGTACATGAAGAACCATGTGGCGTAGTAGAAGCGTTCCGCAACCGCGCGGGAATAGCCGCCCGCGCGCATGATGCCCGAGACGGTCGCGTCAATAAATGCGCGGTCGGCTGGCGTGTTCTGAAATTGGTTTTCGTAGTAGACAAAGCGGAACAGGCGCGGTTTTTCGTAAACGAAACGCATAAACCCGAGCGAATTGCGCAGAAACAGCGTTTCCTCCCGCTCGCGCGCGATGTAATCTTCCTGTACCTTCCGACATTCCGCAACCAGAGCCGCGCGCAATTCGTCCATGCCCGAAAAGGAGAGGTAGATCGGTTGCGTGGAGCACCCGAGCCGCTTTGCCAATGTGCGCGCATTGAGGGCTTCCGAACCGTCGGCTTCGAGCAATTCCATCGCGCACGACAGAATCGCTTCCCGTGGAATCAGCTTTTTCGCAGGCATAGTTCCTCCATTCATAACGCTTGTTATTGTTCGAAATACAGTATAGCACACCCCCGCGCGTTTGTCAAGGGGAAAACAAAAAAAGCCACGGATTTTCTCCGTGGCTTTCGTCTGCGTTTTCGTCGGGGCGGTTTGAAACCGCCCCGACGCCGACTTTTTGGTCTTACTGCTTTTCAAATACCACCTTGCCGTCTACCGCTTTGGCAAGGACTTTATCGCCGGTATGAATCTTGCCCTCCAGCATCTCGGTCGAGAACGAATCCTCAACCAGACGCACCACCGCACGGCGCAACGGACGCGCTCCGTAGGCTTCGTCAAAGCCCTCTTTTGCAAGCAGGGCAGGGACAGAGGGGTCAAACTCAATGCTGATATTCAGCGCGTTGATCCGCTTCTGCACGTCCGCGAGCATCAGCGAAGCAATCTTTTCGATGTCCGCTTCCTTGAGCGAATTGAAGATGATGATATCGTCAATCCGGTTCAGGAACTCGGGACGGAAGGTCGACTTCAGCGCCGCCATCATCCGCTCGCGGCGGGCTTCCTCGTCGGTTGCGGACTCGGGCTTGGAGGTGAATCCGAGCGCTTTTGCCGCGTTCATCTCGGACGCGCCCACATTCGAAGTCATAATCAGAATCGTGTTGCGGAAGTCCACATGACGACCCTGCGAATCGGTCAGCACGCCGTCCTCAAGCACCTGCAACAGGATGTTGAACACATCGGGGTGCGCCTTTTCGATTTCATCGAACAGAACCACGGAGTAGGGCTTGCGGCGGATCTTTTCGGTCAGCTGACCGCCCTCTTCGTAGCCGACATATCCGGGAGGCGACCCGATGAGTTTCGACACGCTGTGCTTTTCCATATACTCCGACATATCAAGCCGGATCATTGCGGAGGCGTCGCCGAACATGACCTCGGACAGCGCCTTTGCAAGCTCGGTTTTACCGATGCCCGTAGGTCCCATGAAGATGAACGAACCAACCGGACGGCGCGGGTCTTTCAGTCCCATTCTGCCGCGGCGGATTGCCTTTGCAACCGCTTCCACGGCTTCATCCTGCCCGATCACGCGGGCTTTGAGCAGGTCGGAAAGGTGCAACAGCTTGTCGCTTTCCTCCTCAAGCAGCTTGTTGACGGGGATGCCCGTCCACTGCGTGACCACATCCGCGATATCGGACGCGCTGACGGTCAGCGACGCCGAGCTGTTGGATTTCTCCCAAGCCGCGCGCTTTGCGTCGCAATCGGCTTTCAGTTTCTGCTCCTCGTCACGCAACTTTGCCGCAGTCTCGAAGTTCTGCGCCGAAATCGCTTCCTCTTTTTCGTGCGAGAGGGATTGGAGTTTGTCCTCCATTTCCTTGAGGTCGGAAGGGGAGGTGTGCGCCGTGATACGAAGCCGCGAAGCCGCTTCATCGATCAGGTCGATTGCCTTGTCGGGCAGGAAACGGTCGGCAATGTAACGAACCGACAGATTCACAGCCGCTTCCAGCGCCTCATCCGAAATCTTCAGCTTGTGATGCGCTTCGTACTTGTCGCGCAACCCGCGCAGGATGGCGAGCGCTTCCTCTTTGGTCGGTTCACCGACCATGACCGACTGAAAACGACGTTCCAGAGCCGCGTCTTTTTCAATGTGTTTGCGATACTCGGCAATCGTTGTCGCGCCGATGACCTGCATTTCGCCGCGCGCCAGTGCCGGCTTGATGATGTTCGCCGCGTCGATTGCGCCCTCGGCTGCACCCGCACCGATGATGGTGTGGATTTCATCAATGAAGAGGATGATATTCGGGTTCTTGCGAACCTCGTCCATCACGCTCTTGAAGCGTTCCTCGAATTCGCCGCGGTATTTTGCGCCCGCAAGCATTGCCGCAAGGTCAAGCGACACAATCACCTTGTCGCGCAGGTTTTCGGGCACTTTGCCCGCAACGATCCGCTGTGCCAGACCTTCCACCACGGCGGTCTTGCCAACGCCGGGTTCGCCGATCAGACACGGGTTGTTCTTTGTCCGACGGGAAAGAATCTGAATCACCCGTTCGGTTTCGTTCTCACGCCCGATAATCGGATCCATCTTGCCGGACTTTGCAAGTTCGGTCAGATTTCTGCCGAAGTTCTTCAGCGTGGGGCAGGACTCCATGCCCTTGCCGCCGCCCGATGTGCCGTCGGTTGCCGAAGCGCCGCCGTAGCCGGGTCTGCGACCGCCAACGCTGTCGCCGCTTCCGCCCGTGGTCAGGAAGGTAATCAGATCCTGCCGCAGGTCGTTTACCGATACGCCTGTTTCCTCCAGAATCGCAACCGCAACGCAGTCGCGCTCTTCCAGAAGCGACAGAAGCAGATGCTCCGTGCCGATATAGTTCTGTCCGTAGCGGTCGGATTCGGACAGCGAATTTTCAATGATGTGCTTGGTGCGCGGGGTGAGGTCGGCGGCGGAAACATCCGTCGGAGATCCTTCGCCCGAGCGCTCTACGATTGCGTCACGGATGCGCTCCGCCGAAGCGCCGCGCTCCGCAAGGCATTGTGCCGCAACACCCGAGTCCTCGCTCGTCAGAGCGAGAAGCAGGTGCTCCGAGCCGATATAAGTGTGTCCCAGATCGGATGCAACCTGCATCGCGATCTGAAGAACCTGTTGTGCTTTTCTTGTGAAACGATTTGCCATATAGAATCATTCCTTTCGTTCGGGAATAGGGAATTGTTTATTCGGGTTTGTCACCGCCCGCAGGGTTGCCCGCGAGAAGCGACTGAATTTTCTGCGCACGCAGACGGTCGCGCGCCGCGTCGGTTTTCGGCGTTGTTTCCGCCGAGAGGGTCAGCGTGGCGGGCATGACCTCCACCAGGAGCATGCCGAGCTGTTCGTAGGTAATATCTTTGACGATTCCGAGTGCGATGCCGAACCGCACGTCCGCAAACAGACGGATGAATTCGGAGGACGACATCCGATAAGCATAACGGAGCGTTCCCTCGGCGCGCAGGATCATGTCGGTCACACGCTCCAATTCCTCACCGTTGATGGATTTGCGGGCTTTGCGCTCGCTCTCGCTGATCTGCGCCACCGCGTCGGAGAGCTTTTCGAGCGTGTCCTCTTCGGTGATGCCGAGCGTAATCTGGTTGGAGATCTGATACATACACCCTGCCGCGCCCGAGCCTTCGCCGAACAGCCCACGCACGGTCAGTCCGATCTTGGAGAGTTGCGCCGCCAGAGAGTCCATGTAGCCGCGCCGCGTCAGGGCGGGCAGGAACATCATCACCGAGGCGCGCATTCCCGTACCGAGATTGGTGGGGCAGTGGGTGAGGTATCCGAGTTTTTCGCTGTAGGCGAAGTCAAACTCTTCGTCGAGCCGCTTTTCGATGCGGGAGGCGTTCCTGTAGGCTTCGTCAAGCGCAAGCCCCGGCAGAATGCTCTGAATCCGCAGGTGATCTTCCTCGCAGACCATCACTGCCATTCCGCCGTTCTCCTGCAGGAGCAGGGCGTGCGGCGTTTCCTTCTGCGCAAATTCGGGGCTGACGTAATGGCGTTCTACATAAGAGGTTGCCATCACAGGGGAGATATCCGAGAAGTTGATTTTGCGGAATCCTGCCGCCTCAAGCGGTGCGCTGACCTTTTCAATGATCTCGTTTGCACCCGCCGCGTCCAGTTTGGAAGCGAACGGATAACCGACGAGGTTTCTTGCCAGACGAACACGACTGCTGATGACGGTGTCCGCTTCTTTGCCGATTGTATTATACCATGCCATAATCAGTTCCCTTCCTTCTCATTCTGATTTTCCAGTGCGCGGATTTCGTCCCGCAACTTGGCGGCGCGTTCATATTCTTCCGCCTTGATCGCTTCGTCCAACTCGCGACGGAGCGTTTTTCTTTTCTCGTCCCGTTCCTTTTTCGCACGGTGACGGGAAGGAACGTTGCCCGTGTGGGTGGTCGTTCCGTGAACCGACTGAATCAGGTGGGAAAGCTCGTCCCCGAACGTCTCATAGCAGGCCGGGCATCCGACTTTGCCCGATTCGGCAATGTCGGAGTAGGTCGACCCGCAAACGGGACATTTCTTCTCGGGTGCTGCGCTGTGCAACGCGGGCATTCCGAAGAACCCCGAGAAGAACTGGTCGTGAAGCTCGGAGAACGGGTCTGCAAAGCTCCCGATCATCGAGGTCACATCCTGCAATTCTCCCTTCTCCCGCATCTTTGCGGCGCATTCGGCACACAAAGAATAGGAGCGTGTCTTTCCGTTGATATTTTCATTATAGAACACGGTAGCGGTTCTCTTTTTACATTTTTCGCAAAGCATTTTACTCATCCTTTCCTGCCGGAGACTCCGGCACTGGTCGAATACATTTATTATACACGGTCGGTCGGGAAATATTTGTCGTATTTTGCGATCGACTACCAAATTTTGTAAGTTTTTTTGAAACCTTCTAAACGGTCATCAAAGCCAGAATCATCTGCTTGAAGATCTGCGCCCGTGCGGTGTTTCGTTCTGCCGGGGGAAGCCCCGCCAGCGCCGCACCCGAGACCGCCGCGCAGGCAATGCGGTATTCGCGTTCCTGCAACAGCCCCGTGCCAAGCAGGTTCTTGAGGTAGGCGACCGCTTCGCTTTCGTCAATGCTGTCGCCGATGGCACAGAAGAAGTGCATCAGGTATTCGTTCCTGCCCAACTGCTTCCGCGTAATGCGGATGCACCCGCCGCCGCCGCGCCGCGATTCGATCACGTAGCCGCGCTCGGGGGTGAAGCGGGAGGAAATGACATAACTGATCTGACTGGGAACGCAGCCGAGTTTGGATGCCATTTCGTTCCGTTGTAATTCCAGAATTCCGTGGCTTTCGTCCAACATCTCCTCAATCATCTTTGCAATGGAGTCTGCCAACATCCTGTACCATCATCCTTTCTGCTTTCTTTTTCTTACGCGAATAGTATACACCAAAAGTCAAAGAAAGTCAAAGTCAAGAAAGGTCAAATATCGAAAGTCAAAGACGGTTACAGGCAATCAGAAAAGAAAAACATGGCTTTTTCTCATTTTTTCACGATTTTTTGCGGCTTTTTGAAAGATGGGAAAGTCAAAAAAGAAAAAGCCCGGCGCGCGGCGGAAAACCGCGAACAGGGCTTGACAGATTTGCCTTTTTGTGGTAAGATAATGAGGGCTCGAAAAAGGCGATGTTGCTTATAATAAGGAAGCGTTCCGCCGAAACGGAACGCTGTGATCCTTACTGATTCGTTTTTTCCTCGAGGTAGCTGACAACATCCGCAATGGTGACGAACTTATGGAGATCCTCGTCCTCAATGGTCACGCCGAATTTGTCCTCGCAGAGCATAATGAGGTCGGCAAGCTCAATGGAGTTGATGCCAAGATCGTTTGCTAGTTCGGACTCGGGTTTGATATCGTCTGCGTTCAGCTGAAGCTCCTCGACGAGCAGATTTTTCAGGGTTTCAAACATTTCTATATCCTCCGAAAATGTATTTCAAGTGTAAATGACCCGCCCGGCGAGTCAACAACCTTATCTATTATATCCCGAAAACGCGGATTTGTCAAGGGCTTTTTTGCAATCTGGCGCATTTTTCGGGAATCAATTCACAAAAAAAGCAATGTTATCCTGTATTTTGGAAAGAAAGGAGCGGTTCGGATGGGGATTTTTTGCAAACGTCCGCTGGCATTTTCCGTCTGCGCCGCGGCGGGTCTTGCATTGGCGGTGATGTCCGCCGGCAGTCGGCTGAAGCTGATTCTGCTTGCCTGCTTTCTCTTTTGCGGGTTGCTTTTGTCGGTCTTTTCCGTTCTTCGCCGTCGCGTAACGGCGCGGTGCACCGCCGGAATTCTGACCTGTGCCGCCTGTGCCTGCCTGTTGGTTGGATCGTGGGCATGGTTCGGCCCTGCTTCGGATCGCTATCTTTCCCGCGCCGGAGAAACGGTCGCGGTGGAAGGGTACGTCACCGAGCGCCTGTCTGCGGGAGGGAACGGAAGCCGCTTCACGGTTCGGCTGACCGAATTTGACGGAACGCCCGTCCGCGACCGCGTGCTTCTGGAGTGTTCCTACCGTTCCGCGCTTTCCGAGGGCGACCGCTTCCGTCTTGTGGGGCAAGTGCGGGAATTTACGCGCGACGGGTCGTATGATGAGGAAACCTCCCTGCGCTCGGACGGCTTGGTCGCGGTTGTGACCTGTTCCGACTACGGCGACTGCACGATGACAGGCGAGCGAACCGACACGCCGATGCTTGCCCTGCGGCGGCTGAACCGGAGTCTTTGCGAGCGGCTCGGCAATGCGGTCGGCGGCGAGGAGGGGGCGCTCGCTTCGGCGCTCCTGCTCGGTAACCGTTCGGGGCTGTCTGGCGAGACGGTTCTGCATTTCCGCCGCAGTGGGATATCGCATCTGCTTGCGCTGAGCGGTCTGCACGTTTCGATTCTGATCGGAATTCTGGAGTGGCTTCTCGGTCGTTTCCGCGTGCCGAAGCGGATTCGCATTGCAACCGTTCCGTTTCTCGCGCTTTTTTACCTTGTTCTCACCGGCGCAGCCGTTTCCACGGTTCGCGCCGTGCTGATGGTTGTTGTTCTGTCGCTCGCTTTCCTTTCGGCGGAGCGCTACGATTCTTTCACTGCGCTGTCGGTTGCGTTGTTCTGTATTCTTGCCGCAACGCCTTATGCGGTTCTGGATCTTTCGCTTTGGCTCTCCTTCGGCGCGGCGGCTTCCATCATCGTGTTTCTGCCTGCGGTTCGCTCGCTTCCGCGCGGGCGGATATGGCGTTGGTTACCGCGCAGGGTGGCAAAGGCGTTACAGAATCTGATGACCGCGGTTGCAACGGGTCTGTTTGCCTCTTGCGGCACGCTTGGCGTTTCGGTTCTGTTTACGGGATCGGTATCGGTCTTTTCGATTCCCGTCACGTTGGTTTTGTCTCCGCTTGTGACTGCCGCGCTGTTTCTCGGGCTGTTTGCGCTCCTGTTGCCGATTCCGCCGGTTGTGTTCCTGCTCCGTTTGCCGCTTTCGGGAATGCTGTGGCTTGCGGGGTGTGCTTCCGACGTGCGGAACGCGCTGATCCTGCCCACGCAGGCGGCGGAGTACGCGCTTCTGATCCTTTCCGTGCTTGCAACGCTTGCCGCGGCGATTCTGCCCCTGAAGCGGAAGCGTTGGGTTGCTGTTCCGCTTGTTCTGTCCGCGCTCTTTCTGGCGGTTTCCGCAAGCGGGTTCCTTCTGCCGCGCGAGGTCTCCGTGACCTACCTGCACGAGAATGCGGGCGAGGCATTGGTTGCGGTTTCGGGTCGTCGTGCGGCGGTGATCGACTGTTCCGACGGTTCTTCCGGTCTGGTTTATCCGACTGCGGCGGCATTGGCGGAGGAGGGGATTGCCGAGGTGGACGAGCTGATTCTCACGCACTATCACTCGAAGGCGACGCTCTACCTGAGCCGTCTTTCCGCCCGCGTTCTGGTTCGCCGGTTACGGTTGCCCTCGCCGCAGACGGAAAACGAGGCGGCGTTTGCGGCTCGAATGGAGCAGGAGGCGGCATTACACGGGATAGCGGTTTGTTACGGGACAGATAATCTGTCGGTTTCCGATGTGTCTCTTCTTTGGCTGTCGCATTTCAACGGCACGGGATTAGAGGCGTCTGTAGGCTTGACGTTACAGGCAGGGGACACGGTTTTCACGGCTTTGTCCTCGGAGCTGGTTGGGAGTGACGTCTGGTTATCTCTTTATCCCCGTTTAGCCGAGACGGATGTTCTGATGGTCTTATCCCACGGCAAGACGGCGAAGCGCTCTCAGGTCATGCGGTTACCGTCCCGCGTCGGTTCGGTTCTCTGGGCTGACGAAGCGACGTTTGCGCTTCACCCAACCGCCGATCCGCCCGCGCAGAGCGAGGTTGGGGTGGCTCGGAAGCGATTCGTGGGAAGGTGAAGGTCAAGACCTCGGGGCGTTGCCCCGAACCCCACTTAGGAAACTTCTTGAAAGAAGTTTCCTAAGAACTTTCAAGAACTTTAAGCAAGGGGATTTTTGCCTCTTGCTTTTTGTTTTTGCGGATTTTGGATGTAGCCGTATTCCGTGCTACTATTTCCGGCTGCTCCCGCTACCGGATAGAAATGGTTCAGGTTAGTGAATGGACGGCGGGCGAGCGAGTTGTAATGCGGGGCGCTCCCTGCGGATTGCGCCCCTGAAAAGAGTGTAACCCATCAATAATAGTATGTTGTAGGGAACGACCCATGTGTCGTTCCGCCTTATCCATCAATAATCAGGGGCACTATGTTTGCACTCCGTAAGTCTGGGTGAAAAGGTTTGGGGAGTCCGGAGGGGTGACGGTTGCTTGCAACCGTCAGTAGCGAAGCGTTGCTTTCCTTAAAAGCCCCCTCTGGTTCAAAAGTCCCCTTTGGCGCATCCTTGGTGGCTTATGCATATCCTGTTAACGTCGGGAAAACGACGGACGGGAGGGGATGGAATGAGAATGCCGACGGTAGCCGTAATCGGGGGAGACTTGCGGCAAAGATACGCCGCGGAGTATTTGCGGCGGATGGGCTGTTGCGTGCGCACATGGGGCTTGTTCGGGACGGACGGGGAGAATCCGAGGGGAATTTTGCCCGCAGAAGTCGTCCTGTTGCCGCTTCCCGTGACGGCGGATCAGGTGCGCGTGGCGACTCCGCTTGCGCCGAAGCAGGCGGGAGTCCGTTTTTCCGAGATCGTGGAACTGCTCCCGGTCGGAACTCTTCTACTTGGCGGAAAACTGCCCGCCGCGTGGAAAACGGAAGCCGGAGCGCGCGGACTGACGGTCAGAGATTACGCGGAAGATCCGCTGTTTCAACTGAAAAACGCAACGCCGACCGCCGAGGGGGCGCTTCTGCTTGCCATGGAGCACCTGTCCTGTACCCTGTGGGATACCCGCGTTGCGGTGACGGGCTATGGCAGAATTGCCTCTCTGCTTGCGGATCGCCTGCGATCCATGGGCGCGCGAACGCTTGTTCTTGCCCGCCGCGAGGAAAGCCTGACCGAAGCACGTGCGCGCGGGCACGAGACGGCGCGGCTGATAAACGGTCAGCCGATCGACCTGCCGGGGGATTGCCGCGCGGTGTTCAATACCGTCCCGTATCCGATTTTCGACCGTGCGTCCGCCGAACGCTTCCCGCCTGCGTGCGTGTATATCGAGCTTGCGTCGCTCCCGGGGGGGATTGATCTCGGCGCGGCGGGCGCTTGCGGAATTCGCACGGTACGCGGCGGAGGGCTGCCGGGCAGATGCTTTCCCGAGAGCGCGGGGCGGATCGTTGCCCAGACCGTTCTGGCGTGTTTCCCGATCAGTAACGGAAAGAACGGAGAGGATGAGCCGATATGATTGGATACGCATTCTGCGGTTCCTTCTGTACCCATGCAAAGGCGTTGCGGGAACTGGAGGGACTGGTTCGGGCAGGGCAGGAGGTTCTGCCGATTATGAGCGAAACGGTCTGGTCGACCGATACCCGGTTCGGGCGCGCCGCCGATCTGCGCGAGCGGGTCGAAGCCCTGACGGGGCACAGTATTCTGCACACCGTGGTGGACACCGAGCCGTTAGGCCCGACGGTTCGCCTTGACGCACTGGTTATCAGTCCCTGCACGGGGAATACGCTTGCGAAGCTTGCAAACGGAATTACCGACACGGCAGTCTGTATGGCGGCAAAAGCGCACCTGCGGAGCGACCGCCCGCTGATTCTGGCGCTTGCATCGAACGACGCGCTGTCCGCGAATCTGCGGAACATCGGGATTCTGCTCTCGCGCAAGCACATTTACTTTGTGCCGATGGTGCAGGACGACCCCGAAAAGAAGCCGCATTCCTTGGTGGCGGATTTCACCTGCCTGTCGCGGACGATGGAAGCGGCGTTGCAGGGACGGCAGGAGCGGCGCTTATTCCTGTAACGCGGGGTATTTCGTATATTTGGTAGGATGAGATTTATCCCCCGAGGGGAAGCCGATGTGCAAACAGGGTAAATATGATTTTGAATCGTAGGTTGCCTTCACGATCCGCCCACTGTTATAACGATCACTACGAATGCCCCCTGATCGGCGCAAGATCGCGAAACCACGAAAGATCTTCGCGGTCGACGGCGCGGGTAATCAGCAACAGAACCGCATAGAGCAGAACCGCGACAACGATCTGCAGCACAAGTGCGGGAACGGTCACGGGCGCGTTGCCGCCGAAGAGCAGGTGCGCGCCCCACGTTGCGCCGACCACCGAAAGCAGGGGTTTCCACACCCATTTGACGACCCGCACCCGCGCGCCGCCAACCGTCAGCAGGCGGGTAATGCTCAGCACGGTGTTGAAGCATTCCGAAAACCAGATGGCAAACAGGTAGCCCGAAATGCCGCAGTGCGGAACGAGGAAGCGAATCAGAAGCACCGAGAGAAGCGCGTCGGCAACATTGATGCGCATGGAGGTCAGCTGTTCGCCCATGCCCTTGAGCATGGAGTCCACCGCCGCGTCCACATACATGACGGGCACTAACGGAGCAAGCCGACGGAGGTAGTAGCCCGTGCCCGTATTCGGGTAGAGAATCTCGCCGAGCGGCTCGGAAAAGGAGACGAGAATGCCCGCAACGCCGATGGAGAAGAAAAGCGAGAGCGACAGCACGCGGGAAATCATGTAACGGATATGTCGGGGGCTGTTTTCCACCATGCCGTCCGCCATGGCGGGGATGACCAGACCGCCGAACGAATAGATCAGCGCCGAGGGATAGAGGATAACCGGGAGTGCCATGCTGTGGATGATGCCGAACACCGAAAGCGCAGCCGCATGGCTCATGCCGCCTGCCTGCAGTCCTGCCGGGACAAGCGCGTGGGAAAGCGTGACCAACCCCGAGCGCACATAGGTGGTCAGCGCCACGGGAATTGTGATTTTGAGCAGTTCCTTCTGCTCGTCCGGCGCAGGCTCGGCGGGAAGCCCCGACCACGCCTGCTTGCGGTCGTACAGGAAGAGAAACAGCCCGACGAAGAAGGAAAGCACCTCCGCTCCCGCGCCGCCGAGCACCAGAAGCACGCAGATGCCCTCCGCGCTTTTCGGCGAAACGACCGACAGGAGCAGGATGGTCAGCGCAAATTTGAGCGCCTGCTCGAAGATCTGGACTGCCGCGTTGCGCCGCGCGTGGCGGACTGCTACGAAGTAGCCCGAGCAGACCGACGAGAAGGCGATGAGCGGGAGAGTCAGCGCAAACAGGCGGAGCGGGCGGACGGTGCGCGCGTCGGAGAGAAAGCGCGTACCGATCAGCCCCGCGCCGAAAAACAGAAGAAGCGCCGCCGCAGTGCCGCAAACCAGAGCATAGGCGATTGCCCGTCGCAGGATGGCGCGCACGCGGGCAGAGTTGCCGCGGCTGACGGTCTCGGTCACCACGCGCGTTGTTCCGAGCTGAATGCCCGATGTCGCGAGCGTGAGCGCAAAGCCGTAAACGCCCGAGATCAGGGAAAACAGCCCCATTGCTTCCGGTCCTGCACGGCGCGAGACCGCCACGCCGAAGCTTACGCCCGCCGTGCGCATCAGAAACGCGGCGGCGGTCAGGAGCAGCGCGTCGCGGACAATTTGTTTTGCCTGCTTCATATCGGTACCTCCTTGGGGTTAAGACCTCGGGCTTTGCCCGAACCCGCAAGAACTTTGAATAAGGGGATTTTTGCATGGCCATTTTGCGGGTTGCTTCGGATTTTGCGGTTTGGTGGGGCGTCTCTCTTCAATTTATGAAGAAATGGGCGAAAATATCCCAAAAAGGAATTGGCAGGATGACCATGCGCGCAGGATGAGCACAATTGAAAATATGGTAAAAAGTAACAGAAAATAAGTTTTTGTTAAATAATACTTGACAAACGCGGCGGAATGTTTTATCATATATACCGCGATTCTATGTAATGCAAAAGGAGAACAGACATGATTCACCACGTATGCGAGTTGTGCGGCTACGAATATGACCCGACCGAGGGCGACCCCGAGAACGGGATTGAAGCAGGGACAGAGTTTGAAGATCTGCCCGACAGCTGGACCTGCCCGCTCTGCGGCGCGACAAAAGAGGATTTCACCGAGGAATCGACCGACGAGGACGCGGACGAGGAGTAAAGAAATGTCCGCGCGGCGTTGCGGCATTTCCGGAAAAGGGTGGCGGTGGCCGCCCTTTTTCTTTTTTTCGATTGACAAAAGGCAGGAAAAACGGTATAATAGTAGGTAGGATAAGCAAAAGAGGTAAAGCAGATGAAAAGAATGTTAGTCATTGACGGAAACAGCATCCTCAACCGTGCGTTTTACGGAGTCCGCCCGCTCACGACCAAGGACGGCTTTCCGACCAACGCGCTTTACGGGTTGGTCAACATGGTTCGGAAGCAGATTGACGCGACCGGTGCGGACGGGCTTGCCGTGGCGTTCGATCTCAAAGCGCCGACTTTCCGTCATCGGATGTACGACGCCTACAAGGCGGGCAGACGTCCCATGCCCGAAGAGTTGGCGCAACAGCTGCCGGTTGCAAAGGAACTGCTTGCCGCAATGGGCTTTCATGTGCTGGAACGCGAGGGCTACGAAGCGGACGATATTCTGGGCACGGTCAGCGCGATGTGCGACGGGGCGGAGATTCCCTGCCGCCTGATGACGGGGGATCGCGATTCGCTTCAGCTGATCAGCGACAACACGCACATTCTGCTTGCCACCAATACCGATACGGTTGACACCGACCGCGCCACATTCCGCGAGAAATACGGCGTAGACCCCGGGCAGTTCGTGGATGTCAAGGCGCTGATGGGGGACAGTTCGGACAACATTCCGGGCGTGCCGGGCATCGGGGAAAAGACCGCGCTCAAGCTGATTGCGACCTACGGAAGCCTTGACGGCGTGTATGAAGCATTGCCGACCGCAAAGGAAACGCCGTCGGTTCTGCGGAAGCTGACCGAAGGGCGGGAGAGCGCGTATCTCTCGCAAACACTCGCACGTATCTGCCGCACCGTGCCGCTCGGAATGCCGCTTGACGGACTCGAAGCGGCGGGGGAGGATCGCGCCAAGCTGCGGGAACTGTTCCTGCGGCTGGAATTTTCGGGCTTTATCAAGCGGTTCGGTCTGGATGTCCCGGATGTACCGTCGCAGACATCGCAGACGGAAACCGCCTCGGCTGCCCCCGCGGCTGCAACCGTTACGGTGACCGACGCGGACGCAAAAACCGTTGCGGCGGCACTGGAGAACGTTCCCGCCGTTGCGCTTGATTGCACTGCGGAAGGAATTTATCTGACCGGAAACACGGAGACCGTTTTTCACCTGACCGAGCCGTTCGGGGCGCTTGTCCCCGCACTGGCGGGAAAGACTCTGGTCTGCCACGATTCCAAACCGCTTTATAAGGATTCGCGCCTTGAGGGGTTGCGGGATCTGACCGTCCGGGATCTGATGCTTGCGGGATACCTTGCGAATTCCTCCAAGGGGGATTACGACCTGCCGATGTTGGTACAGGACTATCTCGGTATGCTTCTGCCGCAGGAACGCCCGCGCGTGACGGTCTTTCTCCCGCTGTGGGAAAAACTTTCGGAAAACCTTGAAAAAAGCGGGCAGACCGATCTGCTCACCGACATCGAAGAACCGCTCGCGCCGGTTCTGGCGGATATGGAGACGGTCGGCTTCCGCATTGACCGCGCAGGCATTGCCGCCTACGGCGAACAGCTCGGCGAACTTGCCGCCGGACTGGAGAAGCAGATCTATATGCTTGCGGGCGTGGCGGAGTTCAACATCAACTCGCCCAAGCAATTGGGGGATATTCTCTTTGAGGTGCTGAAACTGCCGCACGGGAAAAAGACGAAAACGGGGTATTCCACGAACGCGGACATTCTGGAAAAACTGCGCCCGTACCACCCGATTGTGGAAGCGGTGCTGGATTACCGTCAGCTGACCAAACTCAAAAGCACCTATGCGGACGGACTCCTGAAGGTCGCGGACGAAAACGGGCGGGTTCATACCACCTTCCGGCAGACGGGAACGGCAACCGGGCGGCCTTCCTCCACCGAACCGAACCTGCAGAACATCCCCGTCCGAACCGAACTGGGGCGGGAATTGCGGCGGTATTTCCTGCCGGAGAACCGCGATTATGTGATTGTGGACGCGGACTATTCCCAGATTGAGCTGCGGCTTCTGGCGGCAATCTCGGGGGATGAGAACCTCTGCGAGGCGTTCCGCGAGGGAGCGGATATCCACACGTCCACAGCGGCGGCGGTGTTCGGCGTACCGCGCGAGGCGGTGACCACAGAGATGCGGAAGAAGGCGAAGGCGGTCAACTTCGGCATCATGTACGGCATCGGCGCGTTCTCGCTTGCGGATGACATCGGCGTGTCCCGTCAGCAGGCGCAGGAGTTCATCGACCGCTACCTCGGACAGTTTCCGAAGATTGATGCGTATCTGAAGCGGACGATCGCCGAAGCCTACGAAAACGGCTATGTGACCACGCTGTTCGGCAGACGGCGGTATATCGCGGAGCTTTCCGGAAAGAACAAGATGCAGCAGAAATTCGGCGAACGTGTGGCGATGAACAGTCCGATTCAGGGAACGGCGGCGGATCTGATCAAGATCGCGATGGTGCGGGTGCATAACCGCCTGAAGCGGGAGGGCTTGCAGGCGCGGCTGATTTTGCAGGTTCACGATGAACTGCTGATCGAAGCGAAGCGCGACTGCGCGGAAAAGGCGATGGTAATTCTGCGCGAGGAAATGGAAAACGCCGCCCGGCTTGCAGTTCCGCTGACCGTTGAAATCCACGCGGGCGATACTTGGTTTGAGGCAAAATAAACGCAATCGGGACGGCTATAAGACCAAACGGAACGGACACCGCAAAAGCGGTGTCCGTTCCGTTTGGTTCTCTTATTCCTCGTCGGGTTCAATCTTGCCGTTTGCGGCTTCGTACCGCTCCACGCAACGCTTCAGGTATTGCTCAATCTCCTTATTCGCACTCCGTCCGTTCGCCTCGGCAATATAGCGAAACTTGGCAAACAGCTGTCTGTCAACCCGCAGGGTATAGCGTACCAATTTCTCATCCATCTTTTCTTCTCCTTTGCGCCATATAGACATCTTTATTATATCACAAATCCGTCTGAGAATGCCATTCAGACATCTGAATGGTGTTAATCTGACGTAGTTATCAGTGAGGATTCCCGGCTTTTATACTTCCGGATATTGTCTGCTGTTTTTTCGTATCGTTCCCCCTCATTTCGGGAATCCTATCCGAAACGAAGGAGGGATGCAAGTTGCAGATACAGAACTGTCGCGGACTGATCTTTGATCTGGACGGCGTGATCGTTCACACCGACCGTTATCATTACCGCGCGTGGAAAACGATTGCGGACAGGTTGGGAATCCCGTTTGACGAAACGGTCAACAACCGCCTGCGCGGAGTGAGCCGCGCGGAAAGCCTTGCCATCATTCTGGAGGGGTGTCGGGGAGCGCTTCCAACCGAGGCGGAGCGCCGGCGGCTTGCCGATGAGAAGAACCGCATTTACAGGCAGTCGCTCTCCGCACTGACGTCTGCCGATGCGGCGGACGGAGTCCGCGAAACGCTTGCGACCCTGCGAACGCGTGGGTATCGGCTGGCAATCGGCTCGTCCAGTCGGAACGCAGGGCTGATTCTGGATCGTCTCGATCTGCGCGGCGCATTCGATACCGTGACGGACGGGAACGACATTGCGCACTCCAAACCCGACCCCGAGGTCTTTCTAAAAGCGGCAAAGGGGCTTGGACTGATGCCATGGGAATGCGCGGTGATCGAGGATGCCACGGCGGGAATCACGGCGGCAAAGATGGGCGGCATGACCGCTATTGCCATCGGCGACGCGACGAACGATCCGCGCGCGGATGTCCGTCTGGAGCGATTCTCCGACCTGACCGATCTGTTCGGAACACGATCGGAGGCGCACGCATGAGACTGAGCGATCTGCGCGTGGAGCACGCGGTTGCGCCGATCGGAATCGACCCTGCCGCTCCGCTGTTTTCCTTCCTTGCCGATGCCGAAGGCACGTTTACGGCCGAGTTGGTTACCGCCGACGGGAAAACGGTTGCGCGCCGCACGGTTTCGCTGTGCGAGGCGGGCGGTTTCCGCTTTGACGGGGCAGTCCTGTCGCACGGAACGCGCTACTGCTACCGCGTGACCTGCGGCGGGACGGTTGCGCAAACCCGATTTGAAACCGCCGTTGCCTTTGCTGCGCCTTTCATCACCCCGTCCGAGACGATCCCGTTCCCGCGCCTGACAAGGCGCTTTTTTCTGCCCGCCGATGCGGGGGAGGTGCGCATGGCAATCACGGGGCTTGGGCTCTACCGCGCGGAGCTGAACGGGGTGAAGGTCGGCGACCGTTACCTGACCCCCGGGTGCAACGATTACGATGTCTATCTGCGCTTTGACACCTATGATGTCGGTGCGCTCTGCCGCCGCGGCGCGGTCAATGACCTTTGCGTGGAACTCGGCGCGGGGTGGTACAGCGGCAGATACGGGATCGACAAGCCGCCCGAGAGTGGCGGGAACGTATGGGGCGGCGAGCCGCTCTGCGCGCTGACGCTTTACGAAGCGGACAGCGGACGGATCTTTCTCGAAAGCGACGGGGCGTTCCAAGCCGCGCGGTCGCACTGCACGGAAAGCTCGATTTATGACGGCGAAGTGCGGGATCTGACGCGCGCGGCGGGGGAATCGGTGTCTTGCCGCGTGACCGAACAGAACCGGCAGGTCGTTCCGTTCTTCGGCGCGCCGATCCGCGCCTGTGCCGAGTTGGAAGCGACCTTGTATGTGTCCCCGAAGGGCGAGAACATTTTGGATTTCGGGCAGAACATGGTCGGCTTTGTGCGCGTGACCGCCACGCTTCCGAAAGGAGCGCGAATCCGCCTGCTACACGGCGAGGTTTTGCAGAACGGTTGCTTTTACCGCGATAATCTGCGCACGGCAAAGGCGGAGGCGGTCTATGTTTCGGACGGCACCCCGCAGGTCTATGAGCCGTATTTCTCCTATTTCGGCTTTCGCTATGTCAAAGTCGAGGGCCTTGAGCAAGTGAATCCTGCGGCTTTTCGCGGCGTGGTGCTCTCTTCCGACACGGGCGACGTTTCGTCCTGCGTGACCTCGGATGCGGGGCTGAACCGCCTGCTCTCCAACACCCGATGGGGACAGCTCGGCAACTTTCTCGACATTCCAACCGATTGCCCGCAACGCGACGAGCGCCTCGGTTGGACTGCCGACGCACAGGTCTTTGCCGCCACCGCCTGCTACCGGAGCGACTGCTATGCTTTCTACAAAAAGTATCTGCGCGACCTGCGCGCGGAGCAGAGGGCATATTACGGCGGGGATATTCCGATGTACTGTCCGTCCCTGCGTGGGGAAGCGGGGCACGGCGGCGCGGTCTGGGCAGACTGCGCAACCATCCTGCCAACGGTGCTGTACCGTTTCTACGGCGATCGCGGGCAGCTTGCGCGGGACTATCCGATGATGCGCGATTATTGCGACCTGCTCCTGCGGCGTGATGCGGACGAGGGCGGGCGCGGACTGATTACGCAGTTCTTCACCTTCGGCGACTGGCTCGCGCAGGACGGCGTTTGCGAACAGGCGCTTTCGGGCGGGACAGACACAGGGTATATCAGCAGTCTGTATTATTATCACTCCCTCTGCCTGACTTCCGATGCGGCGGAGGTTCTGGGGCATTTCGATGACCTCGACCGCTACCGCACCGCGGCGGAGCGGGTACGCGCGGCGATTCTGGACGAATTTTTCGCGCCGTCCGGCAGGCTGACCGTTGACACGCAGACCGCGTATGTTCTGGCGCTTCGTTTTGGGGTATACCGGAATCGTGCCGTTCTGCTTGGCGGTTTCCGGGAGCGCCTGCGGCGCGACTTCTACCGTATGAAAACCGGCTTCTGCGGAACGCCTCTCCTGCTTCCCACGCTGTTTGCCTGCGGCATGGATCGCGACGCGTACCGCGTTCTGTTCAGCCGCGACTGCCCGGGGTGGCTCTACGCGGTGGATCTCGGCGCGACCACGGTCTGGGAACGGTGGAATTCGCTCCTGCCCGACGGGCGCATCAGCGGGATCAACATGAACTCGCTGAACCATTATGCCTACGGCGCGGTCTGCGAGTCGATTTACGGGGACATTGCGGGACTGCGCCCGACTTCGGCAGGGTGGCGCTCCGCGCAAATCGCGCCGCATCCCGACTACCGCCTCAAAAAAATCTCGTTGTCCTATGCCTCGGTCGCGGGGCTCTATGCGGTTGCGTGGGAGCTGACCGACGGCGGGCGGTTTCTGTTGGATGCGACCGTTCCCGCCGGCTGTACGGCGCTTCTCCGTCTGCCCGACGAAACCGTGGAGATTCTCCCGCCCGGCACGCACCGCCGCAACATTCCCACGCCCCGTCATCTCTGCCACCCGTTCTCGCTCGACACGCCGAATCTCGATATTCTTTCCGATCCGATCGCGTCGTCCTGTCTGCACGATCTTCTTCCGCGCGCGTGGTCGATGGTAACCGGCGAAAACCGCGAATTCCTTCTCCAAAACGGTCACTTTCTCCTTTCTCTCCCGATGTTCGGCGTGACCCCCTCCGACGCCACCCGCTACCGCCGCGCATTGGAGGCAATCAAGAAGTAAAAAAGGTCGTGAGGCTCTGCCTCACACTCCGCTCAAGGACTTTTCGGGAAAAGTCCTTGAGAATCCCAAAAGCTTTCACCCCCAAGGGCGGAGATTGTCCGGGATGAATGGAAATTCCACTCAATATCGACAATCTCCGCCCTTGGGGGTGAAAGTTCTTGCGGTTCTTAGGGGCTTCTTTCAAGAAGCCCCTAAGTGGGGTGCGGGGCAAAGTCCCGCGACCTTTTTATTTCTTGAATGCTTCCTCAATCGCAACGGCGACAGCGACGGTCATGCCGACCATCGGGTTGTTGCCTGCGCCGATCAGACCCATCATTTCTACGTGCGCGGGAACGGAAGACGAACCTGCGAACTGCGCGTCGGAATGCATTCTGCCCATCGTGTCGGTCATACCGTAGGAAGAAGGACCTGCAGCCATGTTGTCGGGATGCAGGGTACGGCCCGTTCCTCCGCCCGATGCGACGGAGAAGTACTTCACGCCGTTCTCAACGCACCACTTCTTGTATGTGCCGGCAACGGGATGCTGGAATCTGGTGGGGTTGGTGGAGTTACCGGTAATCGAAACGCCGACGTTCTCCAGCTTCATGATCGCAACGCCCTCGGGAACGTTGTCCGCACCGTAGCACTTGACCGCCGCGCGAGGACCGTTCGAGAACGCCTTGGTCTCCACGACCTTGACCGTCTCGGTGTAGGGGTCGAACTCGGTCTTGCAGTAGGTGAAACCGTTGATGCGGGAGATGATGTAAGCCGCATCCTTGCCAAGACCGTTCAGAATCACGCGCAGGGGCTTCTTGCGCACCTTGTTCGCGTTCAGCGCGATCTTGATCGCGCCCTCTGCCGCCGCAAAGGACTCGTGTCCAGCGAGGAAGCAGAAGCACTCGGTCTCCTCGGAGAGAAGCATTTTGCCGAGGTTGCCGTGTCCCAGACCGACCTTGCGGTTCTCCGCAACCGAGCCGGGAATGCAGAAGCTCTGCAGACCGATACCGATGTTTGCCGCCGCCGTAGCCGCGCTCTTGTCACCCGTGCGCTCCGCCTCTTTGATGGCGATTGCCGCGCCGACCGTGTAAGCCCACTTTGCGTTTTCAAAGCAGATCGGCTGGGTCTCCTGGACGATGGTGTAAGCGTCAACGCCCTTCTTGTCGCAGATGTCCTTGCATTCGTCGATGGACGAAATGCCGTATTCCTTCAGAACGCCGAGAATCTTTGCCTCGCGTCTCTCATATCCTTCAAACTGTGCCATTTGGTTCTACCTCCTTAGTCCTTGCGGGGATCGATGTACTTCACAGCACCGTCCTCGGGATTGAAACGACCGTAGTGACCCATCGCCTTCTTGTAGGCTTCGTTCGGCTCCATGCCCTTCTTGATGAAGTCGGTCATTTTGCCCAGCGACACGAACTCATAGCCGATGACTTCGTTGTTCGCGTCCAGTGCCATCCGCGTGCAGTAGCCCTCGGTCATTTCGAGGTAACGGACGCCCTTTTCCCGGGTGCCGTACATCGTGCCGACCATGGAGCGCGCGCCCTTGCCGAGATCTTCCATGCCCGCGCCGATGACCAGACCGCCCTCGGAGAACGCCGACTGGCTTCTGCCGTAGACGATCTGCAGGAACAGCTCGCGCATTGCGGTGTTGATTGCGTCGCACACAAGGTCGGTGTTCAGCGCTTCCAGAATGGTCTTGCCGGGCAGAATCTCCGCCGCCATAGCCGCAGAGTGGGTCATACCCGAGCAGCCGACGGTTTCCACAAGCGCCTCTTCAATCACACCGTTCTTGATGTTCAGCGAGAGTTTGCAGGCGCCCTGCTGCGGTGCGCACCAACCGATACCGTGGGTGTAACCCGAAATATCGGTGATCTGTTTTGCCTGAATCCACTTGCCTTCTTCGGGCAGGGGAGCCGGACCGTGGTCACAGCCCTTTGTGACCTTGCACTGGTGCTGAACTTCTGCACTCATTGCGTAAGGGCATTCACTGACGTTGCTCATTGTTTTATCTCCTTTTTATTGATAGCGGAAAATCAGAGGATGACTTCGCCGTAAACAGTTCCGAACGCGGCGGCGGCGTTGCACTCATCGGTGTCGATGTGCATTGCAAGCGCGTAGCTCGGGCTGACGCGGCAAACCACGTCCTCAAAGATCACGGGGCGGTCGGTCAGCATTTTCACGCTGACAACCTGCTTGTCCTTCACACCGAACGCTTCTGCGTCGGCGGGGCTGAAATGAATGTGCCGCTTTGCGATGATGACGCCTTCGGTCAGTTCAATCTCGCCCGCAGGACCGACCATTTTCAAGCCGGGTGTTCCCGCAAGGTCGCCGCTCTCTCTCACCGGTACGTCGCGCAGACCCAGCGCCCGCATGTCGGTGTAGGACAGCTCGACCTGATTTGCGCTTCTGCACGGACCCAACACGCTGACAGCGAGCGTTCCCTTCGGACCGACAAGCGTAATCTTGTCGTTTCCTGCGGCAAACTGCCCGGGCTGGCTCAGCGGCTTTCTGACGGTCAGTTCCGCGCCCTTGCCGTAAAGCACCTCAACCGCTTCTGCGGTCAGGTGGATATGGCGCGCGGAGGTTTCAACCAAAACCTTGTTTTCCATCTTTTAAACCTTCCTTGTTTACGTTTTTATGAACACAGAGGAAATCACGGGCGTAAAGCCCATACACACTTATTATACCATTTTTCGACCCGAATGTAAAGCCCTTTTTTTCATAATCTCGCTTACATAAGCAAACTTTTTTCTGTTCATAATAATAAAAGAGTCGCAAAAGGCGGAGGAAAAAATGGAAGAAACGGAAAAAGAAACCGGAAAAGAACCGGAACGGGCAGAAACGGCGCAGGTGCGAACCCACGCGGCGCTCTCGGATATCTGCGGATACGGAACGGCGGTTGCGGAGAACCGGCGGGAACATTTTCAGTGCATCTCGGTCATCGGGCAGGTGGAGGGGCACTACCTGTTGCCGGACGGGCAGAAGGCGACAAAATACGAGCATCTCATCCCGCTCCTTGTTTCCATCGAAGAGGATGACGGGATCGACGGGCTTCTGGTCATGCTCAACACCATGGGCGGGGATGTGGAGGCGGGACTTGCCATTGCGGAGATCATTGCTTCCATGACAAAGCCCAGCGTGTCGTTGGTACTGGGCGGCAGTCATTCCATTGGTGTTCCGCTCGCGGCGGCGGCAAAGCGCTCGCTGATCGTGCCGAGCGCTACCATGACCCTGCACCCCGTTCGGGTCAACGGCATGATTATCGGGGTGGAGCAGTCCTTCCGTTATATGCGGGAAATGCAGGATCGTATCGTCCGGTTCATCTGCTCGCACTCACGGGCAAATGCGGAAAAGATCAACGAACTGATGATGCGCCCCGACCAGATGGCAACCGACTGCGGGACGATTCTGGAGGCGGAAGAAGCGGTTGCGTACGGCATCATCGACGAGGTCGGCGGACTGGATCGCGCCCTTGCAATTCTGCGCGAAATGAAGGCAAAACGCCCGGAAAATAAGAACAAAATCAGTTCTTTGTCTAAAAAAGGAGAAAAAGACTGAAAAAAGAAGCGGAAAGAGGAAGGGAATCGTCACAGGGGTCTTGCATTGCGGGGAAAAATGTGATATAATTTTATGGTATGTTCTTTTTGGACGTTGGGAATCGTTCCGATTTCCTGCGCCGAAGTCATAAGAAAGGTACGGTTACCCCATTGAAAGAAGTGTTCAAAACCCGTTCCGGCGAGGGGATTCCCTGTCTCAGCCCCGATCAGGCGGAAACGCGGAAATACCTGTCGCAGGAAACGCTCGACCGGATGCACCTGATGCCGAAAGGAGATCCCGTCGCTTATTCCGAACTGCCGGACGGAACTTCAGTTTACTACTATGACCCCATGCGCGTCTCGGAAGCCCCGCCCGAAAGTTGGTACAGCCCGCGCAAGCTCCCGCTGACAGACCCGATCACACTGGAGTCCGGCAAGGAGATCGGCAGACTGAATATCAAACGGGCGGCTGCGCTCGGCTACTATACCGCCGAACGCCTCTCCCAGATGCACTACGATATCACCGCCGAGCCGGTTGCCTACGCACGGCGCAAAGAGGGAAAGATCGTTTATCTGTTCTCCAAGCGGGAGGCAACCCGCCAGCCGCGGCTTTGCGTGGAGTGCGGAAAGGACGTCCGCTATATGCGCAAGCTGTGCAAAGCCTGCTTTGAGCGCGATCTTGCCGCGCGGCGAAGAGAAGGGGACGCGCACAGAGCCGCTTACTACCACATGAAACGCGAGCGGGTTCTGTTCTTCGATCTGGAACTGACGGGCGTTTACGATCACGACGAAATTATTTCCATCTCGATTCTGGACGCAACGGGAAAGGTCATCATGGATACCTACGTCCGCCCCGTACATAACAAAAAATGGAAAAAGACCGAGAAGATTCACGGCATCACCCCCGAGATGGTTGCCGGTTCCCCAACGCTTGCCGAGCTGACCCCGCAGATCAAGGAGATTTTCGCAAATGCGGACAACCTCATCGCCTATGGGGTGTCAACCGATTTCAGCCATATCAAAAAGATTTACGATACCGAGGCGGAGCGCGCTGCGCTTCATAAAAAAGTTCGTTGCGCCGCGACCGAGTACAGCCGCTTCATGCAGGAGCATCACCCCGAACTGTCGCACACGTCGCTGAGCGACGCGATGCAGTGCCTCGGCATTGCATGGGACGGCGTGGCGCATACCTCCATCGCCGATACCATCGGGTGCATGAAGGTCTGGGAGGCGCTCTTCCCGCACTATTACGAGGACTGAGGAGGAAGAAGGATGGATTCGATTTTCGGTCTGGATCAGGCCTGCACGGACGAGGGCATGAAGCTGCTCACCACGGTGCATGACGACGCGGAGATGGCGATCGTCTGCGGCATTCTGGAGGACGAGGGCATCCCGTATCTCACCAAGGATCGCGGAAGCGGCGGCGCGGTGCGCGTGATCGCGGGCTACTCGATGTACGGAACGGATATTTCAGTGCCCGAGGAAAAATACGATGACGCTGTGGCGGTTCTGGACGCTTACCGCAACGGTACGCCCGTGGAGGATGACAACGGCGCGGACGAAGAGCCGGACGCGGAGGATTGACATGAAAGAAATTCTGCTGTGCAAGTACGGGGAGATCGTCCTCAAGGGCGCGAACCGGAAATATTTTGAGGATATGCTCTGCAAAACCCTGCGCTTCCGCGCGAAGCATTACGGAAAGTTCCTGATTACGCGTTCGCAGAGCACCATTGTCATCGAGCCGCAGGACGACGCGGCGGATCTCGACGGGATGTTCGAAACCGCAATGAAGGTGTTCGGCATTGTCGGCATCAGCCGTTGCGCGGTCTGCGAAAAGAATATGGACGCCATCCGCGAAACGGTGCGCTCCTATGTGCCGCAGTTTCTGGAGGGCAAAAAGAGCTTCAAGGTGGCGGCAAAACGCTCGGACAAGCGGTTTCCTCTGGATTCCATGGAGATCGGACGGGAGATCGGCGGAGAAATTCTGTCGGTCGTTCCGCGCATCAAAGTGGATGTCCACGACCCCGAAATTACGGTTCACGTGGAAATCCGCGAGCTCGGTGCTTATATCCATGCGGGGCAGCTTCCCGCAGCGGGCGGTCTGCCTGTGGGAACAAACGGCAAAGCCATGCTTCTGCTCTCGGGCGGAATCGATTCTCCCGTGGCGGGCTACATGATCGCCAAGCGCGGCGTGGAGATTGAGGCAGTTCACTTCGAGTCCTTCCCGTACACAAGCGAACGCGCACGGGAAAAGGTGTTCGAACTGGCGCGCATCATGGCGCAGTATACGGGGAGCATCAACCTGCACGTCGTGTCGCTGACGCATATTCAGGAACTGCTGGTCAAAAACTGCGAGGAGGATTACTTCACACTGGTTCTGCGGCGGTATATGATGACGATTGCCGACCGTCTGGCGCACAGTCTCGGCTGTGGGGGACTGGTCACGGGGGAGAGCCTCGGGCAGGTCGCGTCGCAGACCATGCAGGCGCTCGGGGTAACCGACCCCGCAACCACGCTGCCGGTGTTCCGCCCGTGCATCGGGTTGGATAAAGAGGAGATCATCCGCGTGGCGCGGAAGATCGGAACGTTTGAGACTTCGATTCAACCGTATGAGGACTGTTGCACGGTCTTTACGCCGAAACACCCGAAAACCCGCCCCGAGCTTGACAAGGTTCTGGAACAGCAGAACCGACTGGATTTTGAAGCCCTTGTAGAGGAAGCCATCGCGGGCGCTTATGTACAGCGCATCCGCATCGAATTCTGAAAGATTCGGAAGGAAAGGACAGAAACCATGGAGAACAGGAAACAGAAATACTATCATATGACCGTTGCGGGTCTGGAGCGCGATCTGCCGATCTGCCCGCTGAACGACAAGCTGCAGATTGCGGGCTTCGTCATTTTCGGCGATCCCGAACTGACCACCGCCTGCGCGGCGGAACTGAACGCACGTGTGCCTGAATACGACTACGCTATCAGCGCTGAGGCAAAGGGGATTCCGCTTGTGCATGAAATGGCACGTCTGGACGGCAACCGCCGCTATGTGCTTGCACGCAAAGCGCCAAAACTCTATATGACGGGCGTGTTCGGCGTGGAGGTCAAGTCCATCACCACTTCGCAGGCACAGCATCTGTATCTGGACGTGACCGACGCGGAACTGATGCGGGGCAAACGCATTCTGATTGTGGACGACGTGGTGTCCACGGGCGAATCGCTTCACGCTCTGGAAACGCTGGTCAAAGAGGCAGGCGGTATCATCTGCGGCGAGGCAACCATTCTGGTTGAGGGCGATGCGGACGAGAAGTTCCCGAACCTGATTCACCTCGGAAAAATTCCGCTGTTCGACAGCGAAGCCAACGTCATCGGCGAAAACCCGAATCCCACCGCGTATGTGAAAGAATGAGAGAAAGAGGGCATACATCATGAACAGAACCTATATTTCGGATATCACCCCGGGCGCGACCTGCCGCATCTCGGGCTTCGTTGAAAACCTGCGCAACAAACGAACCATGGCGTTTCTCGTCATCCGCGACATCAGCGGCAAACTGCAGGTCACGCTCGAGAAGGAGAAGAACCCCGAACTGGCGGCACTGGTCGACCAACTGACCATTCATTCGGTCGTGTCGGTTGAAGGACCTGTGGTTGCCAACGAATACGTCAAGATGGGCGGCATGGAGATGCTGCCCGAGAAACTGGAGATCGAGTCGATTGCCGATGCGCTTCCGATCAAGGACGATTCCGAGATCGATTCGCGTATGGACTACCGTTGGATCGACCTGCGCCGCGAGGGCAATCAGCTGATGCTGAAGATGCAGACGGTTCTCACGGGCGCGATGCGGGAGTTCCTTCTGGATCGTCACTTTGTGGAAATCCACACGCCGAAGCTGATTGCCGCCGCGAGCGAATCGGGTTCTGAGGTGTTCGAGGTCAAGTACTTCGACACCAAGGCGTACCTTGCGCAGTCGCCGCAGTTCTATAAGCAGATGGCAATGGCGGCGGGACTGGATCGCATCTTTGAAACAGGTCCTGTATTCCGCGCCGAAAAGTCCTACACCAACAAGCACGCAACCGAGTTCACGGGCTTCGATCTGGAGTTCAGCTATGTGTACTCCGTGGAGGAGGTTATGCACATGGAGGAGGAACTTCTGACCTATGCGTTCGGCAAGGTTGCGGAAGCCTGCGGCGAGGACATCAAGCGCCTGTTCGGCAAGGAGGTCATCGTTCCCACGATGCCGTTCCCGCGCATGAAGCTGAAGGATCTCTACAACGAGTTGGAAGCGCGCTACGGCTACAAGGTCTCGGACGATGCAAAGGGCGACCTGACCACCGACGCGGAGCATCTCTGCGCGAAGTTCTCGATGGAGAAATACGGGAGCGAATTCCTGTTTGTCACCGACTACGACGCAAAGGAGCGCGCCTTCTACCATATGCGCGACGAGAGAGGCGTTCCGATGGGCTACGACCTGATCTGGCGCGGGTGCGAAATCACCACGGGCGCGGTTCGCGAGCATCGGTACGAGGTTCTGAAAAAGCAGGCGGACGAAAAGGGACTGGCAAAGGACGTGGAATTCTACCTCCAGTTCTTCCGCTATGGCTGCCCGCCGCACGGAGGCTTCGGACTCGGCGTGGATCGCCTGACCATGCTTTTCCTCGGGCTGTCGATCAAGGAAGCGGAGTTCCTGTTCCGCGGACCGAACCGGCTGACCCCGTAAGTCCGTATGAACAAACCCGAACTGTTGTCCCCTGCGGGCAACTACGAAAAAATGACCGCCGCGCTGGAATACGGCGCGGACGCGGTCTATCTGGCGGGGCGCGCCTTCGGGATGCGCTCCGCCGCCGACAATTTTTCGGTGGAGGAACTGTACGCCGCCGTCGACGACGCGCACGCGAGAGGGAAGAAGGTTTACCTCACGGTCAATACCATGCCGCATGAGGACGAATATCCCGCCCTGCGCGAGTATCTGACGTCCCTGCGCGGATGCGCGATCGACGCGATGATCGTTGCGGATCTCGGCACGATCGCAACAGTGCGGGAGATCCTGCCCGAGACGGAAATCCACATCTCCACGCAGGCAAGCATCGTCAGTTCCGCCGCTGCACGCGCCTATGCCGCACTTGGGGCAAAACGTGTGGTGTTGGCGCGGGAACTGACGCTGAACGAGATCCGCGCCATCCGCGAACATCTGGATTCCGCAATTGAGTTGGAAGTTTTCATTCACGGCTCGATGTGCGTGTCCTACAGCGGGCGGTGTCTGCTTGCCAACGCGCTCAACGGGCGGGACGGCAACCGCGGAACCTGCACGCAGCCCTGCCGTTGGAACTATACGCTGATTGAGGAAAAGCGCCCCGACAGCCGCATTCCGATTGAAGAAACCAACCTCGGAACTTTCATCATGTCGTCCAAGGATCTGTGCATGATCGAGCACATTCCCGAACTGTGCGAAAGCGGCATTGCCTCCCTCAAGATCGAGGGCAGAATGAAGAGCGCCTACTACACGGCGGTGGTCACAAACGCCTACCGCATGGCAATCGACGCATATTGCGCAGATCCGACGGGTTACCGTTTTGACCCGCGCTGGTTGGAGGAACTCGAGAGCGTGTCGCACCGCGAATACGGAACGGGGTTCTTCTTCTCCAAGCCGATGGAAGATCCCGCACTGGTTTCCACCTGCGGGTACATCCGCGAAAAGGCATATTTCTCCACCGCCACCGAATATCATGAAGAAGAACTTGCCGCCCTTGTCGCGGCGGGCATCCCCGCGGAAACGGCGGACGGCAGACTTTACCGCTTCATTCAGCGCAACAAGCTGTCGGTCGGAGAGGGCGCGGAGCTGATCTCCCCGGGGGAGGTCGGGCGCGCGTTCCCGGTGCGGGAGTTGTACGGAGCGGAAGGGGAGCGGTTGGAATCCACGCCGCATCCGTCCATGATCTATTGGTGTCGCGTTCCGTTCCAAGTCCGGGCGGGCGATATTCTGCGTGCCGCCGAGGGGCGCGGGCTTGAAGTGCGCGCCAAGGATCGACTGAAAGGAGACAGCAACCGGACATGATTATCGAATTTCTGAAAGCCTTGCTTTACGGCATCGTGGAGGGCATTACCGAGTGGTTGCCCATCAGTTCCACCGGGCATCTGATTCTGCTGAACGAGTGGTTGCCGTTCCGGTTTACCGACAACGCGGAATTGGCGGCGGAATTCTGGCAAATGTTTGAGGTGGTCATCCAGCTTGGCGCAATCCTTGCCGTGGTGATCCTCTTCTGGAATCGTCTGTGGCCGTTCGGAAGCCGTAAGACATCGATTGAAAAAAAGCAGACGTGGTCGCTCTGGCTCAAGGTGGTCATCGGTTGCGTTCCGGCAGGGCTTGTCGGCGTGATCGGGGATATGATTCTCGAAAAGATCAGCGGAAAGAGCATCGACGGTTGGCTGTATAACGCGGTTGTCGTTGCAATCGCGCTGATCGTTTACGGCGTGGCGTTTATTCTGATCGAAAAGCTGAAAAAGCCGGATTCCGAGCGGATTCACAGCACGGCGGAACTGGACTGCCGGACAGCGCTGCTCATCGGACTGTTTCAGATGCTCTCGATCATCCCGGGCACGTCGCGTTCCGGTTCTACCATTCTCGGCGCAATGCTGCTGGGGCTGTCCCGCACCGCCGCCGCAGAGTTCTCCTTCTTCATGGCGATTCCCGTCATGGTGGGGGCGAGCGGCGTAAAGGTTCTGGGATTTGCCTCCTACCTCTCGGAGAGCGGCGCGAGCCTGCCCGCCGTGGCATGGGGCGTGCTTGCCATCGGTTGCGTGGTGTCGTTTGCCGTGTCGATGGTGGTCATCCGATTCCTGATGGACTTTGTCAAGCGCCACAGCTTTTCGGCGTTCGGTTACTACCGCATCGCGCTCGGCGCACTGGTGCTTCTGTACTTCGGGTTGGTGAAATAAATGACCCGCGAGCGGCTGAAAATTCCTTTTCCTGTAATCGTGGAAGGGAAGTATGACAAATTGCGCCTGGAATGCGTGATGGAGGGACAGATTCTCACAACCGACGGCTTCGGCGTTTTCAATGCGCGTGAGAAAACGCAGCTTTTCCGCGCACTGGCGCAAAAAACGCCGCTGATCCTGCTGACGGACAGCGACGGCGCGGGAAAGCTGATCCGCTCGCATCTGACCTCCTGCCTGCCTGCGGGGCGGCTGATTCAGCTGTATATCCCGAAGATCGCGGGAACGGAGCGGCGCAAAGAGCATCCCTCCGCAGAGGGAACGCTCGGCGTGGAGGGGATGGAGCAATCTCTGTTGTATGACCTGCTCGCACCCTATGCGGACGAGGCGGCGGTTCTGCGCGCCGCAGAAAACCCGCTTTGCAAGGCGGATTTGTTTAAGGACGGTCTGACGGGATGCCCCGACAGCGCCGCGCGGCGGGATGCCTTTGCGGAGCGCTTGGGACTGCCCGCAGGCATGACCCCGAACGCCTTTCTTGCCGCCCTGCGGGTGCTGTTGTCCTACGACGACTATCTGCGGATGGTTGGGAGAGCATGAAAAGAAATCGAGGAAAGGATAGAGGGAGGTCATATGATATATTTGTCGAGTTTTCAAATGCCGACAAAAGAGGCTGAGGAAAATTATTTTCTGGGGCTGAGGGGTCCTAAAGCCAATAGAACCTGTTATACGACCCAATATCCGTTCCTATTGTTTCGGAATCGCGAACTGCCAGAGTTCTTTTTTTCGG